>PPYF01469174.1_pt1 | contig 107780 bp, 94 predicted proteins | sample 1559871 | NCBI WGS metagenome assembly PPYF01 (sample SAMN08240021, study PRJNA423297) | Human gut metagenome, whole genome shotgun sequencing project.
CCTCTTTGTAAGAGGAAGAATTTTTAAGGATGCTTTTGCATATAGCTGGAAGGCAATTATTGGCAATTATGGAATATAGTCTAAGCAAGAATCCCGTATCTGATTTGTATAAAAAGGCAGACAGTTACTGCTTGAATACGGAAGGTGTCACGGAAGGAGCTGAAAAGGTGTCCGGAAAAGAGAAGTTTACGCAGGCACGTCGGGAGGCCGCATTACATAAATACGAAGAAGCGGTTGCTAACAAATATGCCGGAGCCATCGCCAAGTTGAAAGCCGGAGGACATACCATCGCTTCCGTCGCTTCGGAGTACGGGTTTAATCCGGAAGTGTTCCGCAACTACTTGCATAAGCACGAGCTGCTACTGATCAAAGAACTTGGCATGACGCTCAATCGTTACGGGAGACGGGTCTCCCATAAGAGTGAGGAGAAATATGGCGAGGCGATCCGATTATACGAGACATCGGACGAGAGCCTGAAGTCGATAGCCGAACGGCTGGGACTGGTGTATGTCAGCTTGGGAAATTACGTGCGCCGGAACTATCCTGAACTGATCGCCCTGCATAATGAACGAATGGCGGATAAGAAAACAAATGATAAAAGATGAGATACAAGGTTTTACTATTTTTTCTATTGGCTTTGGGGCTTGCGCAAACAGCCAAGTCGCAAGACGTGGCATTGAAGACCAATACCTTGATGTGGGCAACCACTACGCCGAATCTAGGATTGGAAGTAGCTCTTAGCCCGAAATATACACTGGAACTGTCAGGCGCCTATAATCCTTGGACATTCAAGGACGACAAGAAGATGCGCTTCTGGCTCGTACAGCCGGAGCTGAAATATTGGCTCTGCGAGAAGTTCGAAGGGCATTTCATTGGTGTGCACCTGCATGGCGCCCAATATTTCGGAGGCTTCAAGAAGAAGAGATACGATGGCTATCTTGCCGGGGGCGGGTTCACCTACGGATACGACTGGATTCTTTCATCGCATTGGAACCTTGAGGCTGCAATAGGTATCGGTTACGCCCGTCTGTGGTATGAGGAGAGCCCCCGCGTCCATTGCGAGAAATGCGGTGAAGACAAGCATAAGAACTATTTCGGGCCTACCAAGGCTACTATTTCATTGGTATATATTTTTTAAAACGGGATGAAGCTTAATACATATAACATATTTGTTGCTCTTTTGGCATTCGGGCTGCTTGGCGGGTGTTCGCCGGTCCGCACTGCAGGCATCTCTGTTTTGCCGGACAGTGAGGTGTTGATGCCGGATCATTCGGGTGCGGGAACTCTGAAGATGAAGTTCCACATCCCGGCGGACTACCTCTCCAAGCGGGGTCGTTTGCTGATTACCCCGCGCCTGGTGTCGGCCGGTGGCGAAGTGATGGAGATTTATGAGCCGGTGGCTGTCGATGCCCCGGTCTATGCAAAGAAGACTTACAGGAAACAGATACTCGAAGGATACGTGGATTCCGTTCCAGGGCGGATAGTCCGTGCCGACCGCTGGACCGGACGGCTGGAAATCCCCTACGAAACCTCTGTCACCGTCCCCGGCGGCTTGGGCGATGCCCATATCGATGCCTTGGTTTCTGTTGACGGCTGCCTGTCGTGCGGAAACGTCGACACGCTGTTTGTCGCAACCATCGCCCGGCCGGAACCGGTTGATACCTTCTCGCTACGCTGGATTCAGCCTGCGTTGGCCAAGCGCCCGAAGCAGATGGAGGGGAAAGGCATTGCCGCATTGCAGTTCGTCATCAACCGTGCGGATATAGACCCGTCGCTGGGCAACAACCAAGCGGAGCTGGAAAAGATGGAAAAGACATTACGCCCCATACTTGGAGATTCGTTGGCCGATATACAGGCAATACATATCATAGGTATGGCTTCTGCCGATGGGTCGCTTGCCTTCAACACCAACCTGGCTTACCGGCGTGCCGTTGCCGCAGGCAGGTGGTTGCAGGGCAGGATGGCAATCGCACCTGAAATGAAGGAGCGTATCATGGCCGATGTCAGCCCCGAAGGTTGGGAACCCGTGCTGGAAGCCATGCGCCAAGCCGGAGACCCGGATGCCGGACGTGTCGAAGCCATACTGGAACGCTATCCTTCCGGGACGAACAACGACGATGTGCAGGAACGTGCCATCCGCAGCCTGCCTTGCTGGGAGCGCATCTGTGCGAATTATCTGCAAGGAGACCGCAAGGTGGAGTATCGCTACAGCTACACGCTGAAGAGCTTCACCACCGACGAAGAGCTGTTGCGGATGTATGCCGGCCATCCGGACGCATTCAGCGAAGAGGAGTTCTTCCGGGTGGCAGAGCTGATGCCTTCGCTGGAGGAGAAGATTGCCGTCTACCGCATGCTGCTAGCCTATTATCCGGCTTCGGCAGTGGGGAAGAACAACCTGGCGGTGCTCGAACATGAATTGTTGCAGAAAGGAGGCGCAAGATGAAAGGTATAGGATATATATATAAGGTGGCTTTGCCCCTTGGATTGGCCATGACACTCCTTGCCGGATGTATCCGCGACGAGCTGGAACCTTGTCCGCCTTTGCAGATACAATTGGACGTGGAGGACAAGAATTATATCAACGTCAAGGCAGCTAGCCGCTTGGGCTTCGAAGACATACGGAGGGAGGATTTGCCCTTTGCTGACTATGTCTCGTCCTTGCAATACCGGCTGACGGATGCCGGAACAGGCAAGGTGGTTCTTGAGCAGCCCCTTGAAGCCGTGGCGGGAGATGCAAAAACGATAACCCTCCCCGTGCCGGAGGATATTCCTTTCGGACGCTATGTGCTGACGGCTTGGGGAAACCTTTCGGAGAAAGGCGGCGAAGCCTTGGGCGACGATTACGACTCCCTGGCTCTCCATCCGGGAAACCTGCCCGGCAATGATGTCTACCTGGTGAGCGACACGTTGGTTTACGACGAATCCGCCTATGCCTACACCCTAGGCATGAAGCGAGTGAAGGGCAAACTTATTGTCTCGGTCGAGGATATGCCGGAGGCATTCCGGTATTCGGAGAAAGAGATAACAGCCATCACCGGCAAGGTGGACAACCGTTTCGACTACGGTGGCGAACTATCATTCCGTATTCCCACCATGTGGCAGAAACCGGGGCATATCGTGACGAAGACCCTGCTGGCTCCTTCCACCGGCCCGGCGGAATCGCTCTTCAAGATTCGTCTCTTCGTGGGCGACAGTGCGGAAAGCGGCAACTGGCTTGCGCCGGAGGATATAAGCATCACGATGGAGAGGAACGAACTGACGGTGCTGCGCTACGTCTACGACCCGTGTTGCTGCACGTTCAAGATTTACGTGCTGGTGAACGACAACTGGGAACTCTTGCACTCAATGGAAATCGACTAAGAGATATGTTTTTAATATACATTGTTTAATTAACTAAATTTCAAAGTGATGAAAAAGAATTATTTTTTAGGAGTTGCTGCGGCTTTCGGGCTGCTGGCATTTAGTTCATGTAGCAATGATGACGACCCTGTTTTGGGACAAGGAGAAGTTGCTAACGGTGAACAGGTGATTGTTTTGGATATGCAGGACACTGACGTGCTGAGCACAAAGTCTCGTCCTTTGTATTCTACTAGCAACAAGGGTGCGGAAGAGGTAACTGATGTACAGTTGTTGGTATTTGGTATTAAGGCAAATTCGAGAGAATATGTGTTTGTGAAGAAATTACCGGCTATCACAAACTGGAATAACTCTTCTGATGATTATGACTACGGTCGTAAGTATGAAATCAAGTTGACAGGTGAGAATAAATTAAAACCTTCAACTGATAACAATGGTTATGACAAATACATCATCTTAGCCGTAGGTCAGGACGAGTCTGATTTGAATTCTATTCCTGCTCCGTATAAGATTGAATTGGGAGATGACCCTGCAGATGACAAATATGTCAAAGAATTGGCTGACAATACTTGGTCACAAGGAGTGGACTGGAACGTAGCGTCTACCCCTGGTAACGGTTTCTGGCAGACAGTAGCCATTGATTATACACAAACAGATGGTACAGAACGTGCCGGTGAGATCTTCTCCGGTGTTTCTAAACCTATTGAATTTGCAGCCGACGGTGGTTTCTCTACTACTGTATTGCTGAAACGTCAGGTAGCCGGTGTGTTGGGTTACTTCAACCGCATCCCTGCAACAGTAGGTGAAGACGGTCAGAAAAAAACAGTTACAGGTATCCGTTTGGTTTCTTCTGCAAGAAATAATTCATTGGATTTGTCAACAGCATTGGCTGATCAGGAAGACGATGCTACTCACGGGCTGCCGGGTTCTAAGAGAACAGAAACTGTAGTCAATGGTTTTACTGCCGGAAACGATGCTGCTGATGCTAAATTTGGAGTTGGAGAAGAAACAGCAGGTAAAGACGCTTATACCGTTTATGAAATTGATTTGAAGAAGTGGTTTGATTGGGATGATAATAATAATGAAGGTAAAGGTGGATGGTCAGACGATGCTTTGTTGACAGAAGAAGGCGAAGGCGGTGTAAAATTGTTAGGTAACGTAGAAGGATGGAAAAACGCATTGGATCCATCTAACTCAACAGTGACTGTTGCCGATGGTGCCGTATTGGCTGGTGAATTTGTTATTCCTTTCGAGAAGAATGGCAAAAATACATTCGAATTGCAGTTGATCACTAAAGAAGATAACGGAACGGTTAATGTCTTGAAAGCATGGGATGTTAAATTGGACCCAATGTCACAAGGTGATAAAGACGGTGATAAGGTTTACAACATCTATCGTAACCACATGTATCAGGTAGGTAAACGTGGTAGCGGTGACGGTCCAACAGATCCGGGTACAGATCCTGATAAACCACAGCCGCTGGACAAAGACCAGGAATTGATTATCAAGATCAACGACAACTGGGAATTCATCCACGATATGGAAATCGAATAATCCTTTTGTCGGATAACGATAACTTTAATACAAGAGCTGTGCCCCTAGTAGTACGGCTCTTGTATTCCCTTTCATCGGCATGGAAAAAATTTTTCATCGGCATGAAAAAATATTTCCATCGAGAAGAAACTGCGTGGAAATCCCGAAAGCAGTGTATAAAGAACTAATCAAACGAAAGAAAAGTTTCATATATTATGAGATACGTGAGCATATTAATCCTGATATTACTGGCAAGCCTTTCGGCCGCTTGCTCGGACGACGAGGGCGGTAATCCCGGAGGACTTCCGGACAAAGGCATTGTGGTTGAGCTTTCGACAGGGCAATTGGACACCAAGGCGCATCTCTACAGCCAGGCGAGCCTGCACCACGTGAACCGTGTATATGCCGCTCTTTATCATTGTGGCGATATGTCTACGACCGATATAGACCCGGAAGAAACAACGGTCGTTGCTTCACAATTGCTGATGAAAGGTTCCGACCCATGGAATCCATCGGACGACGAACACAACTACAGGCCGGGACAACCGCAAACCGAAACTTTCGAACTGAAATTGCCGCAGGAGGATATATTCAAAGTCCCCGGACGGTTTATGATCGTATGCGTCGGTCTGGACGAGGCATCGGGCGAAACGTATGGCTTGACGTATGAGAAGACCCCGGAGTTTATAAAGCGAGGCGCCAACCTCTCGGAAGCAAAGGCAGTCCTTGCCAAAGAAGCACAAGCAGGACCTACACCTTATGAAAAAGACCCATCGGCAAACCCTGGCACTGAACCAAAACAAGACAAAGACTTAATCACCTATGGCCAGCCGGACATTGCCCACTCGGAGCTGTTCGCCGGTTGGCAGGCGTTCGACTTTATGCCGGACGATTTGAATGTGGTGCGCGTGGAGCTGCGCCGCCGCGTGGCCGGTGTGCTTTGCTACCTTTCGGACATTCCATATAAACTGAACATCGGAGAAACTCCTTATCGTGTGACCGAGGTCCGCCTGAACCTTTTCGGCAAGCAAAACTCACAAATCGGCTTGCTGCGCAAAGTGGACGACTTGGGCAAACCCACCCTTGAGGATTTCGGCACTGCGGTTGCCGGGAAAGAGGTGTGCGAAACCCTTTGCAAGTTCGATTTGATGGGATTCAAGCCGCAAGCAACTGCTTCGGGAAATAATGATATGCTGTATGCGATACCGGCTTCGCACCTCGAAGGGCGGAAGCAATTGGAGAATACAATCCTGATGGGCGCTTATGTGCTGCCCATCAGTAATGCGACACAGGATAACTCCCCAACGCTGGAGTTGGAATTGTGGGGATATGAATATGGAGATTCGGAGGAAAATGATATCAAACCGGAAAGTGAGCTGACAATGATAAAATCCTTCCCGGCCATTTACGAGGGACAGGAAAATCCTGAAGTTTATGACCTGCACCCGAATATGATTTACCATATCGGGCATAAGCAGGATAATAATACGGAAGGCGATTATCCCGAAAGCCTGGCAGGAACAAAGGTGACCGTTGAGGTCGACGATTGGCACGAGATAGACATCCCGGTGGAATTCCCCGATGTGCCAATAGTCCCGTTGATGTCGTTACGTGACAATGAAGGCAACAAGTATAAAACCGAACCGGAAGAAGACGGGGACGACTATTATATCTTCGATTGCATAGGCTCGACCGGAAATCTCAAGCTGGATATCAGCTCTTCGATCTTGTATAAGAACTGGATGCTGACGGTGCTGGGTGACGGAATAGAGTTTTGGGACAATGCACAAAGTGAATATGTTAAGAAATTATCCGGAAGCGGCGCACAAGATATTTACATCCGAATGGCAGATTATGCAAGCGTGTCGGATTGGCAAGACGGTAAAGAAACGCGGAAGGTTCAAATTCAACTGGAAGCTTTGGGCGAAGATGACAATCCGGTAACTGATGCGACCAGCACGTTTACGGTTGAGCAGTATAATGCGTTGATTGTGGATATGAATGGTTATGACAGAAACGGATACCGTGGTTTCAGCCATTTCAATTATGGGGCTAAGAGGAATACGGTTACCGGAAAGCTTGAATCTGAAGGAGAAAAAATGCAATGGGGGTATTTCAGTTCCCATCTTGCTCCGGTTTGGGATGAAGATGGAGATGATGTTTATTATTGGATAAAGGAACACTCAAACTATCATGATGCATTTTGGGGATCAGCGATACAGAGATGTTTAAGAGGAAAATATGGGGCAGAAGTGACCCCCTATGATGATACATTTTGGTATTTGCCCGGAGGAAATGAATTAAAAGAATTATTGGTCAACTATAAGGATGACCCTTCAGCAAATTTAAAATATGATGAATTCTATTGGAGTGCGATTAATTATTCAATTAAGAGAGTATATGCTTATAGGATAATTAGTGAGGACTATTGGGAAAGACACGATAAAGACAATTGGTATTACGCCCGCCAAGCCTGTAACGCACAATAAAACTAAATGGATTATGAAACGATATACCTGGATATGGATAATGTTGATCGCCTTGCTGTCCGGATGCGAGGACGATTTCGACCAAGGCGGTTTGAACCCGGGGGAAGGAGTGACGGAAGGAATGATAACCTTCCATATTTCCACCGAGGATGCACCGGTCATTGCCACCCGTGCAGGGGAAACCGAACCGCAGCAGGAGTCATTGGAGAATGTCTTTGTCATAGTGTTTGACAAGGATGGAAATCCTGTGAACAAAGCCTTCCAGCAATTGACAGTAGATAACCATTCCGTCAACATTTACCTGACTGCCGTTAAGGACCAAACCATTTATGCCATCTGCAATCTGCCGGAAGGCGTGGCGGATGATATAAATAAAGTCAACTCTTTGGATGAGTTGGAGCAGAAATATACCGTAATCAAAAGTCCGGAAGGGGCATATAGCGGCAAACATATCATGAGCGGTTCCGCACCTTTGGACTTGATAGGGCCAGCGCAGTTGAAAAAAGAATATACCGTCCAGGTGAAGCGGCTGACCGCACAGGTCAATTTCAACATCGAATTCAACCCGACACGTGAAACCGATAAATTTGCCGTCGGGGAAATATTCCTCCACAACATACCTATGGGAAGCATGCTGCTGGATGGCGGAGGTAATAAAGAGGATATGAATAGCTGGGGATATCATCACACCGATGATGCCTTGCTCGATTCGCTGGATATCTGCCGGGGAGATTATTCGTATGTCAAAGCTGCTGATAAAGATAATCGTGCAGACCAATTCTTCGAGGGCAAGAAAAGGCTGGACTTCGAAATCGTGAAAGGACCGGTCGGGACGCAGGATTCTTATTCCGCCTCGTTCCAAATGTTCGAGAACAGGCAGGGAAGGGTGTATGACAATGAGGCGAACTGGGAGAACCTGAAAGGATTGATCGGATTTGAGCCGGAAAAAGCCCAAGAGCTCGGTTACGAAGATATGTATCGTTTCTACCAGCAAATCAACAAGCGGGGATTGGCTGGGACGTCAAAGAGCACGGCTGATAAGAACAAGATATTCAAAAGAAATGAAGGAGTCAACACGGATAAATATACAGTCAATACCACCGAACAAGGTTTCAAATATGCCACCTATCTCACCATCCGCGGCGTATATACCAAGCGGAATCCGGTGGGAGGCGAGGATCCGATTGATGTGACTTATCACGTCTATCTCGGTTCGGACAACTACAAGGACTTCAACGTTTGCCGTAACCATGTCTATAACTATCAGATCCGGATCTTCGACGAAGTGACCACCGACACCCGTGTTGATGCCAAGCCGATAGGCGGATTGACCATCTACGGCAACTTCGACGATGTGCTGGATGCCCATCCCAACGTGACGCAGGTGCTCGTCTACTCGCCCAGCAAATGGACGGTGCAAGTGGCCGACCCGGATGCTACTCCATGGCTGGAAGTTTCCACCTCGCCGATGTACAAGCCCCGCAAGGTGGGAGCAAATCCAAGCCCGGACAGGGCTGCTTTCCGCTTGGAGGGCGATGCCGGGCTGCATTATTTCTATATCCATACGGATGAGTATATACCGAAGCGGGATAATCCGTCAGAGAATAAGGAAAATACGGATGAAGATAGATACCGTAAAGGAAAACTGTTGTTTTCGAACCAGGCAGGGAATGGACAGGAAAAGGAAATCAAGCAATATGAGGCGCAGATGGTATTCCGCAAGCGGTTTGCCGTTGACAAAGCGCATGAAGTGACAGATACTTTCTATGTGGAACGCATCTTGGAGAAAAAGAACATGCAATGGGGATTCCAGCACTACTGGAGCTTCAAGATGGACAGCCTGCTGGACGATGATATACATTCTACAAAGAACGGGCTGACCAATACCCGCACACTCTACGATACGGCTCTGAACGGCGACAAATGGGGAGTAGAACCTGCCTATCCGGACGGCATACCAGCCAACATTGCCTTGGGCTATGCCTTGGCAAAGAACCGCGACCGTAACGGGAACGGGAAGATCGACTACAACGAGATTATGTGGTATCTCCCGGCATATACCGAAGTGCAGGCGATAGTCGGGCATATAGGCGGAACTGATATTCTTCCACCGATTTATTATGATAAGACGTATGATAAGACGGTTTCTGTGGGTTGGGATTCGGAGCCTTGCACTTTCTTCTCCTCTACTCCTTCGGGAAGCGATGTGGCAGGAATTACGCCGGGTTTCTGCTGGGCAGTGCAATATTCGCCTAATAAGGATAAGAACGGAAAGATGAAGGTGGAGATGCGCTCGCGATTCTACAACGTGATTTGTGCCCGCCGTTACAATGGCTGGCAAGGACCTGATACAGGAGGAGCCGATGGTAATATCGATATAGACGATGCCTGGAACGAGGATGAGGAAGAAATCATGGGCAAACATTAACAAGAAAGAGTGATGGATATAAGAATACGACAATATATAGGAATAGGTTTGCTGGCAACTTGCCTGGCCGGCTGCTCGGATGATGTTCCGCAGGAAGAAGGGCAAACGGAAACGGCTGTTTCGTTCCGCATGGCAACTCGCGCAGCGGAAAACTCGCCCGAAGAGGAAATAACCGACCGGCAGTTCACGAGGCTTTATGTGGCGGAGCGCAAGCCGGAAACAGATGAAATACTCTATTGCGACAAATCCTACGATCTTGACGGGCAGACTTATCACCTGGAGAACTTGCAGGGGATTTGGTATAAGTTCGCTTTCGTGTGTGTGCCGGATGTGGCAGACGGGATGGGAAGCGGGATGTTCCCGGGCGAAACCGAGTTTGAGAGTGGTAAGGATTTATACGGGTTCAAGATAAACTATGCTCCGGTGTTGACGTATCAAGCCGGATTGGACGAAGCAAGCAAGGCGGACTTGTCGGTCTACCGTAAAGTAATCGACCGCTGGATTGATGCCGACATGCCTACCGAGGAAGATGTGGTGATGAACCGCATCACCGGCAGGCTGGTCTTGAATATGGGCAAGCCGGCCGACCAGTTCGATACGAAAACGAAAGGGGCTGTGACGGAGATTACGGTCAGCATGGAAACCCCCACGGATTGCTATATCCGCGATGAATCGTGTGATTCGGTGATTGTGGAGAATAGGGCTACAAAATCTTTCACTTGGACTGTTGCAGCCGACAAGCAATTGGAAGAACAGGTCTTACCGATAGACTTGCTTCCGGGAGAATTGAAGGATGCCACAGTAACAGTCTCTTTTAAGAATGGAAGCTCGGAAGAATATACCTTGCAAGGACGGACCGGAGAGGAAACAAAGGCGGATAATATCGTAATCAAGAAGAACACGCGGACGATTGTCCTCTTCAACGGCAAGGAGAAAGATATGTTCGAGGTGCGCTATGCCGGCTTTGCCGATGGAAACGATGCGTGGGTCGATGTGGACGACGACGCATGGGACGGATTATGAACAATCAATAGGACAAGGATATGAAAAAGATTATAGGATTGTTGGCTGGCTTCATCCTTTGCACCGGATGCGAAAAGGAAATGCCGGAACAGACGGAGCCGAAGCTTCCAGAAGGGACTTTCGTGGTGGACTACACGGCAGAGGCTGGTGTGTCTACTCGTGCCTTGCACGAGAACCAACCGAAAGGACTGCGTATAAACTCGCTTACTTACCTGTTATATAATGAAGAAGGAACGCTGGAGAAGCGGAGGGAAATCCCCGGACTGGAGGGTGATGACGAAATCTGGCCGCTGACCCGCGAAAACATGAGCTGGGAGCAACGCGAGGCATTGAAAGACACCTTGCGGCAGGGAGAAACCTATCATGCCGTTTTTGTCGCCAATGTGAATCCGGATATTTGCGGTTGGACAGGTGCGGATGGTGCGTCTTGCTCTCCTTTGCGTGATACCGAAACCTATGAATCGGTCTATTTGCAAATGCCTTATCAGCCGTTCAACGACCGGAACATGTTCTATCTCTTTACGAAAGAAATCCTCTCGACCGACCGGGATGCCGACCGTGAGCATCCGTATAATTGCTCTGTGTTGTTGCAACGTGCCGTGACTCGTGCCGACTTTATGTTCGAGCAGCTGCCTCTGTGGAAAGAAGAACAGCAACCGGATGGAGGCGGCACGGAAAATCCCGATGGAGGAACTGACGGAACAGAAGAAGGCGGAGGCGCAGAAGAAACACCGCTGCTTCCCTTGGCTGAAACAACTTATCCTGCAACCTGTACATTGCCGGAAGATATCAAGGAGTATTTCATATCGGATTTCTACCAGTTTGTCCTTAACAGATATGATGATGTGTTAAGCCGGCCGGTGGTTGACGAGACGGTTGAGTTTTTGAATGCAGTAAAGGGGTGTTTTGTTTCAGATGGAATTACTGATCCTAATTTAATTGCTAAATATGCGAGGTTTTATCAGCGTTTAAACGCTATTGAAAATGAAATTACAGGCGATGGCAAAACGGCCTTCTTGGACCGGATTAATTCAGATGTGCCTGAAGGAAGCAATTTGTCAAACTTCCAAACCCATATTTTCAACACGCTGCTGAACGAACTTAGCGATAATACAGTTATTCGTAATTTGTTTACGGAGTCAGCCCTAAGGACAAAAGGAAAATTTGCTTCAATTACCTATAACGGGCAATCCGGAGTGGCGAAATATTATCTGTCCGGAAAAACTCCGGAATCGAATTTGGATGAAAGCCTGCGCATAGAAGCAGATACAACCATGTATTGGGATGGAGTTTCTTATCTCGGCTTTAATTGGGTGGGACTGGCAGAGCCTGAAAAGAACCAAGTAGGCAAAGTCAGTTGGTATGAATCAGCCGACGCTACTACAGCATTCGAGGAGCTGTCTCCTTCGTTCACACTCAAGATCGGACAAGGCGAGAACGAGAAGCTCACCGTCCTCTATCGCCCGATTGATGAGCTGAGTTTGAAAGAGGACTGGGATAGTGGTTTGATTAATGACAATAAGAAGGAGACGCAAATCTTCTGCAATTTGGAAAAGGCATTGCCTTTTAAAACTGTGGAAACAGGTCCGGATGGCCAGCCTATGGTAAATGACAACGAACTGATAGTAACGATCAAGGAATTCTTGAATGCCGGAGAGATTAAAGGCTATGCCGGTTCGTTGGATAATATGCCATTGACAATTACATATCCTGATATATCCAAAGGTGAAGTGCTGGAGATAAAGTATACGTGGGAAGTTAAGTAACAAAAAAGAATGTCTATGAGTGCGATGAGTCGATATATAAAAAAATGTACGTTTCTGCTATTCCTGTTGGTGTCGTTTGTGCAGGTGCAGGGACAAACAGGAAAACAACCGGTTGAAGTAACAAAGCGTAAGGCATTGGTAGGTCCTTATTGCATGGTTAATGGAGTCTCAACGGTAGTCAATGCGGTAACAAATTATGATCATTTGGAGTATATTACCGATTCGGACTTGAACAACTATGCTTCGATAACCGGTATTAGAGTTGGCTTAGGCGTAGAACCGATTCTGAGTGTGAAAGACACGAAGAATGTTTACGAAGGAGGGACAACAGCCGGTTTCAGTCTGGTTTCGACCGAGGGCGGTGGGCTTTTGTCATTAGACGTGATCAAACTGTTTAGTATACAGACCTATTTGAATGGGAACGAACAGGAAAATATACCGGTAAAAGAAGCCTCTTCCGGAGGAGTCGGTTTGAACTTGATTAAGATTCCCGGCTCGGATGCCGTTTCGGTGGATGTATGCGTGGAAACAACAATGGACTTTGATGAGATATATTTGATGCAAGGCGGTGTGCAGGTGGAAGCAATAAATCAGCTAAGCATCCGCTATGCATTTGTGGGAGATGCGAAAGAGGTGTTGTTGACTTATGAGGGGCTTGCAGAATATAGTGAAGAAATAGACAAGACGGTAGAAATCGACTATGACAAGTGTCATGGTATGCCTTGGCCTGTGAAAGATAAACCGATCAGAGAGGATACATTCCATGATAAGCTGTTTGATGCAGATACAACCAATTATTTGGGAACAGGAGGAATTGCTATCGGGGAGTGGTTTCATGCGCAGATTGGTACAACTTACGAATTCCCTGCCGGAACGGAAGTAGGATTCAAGTATTTTAAAGAAGGACTTTTGGATTTGACGCTCGGAAGTTTTGTGACTATTAAATTATATGATGAGCACAACAATGTTGTCCAAACGGAGAATATATCGGTTGGAATATTGGGATTGGGAGTTGTAAATGCTGGAGAAACCATCACTTCTATAACATCCAAAGTTCCTTTTTATTCTGCCCGGTTGACCGTAGGAGCCGGTGCGTTGAGTGTGAATTTGGGAGGAACCGGTATCTATTACGGTTTTATCCGCGAAAAGCCGGAGGTATATCATTATTGCCCGATAGAACCAAGTATGAGCGCAACGATTTGCAAAAATGTGACTACATACGAGCTGAAAAGCAATCCTACGGTAAAAGTGGAGTGGAAATTAACTGGCTTTGAGCATTTAAATCAGGATAATCCACAATCGGTAGATGATGTGATAAAGGCAGTCCAAATAGGAGAATCGGTTAACGGTGTTGCCAAAGTAACCGGATTGATAGCCAACGGAACTTACACCTTCAAAGCAACAGCTACAGATTGCACGGCAGAAACGAAATGCTCGGAAACAATCACGTTGACGAAAGGAACACAAATTGCAGATACCTCTTGCGGGCAGCCGGTTGTCAATAAAGATGGAGAAGAAGATAAATATGAACTATCCACCAGTACTTATGGGGTGACCGGAGGATTGATAAGCATAAGTGATATAAAAGACAAAGCCAATATACTGGATGGCGAATATAATAATTACGCATCATACGTAAGCGGTTTGAGCGTGGCAAGCAACCTGGGGATTATCGGTATAAAGACAAAAGACGGGCAGCCGTTCGACTTAGGAATAGAGGGCGATAAGCGTGTCGGGTTTATCGTTGAGAATGCTTCCACCTTCTTGGATGCCGATGTTTTGCAGTTCTTGCGGATTCGTCTGTTCAGGAACGGTAAGGTGGTGGACGAAAGCGTAATTGATGAATCGAATGCCATAGGTGTTGGGTTGATAGGCAGCGAGCAATCCCAAAAGGTGCGTTACAGTATAAAGGTTCCGTCCGATGTGGAATTTGACGAGTATCAGTTGTGGACTTCCGGAGTGCTTAATTTGGGGTTGAATACCTTGCGTATTTATTATGCTTTTATGGAATCGGCCGATGAAAATTGTTCGGATCCGTTGAATTGCGCCTTGACTGTATCCACTGAGGCTACGAATGCCTCCTTGTCTTTGCAAATACCGTTCCAGACAGCTTCCATAGCCGGGACATTGGTTAAAGGTGACCTTTTGCTGGATGGTGATATGAATACGGCATTGACCTATACGCCGGCAGTCGGCATTGGTACAGGCATGGTCTTATGCGTGAAGCCGGGACGCACGGTGGATAAGAGCCAACAATTGGGACTTGCCTTGGACAGTAAGACGTTTGCCCTTGGAGCCGGGGTGGGGTCCTGGATAACGGTTTCGACTTATCTGGATGGTCAAGCAACGGGTGAGGAGTTTTCGGACTGGAACACCGTTGGCTTGGATGTGATAGGCTATGGCGACAGGCGGTATCTTATCTCGCAACCAACGTTGCCTTATGACGAGGTGCGTATTACTTTTGCAGCCGTAGTAAGCGCATTGGAAGGATACAATCTGTACGGACTCTTCTTCCGCAGCGACATAGATGGCGATGGGCTGCCTGATTGCATGGACCCGGAAAGCTGTGCAGGCAGTTTGTCCAAATTGCAAACCACTCCGCATATTTGCGAAGGCGAAAAGGTGATGCTGTACGGGCAAGCGAAGTTTGAGGAAGAGAAGGAAAAGACTTATAAAATATCTATCTTTAAGAAGGATGATGATATCAATACGGCAAATCCTGTGGTATCTAAGGCGGATGTTGTTATCCAAAAAGGAAACTTCCAAAAAGAAATATGGACGGAAACTAAGGCGGGAGAGTATGTGTTGGTCATTTATGACAAGGATGAGGATGGCAATTATATAGTGTTGTCTCAATTATACTTCACCGTTCATCCGCTGGAGACTACCTGGTCGGGAACGACAACCGGTACTGACTGGAATGCTTGGAATAACTGGACGAAAGGTTCGCCTTGGAACTGTACAAATGTGATTATTCCCGAGTCGGCAGCTGCCTATCCTGTTCTGGATGGTGAAGCATCTAACGGATGCAACTATATCCATTTCGAGCCTAATGCCGAAGTGCGAAATACGCATTATCTGGATTACGAAAAGGCATGGGTGGACATCAAGTTGAAGCCAAACAGATATTACATGCTGGCAGCTCCGTTGAAGAGAATTTATTCGGGAGACTGGTTTATTGCTGCCGAAGAAAAACAACAGTCAGGGCTTTTCACCCCGTTGACAGCGGAGGCCTATCCGGAAAACCGTGTGACACCGACAATTTATCAACGAGTTTGGGATGCTGTTTATATGGACCAACTCATCAATTCAAGTAACCGCCCGTATATAAAACCGGGAGATAAGGTGGATATATCGGTAACCGGATGGACAAAACCTTTCAATTGGCTAGCCACACCTTATGACAAGAATGATATATTCGATTTCAATTCCCTATCCGTATGGGTGCATCCGTTGAAGCCATCTGAGGAGGGAGAAGGTGACAGCAATAAAGAATATACGTTCCGTTTCCCAAAAGCGCACGATGAATATCATTACTACGATGAAAACGGAACTGTGCTGGGGCTGGGCGTGCAGATAAAGGACCGGAAAAACTCGGGCCGCTTTATTTACGAAAATGAAGACGGGAAAACGAAATTTCCTGTCGTTATGCGATTCAAGAACGATACCTACGATAACAAGACATTCCTGGTGGGCAATCCGTTTATGACGCATATCGATGTGAATAAATTCCTGGATGGGAATGGACATATAGCATCAGTGAAAGTATATGACTGGAATAACGGAACAACCAATTCTTTGATTCATAACCTGGATGGAGATGGAATCCTGGCGGCAACACCTGCGGGAGGTGCAAACACGTTGACAGCCATAGCCCCGATGCAATCGTTTTTTGTGACTTGTGCAGGTGATGCTTTGATGGAATTCTGCGAAGTTACTTTCACCGAAGACATGTTGGTGACAAAGCCGGAAATGACAAATGGTAGAAACCGGGTTGAAGGAAACGAAACCGTTCGCCTGGCAAGCCGATATATGCGCCTGGCGGCATCGGCTGATAGTTGCCGTTCCGGAGCCTTGGTTTATTTCTCCGCAAAGGCAAACGACCATTATCGCGAAAGCGAGGATGCGGAAATCCTGCTGGAAGGCGAAATGGGTCCGGCAATCGTCTTGTTTACCATAGCTGAACAACACGCGCTGGATATCCAGCAACGAGCGAATGGAGGGGAGATTCCTCTCGGTATGTATATGGACAAGCCGGCAGACGTGACCTTGTCGGTAACGGTTCCGGAAGAGTTCTCCGGATGGAGCTTAAAAGATTTGGACAACGACAAAATCTATCCTTTGCTTGCCGGCAAGGAAAACAAGATTGAACTTGGACGGTTGACAACAAACGTGGGGCGTTTCTGCCTGAAAGGAGAATTTACACCGACAAGCAACGGACATATCGCAGCGACACAGCCGGAAGTTTTCTGCTATCGGGAAGAAGGCGGAGGTTCTGTGGTGGTGCGCTCGGCACATGAACCTATGGTTCGTTGCGAAGTCTTTGCAATCGATGGAAGACGGATGGGATTGATGCAAGCGGAATCTACCGAATACCGTTTGCCTCTTGCGAAAGGGATTCATGTTGTTAAGGTTTATTTCCGTGATGGGATAAGCGCAGTGGTGAAAGTATTATAAACAAATAAATATGAAGGATAAGATGAAACATACATTATATATTATAGGTGGTCTGTTGTCTATGGCTTTGTTTGCCGCAAGCTGCGATTCGGACGAACAGCCCGGCATGGAAGACAAGGCGATTGTTGAAATGCCGGTGGAGTTCAATCTTACCTCCGGTGGCAGCGAACTGACAACCCGTGCAGAGCAGGAGAAACCGGACAAGCCAAATATTCGTCCGATTCACGTAGATAAAGTGGATGTATATGTATATCAACGCTCTGTCGATGCAATATACAAAACGGAAACCGAGGGTTTTGTCCGGGTAGATAAGTTAACATTTCCTGCCATTGAAACCGGAACAACCGGAGAAGGACAGCCTCGTTATACGGCTACCGGAAAAGTCCCGTTGGATAGTGACTATGAATACAGGATGACAGCTGTGTCATATTCTGCGGAGCAGGGTGAAAATGAATTGTTTGAGTTGAACAAGTCTTTTTTTGACCATGCGGAGATTTCTTTGAAGGAAGATAAGAATGATTATAAAACTCCGGAATTGTTCTTTGGTAATGTTGTTTATAATTGGACGGACACCGTTTTCCGTTATGATAGCAAGAACGAGAACCAGAAGAAATTGACGGGTTGGTTGTATCGAGGTGTTGCAGGAGTGGAACTGAACCTGTTGAATGTAGAAGAAAATGTCAAACAGATAGATTTGCTTGCCGATTCCATCAACACCCGTGTGAAAGCCCGGGTTTACGATGATTTCCGTTCGGCTTATGGTATGAAAAAAGACGGAACTTTTGAGCATTACGTAATAGGTTCTTGGACGAGAGACAAAGATAATGCGAAGGAAAAAGGTAAAATACAAATAGTAGGTTCTAATCTTCTTCCGGTATGTACTTCCCTTAGCCTGCGTATAACCTTGGATGGCGACAAAAAGGTTGTTTGCCGTTTGCAAGTGAGAGAAATGAAAGAAGATGAGAATGAGGGCAACGATGAAAACGGAGGCACTGAAGGCGGAGCTGGTGGTCTTCGCTCAATCCCCGGTGATGGCGGGAACGGGACCGGCATTATCCCGGGCGGTGAAGAAACACCGGTTGAGCCCGAAGAACCGGACCCGGACAAAAACAATCCGTATAAAATATGTTTTAAACGGAACAACTATTATATTTTAAACGGAGATTACGAAGCATTGACAACCATGAACTACGTGCTTCAAGTTACAGTCAATCCAAATTGGGACGGCGATATTTATTTGCCATTGGACAAGAGCGATGATAGTAATTGATTATATTTCCTAGCGAAAAAATTGAGAGGCTTTAAGAGAAAAAGAATGACCCTACATATGATCTGAACTTTTATGTACACGTAAAATCAGGTCATAAGTAAATTCTCTATCAAAAGATAGAGAATTTACGAGGCAACGACCAACTTGGAAAAGTAGACGTTGCCTTTATTTTTTATGACGAATGATCTTGTGAACATTAAAAACTGATAAAATTCATTTGCGTACTTAAGAAAAATTAAAAATCTATTTATGGTAACAAGAAAGGTATCATTGCAGCATAAGGTTCTTTTAGGGTATATGGTATTGATCATGGCTGTTTGCGGTATGTTTTCCATCTTGTTATACGAACGGAGCCGTATGCGTGAGATAAAAACGGAAACATCGGAGATACGCAGGATACGCCATGACATCAGTACGGCGCATCGCTATATCACGGAGCTTGCCACCTATGGAGAGTCCGTCATTGTCTGGGAGGATACCGATTTTCGTGAGTATCGCAGAAAACGCTTGCAAACGGACAGCTTGTTACAAATATTGAAAGTGAGTTGTGGCATGTTCGTCCTGCCAAAGCAGATAGACTCCCTATGTCATTTATTGGAAGCCAAGGAGGTACACCTGCTCCGCATTATGGAAACCATTACTAGACAGGGGGAAGCGGACAGTCTGCTCGCAAATCGTCTGCCTGTTGTTATCAGGGAAGCGGTTCGTACCCGGACAGTCACTCAAAAGAAAAAAGGGATTGCCGGTTGGTTCGGTGGGAAAAGGAGCGTACAGGTCTTCGAGCCATCGAAAGGACTGCAAGATTTGCATGACAAGCTGATTGCCATGCAAGAGGAACGTGAACGCCGGATAGACATTTATACCGACAGTCTGCGCACACAGAATAAGGCCTTGAACCGGAAGTTGCAAATACTCATCACCCATCTTGACGGGCAAGCGCAGGCGGCGTTCATCAGTCGTGAGGAAAAAATCACGGAAGCCGGAGATTTTTCTTTCAAGCTGTTTGCCTTGGTAATCGTCTCCGCTTCCTCCTTGCTATTCATCTCGTTCCTGATCATACGGCATGATATCAGGAAAGAAAGGGAAGGACGGGCACAGCTCCAAAGGATAAACCGTGAGAACGAGGAACTCCTCGGTATGCGTAAACAGATCATCCTGACCATCTCTCACGATATACGGGGACCATTGGGTAATATCAGCAATTGCGTGGAGCTGGCCTCGGAAACCCGTGAAAAGAAAAAACGGGAAGGCTATCTGGAGAACATCCGCCATTCCTGCCGCCATATACTGAATCTGGTGAACAACCTGATGGATGTTTATAAGATCAATGAGACCAAGGATACCCGTAACGAGGTTCCTTTCCGTCTAAACAACTTGCTTGACAACATATCGAAGGAATATGCCCGCAAAGCGGGTGGCCGGGCCTTACTGTTCGAGCACCGGCATAAGAAAGTCAGTGATGTTACGGTGAGAGGAGACGCAGACAAACTGGAACAGATATTAGACAATCTGCTGACAAACGCCATCAAGTTCACCCTGTCGGGTACGATCCGTCTCCATACCGAGTACATGGCGGGAAGATTATATGTGGAGGTCGGTGATACCGGTATCGGTATGGACAAGGAAACATTGGAACGTGTCTTCCATCCGTTCGAGCGTGCGGCGCAGGAGATAAACTCGGAAGGTTTCGGTCTTGGACTTTTTATCACGAAAGCTCTTGTAAAGGTACTGGACGGAAGCATTGAAGTAGAGAGCCGACCAGGTAAAGGCACAACATTCCGCCTGTCGTTTCCCCTTTCGGAAACGACAGAAGAACCGGAAACAGAGGAGCTTCCGGTACAATCTACGACGATACTTCCCAAACATGTACTGGTAGTGGACGATGACAGCATCCTTCTGAAAATAACGGAAGACATGCTCGGGCGCAACGGGGTGGAATGCACGACCTGCCAAACTGTAAAAGAAGCCATTCTCGCGCTCGACCGCTTGGATTATGATTTGGTATTGACAGATATACAGATGCCCGTGACCGATGGTTTCGGCTTGTTGAAATTACTGCGTAACTCGGATATCGGAAATTCCCGTACCGTTCCGGTCGCTGTCATGACGGCACGGGGGGACGGGGACTCGGGCGTGTATATGAAGTCCGGTTTTTGCGGTTGCATACACAAACCTTTCTCTTCAAAAGGACTGCTGGCCTTTATCTCCTCCGTTACGGAGGGCAGAAGTGCAGGCATGTCTCCGTTCGACTATTCCCGTCTGATGGAAAGTACGGACAACCGTCGTCATATGTTCGGTCTTGTCGCAAAAGAGTCGGAAAAGGATCTTGCCGAACTGGAGGAGGCTTTGAGAAAAACCGATCGGGAAGCCATGCGGAGGATCGTACATCGGATGGCTCCGGTCTGGGAGTTGTTAGGGGCCAACGATGTACTGTCCGGTTATCAGAAGCTCCTGCATGACAGGACCTCGAGCGACGAGACGGTCAGAGAGTACACGATGAGAATTATGAAACAGATACGGTTACTGATAGACGAAGTAAATAATGAATTAAGAAAGAAAAATGATGGGGATGAAAAAGACTTTATTGATCGTGGAGGACAACCTGATTCTTTGCGATATTCTTGAGAGATGGCTACAGAAAGCCGGTTACGGGGTATTGACGGCCATAGATGAGCCTTCGGCACGCCGGAAAATCAAGGGGAATAACGTGGCGCTGGTACTGACAGATGTCCGCCTTCCCGAAGGGGATGGCATCAGCTTACTGGAATGGAGCATCTCCCAAGGATTACATATTCCTTTTGTGGTGATGACCGAACATGCCTCCATTGCAGATGCGGTGCGTGCCGTCAAATTGGGTGCGAAAGACTACTTGCCCAAGCCTGTCCACGAGGAGTTGCTGATGGAACTGTTACGGGGATTGATCGGTCTGCCAGTTTCCGTTCCCCCAAAGAAATCATTAATGAAAAGGCTTAGCGGGGCGATCCGGGAGACCGAGCGGATAGCTTGTCGTGTGGCTCCTTTGAATTGTTCCGTCATGATCCTTGGACCGAACGGTAGCGGAAAAGAATCTGTCGCACAGCTGATCCAACAGCATAGCGGACGTAAGGACAAGCCTTTTGTGGCGGTGAACTGTGGTTGTATCCGGGGGGAACTTGCCGCATCTGAGTTCTTCGGCCACGTGCAGGGGGCGTTTACCGATGCGAAAAAGGATACTGCCGGGTATTTTGAGACGGCCAAGGGCGGTACGCTCTTCCTTGACGAGATCGGAAACATGCCACCTGAAATGCAGACATTGCTGCTCAGGGTATTGCAGGAAAGAGTGTATTGTCCAGTGGGCAGCCGCAAAGAACTTGAAGCCGATGTACGGATATTGTCGGCTACCAACGAGGATATGGAGCGTGCCATACGGGAGGGACGTTTCCGGGAGGATCTGTACTACCGTCTCGCCGAGTTTGAGATACGCCAGCCCTCTCTCTCCGAATGCCCGGAAGATATATTGCCACTGGCTGACTTCTTTCGTGAGCAACATTCAGAAGAGATACGCGTGGAGACCTCTGGTTTTACCGAACAAGCCAAAATCTCCATGCTTTCCCACCCATGGCCGGGCAATGTGCGTGAACTTGACAACCGGATAAGACGTGCTGTCCTGTTGACGGTATCTCCATTGTTAACCCATAAAGATCTGAATCTTAATGCGACCATCTGTAGGACAGGCGAAAAATGTAAAAAAGGCTTGATGGAAGAAGCAGAAGAGAAAGAACTAATAAGGAAGATTCTGGAAGAATGTGGAGGTAAGATCAGTCGTGTGGCGAGAATGTTGGGGATGAGCCGTCCGACGCTATACAAGAAAATGGAAAGGTATGGGTTGAGATAGCATCTTCATCCGTTTCGTTTATACATAAGCCGGCAGATTCCGTTGGAGAAAGTTTTGCAGCCAAGAAGTTTCCAGCGGACAGACCGGAATTCTCCCGTCAAGGGGATTCCGCCACCATAAGAAAGGGGCAGCAGATAAAGTACTGTCTCATCCACCAGATTATACCGAAAAAGTCCATCGGCATATTCCGCACTTCCTCCATCTCCCACTCCTGTCAGATAAATACAATCCTTGTCGTGCTTTTCCTTTACATTCAGCAAGTCCATCAAACCGTAATGGGGGTAGATATGGAATGTGACCTGTCGCTGCCAGCGTGGGAAACCATACCGTTTGTTTTCCCTCACCCATCGCATATGCATCTCGTCTTCATGCGGAAGGAAGCCGTCCAAAGTGAGTGCCATGATAACTTGAATTTTTGCCATACCTCTTGTTAAAAAAGCATGAAACCCATGCTTTTTTCGAACAGAGGCTCTGACAAGGCCCAACACAGAAACCCGCATGGGCTCATGCTATAAGGTATAGCATAAACCTCACGCAATAGCCTCTGTGTTTTTGAATTTGTCAGATTCCTGTTCGAGACGTCTTGCGACTTATGTATAATAATGGCGGTCCCAATTGTCGAGACCGGCCTTATTTCTCTATTTCAAGTTTCAAATATACGGTATCTTTTTCAATAATCCGATCAGTCGGGGTATAATTTCTTCAATTCCCCCTCCACTTGTCATGATTTGTCGGGGTTCTTTCCTTTTTCATCTTCCAGACCCAGTCGTTTACGGAGTTCAGGGTCATTTTTGATGCGACGCATCTCCTCATTGATAATAGCTTGCGCATCCGCCTTGATCTGCTCGTAATTGCGTTGTATCTGTTGCATCATGATGTCGTTACCGTTCCTATCCTTGAAGTCGTTGATGACCGGGATTTTCTGATAAGTCTTTTCTTCCGCGCTGATCCTGGTATGGTCTACGACAATTTCGGCATGAAATATTTTTTGCTCTATCCTCTCATCAAAATTATCCGCCACAGCCCCGACAAACGTGCCCTGTGAGAGGTTGGCGATCTTTGATGCGGGAATGAGCGAGTCTAGCTGTGTGTTGATGGATGTGGATACATCCTGACGGTTGATGGATACGGACTGACGTTGCTGAAGCACCTTGCCGAAGCGCTCTGAAAGCGTTTTTGCGGTTTCACCGACCACCTGTCCGCTGAAAATATTCCCCACCGTGTTCTGGATGACCTTGGATTCTTTTTCTCCGTAGTCACGTGTCAATTGACTGAAATCCTGAAAACCCAGAAGCACGCCCACCTTGTTGCTTCTCGCCGTCGCGATCAAGTTGTCAAGCCCACGGAAATAGATGGTGGGAAGCTCGTCAATGATAACGGCGCATTTAAGCTGTTTTTTCTTGTTGATAAGCTTGACGATACGGGAATTATATAATCCGAGCGCTGCCGAATAAATGTTCTGCCTGTCCGGATTGTTGCCCACGCAGAGCAGTTTGGGTTCTTTCGGATTGTTGATATCCAATGAAAAATCATTACCGGTCATCACCCAGTAGAGTTGTGGGGAGATCATGCGCGTAAGGGGTATTTTAGCCGAGGCTATCTGGCCATAGGCTAAGCACCCAGCGCCTTTCCACCTTTTATAGTGGTAGGTTTCCAAGTACTCGCCTTCGAACCGTGCATACAGGTCTCCCCGTACACGGCTCTCCACCTTCTCATTCAGTCTAACTTTCCTGCGTGTATCTTGTGATGACATATTGAACATACAGCTAATGTTTTACGTTTACGTGAAATCATTTTAACTTCCCAGTCACTTTTGCCATTAAGGTCTTTCAGTTTGCGCACATGGTGCATTTCAAGATTATCCGTAGCACCGCAGTTTTCACATACCCGTGCTTGAAGTCTCCTGATTAGTCCATTTCTGCCACCTGTTATGGCAACCGTGTTTGGTAGTCTGTCATCTAAATACCGATTAGGTAGTTCCTTTCGTTTGAAGCCATTGTCGTAGAACTCGCGTTTGAACTCATGTCCATTTTTGTTGGTATATGGTATGGCGAATACTCCGTTTTTCTTGTACTTTGCAATGATTTTCTTTTTCGAAGTACTGTACTTTGCGGCGTATGTCTTGTACATACTGTATTCCATAATGTTATAAAATGAGTCAATAACAGGACTGTTGTTTGCAATCGAGTAGAAGTTGTAGAACCCCATGATCTCAGAGTTATATTGGCTTATAATCTCCAAATCATCAAGACAACGCATGTATGAACGACCTTTTGGTTTCCAAACCTCCTTGCCTTTTTGTACGGTAATTTTGACTGCATCATATTCAAGGAGTTTCTTTCTCATGACTTCGGTAGTCACATACAAAACTATCTTGTGGTCCAAACTTCTTGTCAGATGTCCGTTCTTATCCCTATGGGTGTCATTGGATTTGCGTACAAATACGTCATATCCAAGGAATTTGGCATGTTTCCTTGCATTGGTTATCAGCGTTTTTTCGTCAGACAGTTCCAATTTTAATTTTTCAGCCATAAATTGTTTTATGTCCTCTTTGACGTGGATACAGTCTTCTTTGCTGCCGATTATACCAATCAGAAAATCATCTGCGTATCTCACATATTTCAGACGTTTCATATTCGCATCCATTTCGTCACTTGCGGGATATTTCAGACGTTCTTTGACAATTTCATTAATTTGCTTCAACAGTAGCTGCCGTTCTGCTTCGTCCGTTGACCTTTTCAGCTTTGCTACTAAATAGGCTTTTCGTTGTCCGAAACGTTTGACAATCGGATTTTCTTTGCGCCTTTTGCCCTTATCGAATTTTTGGATGTACTCCTTAACGTATTTATCGAACTTGTCAAGGTAGATATTTGCCAATATAGGGCTTATTATTCCGCCTTGAGGTGTTCCACTGTACGATTTATGAAATATCCAATCTTCCACATACCCGGCATTCAAGAATTTTCGGATTAGACGTAGGAAACGCATATCCGAAATGCGTTCTGAAAGAATGGTTGTCAATACTTCATGGTCGATGTTATCGAAGAAGCCTTTAATATCTCCCTCGATAAACCATTTAGTATTGTTGAATGTCTTTTGTATGCTCCAAAGTGCAGTCTGTGGACTTCTCTGTGGTCTGAAACCATGAGAGGAGTTTTCAAAACTGCCCTCGTATATTGCTTCCAAAATCATTCGAATAACTTCCTGCAAAAGCTTGTCAATGAATGACGGAATACCCAACGGACGCATCTTCCCATTTTTCTTGGGAATATACACTCGTTGAGAGGGCTTCGGCTGATACGTTTCATCTTTGAGCGCATCAATTAACCGTTCAACGTGGGATATACTAAAGCCATCAATGGTCTTACCATCGACACCTTTTGTCATATTACCCTGTTTCGCATAGATGCGTTCATAGGCAATGTAGTACATCTCTTCATTAAACAGTATCCGATACAAACGTTCAAACTTGTAAGCCAAGTCGGAACTGTGTTCAGTTAGACTGTTTAATATCTTTTCTGGATTTCTTTTCATGTCTCTCACATTTTCCAAAATTTGACATTAAACGATATTGGCTGCCCCCCTTCGCCATGTACAAGGCTTTCCCTTGCTCAGACTACTACGGAAGCTCTGTTGCCATATGGGTTGCCCCACTTAGGCAATCCCCGTTTAGATATATGATAACTATTAGCATGATAGATTGTCGGATACGACTTTCGTCCTTTACTATGTATGTAGTTGCTCCGTGATAAGTTCCTTTGCCCAAACAACCTACAAGGAGAAGTTGGGTATCACGACTTGACGTCTATAACTGTCTTCCGTCAAGGCTTAACCATCGAGCCGCTCAGACTATCGTTCAACCAGTATAGGCTTTATCCTCATATCTATCGTTTCACCTCGCCACCCGGTCAGGACTTGACAATTAGTCCACTTGTGGCTTTACCGACATGCTACACTCCCCATCGTCTTTCGTTGAATGGATAAGCCGGTTGGTGATAGGTAATTATTTCAAAGAACACGTACCTAATAGCTTGCCAAAGCTATATTTATCATATACCCTTACGGGCGCACTTGGAGCTGGTCCTGGGCATTTCCCTTCCATGCGTCCATGAAGGGAGAAAGATAGTTTTCCAGCTCCGGATAAGAGGTCAGAATGGTGAACAGGTCTGAGTAGGGTTTGTTGAGCAGTTCTACCGCATGGGGAAACGTACAGTAAATACCGTTTTTGTAAATCTTTAAATACCAGATTATTGCCGCAAGCAGAATGATAGGAGACTCCACGAAGAAGTCCCCCTGCTTTTCGATCCAGGTGCGATTGAGGTTGAGCATTATCGTATAGCTTGCCTCGTACGCGTCGGAAATGTCCGTCATGAATTCCGGATTGATGGGATTGCACCGGTGAGACCTGCGTGGATCGTCGAAATTTATGACATAGAACCGGGGCTTGACCTCGTACTTGTCCATATTCTTCAACAAAGAATTATAGGCGATGGTGGACAGGTCATCAAACTTGTAATCGTAGATGTAAATCGCAAAGCCTTTGGCTATAAGCTGGCGTATGTAACTGTTGACTATCGCATAGGATTTGCCGCTGCCCGGTGTCCCGATAACCATGCAGGCACGGAAAATATTGACAATATTGACAAATCCGTTATTCCAGCGTTTTTTATAATAGAATCTCGTCGGGAGGTTTACCGAATATTCATTCTCCATCAGTCGGGTTTCCTGCATGAAACTTTCATTTTCCATATTGAACACATCTTCCATGAGGTTGTGCCTGTAAATGCGACTCATCCATAACCCCGACATCAACAGGGCGAGATAGCCTGCCGTAAGAGTAAAAATATAGAATGCGGTATTTGCCATGTGTGGCAATGGCAGTTCAAGAAGCCACCAGTTCAGAAAAAACAATGCGCATCCTGCCACCAACGCCGCATAAATTTTAGGCCAGGTTATCTTTTCACCTTTGACTCCGTGCGTACCCAGACAGGAAACGGCCAGCAGAAGCACTGCCAACAGTTTGCTCCAGAGAATACAGTTGAAAATTCCAGTCGTGTTGTTGAAGTTTACCAGAATCCGGTCTATCACCTCAAGGTTCAAGTGCCATGCGGTGATACTCGGATAGCAGTACACATAGACGTGTACCACCAAAAGAAAAATACTCACGGCCCTGCCGAATTCCATAATCTTGGCAAGTGCCCTCAAATCATCTTCCTGCTGCATAAGAATTGTATATAAATGGGTTGATACTTGTTTTGTCTAAATGCCACGCTTGCGTCCGGTCTTCTTTTTTTTCTTCATGCGGCGTGCAAAGGCTTCCTCCTCGTAATCCTGCGGATTGGTTTCCAAGGAGAGAATGCCTGCCGCCAGTTCGAGCGTGCTAGAGGATTCGTGACGGTGATGCTGCCAAAGCTTTGTAGCGGAATGTCCACCCCGTTCCTTTTCGGGTATGTTTTCCAGCCATTTGAAATAGTCGTTGAACACATTGGCGGAAAACTCCTTGCCCATGCGTGAGCCGTTGAATACCTCCCGATGGTTGTGGTCAATGAAGGTGACACCATAGATACGTTCCCGCTCATTCTCGCGGAAAACCACATCAATACGCCTTTGCCCGAGCAGTTCCACAAACCGTTTCCGTGAATCCGCCTGCCGCAAGGCACGAACGATGTCCGCCTGTATGGAAGGGGCCCATTTCCCGTCTTTGAGAGCTTTCAGATTCATCAGCATCCGCTTTTCCAACTGTTCATTTCCGAAGCGTTTCCCAAATCGGGAACTCTTGAACGGTGGGCTGACAACCTTGCCGGTATCATCCGTGACCGAATAGACAATACCGGTATATGGTGTGCCGTTGTATTCTCCCCTGACCTGTTTCGCCTCGATGTTGAGCGTGGAAAGCAGCGCATTGTATTCCCCGAAGGTTTGGAAACGGTAGCTTTCCAATACGGCTTTAAGGGTATTGCCTATCTGATGGCGGACATCTCCCAAGGAAGCGTCCACCTTTCTTAGTTCCGCTTTTGGATTCCGCCTTTCCGCATCCGCTCCGTTTCGCAGACCGAAATCCACTTCCAGTTCCCGACAGGCGGTCATGGAACGCCGATACTCGTAGGCATCGCTGATCTTTTTCCCCTGTTCATTCACACAGACACTGACAATATGGATATGGGTATTGTGGGTATCGGCATGTTTGTAGGTGATGTAAGGCTGGTTCCCATACCCCATCTTCTGCATATAACGTTCCGCCAGTTCTGCCAGCCGCCCGTCGGTCAGCCGGTCTTCCGGTGCCGGGGAGAGGGAAATGTGCAGGACGGGCTTCTCCGTATTGCGGTTTGCCAGCAGGTAATTCTCAAAAGAGAGCAATGCCAGGCGTATGTCCTCGCTTGGCAATCCGAGCCGGTCGGAAATCATACGGTTACCGGAAAGGATCTCAGCCGTACCAGCCGCTACCTTCTCATAGTTATAAGCAAGTGCTCCGTAAAGACTCATGCCATGGCTTATTTTTGCAACCATTTCCGCTCGTATTCCTGGGTTAGCGCCATGACCTTTTTACAGATGAGCATCAGCTCAAGACTCAATCTTTCCAACTTATAGAGCAATGCCCTCGCCCGTTTCTCCCCGAAATTGTTCTTCAAGGCACGTACCACCTGGTTGTAGTTGTTGCCGACAGCCTGGAACTGTTTGTGGAATTCTGTCAGCCTGATGTAATAGTCCATTGTCGCCTTGTCTATTTTCACGACCTTTATCTGTCCCGAGAAGATAGATTTCTTGATGAACAGCGTGAGGTTGCCGGCTCCCGAATCCGCCAGTAACTTCTCGAATTTTGTATTCTCCTCGGCGTTCAGGCGGAAACTGTACTTGTGGTCCGCCGGATCACTTTTGGGCTTTCTGCCCGTCCTTGTCCCTGTTGTTCTCTCCATACACATGAGATTTTTGGTTTGTACTTTTTTCTCTTCCAGAATCCGCGACTTTGGAGCGGATTCCCCCGCCCGGGGGGGGGGCGGGCAAGTTGGTTCTTGTCTGACAAAAGACTTTTTGTCGGACAAGGACACAACTTGCTCTGTTCGCTTGAACAGAGAATCCTCCTATGGTCGGATTGCTGCGCAACGCTTGCGGCATACCGTGGTCCGTGAAGTCCTTCTTCCTCCATTGCGTGATTCTGACTTTACAAAAATAGAAGAACGCAACAAACTGTAAAACAGGACTAAGTATGACATTTGATGACATCTGACGACATCTGATGTCAGAGCGAGGCAATATTGGCGGAAGTCTTGGAAATAGCCATTACTTTTGGATTGTGACAGGGAAACTATCTTCCGATGTGCTGATAAAATATACCCGTGTTACCGGCAGGTCATCCTCTGTCCACGGCATGTTTTTAAAATATTATGTTATTGTGTCAAGAGAAAAAAACGGAATGATAACCATGAAAAGAGAAAATACAATGATACGGCCATTTGGCGACAATATGCCGGGAGGGTACAGGCATGACAGCCTGTACCTATATGACAATCTTCCGTTTTTCAGGCATGACGGTAATATTGTGCCATCATCCGGTAGGGAGACAAGCCCCTCATATCTTATGAGGATGTTATTCTGTAGTGATAACAAGGCCGGAATATGCCATCCGTACCGTGCCATGTCCCATGAACCCGACAAGCCGTTGAAAATAAGAAACAGCGAGAACATTAAAACGATTATTAACCCACAATTCGAAAGCTTATGAGCAAACGATGCACATTCATCGCCTTGAGCAACCAGAAGGGCGGTGTGGGCAAGTCCACCATGACGGTGCTGCTTGCCAGTTATTTCCACTACGTGAAGGGAAAGAATGTCGCGGTTATAGATTGCGACTATCCCCAGTTCAGCATCCAGGCGCTACGTTCCCGTGACATGAAAAACGTCGAGAGAAGCGAGTTCCTCCAACAGTTGTTGTGCAGGCAGTATGAACGGACGGGGAAGAAAGCCTATCCAGTCCTTACCTCCGGGCCCGGCAAGGTGCTGGAAACGGCAGACCGGTTGTCGGGGAACAGTGATATCCTTTTCTTTGATTTGCCCGGAACGGTGAATACTCCGGGAATCCTTGAGGCCATCATCAACATGGACTATGTGTTTACGCCAGTCGTGCAGGACCGGATGGTCATGCAGAGCAGCCTGTCTTTCGTGGCGACGCTCCGGGATTTCATCCGGCAATATCCTGAAGCACCGTTAAAAGAGATCCTACTGTTCTGGAACAAGATTGACGGACGTGTCTCCAGAGAGGTTTACCGTCACTATAACGAGATTTTTGAGAAGATCGGTCTGAAGACGCTCTCGACGGTCATGCCGGACATGGAACGTTATAACAAAGAGACCTCCTCCGGCGGGCAGACATTTTTCAGAAGCACCTACTTTCCACCTTCGGAAAAGTTGTTGAAAGGGAGCAATATGGATGTGCTGGCCGGGGAGATCGAACGGATTATCCATCTTAAATCCGACAAGACATGAAAAAAAGGGGCATATTCAATGTCAATGAGGAACGGTTGAAAGAGTTCATGGCCAACGGTACGGATGCCGAGGGCACTCCTAAGACTCCTTTTGCGGAAGAAAAGACCACAAGGGAAAACGATATTTTCCCGTCCGTACGGGAAGATGCGGACAAACCGCTTCCTGTTTCCTGCGAACCGGCCGGAAGCGGAACCTCACTTCCGGAGAAGATACAAGAGTACCGAAAAAATTTTCTCAACCGTAAGATTGCTGTCCATCGAAAGCAGACTTATATCTGTTATGACACCTACCGTAGGCTTGCACGGATTCTGCCGTTGCTCAGTGACGGCATGACTGTTCCCGCTTTTCTGGACAACGTGCTTGACCATCATTTAGAAGTGTATGAAAAAGAACTGGATGAAATGGTTCGCTTGAGTACCCAAAATTCGCATTAGATTATGGAACATCTGTTTATTTATCCAGTCCTGCTGTTTGTAACATATTTGCTGTACAAGGTTCTCAAAATGAAAGCAGGCAGGAACTGGTTGAGGAAAGGCGGGGCTCTCCCCCCGATGCAAACGGATATGAGGAAGTCAGTCCGTGATACGACTTATATGGAAACTGTATTTCCGGCAGAATTCAAAGAACACCCTGACGATGCGGATTTCTTTCCTGATTTCGCAAAGATGGATATTCCGGAAAATTTAGGGGAGACCCTGATTGAAGCCTTGTCCAATAACGGGATTCCGGAACCGGACGCTATCGAGACTTCTGTAGAGGAAACGACCGGTCTGCAAGCCGGTCCGGTTTTGAAACAATTCAAGCAAGAAGAAGATATGGAAAACAAAGATTTATTGAAAGGCATGGAAAATGCGAGTGTTTACAGAGAAATGTTCCTGACCCGGAAAATGACCGGAGCCAGGAGACAAACCTATATTGATGAATCCTTGTATGAGACATTGACCGGGATTCTTCCTGTCATTGCGCCGGGAATATCTGTACCCACGTTCGTGAACAATGTGTTGGCGGAGCATATGGAGAAGTACCGGGATATCATTGATGAGACGTGTCATCGAAAATTTAAAGAAATGATGGTATGGAAGGACTCGTCTATCTGTCGGTGAGGGTCGGCTGTGCTGCTTACCTGTTATATAAGGTATGGGGACAAAAGAAAAAAGTACATGAGCTGTGTGACCTGCTGTACACGCCGGTGAAAAAAGAGCAAATGATATCGATGTCACCGGAGCCGGCGGATGAGAAAGAAGTGATAGGGAAGACACGCTTTGTCTATCTTGACGAGAACGCCGGGAAGACGGCGGCCCCCTATATGAGCCAGCCGCTGGAACAGGGGACGGACTATATCGGTGAGGATGAGGAAATCCGGGAAGAGGATGTGGAATGTCTGCTTCCGCTGGAGGAGATGGAACTCCTTCGAAAGGAGCAGGAAGAACTGGACAACGCATTACCGGAAACGGAAGTGATTACGCAGGCGGTTACACTGGAGGAGTTCAGCCTTGTCGGGGATGTGCTGATGAGGGTGAACGGGGCGGACCAGGATGCGGACAAAAGGAGCAGTGCCGCACGGACGCTGTTCGCTATCCGCAATACCAGTCTGTTCGATCTTTTCATTTCCCAGGTAGGGAATGAGGAAGCCGTGAATAAACTGCTGGAAGAGAACCTGGATGAAGATGGAAACCCGCGACCTTTGAAAAAAGAAGGGAAAAGGAACAATGGCGGAGTTGACTGGCGAGAGTTGGTGTAAGAGAGAACACTTCCGGGGAATAGGATTCCGCCTGCGAACATAGGCGGAATTCTATATTTTACAGAAAGGCGGCTTCCATTTATATGTCGTTCGGCATGTGGCTTTATTTCGGAAGTGATTTATTCTATAAAAAAGAGAAACTATTATTTTTATTTTGAGCATTTGCTCATTATATTTGCAAGCAAAAACAATATATATAATGTCACCACGTCCCAAGAACATCCGTAAAGTTAATGACATGCCCGTTACCGCAGGATTCAAGCCGATAGGTCTGAACGGTTGTTGTAAGAATACCATATTCTTGCATTTTGAAGAGTATGAGGCGATACGGTTATGCGATTATGAAATGAAAACCCAACAGGAAGCGTCTGTTTCAATGGGAGTATCACGTCCGACACTAAGTCGGATATATGTCAGCGCAAGGCGAAAGATTGCCAAGGCATTGGTTCGTGGTGTTACCATAATGATAGAAGGCGGAGCAGCGTACACTGACAGTGAATGGTTCCGTTGCGGAGCATGCGGTTTCTTATTCAACAATATCAATCCCGCGCTTAAAATCCGCAAGATGGAATGTCCGGCATGTCACTCCGACGACTTAAGCATAAGTAATATTAACATTAATAAAAATGAGATTATGATGAAAATTGCTATTCCGACCAAAGAGAATGTAGTCGATAACCATTTCGGTCATTGTGAGTATTACACAATCCTGACAGTAGGACAAGACAACCAGATTCTAAGTAGCGAGACTATTCCTTCTCCGCAAGGATGCGGATGTAAATCCAATATCGCAGGAGAATTGGAAAACATGGGAGTCAGCGTTATGCTGGCAGGAAATATGGGGCAAGGTGCCTTGAATGTACTTACGTCCCACCATATCAAAGTTATAAGAGGCTGTTCGGGTAATATTCAGGAAGTTGCCACTGATTATTTAAGCGGGAAACTTACAGATTCGGGAGTGGGTTGTTCATCCCATGAACATCATCATGAATGTCATGGACATGGTCATAAAGAATGATGTCCGGAAAGAATAAGATGCCGCTTAATATTATCATAGACTTTGTCATGCTGATGGCAATGGCTTTGGTAAGTATAAGTGGCTTCATTTTGGAAATAGTAATTCCTTCCCGCCATGCTGTAAGATTCCAAGACGCTACCCCATGGTGTTCACATTTACTGGGCTTGGGAAGGCATGATTGGGGTAATATTCATTTGTGGGCGGGAGTTGTATTGGTCACTCTGCTTGCCATTCATTTCCTGTTACACATAAAGATGGTATCGGTTTTTGTCAAAAAGAAATGCCCGAACCATACACTGCGGATATTGCTTTATGTTTTGTTATTGATGCTGTTAATGATAACAATAATGCCTTGGCTTTATTTATGTTATTAATTTAGAACAAGCCAACTTATTACAATAGGTTGGCTTGTTTATTTATGAATATCCGATATGGTAGGACATTGGAATTCAGATTCAAGATCCTCCTCGAATTTCATACCAGGTTATTGAAGGCAATGGCTGTATATGGCATCATACCTTTATTTCCGGTAGTTACGGTTCCTGTCAATCCGCAATCTCAAACCGCACAAGCATGGAGTATTTCTTTTTAATTGTACGGAAGCTGTCAAATGAAACGACATTGGAGGACAGCACGTTACTCTGTGAGAAAGGAAGGCTGCCACCTGCTTCGTCTTCTACAATACGTATTACCGGTCCCAATTTTTTGCCCAATGCCTCCACCAGATAGGCCGCTTTCCTCTGCGCCGCTTTCAAGGCCGCGATTTTTCCTTTTTGATGGTAGGACAACATGTCCCTGTTTTCCAGTTCACCGATACGCATGGTATGGATACCTCTGGTATCCATACGTTTGAGGATTTCATCGATCTGTTTGAAATCCAGTAACGTGATATCGAAGGTCTTGGCCACCAGAAAATCCTGCCCTTGCTTGCGCCAGTAATCACCGATCTCCTGCGTGCGGACGGCATCCGGGGAGATACCCGCGTCATGCAGCACTTCTCGCAGTCCCTGTTCGATCCGGTTCAAAGAAACCTTTGTACGATATTCCTCCGGTTTGGACTTGCCATCAAACTCCTCCTCGAAGTATTCACGGATTTCGATAATGTAGTGAATCCTGTCCGGTACGATCTCTATCTCGGATGTCCCGGTCACTTCAATGTAGCGTCCGTCTGCCCGCGCCTGTGACAGGCCGGCTAGCGGCAGGAGCATTGCCAATAATAATAGTCTTGTTATCATAAGCGGTTGTATTTATTTTACTTCAAATTCCGTATCCATATAAATTTCGAGTTGCAGTCCTATTCGGTATTTTCCTGAAAGTAACCTGCCTGCTTGGAATCGTTTCTTGTCGTTTCTGTCTGTTATCCGGTTGACATCCCATGAGACAGGAATGGTAAACAGTATCGCTTCTCCACCTTTCAAACGGGCACGGCTTTTCATATAATTCGCTTCTCCTACCCAACCGGAACGGGCAAAGGGATGTACCATATATCGCTCGTCTGTACTTATACTAGGGAAAAAGACCGGTTGTACCTCCAGGTTTGTATGGTTTTCAAATAAAATACGTATGGAATCATTATTGGATGGTAATACCTTGAAAGCAAAGGCACCGTCCATTTCCGTCTCCTTTATGGAAACAATACTTTTACCTGTCAGATTGCAATAGGTATGGATGTTGGCAAACACATAAAAATTAGCCTGGTACCTGTTGGGCTTTAACGGATATTTAAACTCGGACATACGGATATGTTCGGGTAGCGTATCGCCTTTGGATAAATCTCTTCCTCCAATGGCGAATACAAGATTGTCTATAAAGGGGAAACCGAGCCATTTGCCATTTACCATCTGTTTGAGATTATGATATTCAAGCTCGGCTGTAGGGCCATCCATATTGATTATATCAAGCACAATCTCTTTTGTCCGAGGAGAATATACTGGTTGTCGTGTCCTGATTTTGTAGGCGTCCGCATGGGTGATGGTGACAGCGGGAAGCCTTTGTATGCGGATGCGGCTCTCATACTTTTCTATTTCCGACAGTGACAGCGGAAAATCGATATCCTGCGCTTGCAATTTGGGTAACAAGCAGAATAAATAAACTGATAACAAGTACGCTATTTTTTTCATACGTTTTGACTTTAAGGTTGTACAAACTTACATCTTCTGTTTATATATCTCCATTCTTCACTATCCCAATAATGTTTTTCGCCGTCAGACCCGGATACGACTTTTTGTTTTCCCGTAAATGTAAGCTTAGCCTTTCCTCCCTCAAAAGGGTATGCAAACTTGAATTGGGGAGTAATGATTATGTGTCCCGACGAATCGGCAAAACCCATCAGGCCTTTCTCATCCATGATCCGGAACAACCCTTCCTTGACATAATCAGGTCCGTTATCACATTCGACTACATAAAAAAGTTTCTTGCCTGCATCGTTAATGCAGACTATCCTGGCATCTCTTGGCTTGTCTTCGTATACAAAGCCTATACCTTTGATGGTATCGGTTTGACAGAATTTATATTTGCCGTATGGCACAATGGTATCTCCACGCTCATTTAGATAACAGACCGGAACACCCGCTTCCAAACGAGGTTCAGGGGTATGGGCAATCAAGGTGGCATCATATTTCATCAAGACGGGTTGGTCGCAGGTGGAATAACCGGTAATAACCACATCCGCCTTCGGAAGGAGCGGCATGGTATCCAGTCTGTATTGAATGCATATCGTATCCTTTCCGGGGCATAAGACAGTAGGTTTATTTCTAAGCGATTGTAAAACATCCAGTACCGATTTTCGGAATGTACGGGGTGTTTTACTAAGAATAGTGGCCGTGGTGATGTAACCATCCTGATTTACTTCGTAAGCAACTCGCAAGACACGGCCTTTGTTCTTCTTCTGCCAGACTATCGGGTATTTACATCGTCGGTTCAAAGTCTTGATAAGCCAGCTTTCATCCCGTAGCTCATCCAATGATTTATCCAGTCCGAAGATGCCGGGAGGTACTTCCTCGCGCCATGTTTTCCCGTATTTTTCATCCAGATAGCGGAACACTTCCCAGTTGTAGGCTGTCAACAGACGATTGGGCGTGTTTAAATAGCAATCCATCTTTCCGTTTTCTTTCAGGGGATAATAGCTATAATATTTGACTCCATACTTTTTCCAAAAGATATGTTCCCGTACTTTTTTGTCTTGTTCAATGGGTATGACCAGTTTTAGATTCGGGTGCCCTTTATTGATATATTCACGTGACAATTCCGGTGAACATACGTATTCTTCGATATAGTCATAAGGCAATGTCAATACCAGTTGTAAGGTGTCCGTGCATGTTGTTCCGGACACGGTGACGAGTGTGTCACAAGGATTCAAGCCAATAAATTCTGCCCGCAAAAGACATTGTCTTTTTTTTAAATGTTTTATTCTGAAAGTTCCTGTAGAATCAGTCAGCCAACCTTGAAAAGGCAATCCCTCTGCTCTCAGATTGGAACCGGTCAACGGTCTTTTTATAACATCATAGGGCGGAATCTGTCGCACTTCTTCCCCATAAACTTTACCTATAATGGAATATTCGGTTGTATCGTTATCCGTTTTGGATGGTAAATCATTTTTCTCCCAAATACCCAATACGCAGCTTGGAGGTTCCATGGTATATTTCCCGTTGATGAATAGTATCTCCCAAGGATAAATACTTTTCAGTGTCTCTTTGAAAGCTTTCACTAATGGGTGGTTCCGGTCTTCAATGTTTTCTCCTTTGGGACGTATGAACAAAGTCCGGACATCAAAGTCCAGGAGATGGCCATCCGGGGTACATTGGATATTACGTATACTGAATATCAGCCGCTGTCCTTTGTACTTCGGAAAACGATGCCAAGGGAACCGCTGGATGATCTCATCTTGTGATTCTAAAATCTTTATTCCAGGTTGTTTGAAATTATGGTATGTCCGTACACTTCGTATCCTGCCTTGCCTGAGTAGAATTACCTGTTCGGTTTCCATATTACGGTCGAAACCGGAGTGGACATAACGTACCAAATCACCTTTGCCGGCCCGTAGTTCACCGCTGAACCAGCGGGCAGGAATCCTTCCGTTTTCATAATAAGGGGTAAAATGTGTTTTCAGAGCGTCCGTATGGTAAATCAAAGTGGAATCTTTCCGGCTTGCCTTGTCATATACGCATATTTCCATACGTTGCAGGTAAAGGCAGCTGTCCTCTATTTTCCAAAAGGCCGTATAACCATCCCAGTTGGCGGTTGACATACAGTGATTTTTCGGAAGAAAGTCCCTTAACCGTGCATATAGGGCGGAATCCTTGTCTATCGGTCTGGACATCAGCCACCATTGCTCACCATTGATGTAAATGACATCACAAGACTGTCCCGTCGCCTTTATATACAAAGAGACGAATAGAAACAAGATTACGATAGAATATTTCTTTATACGCATGGATCTGTTCTACTTAATTGTCACACTATCCTTTTCAGAAATACAAAAAAGAACACTCTTTTTGTCTTCTTCTTAGACAAAAAGGTGGTTGTAAGCGCTCATTTCTAAAACTCCAATACGCTTCTTGCTCAATTCTATATATCAGCCCTTTACTGAAGCAATTTTCAGTAAAGGGCTGATATTGTTTTATTATAGAATAAATTAAAAACGATAAGCGAATCCCAAATTGAATACAGCCTGATCAAAATCACTGACCAGTTGGTAGCGTAACTCGAAATTCATAATCCAACTACTTGTCAATGCAAAGTCGGCTCCACCACCGATATTCACTCCTACCCTGCATTCGTTATGATTGTCATCATCTTTGTCTATATGAATATGGTCTCCGTCCACATCAATATCAAAACCATCTCCTAGATCAAACATCCAATTAGAAAATGTAAAACCGAATAGGGGATATAACTTTACGCTTCTGCCTACGGGACATAAATAATGGAGATTCATATTTATGTCCAACATACTAACATTGTCGTTTTCTATAAAGTAATTCAAAGACGGCTCAAGACGTATGGGGTTGGTTATATTGTATTGATATTTCAACCCAAGACCAATACTCTCAATTTCCGTCCCATAACTCAGTCCGAATCCAATAGCTTGTCTACCTTTTTGAGCATAAACGCCACTCAACATAACAAACAACAATCCTAAAAAAATTAAAATCTTTCTCATTTCAATATACTTTTATACTTAATAAATGTTAATCATCATTCCAGTCATCGTCGTCATCATCATCCCACCTATAATGTTTGTTGTGTTTATGCTTCTTGTGTTTTTTATAATGTTTGTGATGATGTTTTCGGTGATGGTCACAGTATGAACAATAATGTTCATGCCAACAATTACTATGATAATTTACCCTGTCATAGAAAGGATTGTAATATACCGATCCCGGCCTTATACCTATCTCTATCAAAACACGATCCCAGCCGTGCCTATGGTAACGTTTATAATAATCACATACATCACGCATGTGCCTGCCAGATGTTTTGGCTATTTCAAGGGCCAAACCTACATTCCCCCAATCTCTTCCACATTGCCTATAATAATCATCCAATAAGTTGTTGGGGGTATTATATTCTATACACAAACGTTTTCGGTAATCCGAAAGTTCCACAGAGGCATATTTATTTGCCCTGCCAATAAACAATGATAGCCGATCTTGCGCAAACATGGAACAAGAAATGGCTATGAACAATAGCAAAACTTTAAATTGTCTCATATTTTTACAAAGCTTTTTGTTGATAAATACGGTTATATTCGCAAACATAGGTATAAAAAAGACAAAAAGCAATTTTTGTCTAAAAATTATAGCAAAACTAGATTATTATGGTCATTTAGGACATCTGATGACATTTGATGACATCTGATGACAACACTGAATTACAGTACGTTATTCCATTTTACATTCGCTGTCGAATTCAAATTTATGTCTCACCTAAATGATTCGACAATGAAAAGAAGAATCCTTTTTTCTGTGATGTGTGCGGTTATTGCCGCCAGTGTTTTTGCGCAGGGCCAAGGTCAGGGCCTTGCCGGTATCAACGCGGCGACCAGTCTCATGACCTCGTATTTCGATCCCGCCACAAAGTTGTGCTACGCCATCGGGGCCGTCCTGGGGCTGGTGGGCGGTATCAAGACCTACGGCAAGTTCTCCAGTGGCGATCCTGATACCTCGAAGACAGCCGCCAGCTGGTTCTTCGCGTGTATCTTCCTGATCGTGGCCGCCACCATCCTGCGTTCCTTCTTCCTCTAGAGGCATGAGGTATCCGGTAAACAAAGGCGCGGGCAATCCCGTTGAGTTCAAGGGGCTCAAGTCTCAATACCTGTTCGTTTTCGCCGGTGGGCTTGCGATGGTGCTCCTTGCGGTGGTCATCCTCTATCTGGCGGGTGTGGACCAATGGATATGCATCCCCTTCGGGAGCATATCCGGCGGCCTACTGGTATGGGTGACTTTTCGGTTAAACGCCCGCTACGGTGAACACGGACTGATGAAGCTGCTGGCCGAAAAACGCCATCCGCGCTACCTGATTCACCGCAAGAGAGTCTTCAGATTATTCACGAAAAGAAAAAAACAAAAATCATGAGAAATGTTTTAAAGGCGGAAACGCTGGAACGCAGATTCCCCCTTCTCTCAGTAGAGAACGGCTGCATCGTGAGCAAGGACGCCGACCTGACCGTGGCTTTCGAGGTGGAGCTGCCCGAGTTGTACACGGTGACGGAGGACGAGTATGAGACTATGCACTCTTCCTGGATAAAGGCCATGAAGGTGCTGCCGGAGCATAGCATCGTCTGTAAGCAGGATTGGTTCATCCAAGAAACATACCGTTCTAAAAGTGATGGTGAGGAACAAAGCTTTCTTACACGCAGCTATGAACTGCATTTCAATGAAAGACCGTACCTAAACCACAGATGCTACCTGTTCTTGACAAAGACGACCCGAGAGCGTAGCCGCCAACGGAGCGATTTCAGCACCCTCTGCCGGGGATTCCTGCTGCCCAGGGAGATAACCGACAAAGACACGGCTGCCCGTTTTCTGGAGTCGGTGGAACAGTTCGAACGCATCATGAACGATTCCGGGCATATAAGGCTGCGGCGTCTGGAAACGGACGAGATTACTGGCACGAAGGAACGTCCCGGACTGGTGGAGAAATACCTCTCGCTCTCGCTGGAGGATGAGAGTGCCGTATTGCAAGACATCTGCCTCAAGCCCGGACGGATGCGTATCGGAGACAAGCGGCTTTGCCTGCATACCCTCTCGGATACAGAGGACCTGCCCGGCAAGCTCTCCACCGACATGCGTTACGAGAGGATGTCCACGGACCGCAGCGACTGCCGCCTCTCCTTCGCGGCGCCGGTGGGACTGCTGCTGCCGTGCAACCACATCTATTCACAGTACGTGTTCATTGACAACGCACAGGAAATCCTGCAGATGATGGAGAAGAACTCACGTAACATGCTCTCGCTGTCAAGATACAGCCGGAGCAACGCCGTAAACCAGGAATGGACGGAAATGTATCTGGACGAGGCACATACCAAAGGGCTGCTTCCCGTCAGATGCCATTGCAACGTCATCGCCTGGGCCGAGGACGCGGATGAGTTCCATCGCGTCAGGAACGACACGGGCAGCCAGCTGGCCATGATGGAATGCACGCCAAGGTATAACACTATCGACATGCCGGTCCTCTATTGGGCGGGTATTCCCGGCAACGCGGGTGATTTTCCAGCCGAGGAGTCGTTTTACACCTTCCTGGAACAGGCGGTCTGCCTCTTTTCCGGAGAGACCAATTACAGAAACTCACCCAGTCCTTTCGGTATCCGTATGGCGGACCGTCAGAACGGGATTCCGGTACATGTGGACATTTCCGACCTTCCCATGAAACGGGGAATCATCACGAACAGGAACAAGTTCATCCTCGGTCCTTCAGGCAGCGGGAAGTCCTTCTTCACCAACCATCTGGTCCGGCAATATTACGAGCAGGGCACACATATCCTGCTGGTAGATACGGGCAACAGCTATCAGGGATTGTGCCGCATGATTCACGACCGCACCCGTGGGGAAGACGGGATCTACATTACATACGAGGAGGACAACCCGATAGCCTTCAATCCGTTCTATACGGATTGCGGACTGTTTGACGTGGAGAAACGGGAAAGCATCAAGACATTGATCCTGACCTTGTGGAAACGGGAGGACGAGGCACCGAAACGTTCGGAGGAGGTGGCTCTTTCCGGGGCGGTGAACGCCTATATCCGGATGATTTCGGAGAACCGGGGTATCAAACCGGATTTCAACGGTTTCTACGAGTTTGTCGCCGATGACTACAGGAGAATAATTGAGGAGAAAAAAGTGCGTGAGAAGGATTTTGACATTGACGGTTTCCTGAACGTGCTGGCACCTTTTTACAAGGGCGGAGACTATGACTTCCTGCTGAATTCCGACAAGGAGCTGGACCTGACAGGCAAACGGTTCATCGTGTTCGAGCTGGACAACATCAGTGGCAACAAGGTACTGCTTCCCGTGGTGACGCTGATCATCATGGAAACCTTCATCGCCAAGATGCGCAGGCTCAAGGGGATCCGCAAGATGATTTTAATAGAGGAATGTTGGAAGGCCCTGATGTCCGCCAATATGAGTGAGTACATCAAATACCTTTTCAAGACGGTCAGAAAGTATTTCGGCGAGGCCGTAGTGGTAACCCAGGAGGTGGATGACATCATCAGTTCCCCTATCGTGAAGGAGGCCATCATCAACAATTCCGACTGTAAAATCCTGCTTGACCAACGGAAGTACATGAACAAGTTCGAGCACATCCAGCGGCTTCTCGGCCTGACAGAGAAAGAAAAAGGGCAGATACTCTCCATCAACCAGGCGAACCATCCCGGGCGGTTCTACCGGGAAGTGTGGATCGGGCTTGGCGGAACCCACTCGGCAGTATATGCCACGGAAGTGAGCGGAGAGGAATATTACACGTTCACGACCGAGGAGTCCGAAAAGATGGAAGTACAGCGGCTGGCAGAAAGATTGGATGGCAACCTGGAACTTGCCGTCCGCCATCTGGCAGAGAAAATGCGAGAGGAACAAGGACAAAGATCAACCCTAAAATGAAAACGATTATGAGAAACAAACCCCTTATGAGACTGGCGGTATGCCTGATCGGCATGGCCGCCCTGGTATTGCAAAGTTGTGCGGACGGTGGTACCGACCGTGACAGACTCTGCGGATCGTGGACCAGTGTGGACGGCAAACCGGACGTGTTGGTATATAAGGAAGGAGAGGCCTACAAGGTGACGGTATTCGCCCGTAGTGGCAAGACACGCCGCCTCAGGCCGCAGACCTACCTGTTGGTGGAAGAGAACGGCAACCTCTTTATCAATACGGGGTACCGTATCGATGTATCCTACAACGAGGAGACGGATATCCTGACTTTCTCACCCAACGGGGATTATGTACGGAAGGAGGAACGCCCATGAGAGCGAGGACATTCCTGATCGGGATAATGCTTGTGCTGGGCGGGAACATGGCCCGGGCGCAATGGGTGGTGACCGATCCCGGAAATCTGGCCCAAAGTATCATCAACATGTCGGACAACATCGCCCATACCTCCAAGACGGCGGTCAATACGGCCGACAATTTTGCGGAGACGGTAAAGATCTACGAGCAGGCCAAGAAGTACTACGACCAGTTAAAGGCGGTGAACAACCTGATACAGGACGCCCGCAAGGTGCGTGACATCATCCTGATGGTAGGCGATGTGTCCGACATCTATGTGACGAACTTCAAAAAGATGATGAACGACGACAACTTCTCGTCCCGCGAGCTGGACGCCATCGCCTTCGGTTACACCCGCCTGCTGGAGGAGAGCAACGGCGTGTTGCAGGACCTCAAACAGGTCATCAACGTGAGCACGCTCTCCATGACCGACAAGGACCGTATGGATGTGGTGGACAACTGTTATTACGAAATGCGCCGTTACCGCAATCTGGTGAGCTATTATACTAACAAGAACATAGCCGTGAGCTATCTCCGTGCCAGGAAAAAGAACGATATGGAACGTGTGATGCGGCTCTATGGAAATGAAACCTCCAAATACTGGTAGCCCATGGTACCTTTGACGATAGATTTTGCCAACCTGCATACCATACTGGGAACCCTGTATGAAGATATGCTCCCCCTCTGCAAGGACATGATGGACGTGGGCAAGGGGCTTGCCGGGCTGGGCGCCCTCTTTTATGTCGCCGTACGCATATGGCAGTCGATGGCACGTGCCGAGCCGATAGACGTGTATCCCCTGCTGCGCCCCTTCGCTATCGGCATCTGTATCCTGCTTTTTCCCACACTGGTACTTGGCACGCTGAACACCGTGCTCAGTCCTATTGTGCAGGGTACGCACAAGATGCTTGAGGGGCAGACGCTGGACATGGAGCGATACAGGGCGCAGAAGGAGGAGCTGGAAAAGGAGGCCATGCTGCGGAATCCTGAAACCGCCTATCTGGTGAGTGACGAGGAGTTCGACCGGCAGCTAGACGAGTTAGGCTGGTCAACCGTGGATACCGCCTCCCGGCTGGGTATGTACGTGGAGGTGGGCATGTATAACCTGGAGAAGAAGATCCGTGACACGTTCCGCAGCCTGCTGGAACTGATATTCGCCGCGGCGTCGCTGCTGATAGATACCGTGAGGACCTTTTTTCTGGTCGTGCTCTCCATTCTGGGACCGGTAGCGTTCGCCTTCAGCGTATGGGACGGTTTCCAGTCCACACTCGGACAGTGGTTCACGAGGTATATCTCCGTCTATCTGTGGCTTCCGGTCAGCGATCTGTTCAGCACCCTGCTCGCCAAACTCCAGGTGCTGATGCTCCAGAACGACATCCAGGAATTGCAGAACAATCCTGACTACTCGATAGACAACTCGAACAGTGTCTATATCATCTTTATGCTTATCGGGATTATCGGGTATTTTACCGTTCCGACGGTGGCGGGCTGGATCGTGCAGGCGGGAGGAGCCGGGAATTTCAGCCGCAACCTGAACCGTACCGCCACGAAAACCGGCAGCTTTGCGGCAGGAGTGGGCGGTGCCGTATTGGGAAATATCGGAGGACGGTTGAGAGGCAAATAAGCCTTGCCGGAAATATTTGTTTATTCATTCAAACCAATCATTCGAGAAATGGAATTCAAGTCTTTGACCAACATTGAGAGCAGCTTCCGCCGCATCCGTATGATGGCGGCCGTTTTTATCTGCTGCTGCACTCTTGTCACCGGCTACGCGCTTTGGAGCTCGTACCGCTTCGCCGAAAGGCAGCGTGAGAAAATCTATGTACTGGACGGGGGTAAGTCGCTGATGATGGCCCTTTCGCAGGATCTTTCGCAAAACCGTCCTGCCGAGGCGAGGGAACACGTAAGACGCTTTCACGAGCTGTTCTTCTCGCTCTCTCCACAGAAAGAGGCCATCAGCCACAACATCGACCGTGCCCTGCAACTGGCGGACAAGAGCGCCTACCACTATTATGTGGATTTTGCCGAGAAGGGATATTACAACCGCCTGATATCGGGCAACATCAATCAGGTGGTGCATGTGGACAGCGTGGTGTGTGATTTTGCCCGTTACCCTTACAAGGCGAGGACGTATGCCCGTCAGATGATAATTCGTGAGAGCAACGTGACCGAGCGCAGTTTGGTCACCACCTGCTCACTTCAGAATACGGGACGTTCGGACGACAATCCGAATGGGTTCATCATCGAACAGTTTACCATTCTAGAGAACAGGGATATCAGAAGCACGGAACGATGAGAAAAGAAAAAAAACACCTGAGACGTATGGACTGCTGTATCCGGCTGTTCTGCCACCGCCTGACAAGGAAACAACGGAAGATCGTGACAACCACGGCATTCCTCTTGTTTCTGACGGCCTGCCTCCATGCCATCCTCGCCTCGCTATCCGGCTTGGGAGAGCTTGGGGGAAAGATGAAAATAGAATATGTCCGGTCGCTTGACTTGCGACCGGAAAAAAGTACAATCAATTTAAACACCCCATCCGATGAAAATAGATATCCAGAAGATTAAAAAACAGCTGGGATTCCCAAGCGACCGGCCGTTGACTCTCCAAGAGAAGCGCCGGTATATGAAGTTCGCCGTCTATCCGCTCTTCTTCCTGATATTCACGGGGATTGTCCTGTTGATATACAGTCCGACCGAAAAGGAAAAAGCGGAGGCGGAGAAAGAGAGGGGATTCAATACCGAGATCCCGTCTCCCGAAGAGAGCCGTATGGAAGGCAACAAGGTCAGCGCCTACGAGCGGGAAGCCTTGTCGAAGAAAGAGAGAGGACGGAAAGACACTTTCCTGGAAATGTCGGAACTGTTCAACCGGAACAAGGACCGGAAAGACACCGTACCGTCAGTGGATAGCGGAGTGAACCTTGAACTGCCGTCCGTACCGGAAACCGTACAGACGCATAATCCGGTACGTTCCTCCACCTCTGCCTACCATGACATGAACCGCTCGCTTACGACCATTTACACGCCACGGGAAACCTCCCGGGAGGAGGAACTGCTCCGGCGTATCGAGGAACTGGAAAAAAGACAGAACATGGAACCGTCCCAGGAACAGTCATTGGAGGAAAAAATGGCCCTGATGGAAAAGTCATACGAACTGGCGGCCCGGTACAACGGCAAACAGACACCGTCCGTTATCCCTACGGATGACCGGAAAGACAGGACATCGGTCAAGCCGGTCAAGCGGATACGGCAAGAAGTGGTATCTTCCCTGGCGCAACCGGTGAATGACGGGGACTTCATAGCCGGAGTGTCCGAAGAAAGGAACACCGGTTTCCATACGCCGGTGGGCAGGACACCGGTATCGGACCGTAATACCATTGCCGCCTGTGTGCACGGCACGCAGACCGTATCGGACGGACAAGCCCTGCGTGTCCGCCTGCTGGAAGCGATGGCAGTGGACGACCGCCTCATACCCAAAGGAACGGTATTGACAGGCGGAACACGAATCCAGGGAGAACGCATGGATATTGTCATCACCAATGTGGAATATCAAGGAACCGTCATTCCGGTGGAACTGGAAGTGTATGATGCGGACGGTCAGCAAGGAATATTGATACCCAACTCACTGGAGTATGATGCCGTGCGTGAAATAGCGGCGGGCATGGGCGGTTCGATGGGAAGCAGCATCAGCATCTCCACCGACGCGGGAGCGCAGATAGCCTCGGATCTGGGTAAAGGCGTCATACAGGGCGTGTCACAGTACATCACCAAGAAGATGCGCACGGTCAAGGTCACGCTGAAAGCCGGACACAGGCTGCTGCTTCACTCTCCGAAACAATGAAACGGTATACAGACGAGAAAACAGAAACCAATTATTCAACAAACAACCAACAATAATCGGACATGAGAAAGATTCTGATGATGTTTGCCCTACTGACGGGCTTCATGGCTGCGTACGCGCAGCAGAGTGGCGGAGATTATTTCGAGGGGCTGAGCCGCAAGATAGGCTTCAGCCGGATGATACCTCCGCATGGTCTGGAAATCACTTACGACAAGACCGTACACGTGATTTTCCCCTCTCCCATCAAGTATGTGGACCTCGGTTCCACCAACCTGATTGCCGGCAAGGCGGACGGCGCGGAAAATGTGATCCGTGTGAAAGCGGCCAGAAAGCATTTTCGTAATGAGACGAATATGAGCGTGATCACGGAAGACGGAAATTTTTACACCTTCAATGTCAAGTATGCCGATGAACCGTTGCTGCTTAATGTGGAGATGTGTGATTTTATTCATGACGGGGAGACGGTGAACCGCCCGAACAACGCGATGGAAATTTATTTGCAGGAGCTGGGCAGTGAGTCACCGCGTCTGGTACGTTTGATCATGAAATCCATACACAAGCAGGACAAGCACTGGATCAAACACATCGGCTGCAAGCGCTTCGGGGTACGGTTCCTGCTCAAAGGACTTTATACGCATGGAGACCTGCTCTATTTCCATACCGAGGTGAGAAATGCCACCCATGTGCCGTTTGACGTGGATTTCGTGACTTTCAAGATAGTGGACAAGAAGATAGTGAGGCGTACCGCCATGCAGGAACAGGTGATTTATCCGCTGCGTGCGTTCAACTATGTCACTCGTGTGGAGGGAAAGAAGGACGAGCGTACCGTGTTTGCCCTGCCCAAGTTCACCATTCCCGACGATAAGAAACTGGTAGTGGAAATGTATGAGAAACAAGGCGGCCGTCATCAGATCTTTGAGGTGGACAACGAGGATCTGGTGCGTGCGGAAACTATCAATGAGCTGCAAGTGCGATGAAGAGGTATTTATATATCACCTTTGCGCTGCTGGTACTTCTGGCAGGGCAGGCGGGAGCACAACGCCGTCTTCCAAAAATGAAGGGCGTCAGTCTCACGGCAGGAATGACGGACGGCTTTTACTGCAAGGCGAATAAGCCGGATGCCGGTTTCTCTTTCGGGCTGGCGGTTTCCACTTATGCAAAAAAGAGAAACCAGTGGGTGCTGGGCGGCGAGGTACTGAAGCGCAATACGCCTTATCGTGACGGTTCTATCCCTTTAGTGCAATATACCGGTGAAGGCGGATATTATTATAATATCTTTTCCTCCCCTAATAAAACGGTATTCTTAAGCATTGGCGGTTCGGCGATGCTGGGCTATGAATCGGTGAACGGGGGGAAAAGACTGTTGTATGACGGTGCCACGCTGGGACAATGCGAATCCTTTATCTATGGTGGTGCGATAACGTTGGAGGCAGAGACCTACCTGTCTGACCGTTTAGTGCTGCTGCTCCGGCTTCGTGAACGCATCCTTTGGGGCAGCGCTTCCACGCATGCCCACTTCCAGTATGGAATCGGTATCAAATACATTCTCTAATTTTTAAACCCATATACCCATGAAAAGAAAAATCGTTGACTTTATGACGTTTATATGCTGCCTGGCAGTTTCCTGTCTTTCTCTTGCTTCTTGTGACAGCGAACTGGACGTTCAGCAGGAATACCCGTTTACGGTGGAGTCGATGCCGGTAGTCGGTAAGATCGCTGATGGTGAGACGGTGGAAATCCGTCTGGAAATTAAAGCGGAGGGAAATTTCTCCGGAACAGTCTATACATTGAGATATTTCCAACCGGACGGTAAAGGCAGCTTAAAGATGGAGGACGGTACGGTGTTGAAACCCAATGACCGCTACCTGTTAAATGAACTGAGGTTCCGGTTGTACTATACCTCGCAGAGTGCGGATGCGTCACAGACCATCGACCTTTATTTTGAGGATAACTGGGGGAATTTGCAGAGGTTGAGTTATGACTTCAACGCGGATGACACCCCTCCGGCTGAAAAGGATGATACGCATGGAAAGGAGGTACAACCATGACATACCTGTATTTGTACATACCGGGAATGGCCCATGAGGTACAGCTGTCAGAATCGGCCGACCGGATTCCCAATATGGGGGACCGGCTCGAAATTGACGCGGTACGGCTCGACAAGTCCTCCCGCAACCTGTTGGAAACGACACCGGCCTGTCACTGCTTTGAAAAGAATGCGGAAACGGAACGGCAGTCCCTCGCGGAATACCTGGCGGAAAGTGTGGTGACCGTAACGGGAAGAAGGTGGAGCTACGGGGATGGACATACGTATTGCACGTTGGATGTGGAGGTAAGGAATTGAACGGAATGAGGAAACTTTTGTTTATTCTGATGGTACTGTCGTTCACTTTGAATGTTCGTGCCGAAGATCCGCCCTCCATGCTGGAAAAGGCGGTTTCCAACATCAAACGGTGGGAAGGCTGGCATAGGGGGAAAATGCCTTACATCGGTTTTGGGCACCGCCTGCTCCCCCATGAGAAGCTGACCGAGAACCTGAGCGAGGCACAGGCGGACTCACTTTTGAGATGCGACCTTGAACGGTGCCTGAAGGTATTCCGTAAATATGGAAAAGACTCGCTGCTTTTAAGTTTGTTAGGCTTTAATGTGGGTTGTTACCGTCTGATTGGGAACGGGAAGATACCCAAAAGCAGACTGATTCAAAAACTGGAAAGTGGCGACCGGGATATTTATAAGGAATATATATCGTTCCGCTGTTATCGGGGGAAAGTCATTCCAAGCATAGAGAGGAGAAGAAAAGAGGAGTTTGAACTGTTCTATATACCTTAGATTGAAATTATGCAAAGCCGTGAACGGATGCTGGTCATCACCGTTCACGGCTTTTGTCTTAGCCACTCTTAATTTACCTTTACCCGGTTCATCAGCTGCCCCGATATTTCGTGCAGCTCCCGGCAGCGTTCCGGCTGCTGTTCCCTTGCAAAGGCGGTGATTCCCTGTGTCAGTTTCCAGAGCGTGGCCCCGCCTGTCACTCCGTCGTCAGGATTGTTGTTCATCAGCAGCTTCTCGACCTCGCGTCCTTCGTTTTTCAACAAGGCTCCTTTCTGCACCAGATTCTTCAGTTCCTTGTCAAAATCCACGTCAATTTCCGATGCGCCTTGAATTTCGATGGCCTTCTGCATGATGGTGTCTTTGCTGTACAGCCCTTTGGTCAGGTCGGAAACTGCCGATACGGTGGTCTGCGTGTCCAGTTCATAGGTCTTTTGGGAAAGGGACAGGGAGTCCGGCAGTCTGCCTCCAAGGTGCACCTGCCGCATGACGGATTCCCGGACCATCCCGTTCAGGCACGCCCCGTTGAGCAGGAACGACCGCATGTCCACCGAGCCGTTGCCATAGTCGGATGTGGAGAAGCGTGCTCCTGCGAAGATGATGACCGTCCCGTTCTTACGGGTGGGTATCTCTATCGGAGTGGGCAGGATCGTTTCGCACCATACTTTCGTATCGTTCATATAGGCGTCGGACACGACCGCCCCCTGTCCTCCCGCCTCACGGATGAAAGCGGTCAGGATGTCCACCGAGTTGAGCCGGCGGTAGGAGTCCGACAACACGCCCCGGACCTCCATGCCCACCGCACGTATCAGTACCCGTGTGCGCTCGGTCCATCCCGAATGTTCGTTCAGGATGGTGGCGCACAACTGTTTCTGCCAGGCATCTCCGGCGGAAAGCTCGCGCAGGTATTTGGCGGGAATGCCCATCTTCTCCGAAATCTGGCTTATGGCGTTGCCGTGCAGGTTGAAGTTCCCTTCGGGCATTGCCATCTGTACCCTTCCTTCCGCTTTGAAAGAGATAACGGGGCGTTCCTTGCTACGTTGGCTTACCCCGATGGGAGCGATGAAATCCTGCGCGATCCGTCCCTCACTGAGCAGACGGTTGATGGTGTCCATGACATTCCTCTGCCTGCCTTCTATCATTTGCCGTACCTTGTTGATGACTACCTGGTTGAGTCCCTGCTGTTTCTGTACCGGTGCAGTGGCCGGCATGACTGTTGCTTCCATATTTTTTGTTTTTAAAGTTGATAAATTACAATTTGTTCTTATGGCTTGTCTTGCTTGTTTTAGTAAATTCAGATCTATACTCTTCTGACAGACGGATATAATCCTTTTCACTATATCCGGCCGGTCCGAACAGTTCATAATATCCGGGGAAGGGTTTTCTTTCCGTTTCCGGTATATGCGTGCTGGTTTCCTTATGGCAACAGATGATGTGCCGGACAAACCTGTAGCACTTGCAAAGATCCGCCAGGACGGTGTACTCGTTGTCCGTATGCGGTTCATAATATCCGCAGGAGAGATTGACGCAGGATACTTCCAGCCCGTTCCTTTTCAATGCCGCCACATCCGTAGCCAGCCCCTGTGCAGGCTTGTAACCGTACCTCCGGAAATCTATAGCTGAAATGAAGTCATTGGAGCAGAGCTTCATTCCGTTGATTTGTGTTACCATATCCCCGTTCCCTTTCCGGTCACACTGGATGACGAAACGGCAATCGGAAAAGAAGGACATATCGGCATGGCCGCTGCCTATGCATCCTACCTCCTCCTGTACGAAGAAGGCGCATTTCACCGCCTTGAAATCCTCCAGGCATTTCAGGCAGATCCAGATGCCGTTCTTGTCATCCGCGCCGATTCCGGTCATCCGTTTACGCTTGTAATCATAACCCACAATCATCGAGTCCGCCACAAGATGGGCCGCATAGGAGCCTGTCTTGCGCCGGTGTACCTCGTCCATGTGCGCCACGACACAGGGGTAGCTTTCCCGGTTGCCTTTGACCGCGTAGATGTTTCCGTGCCGGTCTTGCCGGAAAGGAATCCCCATCCGCCTGAGTTCCCCGATGATGAACCCGGCTATCTTCCCCTCCTTACCGGAGGGGGAGGAGATGTTGTAAAGAGCCATTAATTTTTCCATGATACTGACTTTTTAGGAGATGAACAACTTTTCGATTTGCAGGTACCGTCTGAACTCCGGTACGGGACGTCCCTTCTTGAAGAGGAAGGACGGATATTTCTTTCCCTTGTATTCCACCGACGTGCCTTTCAATACTTTTCCGAATACGGTGTATATATAGAACATGTCCTGACAATTCTTGCAGAATGCCATATCCGGAAAGGGATGTATCTTTCCGCATTTGGGACATACATATTTTCTCCTGTTTGCGCACCCTTCCGTGCTCCGGCAGGAGGCTATGCTCGTGTCGCCCTCCGTATTTCTCAGTTCCAGATTGCCTTCCGTCAGATGAAGACTGTAGAACGTGTCGAGGTAAGGCACCCCTTTCTTGTGCCACCTGCAGGCAGGCACTTTCACCGTCAATGAAACCTGTATATTGTCTCCGACCGCCCATTCCTGCCCCTCAATGGGATTCAGTACGGTGAAATCCGTTGTATGTGTATAATCGTTGTATCTGCGTCGCAACAGGATGCCTGCCTCCTGTGCCTGCTTGCGGATCAGTTCGGCGACGAATGCGTGTGAGGAATAGATGCGGTCCAGCAGGGAGGCGGCAATCGGTGTGTTTATTGATTTCCACAATATTACCTCGTTCCATACGACAGCCCGTCCGAGTATGTTGTTGCTCTCGTCCCTTGCCACAAGGATTTTAGCGCCGGCGAAGTTGGTATAGAAGTCAGCGGCGTTGCGTGCCTTGTCCTCATACCTCATACAGGAACTGTGCAGGCTGGATGTGTCACTGTCGGCGATGGGGCTGTAGTTGCTTTCCAGATAGGCTTCCATGAAGTCGTTCATGCTTTCATGCAGCCTGACCGTGACTTTGCTGTCCAATGAGAGGGCGCTACAGAAATAATTGATTTCGTAGGGTGAGTACTTGGGCAGGTTCTTGAACAGTTCAACAAACGTGGAGGGTTCCTGGACTGTCCGGTTCTCCGGGAACCAGGGTGCCTGCGGGTTGTTCCGGTCCGGGAAACTGGGATGGGCCAGATCCTTGCTGCAGGCCGTGAACACGATCCGGATTTTCTTGAACGTGCCCGCTTCCGTCCGCTTGCGCTTGGTGGAGAAGCAGTTGTAGGTACCGCGTATGATCTCTTCCACCGGTACGTTCTTTTTTACTTCCAAAAGGATGTCTTTGGCTATCACACTTCCGTTTTCCGCCGCATGCATCAGGCGGGATTTCAATTCATTGCTAACATTCAGTTTCATAATCATTCGGTTTATTGTTTATAAATTCTGCCATGTTTATATGGCAATTGTTTCTTGTCCGGCTGCATTTGGCGCAATTTCTCTTTCCGCTTTCTGAGCAGGTCAACGGACATGTTCCTGCTTGTCCGATATTCCTCCTTGCTCATCCGGCGAATGGTAGGAATGCCCGTCTGAGTCAGTGTATGGTTTACCATCCAGCCGTCCATGAAGTTTTCGGGGAAGAGGCTGTCATGGTGGATGACCTCACCTATGCAGCCATGTACGAGCATGTTGCAAACGGTCATCAGGCAACAGGTACGGTTGACATCTTCTGCAACCAGATAATTACCCAGGTGGCGTACATGATATGCCAGCAGCAGCCTTCCGCTTCCGCATGTCGGGTCACAGATACGTTTTCCTGTCGCTGTCTCCCCCGAATCGGTACATAAGACCATCAGGTCGCAGATATCCGGCGGGGTAAAGAACTGTCCGTTCACCTGCCGACCGATTTTGGAAGATATTGCCATGAAGAGGTCACCGAACGCATCAAACCATCCGCCGGATTGCAATTCCCGCTGCATGAGCCGTATCCATCCGGTAAGCATCTCCATAAAATGCCTGTTCTGCTGCCGTTTGTATTTCCAGTCCATAAGGGGCGGTGCGCCGGGAGAGAACCCGTGAATGACATAACGCAGGAAATCGTTGAAAACGGATATCGGATCGTAGCCGTTCGAATAGGCGAAATCACAGATCGTTTTCTCAAGCGGACGTATCGCCTGCGGTGTGTTGTATGGTGCCATATTACTCTGATTTTTTATAGATTGTTACTATATGTCTTTTATGGTCAGTCTGTATCCTGACGGGAGAAATGCCAAGGAAAGAGAGATGGGTGTCCGCTTTCAGCATGTTCCATTCCCATGCGGGAAGTTCCTTCCATTCCATACGGTATGCCCAGAGTATGAACAGACCGGGACGGAATCCGTTGAAAAGCTTTCCGTGCAGAATCCCGACCAGCCGCTCCAGTTCTTCCTTCGAGTAAAGGGTGAATGCCTCATTCCGATAGACAAAGGCATCAGCCGGTTCAATATCCGGCTGACACTCGATGATGTATCTCGTCCATTCTTTTGTGGTGTACTTTCCGTACAGAGGATCGGGTTCCGTGTATTTCCAAGCCCTGACGAATGTGTGGAAGAGGACGGCACCGTTCTTGTGCCTTCCGGTATGCCCCCACATCCGGAACTGTTTGCTGCGTATGCCATCGGGAATCAGCAATTCCGGACCGGTTGTAACCCAAGGGCCTCCTTCCGTATTGTAACCGGTACACTTTTCATTTTCATGGCAGAAAGGTGTCTGTGGGAGAAGGCAAATATGGACTTCCCGGTCATCGCCCCTTTCAATGTGTGCCTGCGGATAATAGTCACCGCCACGGGTGATATAAGTGACGACATCTCCTGCGGTCGGTAAACTGACTCTTTCCCTGTCCTGCCGCATCCTTGAAATCAGCCGGTTCACCTTCTCCACATCACACTCCTTTATGGAGCAGGCACACCCTTCATGCCTGTTGAGCAGAGTCAGACTTTCCAGGTCATAAAAATTAGCGTACTTCATATTGAGATCGTTTTTGTTGGTACAATTTGACCTGACGGGCAACCATGTCGCAGAACTTCTGTCCGTTCTCCTTCTCACTTCTGAAATAGGCAATCATGTCCCAGAGATTCTGCTTGAAGCAGCCGGTCCATTTTTCGTAACAGTGACTTCCATAGATCTTTCCGAACGTTTCCTCGAAAAGTGCGTGAGTCAGCCCTTCATCCCCATGGTGGTTGTATTGCCAGAGAGAGACAAGCAGCAGCCGGTTATAATCCAGTGTTTCCATATCTGTTCTTTTTTAAGTAAAACATCGGCCTACATGGGTAGGCATTTTTATTTCTTGATGTCTTTCCAGTCTGTTTTCCGGGGATTGCGGCAAGGCTTGGCGAAAGAAAATACCGCAGCGAAGCGAGGATGATTTTCTTTCAGCCAACCCAGCCCCTGAAAGGGGCCGCCTTGCACAATCAGCCCGGAAAACGGCTATCTTTACAGCAAGAAATGAAAAAGCAGACCTCGGATTCTCTGTTCTGAAGTCTGCTTTTCGTCCATTGTCAAGTTTCATGTTTTTCAGGTATGTATCTGCCATCCGTGGAACGGCTGCAATGTTACGGCAAACGATCTGTCAGGTATTCCATGATAGAGCAGACCTCCTACGATACCTATTCTTCCATCAGCATAATGCTGGGTAAAGCCGAACGAGTATGGGGCATGGTCATAGTAGAGTGAAATCTCACTGGGATAGTCAGGATTCCCCTCCCAACTCTTCAACCGTTCCAAGCACTTTTGAAGTGAGGTGTCACCGATGGATTCGGCATAGCGCTTTACATTCTCGAAATGTTCTTCATTCAGGATTTTCATGATTCATTGTATTTTTATCTGTTAAACACGTCCGGCTCCGGGAGCCGGTATTTTTATTTCTCGCCTGCCTGACAGTCCCGTGGCCGTACCCGCAAGGTTTGGCGAAAGAAAATACCGCAGCGAAGCGAGGATGATTTTCTTTCAGCCAACCCCGAAGGGGCCTGACCTTGTACGGGTACACAGGACGCGGGACTATCTTTGCAGGGTGGGAAATAAAATATACGGTTGTTTTTTGTTGTGGGATTTTGTGTGGATTCCTTAGATAATCTTCCTGATTTGTTCGCCATTGCCGGACAAATGCTGTATTTTTGCAATTTCTAATTTCAGGATTATGGAAAACTATCTAAAGAAAGCGGCGGATGCTTTCCTTGTGGAGCGTCCGTATGGTATGCGTGTGGATTACAGGAAGAAAGGGTTCGTGCTGTTTAACCGCAACCTGAACGTATTGGGCAATGTGGAGCATGCCCGTCTGGAAGAGCTGCCTCTGGAGCGGTTCAATGTGGAGGAAATTCCGTTGGAGGGTGAAATTGTGGAAGAACATGCAGGATTTACCGATGTATTCTTCTACACCGATTTGACCAACCCTTATGCCGGATATGTGCTGAACCTACAAAAGCTTAAAGCCTATAACCAGTTTATGTTTCCGCTGGCAATGGCGCTGAACCGTGAGTTGTGAGGTCGGAAGATGGTAGCGGTAACAGCCGCATGGAACAAGCCGTTACCGTCCCGGATTTTATTGTTTGCCCTCTTTTTCTGTTATGAACGCAAGATAGGCGGGCACGGCCTTATGGCATCCGGTAAAGTTCGGTGTCCGGCGGCCCTTGATTTTCCGGAAACTGATGGTTCCGTTCCTGTCAATGCCTCTTACATGCCTGTTGAATGTCCCTTTGGTTCTGATATGGATGTCAAAACCATCCCTTCCGGTGATTTCAAGGAACATTCCTCCCGTGATCCGTTCCCCGTCCAGGAATTTCTGTTTCTGTTCATTGAGCAGCAGCTGATGTTGCTCTTCCCGCGCTCTGCGCTCTTCCGCCTCTTTCTCTTCCCGCTCCCTGCGTTTCTGTTCCTGCTTCCTTTTGTATGCCTCACGGGCTTGCAGCAAGGGTGCGGTGTCGAGTCCGAGGGCATTGAACACACGGATGGAGATCAATCTGACAAAGGCTCCTCTTTCCGCGCCCTGAAGCGTATCCGCGATCCAGTTCCTGCAATAGGCGGCGGCTTCCTCCCTGCGGCCTTCTCCTTTGAGGAACCGGTGTGAATACTGCCCGCTGGAAAAATAAACGTTTTCAATCCGGCAGACCACATGGAAACAGTCATCGTCCTCATTCCCATATTCGTTCTTTCTCGACAGGGAGAGATATACATTCTCCGCGTACGGCTCCAGTTCCATATAAGGAGCCACGACGGTATTCCCGTCAAACTTGTACTTGAATACTTTTGCTTTCATACTATCGTTCAGTTTGTTGGTTGTTGCATATTACATCTATAATCTCTTTTCCGCTTCTTTCACCCTTCAGGAAGGCAAGGAAGCGCCTCAAAAAGAGCCGGGCACAGTCAGTTCCCAGCTGGGAGCTTTCACCCTCTTTGGTAGCGCATACCGCAAAACGCCCCAGTCCGAAACTGTCCTGTTGCGGTACGATGTGGTAAGACAAGTCCTCGCTTGCGTTGATGTGCAACCCACGACGGAAAACATAGAAAGTTTTCGGGATTCTTCTGTCGGTATCGATTTCCATACGCTTGTAACCGTGATGTTCCAATAACCGGATCAGTTCCCTGTTTGTCGGAATTGTATGTCCGATCCAGTCCGGCCAGCTTATATTTTCTATTATGTGTCCGTAATTGTCATATAATATGTTGAACTGTTCCTGGTATTCATCGTAAAATTCCCCGTTCCCGTTGCACATTTCCTCCAACGCGATGCCGTTTTTACGGACAAGGGCAAGGTCGCCCAGTCCACACGCGATTTCATTGAGTAGCGTGCGTTCCTCATCCCTGTCTTTTGCCGTTCCGTAAATTCTAAGCAGGGAATACCGGTGTAGCGCCGAACGGGATGGCATATCCAGTTTTTCCCATATCTCATCGTTTCCTATAGCCTGTCTGGTGTTTTCCGGAAGTCCGTACCACCACTTGTCCAAATTGTTTGTATCCATAATTTCTGAATCAGATTGTTTTCAAATTCAGTTTTGAGTACCATGCCTGATACGCGGCGGCATACTCCTGACGTTCCCGCTCCAGGGAATCTCTCATCTCCGGGGTGTACCCGAGCAGGCGGATGTATCCTCCGTTATAACCGGTGAGTTCGCACCTTATTCCGGCTCCCTCCAGTTTGTCGATGCGTTTTTGGGCCATTTTTGCGCTTGAATATTCCTTCGGCCAAAAATAGAGTTCGCCCCGTGAGCCGAAACAGTCTTCCCCCAGAATTATTTCCCCGGCATACTTCCGGCTTTCGATGAAGCCGAAACGCGCTCTGCCCAATGCCCGGCGCATTGCCTTGTGTGCCGGACCTTCCGGATGCTTGAATACCTCCGGTTTGTCTTTGCTGTCGAGTCTGGGCGGTTCCACCTTGTACGGCTGTTTGTAACTTCCGATTCCAAGTGTCAGGTAAAAGTTGGTGTGAAAATAGTCCGTCATGGGGTCGCTGTCGTCGAAATTGTACGACATGATGAAATCGCAGATATTCATCATTACATCTTTTGCCCTGTTCGTCAAGGATTTGTCTGAAGCGATATGATAGTGGTTGACATCGCCTTGAACTTTTCCGGACTCTTTGGTGAACGCCTCGAAATCCGCTTTCATCAACCGGATATGGATGGAGTGGCAATTCTCCCGTCTGACAGAGAACTTGTATCCCGGATAGGTCTCCTTGAGCCATGCCCGTACCAGTGCCATGATTTCCGGCGCATGCTGCCCCTTGTAATTGCGGCCTTTCCAGCGGTATTCGTTATACACATACTCGGTGTATTCCTTTGCCGTGGCTCCCGAATAGTCATATTCATATCCGGTTGAAGTCGCGGGAATATCCGGTTTGTCTTTCCAAGCCTCAAAAAGCCTTCCAAACTCGGTGTTCACCTGTTGCATGATCGCAGTGTCGCCACCCTTGTCCGGGTGGTGCTCCAATGCCAGCCGGCGGTATTCTTTCTTCAAGTCCGCCAGAGAGTGTATGTTCTGAAAATAAGTCATAGCCATGAGTTTTTTATGCCCCTGCGAGGCGGTTGATAAAATATTCCCGGTAGTCAAGGTCAAGACCGAGGTTGAGACAGGCCGTTTCCATGTCATCTTCCCTCAAATCATCTGCCTCCTGCAATTCGCGCAGATACCGGATTTCGGAGTCCAGGTACTCCCGTGCTTCCGTTTGACTGCAACCGCATGAGCTGCTGATCAGACTGATAATGTTTCCTCGCATACTGTTTGATTTTTGGGGTTACTGTTCCTTTTTCTGAAGCGTCGTCCGTCATATATCGAGACGGCCCGTTCCACCAGAATCCTGCGGTTGTCTTCCGAGAGTTCCAGGTAGAACCGTTCCGCCGCGCCGAATGTGCCCTTGCCTGTCGCCACGCACCATTTTTCCCAGAAATGCGGGTACATGCCGCCATACACGGCTTTGCATTCCTCCTCGCTCCAGGCGTTCCACATGTAGTAGAAGAAACTGGAGACGGTATTTTCCGCTTGATATTTCATGATTCTTTTCATTTGATTGATTGTTGATGCCAGATTCATTGCCCGGAAGGATTACCGGATATTCAATATTGCGCTAAAGACATGTGGGTCAAGCCTGTAAAACGTCGGAAGGTTAAGTGTGACCATCGGGTAGCTTACCCAGCCGCTCTGACGTCTATAACCTGTATCCTCAGCTAATTTGTTGGACAGAAGGAACTCCATGGCATCAGGATTGTTGTTGATGTCCACGAATGCCCTGTCAGGCAGTGAGAATGCCGCCTTATCTTCTAAGTTGACCGTCAGGACCGTGTATATCTCATGGGTCACGGGATCTTTCAGAGACAATGCCGGCCAGCCGTTATGGTACATTTCAATCACGATTGAGAGACGGCTTTCCTGATACAGGAAAGTCTCTTCCATGGACGGATGGTCGCATTTGACAATTTCAAAATCATCCTCCCCTTTGGTAAATGTCACCATCGGATAGGATACATCGACAAAACATTCCTCTTCCCGGTAACAGAGATGTTCTTTTCCCTCTGAACGGATTATAGCCAATCGGGTGTTCATATTCGTAACTGGTTTTAAAATTATTGACTTGCAAGTTAATTGGCCGGCATTCACCTGCCTGTTTCTTTAAACGTGTGATTGTCACCGCCTGCGGACATTTGGGAGAGTTGCTGTCTCACCGCCTTGATTTTCCCAATCAGTTCGTCCTCCCTTCGGAATGAGGGGGTACATTTGGTACGCCTCATCCCGGCTCCCCAGGGGATGCCGCCGCACACTTTTCTCAGGCGTGCCTTTTCGCTTTCTAGAGCCGACTCCAGACGGGCCAGCCTGCGTCGCAACGATTCTTCGGTCACAGTTCTCATGATCTCATTGTTTTTTTGTATGGTGACGGGTCGGAAAGACAGTCACCATACCGTCGTTATGTGTCACGTTATATTTTAGCTTTTTCCCTTTTGATGCCTCTCAGGACGTACAACAGGTGCAGGAACAGCTCCCTGTCGTAAATCCGGAAGAAGAACGGCTCGCCTGTTTCTCTGACCGTTCCGGTAAACGACACGGACTCCCGGTTCACGGGATATTGGAGGAAGTTGCCATTTGCCAGCAGGGTGTGCTTTTTCTTCATCACTTCGCCTAGGAACTTGTCCATATCGTCGTTTCCCTCATAGCCAGAGAAGTAGAGGAAATGATGACGGCGCAGGCTTCGCAGGATTTTGGCGGTTTCCAGCCTTACATCCCTGCCTGACGATTCGTCCGTTCCTCTCATCAGGTTGCAGATGAACTTCTTCTCGCCATTTATGTCAAGAAACAGATAAGGAACTATAATTATAGAGGCATGCCGTGCATGGTCAGAGATGACCATCGGCTTTTCTTTCAGGATGTCTCCTTTGAAGGTAATGTTCCGGTAATGGTTGTCCATCTGCCGTTCCAGTTCCTTTCTTGGCGTGGTAACGGAGCGGAGTCCCGTGAAGTAGCGTCCGCCCGCCCGGAAGCAGAACCGGTAGATGTCCGCATGATAAGGCTCTCCCAGGAAAAAGAAATTCCGGGTATGGCGGATGGGGGGCAAGACATCCATGTAGTCGAAATATCTTTCTTCCGTAATCTCACTGAACGGGGCGCAGAGGGATTGCAAGTAGATGCGTATCATCTTGCGGACGGTATTTCTGGACACGGCTATGAGGTACGGGTTCTTTTCCCTGTCCCTCAGTTCCTCCAGTGTCTCATGATGGTAGTCGCCATGTATTCCGTCAGACATGGTGGTCACGCAGCTGCCGTCAAAACTGCGTGAATCAACTACGAATTTCAGTTTGTCGTTATTCATGGTTCAGATGTTTTGAAGGTTCAACACTCTCTTGGCGGCACTGAGGGCATTGGAGGTGAGCTGCCGTTGCCATGCCTTGTTTCTGGGTGACCAGCGGAATCCGGAGGATTTCAGTTCCTTTCGTCTGTTGTCTTCGGGAATCCTGTCAAACAGGATCTGAAGGCGGTCTTCCCCATAGTTCCATACAAGTGTCCCGCCCTCGAACGGCACTTCCTTATTTTCCCGGCTTTGCACCGCTTTCAGCCTTTCGCACATCCGTTCCGCAAGTTCCGGCAATTGGAAGAATTTGTTTCTTGGGGTGATGACGGGTTTCCTTACCCTTGCGTTATATTCGGAAATGAAGTCCACGGCCCTGCGGACGATTTCCACTTCCCCGTGATTGGCGAAGGTGGATACCTTGTTCAGGATACTGCTGACGAACAGGGCACGGTTATAACCCCGGTATTGTCCGGTGTCAATCCCGTGGATGGTGTCGGCGCTGCTCTTGATGTCGCGTTTGAGCGCCAGCCATGCCTTTTCCAGTTTTTCTTCCTCCGGTCGTGCGGCTTCCTTTTTCCGTCTGACGGCTTCAAGAACCTTTTGCCGCCAATTGCGGAACTCCTCGTAGCGGTTCTGATAGCTTCTGTTCATATTCTCCTGCCTGTGGTAATCAAATCCGCCCCGTCCCGTCACCATCGGGTTGGCGCAGCGTGAGAGAGCCGAGAGCTGGGCGGATAGCTTTTTCCGGTAGGCGGCGATGTATGTATCCCGTTCCTCTTCCTGCATGAGTTGCAGGTCGTTGTGCAGCTCCTCCCCGTAAATCATGATGTCCGTCTCGCCACGAATCTCCGGGTCGAAGGAACTCCAGGCGTATGCGTCGCAAGCCTGTTTCCACATATCCTCCAGATAGCCAGGATGTTTGAACGCTACGGCTTCCCAGTCTTTGAAGTCCCTGGAATGCAATTCATTCCGATCTTCCGGATTTCCGTACAGGTGTACATAGTTGCCCGTTCCATGATGCTCCTTTCTGAAATGGAACGGTACGGGTGGATGGTCCGTACCCTTTTCCCGGATCATCGTGACCCGGTGCGCATTCTCTGCGGTAAGGCCCGTTACTTGTTCTTCCCGGACCTTTGCTGTTGTTGTTTCAGTCATAACCGTTGCCATTCATAAATTATTTCTACCAGTTCTTCGTCCGCCAGTTTTTGGATTTCCTCGTCCGAGCAATAGCAGGCGATTTCCTCGTCCAGCTTGAAAGCTGCCGGGTCAAGGCTTCTGATGCCGTCCAGCAGTTCCGGCACCAGGCTGTCTGCGGCAACCGTATAGCTTCCGTCCCTGCCTTGCACCTTCCGTGCGGGATAGCTCCTTTCCCGATAAACCAACATTCTCATTTTCGGATTGGCACCCTGCTGTCCTTTGTGGACTTTGCTTGTTGTCTCTCTGTTCATACCTTCATTTTTTTAGTTTGTTTGACATGATCGGCTCCGTGGAGCCGGTTTTTCGGTTTCTTACTTGCCGGACTGTCCTTTGCCGGGGATTGCGCAAGGCTTGGCAAAAGAAAATACCGCAGCGAAGCGAGGATGATTTTCTTTTAGCCAACCAGCCCCTGAAAGGGGCCGCCTTGCGCAATCAACCCGGCAAAGGGCTATATTTGCAGGTAAGAAATTGAAAGAATGGCTGGGATTTTCAATTTGTCGGATACAACGTGTAATAAGTGTAATAAGCAAATTTAAAAGCATACAACGAAGGTTTTTCAAATATTTTCCAAACTATCGGATATCAATATCATATCGTAAAACAAGCGAAGGCGTGGCATTCCGGAATAAATACATATCTTCGCGTCAAAGGTGATTGATTGAAATGAATACATTCTCTGCTTTTGATACGGGTGTCATGGTAGCTTTCTTGCTGGGTATTGAGTTTCTTAGGAGTGATATCCAAACAATTCTCTATTGTAAAAGAAACGATCCCGGGATTTTTAAGAGCTGCCTGTATACATTGTTTATATTGTTGGCAAGTCTTTATTCCATTGTGGCCGGAGCCATGCTTAACCCCGAGCCCGTACCCGTTTATGAATTGATGCCCGGTTTTCAAATAGGAGTTTATGGTTTTTGCTTTTTGTTTATATTTCTTGTTATCGCCGGTCTTTATCGTAAAATATTACCTCTCGTCCTTTTGGGGTACGCTATGGTATATGTAATCGGTGTACTGATACCGTTACTTGGATATGTAGTGTCCATGATGAATTATTTCGCCAGTACAGGATGATTATGAAGACCAAAGATGTTTTCCAGAGAAAATGGATAACAGACAGTATAACAAAAAGAAGGTATCCTTTTCAGATACCTTCAATGATGGGCCGGTTGCATATTTACCATTCCAGACGTTCCTTCACATTGTTCATCGCCTCTTTCAGGCTGCTGTTCATGACCCGCGCATAATGCTGCGTCATGCGTGTGGAGGCATGTCCGAGCATGACGGACACGTCCTGCAAGGGTACATTGTTGGCGAGCGTGACGGTCGTCCCGAAAGTGTGCCTGGCCACGTGCGTGGTCAGGTTTTTCTTTATGCCGCAGAAATCGGCGATTTCCTTGAGGTAGCTGTTCATTTTCTGGTTGCACATGACAGGCAGGCAGCATCCTTTCTTTACGCAGATCGGATGTTCCCTGTATTTCTCCAATATGGCCAGTGGAACGGGCAGCAGCGGGATGTTGCTGATGGAAGACGCTTTTCTGCGGTGTTCCAACTTGACCCTTCCCTTCCTTATCCACCAGTCACCGAGATTGTCCTGTACCAGGTTTTCACCACTCAGAGTGGCGACATCGGAGAACGCCAGACCAGTGAAACAACAAAATGTCAGGTAATCCCTTTTAGGAAGAACACTGCATCCAAAACATAACCCGTTGAGATATAGCGATATTTCATTATTCTACACATTGACTGAATAACCCAAAAAAGAAATATATTGCGACGGTTCCGCTACCAAGTCATTACCTGCTTCCGAGCGGGTAAGCTGGTGAAAACCATGGATTTTCTCTCCATACCACAGTGTAGTATTAGTGAACTCCATTTTCCCTTGCAAGGGAAAACCACCAATCGGGTTCTTTTTCACCGTTTTGCCAGTCTTTTCATATCGGGAATCCTTGTAACAATTTATAATATTGCAATTTAAACAAGGAAAGGAATGAAGACAGAATTCAAGGTGCTGCTCTATCTTAAACGGAACGGGCAGGGAAAGGACGGGCTCTGCCCGCTGATGGGAAGGATCATGATAAAAGCTACGGGCAATTCGACCACACAGTTCGGGTGCAAAATAAGAGTGGACCCGAAACTGTGGAACGCCACCTCGCAACGGTGTACGGGAAAAAGCCGGATGGCCATTGCCACCAACAGGGCAATAGACAAGATGATGCTCCTGCTGCAAAGGAGATACAGCGAACTGGCGGAAATCAGCGATGACATCACCGCCACACAGATACGTGACGCTTTCCAGGGTATGGCGGAGAAACAGGTGACTCTCTTGGGACTGTTCCGTGAGCACAATGAGGAATACGCCTTGCGTGTCGGGGTGAACCGTGCCGCTAACACCCTTTACCTGTACTGGCATACATTCCACTTCGTGGAGGAGTTCATCAAGGTGAGATATAAGGTATCGGATATCCCTTTCAAGGCACTGGACGAATCGTTCGTCGAGGCTTTCGAGTTGTATCTTCGCATCGACAGAAAGTTTCAGGCAGGAACCTCCATAGGGCACATCCAGAGGCTAAAGCATATCGCCCGAATCGCCGTGAGCCGAGCCATCGTGCCTTTCAGCCCGTTCAAGGACTTCTCCCCCATGAAGCCAAAGCAGAAACAGAGGTTTCTTACCAGAGAAGAACTGGACAGGTTGATGGGCACCACTTTTGATACACCCAACCGTAACTTCACCAGAGACATGTTCTTATTTTCCGTCTTCACCGGCATCTGTTACTGTGACATGCGCAACCTGACGGAAAAGAATGTGGTGAGGGACCACGAGGGGAACTTATGGATAGAAACCAGAAGGCAGAAAACGGGAACCCCGGAAAACGTACGCCTACTGGACATCGCCATAGAAATCATGAAGAAATACAGGGGGGTGGCACCAGACGGGAAGCTGTTTCCCATGCTGACAAAGGAAAGCATGAACATTCACCTAAAAAAGATGGCCGCACAATGCGGCATCGATCGTAACTTGTCCTTCCACATGGCCCGCCACAGTTTCGCTTCCCAGATCTGTCTCTCACAGGGCGTACCCATCGAGACTGTCAGCAAAGCTATGGGGCACAGGAATATCAGCACCACGCAGCGCTATGCTAAAGTGACCGACGAGAAGGTGGACCGGGATGTGACGATACTAGAGCATGAGATCACCGGCAAATACACACTGTCCGGCATTGACCAGCCTCCATCCACTATTCTGAAGGACATGAGTTTAAGAGAGATGCGGAGAAGAGAAAGAAAAGAAATATTAAACCCAATGGAAGGAGTGTAAGAATGAGAAGCACATTCAAACTATTGTTTTATATCAACAGACAGAAAATCAAAAAAAACGGAAAATGCCCCGTCATGGGACGTATCACCCTTGACGGGAAAGTAAGCCAGTATTCCACCGGAGAGGACGTGCAGCCGAAATTTTGGGATGCCAATAAGGGCCGTGCCGTCATACACGGACAGAATCCGGAAACCTCCATAGAGTTGAGAGAGCTGAATCGGAAACTGGAGGAACTGGAGGAGAAGGCACGGACCGCCTATAAGAAGAGCGTGGACTCAGCCGGGTACGTCTCGGCTGAGATCATAAAGAACGCGGTTACGGGGAAGGCTCAGCCCAAAGAACATCTTCTGGCCCTTTTTGACGAGCATAACGAGGAGTACGCCAAGCGTGTGGGGATCGACCGCACACACCATACCTATATCCGATATTTGACCACACGAAAACATCTGTACAACTTCCTGCAATACAAATATGGAGTGGAAGACGTGACACTTCGCTCGATAGACATGCAGTTCATCGAAAACTTCCATTTCTATCTTTCCACAATATTGAAGTTGAAAACCATATCACTGAACGACTACCTGATCCTGCTGTGCAAGATTGTCCGGCTCGCAGTCAAACGCAGGATACTGTCACGCTATCCGTTTACCGGTTACAAGCTTGAGATCCCCCCGACACTTCACCGACACCTGACAGGTGAGCAGCTTGCCAAAGTGATGGCAATCGATCTTCCCACCTACCGGCTGTGCCACACCAGGGATCTCTTTGTCTTCTCGACCTTCACCGGACTGGGAAGGGCCGAAATGGCCGAATTGTCCGAAAGACATATCGTCACGGCTCCAGACGGCTCCAAATGGATACACATCAACCGTCAGAAGACAAAGGTGGAATGCCGTATCAAACTGCTTGACATCCCATTAAAAATCATGGAAAAATATAAAGGCGAGGGAGAGAATGGGAGACTGTTCCGGGTTCCGGCCACTTGCAGCCTGTCCAGAAGCCTGAAAATCATCGGGGAAATGTGCGGGCTTGAGTGCCACTTGACCTATTACATGAGCCGACACACCTATGCGACTGAAATCTGCCTTTCCAACGGCGTGCCAATTGAGACCATCAGTAAAATGATGGGGCATTCCAGCATACGTACTACACAGATTTATGCGGAAATAACCAACCAAAAGGTACGCAGGGATTTCGGAAAACTTTCGGAAGAAACCAAAGGCATGTATTCCCTGCCGGACGACAACATGCCGTCCAGGGTCTATCAATGCGGACGGTACAGCGGATGGAAAAAGGAATACGACCAGGAAAAAAACGAAAAGGTACCGTAATGTATGGTCGCAACAAGATAAAACAAGGGACAGAAACCGTCTTCACAGATTTCTGTCCCATTCATTTTGACCTCATTCCAGACTTCCCTTACAATGGCGATCGGGCTTTCCTGTATCCATCCCGCAACATTTTCTCTATGTCACTTTCTCTGTACAGAACCTTACCACCGAGCTGGATGTAAGGCAGTCTGCCTTCGTTCCGATATTCCTGCAAGGTTCTGCGGCTGATTTTCAACCTGCCGGAGAGTTCACGGTCGGTAAGATAATGTTCCCCGTCCAATACGGGACGGTGGCTTCGGGACAGGCTGCCAAGCCTGTCTGTCATATGATCAAGTTTCCGGAAAAGGGCAAGGATTCTCTCATGCTTTCCGGTCAGCAGCCCGTTCATATCTGGCCTCCCTTTCTCTTTTGAATGGCGGAAAGTATCTTTTGTATATCCTCCGGCCTATAATAGACCTTGTGGCTGATCCGGCTGTATGCCAGCGTGCCGTTCTCACGGAGGGTCTGCAAAGTACGGGGGGAGGCGTCCAGCAGAAGGCAGACCTCTTGGGTATCCAACCATTCCCCCATTCTCTTCTCACGGAGCTTCTCACAGAGTTCATCTGTAATCCGGGCTGCATTTTCCAGATACTCCAGCATACTTTCAAAGACTGTCGCTTCAATAGTGACGATTTCCATAAGCGTATTCAATTGGTTCGAAACAAATATAGCGGAACAACGATCTTTTCTCCAAACGCCTGTCGTCAGATGTCATCAGATTTCATCAGATGGCAGGAACAAGATAAAACCCCAAGATACAGTGCATGCGGAAAGGCAAAGAAGCCGAGATGCAGGCATAAAGATTATGCAGAGCAGAGAGAGCAGAAGTCCCTGTCTTCTCATGGAGCGGAATCTTTTCTCACAAGATATTGTCGGACCCATGTATTTCGCTATTCCACCTGCTTTTATGGAGATATAAAGGAGGCCTGCCTTTTTATCAATGACACGGTTATGCGTCGCGTCGGTCGCAGTGAGTCCCTATAATCCTTCCCGAAATCAAAATCATTGTCCGGGCGTTTGTTTCCATGGGTATTTTCTGCGACTTGTCGTAAGGAAAATACCCATGGAAAGCGAAGCCGCAACGCCCGAGACAATAAGATTTTGATTTACTTTTGATTATAGGAACTCACTGTGCCAATACTTTTCAAGACTGACTTGTGATTATAAACCGAAGTATATATTGGTTGAATACAGCCTATAGCCCACCACGCCAACGTGGGATCGGGAGCTTCAACGAGGCATTCAAATTTCAGATGCGAGGGCATAGGAACCGAACGTTCTTAACAAATTCATGAACCAGCTAAAATTGGTCTTCGTCCACGCTTATATTAAAGTTGTAAATTATCTGATTATTAACCAACATACAATGTACGACTAATAAATAAGCAACAAACTTCATATACCGTTTACATTTTGTCCTCATCTTTACCGGATCGCTTTTTCCCTAGAGTTGTTCTATTGCAGGAATATGTGAGTAATAAAAGCAGGGAGGCTGGGATGACAGCCCGATCTTTTATTACCACAAAGCAAGATTCTTAAACCGCATCTATTTACTATTCTATCTTTTTGTTTAATTTTATATTCAATTTAAATTTATTTCATTTACTTTTGTCGCATAAATTATGGTGTGACTTGATTATGTCCATAGTTAAGTCGGTAAAAGGGAATCCAGTGTAAGTCTGGAACTGTATCCGTAGCTGTAAATCAATAAAACCGGGCGTTCTACGAACCACTGACCATAAATATTAGGAAAGGTTGGGAAGGTGATTGCCGAGTAAAGGGAGATGAGTCAGAAAACCTGCCATAATTGAATTATGCGTCACCTCGGATAAGGTGATGGTAATATCTTATTACGATGAATATAATGTTTTTTAAGACCATAAGGAGAAAAAATCTTATGGTTATGATGCTAGGGATATGCCCTCTATGGGTGTATGCCCAAAGTAGATTGGATTCCATCCAACATTTGGATGAAATAACCGTTGTGGCTAAAAGTTTCAGGGAAGTCATACCTTCTCAAAAATTGTCAGGCAAAGAACTTCAAAAATTGAACAGTCACAGTGTCGCAGATGCCCTTCGTTATTTTTCCGGGGTACAATTGAAAGACTATGGAGGTGTAGGCGGTATAAAAACAGTGAATATCCGTAGCATGGGAACGAATCATATGGGGGTATTTTACGATGGAATAGAATTGAGCAACGCTCAGAACGGGCAGGTCGATTTGGGCATGTATTCGTTGGACAATATCGAGGAAATTTCTCTGTATAACGGACAGAAAAGCGAGATATTCCAGTCCGCCAAGGATTTTGGTGCGGCAGGGACGCTCTATCTTAGGTCACGCAGACCTAAATTTGAGGACGGAAAAAACACGAATTTAAGGGCAACCATGAAAGCCGGATCTTTTGATGTGATCAATCCTTCGGCTCTTTTTGAATATAAAATATCCGAGAATGTAGCCGCCTCGTTCAGTGCAGAATGGCTGAATGCCAGCGGAAAATACAAGTTCCGTTACCGTCGTGTCAATCCGGCCGGAGAGATCGCATACGATACGACCGCCGTGCGGGAAAACGGGGATATCAACGCAACCCGCTTGGAAGCGGGATTGTATGGAACAATCGAAAGAGGAACCTGGAACGCAAAAGTTTATAATTATAATTCTGAACGTGGTATCCCCGGCGCTATTGTCAATAACGTGTGGCGTCGCGGAGAACGGGTCTGGGATACCAATTCCTTTTTTCAGGGCTCTTTTGTAAAAGAGGTGAACGATCAATTCAAAACACAGGTTAACGCAAAATACGCTTTTTATCGTACACACTATGTAAATAATGACGATAAACTGATCGAGGTGGATAATCTTTATAAACAACGTGAGGTTTATGTTTCTACAGCCAATATGTACACGATTTTCCCATTCTGGGACGTTTCCATGTCATACGATTTTCAATGGAATGAGATGAAAGCGGATATGTACGGTTTTGTATTCCCCACCCGTTTTACCAACCTGCTGTCGATCGCAACGGCTCTTCGCCTGGGAAAAGTAAAGTTGCAGGGAAGCGGTTTGGCGACGTTTGTGAACGACCGGGTCAAAGAAGGGCCAGCCCCCAAAGCCCGGCAAATACTTACTCCTGCTGTTTTTCTTTCATATAAGCCATTTGATAAACATGATTTTAGTCTACGAGCATTCTATAAAAAAACATTCAGGATGCCCACTTTTAATGACCTGTATTATGCTGATATGGGAAACTCCAAGCTGGATCCCGAATATGTCACGCAATATAATCTAGGAACCGTATACCAAAAACAGTGGGGGAATAAATTATTTCGCCATTTTAAGATACAAGCGGACGGCTATTATAATTATGTGAAGGACAAGATAATCGCTTATCCGAAGGGACAACAATTCCGTTGGACGATGTTAAATTTGGGGAAAGTGAAAATACGAGGTGTTGATATAAGTACAGAAACGATGATTAATCCTTGGAAAGACTTGTTCATTACCATGAAAGTACAATACACCTATCAAAAGGCGCAAGATTATACCGATCCTTCCGATAATTATTATAAAGACCAGATCCCTTATATACCCTGGCATAGCGGATCTGCTATCGCCCAAGCTTCTTACAAAGGCTGGGACTTGAATTACAGCTTTATTTATGTGGGGGAACGCTATAACCAACAGGAAAATATCAAATACAACTATACACAACCTTGGTATACCAGTGATATTTCCTTGTCTAAAGAATTCAAAATGAAATTTGGTTCACTGAAAGCATCTTTGGAGGTCAACAACTTGTTGAGTCAAGATTATGATGTTATTTTGAATTATCCTATGCCCAAGCGAAATTATCGGGCGTCTTTAACGGTCGAATTATAATACCGATGAGTATGAAGCTGTTATTTTATATAAGCATCTTTATCCTTTCCTTTTCTTCTTGTCGGAAGATTGAAATTGTCGTCCCTTCGGAATACGAGTTGATTGGGGATGGCATACAACCGGATGCTGATCCTGTCGGAATGTATTTGGTGAATGAGGGGAATATGGGCAGCAATAAATGCACGCTCGATTATTTGGATTTTGTTAACGGATATTATATACGGAATCTTTATTCCGAGAGGAACCCGGATGTCGTAAAGGAATTGGGAGATGTAGGTAATGATATCCAAATTTATGGAAGTAAATTATATGTAGTAGTAAACTGTTCCCATAAAGTGGAGGTTCTGGATACAAAAACCGGAGTTCGGATATCCCAAGTGGATATCCCAAATTGCCGGTACATCCGTTTTTATCGGGGAAAAGCTTATGTAACCTCTTATGTAGGCCCCGTTCAAATTGATCCGGATGCGCCACAGGGGGCTGTTTATCGGGTAGATACGGCTTCATTGAAGGTAGAGGCGAAAGTGACGGTCGGTTATCAACCGGATGAGTTGACTGTTTTGGGAGAATATTTGTATGTAGCCAATTCCGGAGGATATCGTGCCCCCGATTATGACAATACCGTTTCTGTAATTGAGTTGGAGCGTTTCAAGCAGGTGCAGAAAATACCGGTCGGTATCAATCTTCATCGTATCAGAGCAGACAAATATGGTAAGTTATGGGTAACATCCAGAGGAGATTACAACACAATCCATTCCAATTTGTATGTATTGGAAAAACGCCCGGGTTATACGGAGATGGTCGTAACCGACACGTTAAATATTCCTTGTTCCAATTTATGGATTGACGATGATTGTCTATATTATTACAGTACGGAATGGAATAATAATACTCAAAGTAACACGATTGGTTATGGAGTGATAGATATCCGCACAAAAAAAGTAATCAGGGATAGCTTTATATCCGACGGAACAGAGAAAGACATCAAGATACCTTATGGAATTGCCGTCCATCCAGTGACGAAAGATATTTATGTCACCGATGCGAAGAACTATGTTTCCAGTGGAACACTGTATTGCTATGATCAAGACGGATTTCAAAAATGGGGTGTCCGCACAGGGGATATACCGGCCCATATGGTCTTTGTAAACAAGGAGGAATAAACATGAGTAGATTGTGGAGAGAGAGCGTCTTTTTTTTGTTTTTGTCTGTATTCGGCTTTTCCGGTTGTGATAAAGACATACAGATGGTCAGTTTGGGAATTGACGATATTTATTATTTGCCTCGTATGAAGGCTTACGCATTACATCCTGCCTTTACCGGAGAGGAATACCGGTGGACCTTGAGGTCGGATGGACGGGATAGCCTTTTGTCGGAGAAGAGAGATTATATATTTCTTGCCAAGGATACCGGAACATACGATCTTACTTTTGAGATCATTGATCCTACAACTCCTTATAAACATGATTTCCGTTTCGTGGTTATGCACGAGGAGATTGAATATAGTCCCTATATCTCGAAAGTCTATGAATACCGTCCCGCGCCAGGCCAATTTGTCAATCTCATGCCTGAATATCAGGAAGGTGAAACGGAGGAGGATATACGAAAAAAAGTGGAGGAAAATATTTCCGGCACAAATGACGAGATGATCTCGCTGGGTAGTTACGGGGGATATGTCATATTCGGTTTTGATCATACGGTGATCAATGTACAAGGACAAAAAGACTTTCGCGTTTTAGGGAATGCGTTCTATTCTGATTTACCGGAGTTTGAGGATAAAAAAGGAGGAAGCTGTGAACCTGGGATTGTAGAGGTCTCTTTTGATACGAATCAGAATGGTTTACCGGACGATGAATGGTACGAGTTGGCGGGTAGTGAATATTATAAGCCGGAAACGGTCAAGGAATATTCCATCACTTACCGGAAACCTGATCCCGATAAGATTCCGGAACCGGACATGAGCCAGCAGATATCGGATTTAACTTATATTTCCTGGAGGGATAATCAAGGGGAGTCCGGTTATGTATCTCAGGTAATTTATCATACACAACCTTATTATCCGGCATGGTTATCAGAAGAGGATATAACCTTTACCGGAACCCTCTTGAAAGCGAACGCCATAGATGAAAGCGGAGCTGGGAGATATTATGTCCTGTATTCTTACCCTTGGGGGTACGTCGACAACCATCCGAATGAAGAAAAAGATTTGAACGATTTTGATATTAGCTGGGCTGTCGATAAAAAAGGGAATCCGGTTCATCTTGACGGGGTGGATTTTATTAAGGTATATTCCGGAATCAACCAGTTTTGTGGATGGATAGGAGAAACATCCACCGAAGTTTTACGGGCACAGGATCTTCACATAGAAATAAAGGAGGTTGTACCTCCTGATCCGGTGAGCCTGAAACAACAATACGATAACGCAATTCTCAAAATAAAAGGATTATGAACAAGAAAATTTTAACCACAGCTATTTCTTTGCTGTTTGTCTCGTCTGTCGGTGCTCAACGGGGTAATACTCGATGGACGGCAGAGGGTATCAGCCTGAACCGACCGGTTCCTGAGTTACGGAGCGCCTCGGATGGAGACGTGGATTATTCGGATGGTGTTTTCATCGTGAATGAGGACTGGTACGGCCATCAAAACAGCACCGTCAATTTCCTGACCAATCAAGGGGAATGGATTTATAGGGCTTTTCAAAAAGAAAATCCCGGGCGTGAATTGGGATGTACGACCCAGTTCGGTACGATTTATGGCAACCGCTTTTATTTTGTGTCAAAACAGGAACGGGATCCCGGAGCAAAAATAACCGGTAGTCGTTTTGCCGTATGCGATGCCTCGACCATGGAGGTTATCAAGGAATTCCCATACATAGCGACAACGACGAAAACAGACAAAAACGGTAAGGAAACCCTGATCTCCATCGCCGATGGGCGTTCTTATTTACCTGTAGATGAACATAAAGGCTATATAGGTACGAGTAATGGGATTTATGTATTCGACAATGATAATTTGACCATTGGGGGGCAAATCAAAGGTACGGGTAATCCAAATGACGAGGGATATGGACAACTGTATTATGCCCAAATAGGGACCATGGTACGTGCCAATGATTATATTTTTGCCATACACCAGCAATACGGGCTTTTGGTGATTGATCCGAAAACGGATACACTGGTTAGAACAATCAAGGCTCCACTTGAGAAAGATGAATCAGGAAAAGAAGAACAACGAGGTTTTGGCTCCATTGTTTTGTCAAAAGACGGGAATTTGTGGATTAGTGTAGCCAAGGACGTACAAGGATTGGGGGCCGCCATGAATTACATGCTCAAGTTAAGCCCTTATACGTTCGAAATGGAACGTGTTTATTTCCCGGAAGGTATTGAATATATACCAAATTCATGGTATGCCTGGACGGCTGACGGTTTTTGTGCCAGTACGAAAGAGAACAAGATTTACTGGAACGGTTATCCTCCTACACAGGGGAGCTGGTTTACGGGGTATCGTATTTATTGCTATGATATTGATAAAAAACAATTTTCCATGGTATATGACGTGACAAAAATGCCAGGTAATTGGCGATTATATGGTACCGGTTTTCGTATTCATCCAGTAACGGATGATCTTTATTGTTTTTTGTACCATGAGTTTCAAGACCCGACACATGAGTTGGCCAGGATCAGTTCTACCGGTGAATTGAGAAACGAATACTCGATGATACAGAATTACTGGTTCCCGGCGATCCCTGTATTTCCGGATAATGAAGCTCCGGTAATCTCCAGCGCAATGCCGGAAGATATCGTATTACCGGGTATCGGGGAAGAATACAAATTGTACTTAGGGGATAAGGTTTGTGATAAAGACAATATGTCCGTATCTATCGTGAAGTCCGTCATAACCTGTGACAACCCCCTATCGGCTTTCGTCAGGAATGATTCGCTTGTTTTGAAAGCGACAGATCCTGTGAAAGAAGGTAACGTGACACTTCAATTCAACTCAAACGGGAAATTGGTCACTCATGACTTGGCCGTATCGACAGGTGGAGACGTGACCTCCAATGAAAATATGGAACCAACGGAAGACATACGGGTTTTCTTATCAGGGAATAATCTTTCGGTTGTCGGAGAAAATATACAGAAGATCAAGATTTATTCCCAAACAGGCGCGAAAGTTTTGGAACGGATGCTGGCCTCAGGCGATGCGGTTCCGGTCGGACATCTGACTTCGGGCGTATATATAATTTGTGTAGAGCAATCGAACGACAGGATAACAAGGAAGATTTTACTGCCATAATATGAATAAAAAAAGTCGGTCTCCTTTTCTCATCTAGGATTCCGGCTTTTTAAGTGTAAAAGGTTGCTCAAAATAGTAAAGATTTAATATTTTTGTACTTGTATTGGTTTATACATACCGTTCGGGGTGTATAATTAAAAGGGAATCAGGTGTAAATCCTGAACAGTCCCGCTGCTGTAAGCTCAAATACACATTTTAGGCATCACTCATTGCCACTGTTTTTTGAAACGGGAAGGTCGACCTAAAATTGGAGCAAGTCAGAAGACCTGCCAATACATTTTATGAAAGCAATAGAGGCTTTCTTCGGATTCATTCCACCGGGGTTTGGAATAGGATTCGTCTTGGGATATATAGCATTATTTCGTGGACAATTAATTGCACGGGATAATACAGAGGTCGCATGCGACCTCTGTAATTAGATACATGTATCTAATTTTTTTAATTGATATACATATGGGTAGATTTTTATCTTTAATGCTTGCTATGTGCGCCTTGTTTTTTGAAGGATTTGCGCAAAGGCAGGTGCAAGGTATCGCACGTCCGGATTTGAATACGGGCAAGACGAACTTTCGATCAGGAGAATTACGTTCAGACACGCGATTTTCATTTGAGGACATTCAGTTTTGGGTAGGCTCCGGTTCCAACCGGGCCGCGTTGGTTATCGAATGGCATGACGGAACTCAACCTGATGCCATGGTCTGGGGGTATAAATGGGATGGAGAGGCTTCCGGCCATGATATGATCGTTGCGATCGCTAAAGCCGATCCGAGGCTTGTTTTACTTACCCAATATACGGGACCAATGGGATATACGATAGACGGTATCGGATATTCGGAAAGCACAATGAATATCCAATACAACTTGCAAGAAGCCAAAGATTATCCCCGTAACGCTTTCGATTTTGATTTACCAATAGAAAACACCTTGTTAGGACAGACTTCTGTTCCGGAACACCCGGCAGAAGATGTGGCCGAGGCCATTCGAGAAGGATTACAAACCGGAGTTATCTATCATCCGTTAAATGCGGAAGTTTACGGTTATCCTTCTTATGATTATGATTCCTGGACTTGCGATAACGCGACTCATTGGGAAGCCGGTTGGTATGAAGGCTATTGGAGTTATTTTGTCCGGGAAGGTCAAGCCAGTACTTTTTCTTACTCTGGTCTGGGTGCGACCAGCCGGAAATTGGAGGATGGCTCTTGGGATGCCTGGAGCTGGAACGGGGATATGAGTACGATGGAAGGAACCGCTCCCGGTGATCATTTTATCGCGGCGACCCCGATTGACGATCCAACCCCTGATCCGGATGTACCGGTAAGTTATGTTACCTTATCTCAATCTGAACTTTCCTTGTCTGTCGGTTCTTACAAGCGTTTGGAGTATACCGTATTTCCGACAAATGCGACCAATCAGACTGTTTCATGGAGCAGTTCCGATCCACGTGTCGCCACAGTCGAAAATGGAATGGTTCATGCCATTGCTGCGGGAATGGCACGGATTACCGTAAAAACACAAGACGGTGGTTACACGGCTGAATGCGTCATAACCGTCAACGGCAATTTGGAAGGCGAAGCCTCTTTTGATCCTCAAAAAGGAATCCTGTCCTTTCAAAAAGTGGCAAATGCGACCTCTTACGAAATCCGTCAATATCGGTTGGTTTCAAGCGAAAAGGTATTGGAGAAAACGTATGTATTGGACGAAAACGGAGATATGTTCAGCGAGTTCCCTAACCTGAGATCCTCTTCGCAGGATATTGATTTTCAATTAAGCGGTTTAGAAACCGGTGTGGAATATCTTATCGAAATACAAGTCATGAACGGTTTGGATATCGTTGGCTCGTTTGAGGTGGATAATGTCTCGATTCCTACAGGCATAGAGAATGTTACCTTCAACCGTCCGCTAGCTCTTTTCAAAGATGGAGGATGGGTATTCCGAAATTTGCAGGGATATGCCGTTACAGTAGCGGACTTGTCGGGCCATATCATCGCAAGATATCATGTGAACTCAACTGCGGAATATCATTACCTGGAGTTGTCTCAAGGTATCTACATCGTATTTGGAGATAATAAAGACAAAAAAGTATCATTCAAAATAATTATAAAATAAATGAAAAGAAAGAATCTGATTACGCTACTTGCGTTTTTTCCATTATTCAGCGTTTGGGGACAATCCTCGCTGAATCCGGTGGAAAAAGAGAAATTGAAATTGCCCGAACTGCCTCAAACGATGTTAAGGGCAACCGCTCAGGCGAATGAACAAGTTGATTACACGAAAGGAACCTTTATTGTCAATGAGGATTGGTTCGGCCATCAGAACAGTACCGTCAATTTCCTGTCAGATGACGGAAAGTGGACACTTCGGGCTTTCCAGAAAGAAAACCCCGGTCACGAGTTGGGATGTACCAGCCAATTCGGTACGATTTACGGAGATAAGTTCTATATCGTTTCCAAACAGGAGAAAGATCCGGGTGCGACCGTTATCGGAAGCCGTCTGGCGGTTATCGATGCGAAAACGATGAAGGTGCTGAAAGAATTTACGAGAATCGGAGATTCCGACGGGCGTTCTTTCCTTGGCGTGGATGAACATACCGGGTATATAGGAACCAGCAACGGTATTTTTCTGTATGATATTGACAAGATGGAAATCGGGGAGAGAATTACCGGGACTGAGAATACTTCCGGCAGTTTGTACAGTGCTCAAATCGGTACGATGATCCGGGTTGGAGACCGGGTTTTTGCTGTCCACCAGAAAGACGGATTGTTGGTTATCGATGCCAAGACCCATACGCTGGAAACCACCATCCTTAAACCTGAAGAGCATGAAGGGCACGGATTGGGTTCGATCGTCCTCTCCAAAGACGGTACGATCTGGGCAAGTCCAACTGTGGAACTGACCGGCACGGGGGCTTCTTTACCGTTAATATGGAAAGTGGACCCGACGACATTGACGGTGCAACAGGTTGATATACCGACAACCAGTGGAATTGAGGAAATTCCAAACTCCTGGTACGCATGGACGGCTGATGGTTTTTGTGCCAGCACGAAGGAAAACAAGATTTATTGGAAAGGTCAGGGAACAGGTAGCTGGTTTACAGGTTACAAGATATTCTGCTACGATATCGATAAGAACGAATTTTATAAAGTATTTGACTTCGGAAAGGTGGAAGGTGACTGGCGATTGTATGGAACTGGTTTCCGTATCGATCCTGTATCGGACGATATGTATTGCTTCTGGTATCATGAATTCCTGGATCCGGAACATGAATTGGCTGTGGTGGAGACCGATGGACGGGGTGAAAAGAACGGGACGATCAAAGGTCGTTATCCGTATGACATTACCAATTACTGGTTTCCCGCTTTACCGGTATTCCCTGATAACGAGGCTCCCGTGATTCAGGGCGAAGCGCCGAAAGAGGTAGTCCTGAGCGCGGAGCGTACACAGGTCAGCATCCCTTTGGAAGAGATCGTGAAAGACGCTGATAATATGACTGCGGCAATTACTTTGACTACTACCATGAGTGAGGCGCATCAGAAGTTGATAACGGTTGCCGTGCAAAATTGCCAGCTGGTAATCCAGCCGGTAGAGGCTTCCGTCACTACAGCGACAACAATTCCGGTTCATTTGAAATTCAACTCGAACGGTAAGACGGTGGAAACGGATCTGACCGTGAAACTGGAAGAAGGTACCGGAGCACCGTTTGTCATCAGCGAATCGGAAGTAGCTGTCGAGAAAGGCAAAACAGTTACCTTGACGGTGAAAGGCATGGAAGGTGAGACGGCTACTTGGAAGTCGGAAGACGGTGCGATTGCAACCGTTTCAGAAGACGGCATGGTTGCTGGCAAGGCGACCGGAACCACAACGATTACTGCCTCCAGCAAAGATCGTGATGTGAAAGCGACGTGTAAAGTTACGGTGAAGAGGGAAAGCTTGATTTTGGATATGGCGAGTGTTGAGCTTTTCGAAGGACAAAGCCAAACTGTAATGGTAAAAGGGGGATGGTTAAATAATAAGGAAACATTAAAATGGGAATCTTCCGATACATCCATCTTGGAAATAACTCGACAAAATCCGGGGCAAGTACAATTTAAAGCCTTAAAAACCGGCTCAGCGAAGATCATCGCCAAAATATCTTCCAAGGAGGAAGAGTCTATCGTCTTGACAACAACGGAATGTTCCGTGCTTGTGAAAGAGTTGATTCCGGTAGAGAAGATTGAATTAACTACATCCGAAGGAGAACAACCCGAAGAAGAAACATTAAAATTCAATATCAACGGGAAGAAGATTTTGAAAGCTAAAGTTTTCCCAGAGAATGCAAGTATTAAAGATGTAGAATGGATAAGTTCAAATCAAGATGCATTTACGATTGAAAATGGGATTGTAACCGCTATCGGTGATGGAGTGGCTGAAATAACTGTCCGCTCTATACAAGGGCAAAATGAAGTAACATCGAATCCGATCAAAGTAACTTGCGAATATCAGTTGGAACGCATTGTTTTCAGTCTACCTGTATATGGGTATTCGAAAAGCATGATGAATGATATGGGGGAAATAACGCCTGAAGTTAAATGTTACCCTGCGACTCCTAAAATAAAAACAATGAACATAGAGTGGAATTTTCAGGTTCCCAGCGACTGGACTAATTCCAGTTTGACCAATCCCAAAGAGGAAGCGTCCTCTGATGATTCTTCGGACAAAAATGGAATACGTTATAAAATAACACAGTATCCTGAAAACTGGGAGACCTCTGAGCCTTATACTTTTTATGAAGGAGAAGTCCCGTTGGAATGTACCGTCACGTATGCGGGAAAGAAATATACCGCAGAGTGTATCATTAATTTCCAAGAAAAGGATTTGGAAAGCTCCTTTGAGTTGGAAAATGAAGATAAAAAGACACTGTTGAAATCGGGTGAGACCTTGCAGTTGAAATGGAAATTGGACGGAGAAGGAATGTCCTCAAAATTAAAATCGGACGAAGTAAGTGTAAAATTCATCTCCTCTGATGAGAATATAGCTTCTGTAAATAAAGATGGTTTGATTACAGCAAAAGGGAATGGTATAGCTACGATTACCGCTTATGTATCAGATGGTAGTTATTCAGAGGAACGTCAGATTTTAGTTGGAGATACTTGGGCCACAGACGTCGTATGTAAAGAAGATACGGTACGGGTTACTTTGGGTGAGGCTGTACAATTAGCTGCCACGGTGAATCCGAAAAATGCGACATACCCTACGGTGGAATGGAGTAAACCTACGACCGATTGGACTACGAATAGTGGTACAACGGTGGGTGCCGCTGACATAACAGACGATGGTATTTTTAGTACGATGTACAGGTCTGACATGGCAGCAACCGTGAATAATATAGGTAAATATGACGTGAAGGTTTCCTCTTTTGACGGCCAAGCATCCGGCCAATGTGTAGTTTATGTATTGGGATTAGAACCTTTGCAAGACTTGACATTGACCAGTAAAGGGGTGGATGATGAAATCTCGATAGACGTTAAAGACGACATAGAAGAAGGTATTTTATATACCCAGTTCTTCGATGTCGGGTTTGTACCTTCAAACGCCACTTTAGCAAAAGCCTTGACAACACGTTTTACTATCACCTCACAAGATAAGGAAATTCTTGAAATAAGCACTAAAAAGTTAGGAGATACGCATGAGGAAGGTTTTACCTTGAAACCAAAAAAGCAGGGTACTACTCAAATTATTGTTAGTGCCAAGGAAAATGATGTAAAAGCGGTGAAAACAATCCGTGTAACAGATAGCAGTTATGGCATCTTAGGTGTAACCCTCGACGCCTCGGTGATGACAGTAAAAGCCGGAGAGCCCCTGACCATCGGGTATCAGGTGGAAACCAAGCAGGATGGCGTGGTGTATGATAAGACCGTCTATTGGGAAAGCTCGGATCCTTCGGTGGCTACGGTTGATCGGGAAACCGGTTTGATAACTCCCATCAAGGTCGGCGGAACTACTACGATACGTGCCATCACCAAGTTCGGGAATTTTACGGCTACCTGCCATCTGAATGTAGCGGAAGGTGATGTGAAGGTTTCCGGCGTGAAGCTGGATAAAAACGCCCTGACGCTGGCTCCGGGCGAGAACGCTCAATTGTATGCGACCATCGCCCCGGCTGATGCCGCAAACAAGAAAGTAACTTGGATAAGCGAGAACAACGCCGTAGCTACCGTTGCCGAAGGGTTGGTAACCGGCGTGTCGGCAGGAAGTACCATCGTGCGTGTCACGACAGAAGACGGAGGCTACACAGCCGAATGTGTCGTGACCGTCGGGAAAAAAGAAGTTCCGGCAACCGGTATCTCGTTGGACAAGACTTCCGTGGAATTGGAAAAAGGAAAAGCGATCGTGCTCCGGGCCACCGTAACCCCAGCCAACGCAACCAACAAGCGGGTGATTTGGCTCTCATCAGACGAGGATGTTATCGCAGTTGATACAACCGGTATCGTGGAAGGTCTCGAGGAAGGCGAAGCGGATGTGATTGCCGTTACCTCTGATGGCAAGCATGAGGCACGTTGTTCCGTGACGGTTTACGATCCGGCTACGAAACCGGAAGTAATTGCCAAAGACAGCTCGGCCGTGATTGTTTTCGCCCGGGTGGAGAAAGCTGAGAAATACCGTTTGCAACTCTATCGCTACGTGGGTAACACGCCGATATTGGATAAGGAATATGTAGCGGATCGTTTCGGTAATATAATCAACGGCCTGAAATCGTCTGAACCCGCACCGCTAGCATCTACAGGCAAAGTGGCGGTCAACATTGCCGGTTTACGACCGGATACGAAATACAGCGTGAAAATCGTCGCTTTGGATAAATCCGGCAACAAAATCTCCACCGTAACCGCCGATCCATTTACGACCGCGCAGAATCCGACCGCCAATGAGGAGATAACTTCCGTACAGCCGGACGCTTTTGTCGCAAACAATGAATTGATTTTGGAAAATCTGGCAGGTTGTACCTGTTATGTAGTCGATTTCAGCGGACGCATAACAAAGATTTATACCGTAAAATCGGAACATGACAGGACTCAACTCCAACAAGAGGCCGGAACTTATATTATCACGGCTGTAAAAGATCAAGAAATGTATTTCTCTAAAAAGGTAGTGATCCGATAAATGTTTTATTTCTAAAAAACAAAAAAATGAAAAATTTTATACTTTTATTTGCCACCGCATTTATAATATTTGCGGCACAGGCACAGACACAGAGAACAGTGCAAGGGATTGTCCGTAATGATTTAAAAATTGCCAAAAGCGCTGCAAAAGCAGCTGAGACGGACAAGACGTTCTCGATGAAAAACATTAAGTTTTGGGTGTACGACGGAATCGAGGAAGCCGATTCATTGAATTGTAACCAAGCAGCCCTAGTCATTTCCTGGCACGACGGAAGTAAGACTAATCCAGATCATTTGGTCTGGGGATACCGTTGGCCAAAAGGAGAAGAAAGATGCGGTCTTGATATGGTAGAAGCCGTTGCGAAAACTGATAAGCGTTTGCTCTTGCTTGTCCAATATACCGGCTCTATGGGCTATACGATTAATGGTATAGGCTATGAAAAGAGGAGTTCGAGCCAAGTACAAATTGCATTTGATTTGGAAGGAGCTAAAAAAGCTGGTAATACTTATCCGGAAAACGCACAAAAAATAGCTGATAATGCCATTGTGGAATCTCAGAAGACAGGGTTACTTATACATCCCTTTGGTTCAGATGGAACGAGCCGCCCTGCCTATGATTATGACTATTGGGTAAAAAATTCAAACGGAGATTTCCACTGGTTGGCCGGTTGGTACAACGGTTATTGGAGTTATTTTACCCGTGATGCACAAACAGCAGACTGGGAATATTCATCATGGGGAGCATCAAGCCGTAAATTAACCAACAACACCTGGGATGCCTGGAGCTACAATGCCGACATGAGCACTTGGGAAGGAACACAACCGGGTAGTCCGTTAGTAGCCGCTACCTATGCCCCAAGAAACGTATCGAAAGTTGTAGCAGAACCTACGACGGAAACGGCTCCCGAAGCCAAGGTTTTCTATTCGAATGGTTCTTTGCGTTTGGATAATTTGAATGGATATACGGGGTATGTGTATTCTATTTACGGTTCGGCTGTATCCAATTTTAAAATCAATTCTGATAGCGAAACAAAATCCGTAAACTTAAAAGCAGGAATTTATACTTTCACCGGCGTGAAAGGAAACGAGAAAGTTTCGTTGAAATTTTCTGTAAGATAATTAAGATCACTTATTTTTAGAGAGATACATTTTTTAGGCCCGGTTTGTTTCTACATGGAGACAGACCGGGTTAATATTTTAATCCCATTTTTATTAATGTCAATATTCCGATAGCTCATAATTTCGTTACGAGGTATGCGGATTTTTATTCAACATTATCAGTTCGGCACTTAAGATCCGTAGGATAGATGCCTGGCATACCACTCCGAGAATATAGGCATAAGTAATATGTTACCTCGTACTCAATATATAAGGGCAACGTCCTACGCCTACGCTTCGGTGATCTTTTTATTTTATTACATATTAAGAAATTGATCGTGACCGGAGATAAGTCTGGTTAAAATATTTTATCTGGGATATGAAGGTAGCACTTAATTTATTCATAACCAGAAATTGCTCATTCAATCATTCTTTATTAGCTTTGTTAAAGCTAAAAATATTTTCTAATAAGCCAGATAATATTTGCATTGATCAATATATGAAACGGTTTATAACACAATCTTTGATGAATAATTTACACAAGAAAAAAGATGTATATGAACTGACACGTCTTAATAATTTATTTACGAGAAATGAGATAAACATACCCGGTTTTGATGACTATCGAGTTTTGAAGTGTGATTTTCATACACACACGGTCTTTTCCGATGGCCTTGTCTGGCCTGATGGTCGCATCTATGAGGCTTGGCAGGACGGATTAGATGCGATAGCTATCACGGATCATATTGAGCACCGGATAAATCAAGATTTGTTAAATGGAGACCTAAACCAATCTTATAAAATAGCGAAAACAGCAGCCGACGATATGGATTTAATCGTGATTCCGGGTGTTGAGATAACTCGAGATAAACCATTGGGGCATTTTAATGCTCTTTTCATCCAAGACGCCAACCTAATTGAAAAAGAAGATCCATTGGATTCCCTTGCTGAAGCTAAAAAACAAGGTGCGTTCATTGTATGGAATCATCCAGGATGGCCGGATAATAATGTCACATTATATCCGATACATGAACAACTAATCACAAAAGGGATCATCAATGGCATAGAGGTTATGAATTATAAGGATTTTTATCCCAAGGCGATTAATTGGTGCGTCTCGTTCAAGAAGACAATTATGGCAGGTTCCGATGTCCATTGTACTATTTCCGGAATGTATAGAAACAGATTTAGACCTATGACATTAGTTTTCGCAAGGGAGAAAAGTGAAGCAGGCATACACGAGGCTTTACTTGCACGACGGACCATAGCTTTATTCGATGGATATATGGCCGGAGAAATACAAATTTTATCCCAATTCGTAAAATCCTGCATTAAAATAAAATACATGAAAAATTCCTGTATAGCCGTAACAAATGTATCAGATATCCCTTTTCATATTTTCAACGAGGATGATTCCTATATGCTACCGGAAAGAAAGACAATCATGATGAGGATTCCGGCAAACCACCTTTGGACCTTGGAGAACTGCTTTGTTAAAGAGGACAGTAAATTGTCCATTTCCATAAATGAATTGAGGCTTCAATAAAAAACGATTCGCCCTTTTTAATGAAGGTGAAGAGTTAAAGCAGCCCTTCGGGGAAGGGCTAGTCGCATAGGCCAGTACAAAAAACAGTTAAGTATGGCTCCTTATCGTGCATGAGGTTACAAATACCATTGGAGAATGTTTTGTAGAGGCAAAGTTGTTAGTAGTGCAAACGGAAGTTCACAGCCAGAGGGAGTCTTTTTCCGTAAGATATGGAAAAGTCGGTAGAGTTCTATTTTATCCGTTAAGAGCCAAGTTATACAGGAGAAGTCCGTTAGCATATGGCATGATTGTTTCCTCTTTCTTGGAAAGAAAACTGCCAAGGATAATTTTTTCGTTCCATTTTCCATGTTCACATCAGGACTCCCTTTGATTGGATTTTTCGACTTTGGAGAAAAATCCCCAGCTAAAGCCGGCAAGTTGGTTCTTGTCGGACAAAAGACTTTTTGTCCGACAAGGACACAACTTGCTCTGTTCGCTTGAACAGAGAATCCTCATAAATTCGGATTGTCACGCAGTGTTTACACAAAAAGAGGTTTTTTCTGATCAAATTTTGTTTCAACATCCGCTTTAAATAGAAGTATAACCACCTGCTTTTCTGTTAGTATCCGGACATCTGGTGACATTTGATGACATCTGATGTCACCAAAGCCGAATTTGGCAGCATCTGCCATACTTTTGCAACGGGATATAAAAACGGTGTCATGCCCGGTCACCGGAATATCCCCATGTCGGTGCTCCGACAGTTCCTGCTATCGACATTCCATCATGATGTTATGTCAATATGTCAAGAGGAAAAAAGAAGACCGTATTGTAAGTATGGGAGTTTCTCACGACAAGCTCCAGAAATGTCGGGACCCCGTGAAAATGATACGGTACCGGCAGACAGCCTTCCTGTATTTTTCCGGCACTGCTTTGGACCGGCGGGGGGCGGGAATGTTCTCGGAATGACATGACAGTTTCACGATATGGGAAACCATCGGTACAAGGCACCGGCGTGATTTAAAAAGGACGGGACAACAAAACGATTATTAACCAATCATTCGGAAGCCTATGAGCAAACGATGTGTCTTTGTCGCCATGAGCAGTCAGAAAGGCGGCGTTGGCAAGTCCACCATGACGGTGCTTCTTGCCGGTTATTTTCATTACGTAATGGGATATAATGTCGCAGTCGTGGACTGTGACTATCCCCAGTTCAGTATCAAGGCGCTGCGCAGCCGGGATACCCAAAATGTGGAAAAGAACATGAATCTCCAGCGTATGTTGTGCGGACAGTTCGAACGTACGGGCAAGAAGGCGTATCCTGTCCTTACCAGCGTTCCGGGCAAGGAACTGGATACTGCACTTCCCTTGACAGGTGGGTGTGACATTCTCTTTTTTGATCTTCCGGGAACGGTGAACTCGCCTGGAGTCATTAAGACGATTGTCAATATGGACTATGTGTTTACCCCGATCATACAGGACCGTATGGTGATGCAAAGCAGCCTTTCCTTTTTATTGACCCTGAAAGACTTCATGCTGCAGAACCCGGACATGCCTTTGAAGGAAATCCGTATGTTCTGGAACCGGATGGACGGGCGTGTTTCCAAAAGGCTGTCCCATCAGTACGGACTTCTTTTCAAGGAGCTGGGATTGAAGGTTCTCGATACGGTCATACCGGATATGGAGCGCTATGGCAGGGAGACCTCCCCCGAGGAGCGGAACCTTTTCAGAAGTACGCTTTTCCCTCCTTCCGGGAAATTGTTGAAAGGCAGCGCTCTTGACACGCTGGCCGGAGAGATAGAAGGCATTATCCATCCTGACAGACCAAAGGCATGAGAAGAAAGGAATTTATGAACGTGAATGAGGAACGCCTGAAAGAGATCATGGCGCACGAGACCGATGCCGACGGATGTCCGAAGACGCATCCGGACGGAATAGAGAAAGAGGAAGACAGGGGAAAGGAAGAGACGGAGTCTGTATCCATACCCGATGGCAGGACAGAAAAGCCGACTGTTTTCCATAAGCCCGCTGTCCGGTCAGGGACCTCCCTTGCGGAAAGGATGAAGACATACCGTGCCGACTATCTCAGCCGCAGGGAGTACGTTCACCGCAAGCAGACCTATATCAGTTATGAGACCTACCGCAGACTGGCACGCATACTTCCCCTGCTCAGCGAGGGCATGACCGTACCGGCATTCCTTGACAATGTGCTCAACCGTCATCTGGACGAGCATGGGGATGTGCTTGATGAGATGGTCCGTACCGGTACACGGAACTCACACTGACACGTGGAACGGCGGGGATGACAGACGAAAAGGCTTGGAAACCTGTTTGTTCCACCAATGGAGTGTGACAAAAAGAAATGGGCGTCCGGCCGGGTATGAACCCGCCGGATGCCCATTTGTGTATATTTATTTTACGTACAGCCTATCTCAAAATCGGATTCGAGAGCAGTATCTTGTAATAGACCGTTCCGTTCACCTCCATGGGTGTCTTCGCCATCATGAACTGTACGCTTTTCCGCTCCACCTTCGCCTGCTGCATGAGCCTGTGCACAATGAATCCGGCGGAGAATCTCGCGCACCTTTTGTCCTTCCATACGATGAACCCGTCATCATCGGTGGTACGGCAGATATACCAGTCTCCCGTATCGTCATCATGTGCGAAACTTACCCGGCCTCCGCCAAGGACCCCCAGTTCGATTGACATGGTTTTTGACAGATAGACAGTTCCCCTGCTGTCCAGATTGATGGTCCGCTTCCCCTTGTACAGAACCTCCTGCGGACGGGAATTCTCCTTGTTGTATACGATAAGTGCCATAGTCCTTTTCTTTTTATGATGTTATTACAATGATTTCCGTTCAGGATACCGCTCCTTCGATTACCAGCATCTGGCTCCTCCATGCAAAACTCCTGTGCGAGCGCACCGCTTCCACTATGGCGCATACTTTCTGTGATATTGCCATAGCTGAGATGCCCATGCATTCCGCCAGTGCCTTGAAAGAGAAACTGGCCTCGTAGAAGCGGAGCATGAACATCCGGTATTCGTCATAAGAGAATTTCTGCCGGATAAAGCGGAGTATGTCCTTTACCAGCCTCTCGCATCCGTCTAGGTCGTCCGTGGAGAGAAACTCCGCCTCCTCACCGCATCTGAGGAAAAAATCGTCTTCAGGATGGGCATACCGGTTCTCTCTTTTCATCTTTACCAGAGCCGCCTTTTTGTAGCATCCGACAAAATATGCGTCATAATCCGTTATGTCTTTTCCGGGAACCAGTACCTGCTTTCTTACGAAAAGGTAGGTGTCATGGAAATTGTCCTCGTCCAGCATTCCGTACCGGCGTAACGTCCCTCTCAATCTGTCATAGGATTTTGTGAACCACTCGTTGAACAGTCTTTCCTTTTCTGCGCTCTTGTCTGCCATAGCCTTATAATTTTTTGAGTTATACATCGCCTACACGGGTAGGCATTCTTATTTCTTGTGCTTTTTCCAGTTTGTTTTTCGGCGGTCTCCGGCAAGGCTTGCCGTGAAAAAATACGCTCACGCGGGAGCGTGAGGAAGATTTTTTCACGAGCAACCAGCCCGCAGGGCCGCCTTGCGGGACCGGCCTGAAAAACAACTTTCTTTGCCGCAAGAAATGAGGATGACAGATTGTGGCACAGCTCTTTCATTTAACCTTGATATATATTAATAACTTCCTGATAGTATTTGGTTTACATTCCTAGTTATGTGAAATTTCTATATCAATTTCATTTGAAATGAGGAGATTACGAGCTGCTAACGACTTATCTGCCATAGCCTTTGAATTTTTGAGGGATTTTCTTTGAAAAAGTGAAATATAGAGCAAAAAATCTATCTCTAGAATACGCTTCCAAATTTTATCACTATATTTGCAAATAGAATCAACTTATATACATTGAATGGAATTTCAAAAAGCTTATGGAAATAACAAGGATAAACAGATTGAAAATTGTATTAGCTGAACAAAACAAGACAGGGAAATGGTTGGCTGAACAACTTCAAAAGAATGAAGCAACCATTTCCCGTTGGTGCTCCAACACTTCTCAACCATCATTGGAAATGCTTGTAAAGATTGCAGATGTGTTGAAAATAGATGTGCGGAAACTGATTAATCACGGTAATAACGAAGAATGATATGGCTAATAAAAATCTGAACAAGGCGAAAGAAGCGAAAAAAGACGAGTTCTATACGCGACTTGAAGATATAAACAATGAACTGAAACATTATCGCGAGCATTTCCGTGGTAAAACAGTGTTGTGTAATTGTGACGACCCACGTGTCAGCAATTTCTTTGCCTATTTTGCCTACAATTTTGAATTCCTTGGATTAAAAAAATTGATTACCACTTGTTACAAAAATCAAGATATGGACTTGTTCAGTCAAAACAAGAGTGAACAGGCTGTATATTTGGTTTATAAAGGAGATAAGAATGGAGACCATATACCAAACGCAGATGAAATAGGTGTGATGCCATTAAAGGGAGATGGTGATTTCAGAAGTCAAGAATGTATAGAACTTCTGAAAGAGGCTGATATTGTTGTTACTAACCCTCCGTTTTCTTTATTCAGAGAATATGTAGCACAACTGATTGAATATGATAAAAAGTTCTTGATTATTGGACATCAGAATGCCATCAAGTACAAGGAAATATTCCCTCTTATTCAGCAAAACAAGCTTTGGCTTGGCTATGGTTTCAAGGGAGGAGCAGGTCATTTTATTTCCCATTACGAGGACAAAGCTACCGCTGGCGACCACCGTGAAGGTATGATACGTGTTTCTGGAGTGACGTGGTTCACGAATTTGGAAACACCTAAAAGACATGAAAATATTATTCTTTATAAAAAGTATTCTCCCGATGAATACCCTAAATATGAGAATTATGACGCAATAGATGTTTCCAAAACAGCAGAAATTCCATGTGATTATGAAGGAGAAATGGGAGTACCTATTACTTTTATGGATAAATACAATCCTGAGCAATTTGAGATAATAGGAAACACATGTGATACAGACTGGATAAGATCTGCGGGATTCAAAACTATGGGGCAAGATACAATTGACAAACTGAGGCAACAAGGAAATAAAGCCCATGTCACAGCCAACATGAACTCACCATATATATTGAAAGAAGGAATTGTAATCTTACCTTATGCCCGTATCATAATTCGTAAAATTCAAAAGTAATTAGCCATGAAGATAGAACTGAAATCAATTAAAATTGCCGACCTCATTAACGGTTACAGCAATGATACCGACACAGGCGTTAAAGGCTTTGGAGGTAAACTGGATATCCGTCCACCCTATCAGCGTGAATTCAGATACGATATAAAGCAACAACAGGCAGTCATTGATACCATATTAAAAGGATATCCGCTTAATATCATGTATTGGAGTGTTGGCGAAGATGGCAATTACGAGATGATTGACGGTCAACAACGCACGTTATCTATCTGTGAGTTCTTTACCCACGGTTTTAACATAGAGGACAAAGATCGTGGCACACTCTATTTCTTAACTTTAACAAACGAGGAAAAGGAGAAGTTTCTGAACTACAAATTGACGGTATATTTCTGCAAAGGAACGGACAAGGAAAAGCTGGATTGGTTCAGAGTTATCAACATCGCAGGAGAAAAGCTGCTTGACCAAGAACTTCTCAATGCCGTCTATACTGGTCCTTTTGTGACAGATGCCCGCCGCCACTTTTCAAAGAATGGTTGTCCGGCTTACAAACTCGGTGCAGACTTTCTAAACGGTAGTGCCATTGAGCAGGCATATCTTTCAACTATCCTCAAATGGGCGGCACGTCATGAAGGCATTACAAAAGTGGACGATTATATGGCACAACACCAATTCGATCCGAACGCCAACAAGTTGTGGGCTTACTTCGTGTCAATCATTACATGGATACGTTCCACTTTCCCTAAATATCGACGTGAAATGAAAGGCTTGGATTGGGGCGCCATGTTTGATGAATTTGGTGAATGCGTTTATGATACGGAAGCACTGGAAAAACAAATCTGTGACTTAATGGAAGATGATGAGATTATGAGGAAATCCGGCATCTACCGCTATGTCCTGAGCGGTGATCTACGTAATCTCAGTTTTCGCACTTTCGACAAAAAACAAAAGCGCGAAGCTTACGAGCGACAGAAAGGAATTTGCGTACATTGCCACAAGCACTTTGAATTGGAGGAAATGGAAGCAGACCACATCACCCCTTGGAAAGAAGGTGGTACGACTATAGTAGAGAATTGTCAAATGCTTTGCAAGAATTGCAATAGAATTAAAGGAGGAAAATAATTATAGATATGAATAACCAAATAAAACAAAATATTACAGAATGTCAAAATATCATAGAGCATATTCGTAATTCTATAAATGATGGGAAATGTAATTTTTGCCCTAAATGCAAGGAGTTAACAAGCTTGTATAATGCACTTAATAAATTATCAATAAGCATTAAATCGGATTTGCCAATCGAAGAGCAGTATATACAAGCATATTTGCCAGCATTAGTCGGAGTGTCTCAAGTTAATGCGTATGATTTTGGAGGTATAATAGCGATGATAAATATAATTCGGGCAAAATGCAATTTGACGAATGATAAACAAAAGAATATATTCATCAGTCATTCTTCCAAAGACAAAGCAATCGTTCAGCTTTTTGTTGATGATGTTTTACAATTAGGGGCTGGCATAAAGCCGGAGCAAATATTCTGCACTTCTATTGAAGATATGGGGATTAAGAATGGGGATGATATCAGAAAACACATTCATCAAAACATAAAAAATGCGGACTATTCTTTCTTGCTTATATCAAATAATTACAAGAAGAGTGAAATCTGTTTGAATGAAATGGGAGCGGTTTGGGCATACGGTAATAATGTCAAGTTATATCTATTGCCAAATACAAACTTTGATTGTATTGGATGGTTATGTAATACAAGAATCGCTGAAAGAATAGATAGTTCGATCGCTTTGGACGAATTGCACGAACAATTGCAACAGCATTATTCTTTGCATAATACATCCATTAAGAGTTGGAGTAGACTACGAGAGAAATTCCTTCGGGAAATTAGAACAATTTAATCAATTATTGTATGTTTCAAGCAGATGTATACAAGATAATGATAGGTGCTCCTTCTGACATCAAAGAAGAAGTTAACATAGCAATAAATGCAATACACCATTGGAATAATATAAATGCAGAAAAACAAAAGACTGTATTATTACCATTGCATTGGTCTATTAGTGCATATCCTATAACAGGAATATATCCTCAAAAAGCAATCAATAAGCAAGTGGTAAATAGAAGTGATTTGCTGATTTGTGTTTTTGGCGCAAAATTGGGGACTCCCACTGAAGATTACGCAAGTGGAAGTGTTGAAGAGATAGAAGAGCACTTAAAAGCAGGAAAGCCTGTAATGATATTTTTTAAGCAGGCTTTGAACGTTAATGATATAGATGTTGAACAAATTTCTCGTCTGCGAGATTTTAAAAGAGCGATTGGCCAAAAGGCTTTATATGTAGACTATAATAGTGCTAATGATTTTGAACGAATTTTGGAAGACAAGCTCTCTCTCTGCATAAATGACAATTTTATAAAAGACAAAATTGTTATAAATGCAATAGAGTGGAAGGAGATTAAAGAAGACACTTCTCAAGAAGAATTATCAGACTATGACAAAGAACGACTAAAATTATGGACTTCTGTGGATGATCCAGACTTTTTTCAAGTTCATTTTGAAGGAGGAGGCTGTGTATATGGTTTAGGAGCGACAAATCAATATGAAATAAAAAATGGTCGAGAAAAAATAGAATGGGACTCTTTCTTTGAGAAACTTTTAAAACTTGAACTTATTGGAATTAGAGGTTATGATAAACATAGCTATCCAATTTATCAACTTAAAGAAGCTGCGTATAAGTATGTAAAAACACATAATTTATAATCAATCATATGCAAACCGAATCCCAAAACATAGAGTTCAAAGAATCTTGGCGCGATGAATATCTGAGATGGATATGCGGATTCGCCAATGCGCAAGGGGGGCTTCTTTATATCGGCGTAAAAGACAACGGCGACGTATGTGGTACGCCAGGCACTAAGAAATTGATGGAGGATATTCCCAACAAAGTGCGTGATATGCTCGGTATTTTGGTGGATGTCAATCTGAAAGAGAAAAATGAAAAGCAATATCTTGAAATTGTAACAGAGGCATATCCTTATCCGATTAGTTTTCGTGGCAAATATTACCAGCGGAGCGGTGCCACCAATCAAGAATTGAAAGGCGCAGCTCTTGACCGTTTCATGCTTCGCAAGCAGGGAAAGACATGGGACGGTGTTCCTGTGCCTTATTTAAAGGTAGAAGATTTGGACAACGCTACGTTTGATTTGTTCCGCAAATATGCCAAACGAAGCGGACGCATGGAAGATGCAGATTTGGTGGATGATAATCACGGTTTGTTAGAAAAACTCCGACTTTATGAAGGCGACTATCTGAAACGGGCTGCCGCTTTGTTGTTCCATCCTGACCCGGAACGATACGTGACCGGAGCTTTTGTAAAGGTCGGTTTCTTCCGTGAGGGGATGGATTTGGTATATCAGGACGAAATTCATGGTAATCTGTTCCAACAAATTGTAAGGCTGATGGATTTGCTGTGTACCAAATATATGAAAGCTGTCATTACATACGAGGGTATTCAACGTATAGAGACATTGCCTATGCCGAAAGAAGCTTTGCGTGAGGCATTGTTGAATGCCTGTATCAATAAGGATTATGCAGAATCTTCTCCCATCCAAATCCGCGTGTATGAGAATAAATTAGAAATAGTAAATGGGGGCGTGTTACCAGACGGTTGGACAGTGGAGACATTGTTGTCCTCACATCGAAGTTTCCCCTATAATCCCGATATTGCCAATACGTTCTTCCGTTCTGGGGAGATTGAGGCATGGGGACGAGGTATAGAACGTATTATAATGGCTTGCAAGAACGATGGTTTCTCTATACCGGAGTTCCGTTATGATGCTTCAGGTATTTGGACGATATTCAAGTATGAGTATCCAGAAAGAGCAACTGCCCAAAAGACTACCCAAAAGACTACCCAAAAGATTGCCCAAAACCTGACGAAGCAACAACAGGCTGTGCTATCTTTCTTAAAAGAGCATCCCGAAGCGACCCGAAAGACGATAAGTGAAAGCCTTCCTAACATCACAGAGGATGGTGTTAAGTATAATCTTTCACGCCTTCAAGAACTTGGATTATTGGAGCGTGTAGGAGGTAGAAAGCAAGGTTTTTGGCGGATTGTAGAGTAAAAGCTTTATGAATGATTTAGAAGAATTTGAAAATTGACATAAGGATTTGATGGTATGGGAACACTTTCAAGATGAACTAGAAAGAATTAGTGGAGAAAATATATCGGATAACTCGCATGAGTTAGACAATGAAAAATATCTTTGTACTCAGAAACTTTCACGCAACCTTGTGTAAAACATAGCAAGTCAACAGTGGAGCAATAGGAGAAGATTACTCTTGTGTGTTTTCTGAAAAGCGATAATATTCAATTATTGGGAAATATATCACGATTCATGATGGCAACGAAAGAAAATCTGGAACTTGTTGTGATGAAACCGATTTTCCCGTTGGGTTTGCCTTTTGCAAAGGCATGAAAAAGAAAGAGTAGATATTGCGTGTCTTAAAACAGACTAACGGTAACTGGAGTGTTGCGGCCGAACCGCTCAGAATAGGTAGGACACACGATACAATGAACTGAAAGAATATGGATTGAAATATAAATTTCGGCAATCATAGTCGATAATTTATTGTATTTGTAAAAGTATGCTTTAAAAAGAATAAAAATCATCTTTGATTTTTTTCTATTTGATTATTTGACAAATAGGACTTTTTTTCGTACTTTTGCATATAAGGATTTGGATATGTGAATCCAAGCAGAATGGAGAAGACAGGTGGTTTCTAAATCATTACCTATTCAATATGTTACTCTTTTTAAAACTTTTATAATCAAATGATTATCTATTAGTGCAAGAAATGTGAAGCACGCGAAGACAAATATGTCCCTGACCAGCTCGAGCCGTGGGATGGTGAATTTCTTTTTCATGACGGCCTGCAACTCGTCGTAGGTCAGGAATACCGGATCGGTCTCGTCCTGTTCCATCTTGTAACCGTAAAAGGGATTCTTACGCATCCATTCCTTTGCCAATGCCATGTTGGTGAATTTCTTGAAACATTTCATGTAGCGGACTATCGTGTTACGGCACAGTCCCTCCTCCGTTTTCAGGTAAATGTCAAACGCGCGGATGAACTCCGGTGTCAGCTCATGGAAGGTGATATCCTCCTTGCCGTAATAAGAGGGGATAAGCCGCTGCAATTTCTTCACCACGTTCTTGTACCGGTTGATCGTAACGGGAGAGTAGTCTATGCCTGCCAGTGTTTCCATTTCCTTGATGCCATCCTGCATGGTACCGAGCAATGTACGCATTTCGGTATCTTTCCCGAAAACACGTTTCAGGATCAGTTTCGGGGTAATCAGGGCCTGTTCCAATACCAGTTCCTTGTGTTTCTCGAGGGCACGTGCGTGTAACTCCGCAATATAGGTATTCAATGCGATGGATGCCCTGTCCCTGCCCTTGCTGCATCCTTTGGCCGCATTCCATAAGTTCAGAGGCACGCTTCTTTGGATACGGGCATCGTCGTAGCTCCCGTTGATGGTTATCCGCATCAGTACGGGGGCCTCACCGTTTTTCAACAATTTCGTTTTGAGCACGAAAAAAAGAATGTTCATTGTTCCTTGTTTCATCACTTTTGTTTTTTTAGAGGTGTTACATCCAATTGTTTCGTCAAAACCGGATGGCATGAGGACGTGAAACGAAATGTTAAATTCGGTGGCTTTTTTGAGGGACTTGTGGAATAGCCATAAAAATCCCATTTTTATCAGGTTCGAATTGCCTTTTGTATCCCGGGTTCGATTCCTTTTTTTTATCCCGATGGGAAATACCGAAATTTTAAATTTATTTCACACTTTCAACTTCATCCGGTCATGTGTGCAAAATTACTTTTTCACACCGGAGATTGAAATTGTCAAATAGTTGAAAAACAATGAAGTATGATACATATTTATGGCTTTTTCAAAAGCCTTAAAAAAAGCCACTGAATTGGCGAAATCCAACTTCACAAATATGTAATGAAATGCGTAGCGAGGGTAAAAAAAGAACCCTTGAACTATCTATAATTCAAGGGTTTTCTAAAATTGAAAAGCTTTTTGGTGGTGCCACCAGGAATCGAACCGGGGACACAAGGATTTTCAGTCCTTTGCTCTACCAACTGAGCTATGGCACCATCATTTTGGAAGCGGGTAGAGAATGATTAATAAGCTATAGATATGAAGAAAGTAATTTGGAGTATTGTTTTAAGTTGGGTATGTTTGGCATTTGCTGCTGGGATAGGAACTCGTGATGCGGTGTCTGCCTGTGATGGGAAAGTGTATAAAAAAGGGGATAAGATTATGTTTGGTGTCCCTAAGGTTTCCGGATATTTGTTTGTTAGGACGTTTACAAAGGATGGGAAGATATCTACGATGCCGAAAGAGAATCTAGCTAGTCAAGAGGCGGTGATCGTTGATATTCCGGATTACGATAAGAAACTCTTTGAGAGTATGGGCGTTTATTCTGAGGTAGAAACGCATCCTCTTGTCGTGGTAGAGCTGGATGGACGGCGTCTTTGTATAAATATTAATGATGCGCTTAGTCAAGGGAATATTGTTTCGGAATATTTTAAAAGCGAAGTTGAGGGTGTGGTCGATTTAACGTCCGATCTCTTATTTGTTTATGCGCTTAAATTAAATAATGTGGCTGTTGATGACGATGTGATAGTAAGGTATATGGCTCATTGTGACAAGAATCTGGTAGAGAAAAATCAAGCGGATCCATTTACTATGGCGGATCTTAAGAAAGAATATGCCGCTAAATTGGAAAAGGCGTTAGGGGACGTTGATTTTAGTAAGGTGTTTCGTATTGAGAGTCAGTCGGAGATGTTACAATATGATATGGATAAGCAGATCTTTCCATTAAAAGGGTTGTGGTGCCCACAAATTAAGACAGACCAGCCGGATGCGTTGGCTAAGATTGGCTTTTGTAAATGGGATGATTGTGTCTTTCGATTTGTGAATATACCAGAGTTCATGAATGTCTCTTGTGAGACGGCTCGTGCGAAAGGGTTTTATGATATGAGGAAAGTCGGAAAAGTGCCTACCTATAATAAGCCGCTGGCTACCTCTTATACTTATATCCGTTTCTTGGATAAGAAGGTACAGCTTCCCGAGAAAAAGAATAAGGTCTATCATAACGGTGATATAAAGAGTATGTCTTTGGCTGATTTGTATGGGAAAATGGCTATAGAGGCTCAAATTATAAAGATGGATGTTTATCACTTACCTTTCTTGAAGATAAGTGATTTTGAACTCTTCTATAATTATTTAGGATCCATTGAAGTGAAATAATAGGAAAACGGTCCGTCCCCCAATAAAAATGAGACGGACCGCTTTGCATTCGTGAATTCAGAGCGGATATTTCTTTTTAGTTTAGTGAGTTCCAACCTTGCGCCTTAAGCTCGACTTCACCTCCGTCACGACCGACAAGATAATTGCCTAACTCTGGCTTTGTTATATGACCGATCACCTTAATACCTTTCATTTCCGACACCTTATCATGATCTGCTAAAGGAACAGTGAATAAGAGTTCATAATCCTCACCTCCATTCAATGCCGCAGTTATCAGATTCATGTTAAACTGCTCTGCCATGGCTGCGGTTTGGTAATCGATAGGAATACGATCTTCGTAAACTCGGCAACCTACATTACTTTCTTTAGATATATGAAGCAACTCCGAAGAGAGGCCGTCGGAGATATCCATCATGGAGGTAGGAACGATTCCTGCTTGGTCAAGAACCTCGACAATGTCTTTGCGGGCTTCCGGTTTTAATTGGCGTTCCAACAAATATTCTTTACCAGAGAAATCGGGCGTGAAATCTTTCTCCCCATTAAATATGCTTTTCTCCCGTTCCAGTAATTGGAGACCCATGTAGGCGGCCCCTAAATCGCCGGACACGCAAATAAGATCGGTCTCCTTGGCTCCGTTTCGATAGACAACTTTACCTTTCTCTCCCTCGCCTAGGCAAGTGATGCTGATCGCTAACCCTGTGCGTGAGGCGGAAGTGTCGCCACCAACGAGATCTACGTCATAGATATCACAAGCGAGTTTAATGCCCTCGTAGAATTCTTCGAGATCTTCTACACAGAAACGTTTGGAAATACCCAATGATACCGTAATCTGTTTCGGGCGGCCGTTCATGGCGTAAATATCGGAGAAGTTTACGACTGCGGATTTATAGCCGAGATGTTTCAACGGCACATACATCAAATCGAAATGAATACCTTCCAGCAAAAGGTCTGTCGTAACCAATACTTGCTTGTCTGTGTAATCTAGTACGGCTGCGTCGTCACCAACACCTTTCAACGTACTCGGATTTTTAAGTTCTATTTTATCGGTGAGATGACGGATTAACCCGAACTCTCCCAAAGTCGATATTTCTGTTCTATTGCTCATAAGATTGTTAACGTAATATAGGATGATTCTTTATTCTTGTATCAATATGTTTAACTATTAATTCTTGAAATTGTTTTTCCCGGTCCATACAGAAACCCACCGTAATAGGCAAACAATATAAATGAGAAAACCATTCCATGGGAAGCGAAGGAAGGTCACGGAGTCGGGCGGCATCTTTCTCCGTGATGATTATCAATTTACTTGTAGAAGTCAACCGCTTGAAGGCCGTTTGTATTTTCTGGATGTCATGCCGATCGAAGGCGTGATGATCCGGAAAGATCAATGAGGTGACATGCTCCGTATATTTATGGATCTCTTTTTCGAGAGGTGCCGGGGATGCGATACCGGATACCAATAAAACCTCTGTAGTAGAGGCCAGCCCTTTTAATGTGCGTTTGGGGGCTTTACCGGAAAAGACGGGTTCCAGCTCCCCGTAAAGAATACGGCTGAAATAGAGCTCTTGATAAGCTGAGAGATGTATATCCTCCTCTATGATCCGGAAGTCTATAGGTTGTATACATGACTCACATTTCGTGACAATGATCACGTCCGCACGTCGAGCGCCATCCATAGGTTCCCTTAAACGGCCTGCGGGCAAGAGCTTATCTTGCGTATAAAGACGGTGGCAATCGGTTAAAAGGATGTTCAGCGTGGGGGCGACGTATCGATGTTGAAAGGCATCGTCCAGCACGATCACTTCCGGGCGCTTATTCTCTGGCAGAGCCAATAGATTGCGGATACCCCTGCGGCGATCAGCGTCTACGGCAACGAGAATATCTGGAAACTTACGTTTCATTTGGTACGGCTCGTCACCGATATCCTTGCTGGTACTTCGCTGATCGGCCAACAAGAAACCGGAGGTTTTCCGTTTATAGCCACGGCTGAGTACAGCTACCCGGTATCGGTCTTTTATCAAACGGATGATGTATTCCGTATGAGGAGTTTTTCCGGTCCCCCCGACAGTCAGGTTCCCCACGCAAATAATAGGCAGATCATACCGCTCTGTCCGAAGGACTTTCCAGTCGAACAGCTGATTCCTGAATCTCACCCCGATTCCATAAAGGAAAGAGAATGGAGTGAGGAGTTTATTGAACTTAATCGTATGATCTGTCAGCATGGTCCAGTTATTATAACGGTTTCATATCGTAAGGCATACGAGCTTGGATTCCGCAATTCGTCTTGATATTATTCAACGTCTTGAAGTACTCGAACTCATTGCCCAATACATTTTTGATGATAGAGAGTTTCACCTCTCCGAGCTGGCTTTCCAAGAACTCGTCCAAGAAATTCTTGGAACCGCTGACGGTAGTTACGCTATACTGATCCAGATCAGCCAACCCCGCCGCTGTGCTTATAGCTAATTCAATACCGCCCAGCTCATCGACTAAACCTCTTTCTTTCGCTTGCTCACCCGTCCAGACCCGTCCTTGTCCGATAGCGTTGACCGCTTCGGTAGTCATACCTCTACCTTCGGCGCAGCGGGAAAGGAACGTTTGGTAGCCTCTTTCCACGTATCCCTGTATCAGTGCTTTCTCACTCTCGGTCATGGGACGGGAGAGGTCTCCTAAGTCCGAGAACGTGTTCGTCTTTACGATGTCCGTGGTCAACGCTAGTTTCCCGAATAATCCGGAGGCGTTCGGGAACATGCCGAAGATACCGATGGAGCCGGTCAACGTATTCGGTTCGGCGATGATCTTATTAGCGGCGCATGAGATATAGTAGCCTCCCGAGGCAGCTACGTTGCCCATGGAAACGACCACAGGTTTCACCTTTTTCAACTCGACAACTTGACGCCATATCTGCTCGGATATATAAGCGCTACCTCCCGGGGAATTCACACGGAATACCACGGCTTTCACGTCATCATTGTTTTTTAGCTTGATAAGCTCATCGGCCATTTTCTCCGTGATACTTTGTTCGATATCGTAAAAGTTGCCGGGTGTTTGCGCCTTAATCTCGCCTTCGGCGTAAAGTACGGCTATCTCCGGGGCGTTTTTGGTGGGTGAGGCCTTGAGGGTTTTCATTTGAGCTAAGTTGGCCGATCTCAGTTTCTCTCCATTTTGTCCGGCTAGCTCTTTGACGTATGCTTCTACCTCCGGCTTATACTTCAATTCGTCTATAAAGCCACATTCTACCGTTTTCACAGGGTCCGCGAAGAAAAGCCCCTCATTGGCGTAATGGTTGATATCGTTCACGCTGATGCCGCGTGATTCGGCGATGCCTTCGGCTATATTATCCCAGATGGTGGAGATATACGATTGGATTTGCTCCCGGTTCGCCTCGCTCAGCTTATCCAGCATAAAAGGCTCCACGGCACCTTTGTAGGTACCTACCTTAAAAATCTGCATCTCGATACCTACCTTATCCATCAGTCCTTTGTAGAATAGGGTTTGCGAGGCGAGTCCCGTCAATTCAAGGATGCCTTGCGGATTCAAGAATACCTTATCGGCTACGGAACAAAGGAAGTAATTCCCTTGCGTGAAATTATCGGCGTAAGCTACCACGAACTTGCCGCTTTCCTTGAAATCTATTAACGATCGGCGGATTGCTTCCAAACTAGCGCTACCCGAGGAGAGAAGCCCCGATTCGATATAAATCCCCGCGATCTTGTCATTCTGTTTCGCTATCCGGATCGTCTCGAGCAGGTCCTTCAGTGACAGCATGTTTTCCTTGTCGCCCATCAAGGCGGAGAATGGATTCTCCGCCGGGTTATCCGCTAGCGTCCCGTCTAGCTTGATCTTGAATACCGTATTGCTTTTGGGGGTGTAATCAGGTGTGCTACCTACGGTGGCGATATATCCTATAGTCATGGATATCAATACCGTCAGGATTATTCCCATTGCCAACATAACGCCTAGCGTTGAGGCAAACATCATTTTAAAGAATTGTTTCATATCTATTGAAAACTAATTAGATGACAAATGTACGAAAATTTCCTCTACGTCCCGGTCGCTGAGGCATACTTGTTGGTAAACATCTCGCAGAAGCTCCGGGTTGATCTTTTTGAAATCCTTTTCTAAAGGGGTGATGAAAAGACCTCCGATATCGGCAGCTCCCGGGCTGGACAGGAGATGGTCGTTCCCCTCAGCCTCGTATTGCCATGGGCGGTGGCGTTTACGAGGGATTACCGTGATTACCCAATTATTATCGTAATAGGAGCCGAAGATATTCATCATCGGCTCGGGCTCACCGGGAAGTATCGGCAAAGCGGCGTAGATCTTTTTGAAGAGCCGGGTGGCGGCTTCTTCGGTGGCGGCTTGGATGACGAGGCCGGGGCGGAGGTTGCCGGTGAGTGGGTATATACGGTTGTCGTATACACTCGCATACGATTGTCGTATAAATTGGGTTACCTCTTCATCCAGCGGCATGATGCCTCGTGTCACTGCTTGGAAGTGGGCATGATCCGGTGCCGAGGCTCCGCTACGGGGTCCATTGTAGAAGACGGTGAAGGGAGCGAGTCTCCTAGTCAGTTCCAAGAAGTCATTCCATTGCGGCAATATCAGTTGCGGAGTATGTTTCCGGGTAGGGATCGTAAAATGCTGGGGGAAGATCGGGTAGGGGTTACACAATACCAGATGGCGAAAGCCGAAAGGCAGTCGCTCCTGTTCCACCGGCAGGTTCTCGGGACATAGGAAGCACTTGCGTTCTTTTAGGGATCGGGCATCTACCTTGGCCCCGGTGGAAACAATACGGGCGGGATTGAATTGCGCACGTATCGAGAACCCTCCCATATCGAAGGATTTTACTTGCACGGCCTCCAGTGCCTTATAGTTCTTCTCGGCCAATGGCCATGTCACGAGTTGCTTGGACAGTAATTCGGTCGCTTGCGATGAGCTGACCCAGTTGTTTGGTTTCATTGTCTTTCCATGTTTAAGCGGGCCTCGAGTTCCCAAGTCCTGATTTTATCCTTATATATATTATGGTTGTTCATTTTCACGACATCCAATGAGGCGTCGGAGTTATCTTCCCAACGGCGGCAAAGGTACAGCACGTCGTAGATCCGCCCGATCGGGTACTCGCGGCTGATGCGCAGGCCGAGGGCGTAATCTTCTCCGTAACTGGTGTTCGGGAGGTTTAGTTTCCGTAGCAAGGGTGTATAAAAGGCTCGGGGTGCTCCAAGCCCGTTGATGCGGAGGGCGTTATTGCGGCCGTTCTCGGGAGTCCATTCTTTATGGTCGATAATTCCGGGCGGGATGGTTCGCATATCGAAATCGGTCATTCGGTAGGTTCCGACCACCATGGCGCATCGCTGCTCGTAGAAGGCTTCCACGATCTTACGCAGGGTATGCTCGTCACTGTATACATCATCGCTATCCAATTGGATGGCGAACTTGCCGCAAGCCGAATGGTGTATTCCTATATTCCAGCAACCCCCGATGCCGAGGTCGTCACGCTCCGGCTGGATATGGATAATACGAGGGTCCGTGGCGGCGATCGTTTGGATTCGCTCGGAGGTGCCATCCGTAGAATGATTATCGATAATGATTAGGTTGAAAGGGAAGGACGCCTCTTGTCGCAGTACGGAACGGATAGCGTCCTCGATCGTCCGTACACGGTTACGTACAGGGATAATAACGGAGGCTTCCGTTTGAAATGTCTGCTCGTCAAAACGGACTGGCTTGAAATGAGGGGGCAAGTAGCCGCCTATCATCTTTAAGTGATCTGTACAGGCGGCTTCCATCTCGATCTGTACGGAGCGGTTCTTGGGATCTACATAGTCGAACATCTTCTCTCCGGATTTCCGTAAATCATTCTCTACTTCTGTATATAGATATTCGTTGATATGCGTCAGCGGAGCGTTTTGGGAGACTTTCAGGCGCAAGTCGTAGAGTCCGGCGAATGTATATTCCGTATCCATGGAGGCTATGGCGTTTTGTAGCGTGGAAGAACGATAAAGTAGGAGGGAGCCGAAATTGAAATCATCCCTAAGACTTCCTTTCTGGTAATCGATCACCGGATGGGGGTTGAGTTTGCCCTCCTTCTGCTCGTAATAATCGGAGTAAACCATACCGGATCTCGTATCGTCGGCGATGGCGACAAAACGCTCTAGGGCATACATGCCTAATAGAAGCTCTTCAGTCTTCGTATAAATTAACGTATAATGGGCACTGGCATAGCCGGCTATTTCCCGGAGGGTCTTCGTGCTCCATATATTCTCCGTGCGGATTAAATTGCAGGGATAAATAGCCTTGGCGTGGGGATCGTCCGTGATTAGATAGATCTGACTCACTAAGGACGACTCGGCCAATTGCGCTACCGTTTGTCGTGTAGCCTCTATTTTTCCATAAGGGATAAAGCAATTGATTCGTTTCATTGTATATACTGTATTTTATTTTGTTGTTGAATGGAGAAAAAGCGTAAGATGGACTCCATGAGTCGATTTCGTTCCGACGATGTTTGAAGTGCCTCAAACGGGAAACCGAGCGAACAAGTCCGATATTTCCCTTCATAAACGATTCCCGCCCCGATATTGTTCTCCGGATATCTCAAGATGGTATGGGCGAGCTTATCCGCCGGAAGTACACCGTCTACCGACTCGATCGAGTAGCAAATAGGGTTCGGACGTGTCCGGAACGTGTATCTGCCGTTTATATATCTGTAAGGGGATGCGCAACTGTTTACGATTCCCTCCTTGCTGGCATTACGGCTAGCCAACTTCCCTTTTAGTACCTCCTCGACGAACGTACGGTCTTGTGCGTTGCCCCAGCTGTCGGAGAAAAGATTCGTCCCGCTTACAAGCAAGTTGCCGCCTTGGGCAAGGTAACCGCGAAGCGTATCCTGTAAAACGGGAGTGATAACCGGTTGGCGCTGTTTTCCTAAAATCAAGTCAATAATCGGATACGTATCTGGCTTTACGACTCCCTCGGCCAAAGATTTATGGCTACATGAAACAAAGGAATAACCGGTTTCGGCCATGGCCTGCCCATGTATGAAAGGATAATCGAAGGTATTGCCCGCTATGACTTGGCCTGCGTAATTGTTGTAACTATCCCCATGCCCGTTATTATCATTGCTGTTCCATGTGGCGGTACGGCGGAATTCGAATTGATCCCCGATAAATGCGATATCATTCAGATAAGGCACTCCCCGGTCGACGGCATAAAGAAAGCCGGCTAAACTATCCGCCGCACTCTCGAAACTGGCTGGACCACTGATCCTGTCGAATCCATTGACGATTAATACCGTCTTATCCTTTTCACCTTTAGGAGACCGGTAAACACTTACGATCTCGGAAGGGAAACTGATGCCTCCCTTATTTACGGCAGCTACCTTATAACTATGGATAATACCCGCCTCAATTGGAAGAATGATTTCTTCTCCTTTTACGAGCGTCCCGTTATCGAATCCACCGCTGTCTTTTCGACTATAAAGGATATAGGCGGTTGGTGAGGCACTCTCCTCAAGAGTATCCTGTACGGCTTTCCAGCCGATTCTCACTTTATTCGTTTCTACGAGCTCCGTATACAGACGATCAGGTGGGAGCGGTTGTACGATAGGCTCCTGTTTATTCTGGAAACAGATATAACGGAGCATCCCTTTATAGATCGCCCTACAGATAAGGAAATGGAAGCGTGGGTCTAACCCGTAACGCATATCGGCGAAGTTTTGATGGGATAGTAATTCTAATAGCATCGTTGGGACATCGGGAATACGTGCCTCTATATAAGATTGATTCCACATGCCCCGGCGGCTCCATTGAGGATTGTAAACCTTGCGGACATCGGACAGGATCTGTGTTTGGATCATGTCGGTTAGGTCTCTGGCGATCTCCCGGCTTTTCCGGTTGGTGTAGATTCCGTCGTTGCTTTTAGACATATAGATGCCGAGTGTCCCTATAATTGAGTCATCCGGGGTGGTTCCTGCGTCGGAATGGAATGCGAAGGCCATGTCGATAGGGATATGGGTCTGTTCTTTTAAATAATTAACCCATCGGGGACGTGCGTAAATGTCGTCTTGATAATCATTGTGGAAAGCGCTTTTCGAATAGATACTATCTGGCATTCCCGCCCATTGTAGCCAATATCGGGCCGCCTCGGTAAACCGTGGATACCCGCTTGTCTCTGCTTCTATCGGATAGGGACTTTCTAGCGGGCTACGTGCGATGTTCCCCATGCCGCCACCGATCTTGATTGCGTCTGCCGTGATAATCTTTCCCGATTTATTGCTTTGATTCGTCAATACGATTCTCTCATGGGCTTTTCCATATGCCGTGAATTTGAAATTTCCCAGATAGATCCAAGTTCCACCCCCCATCGTTTGATTGACGGCGATCGTGGTTTCCCCTCCGGCATGATGGATGGTATACAGTGCCTGCTCTGTGCTGTTCGGAAAAGATTGATAGGAGGCATAGACTGCGTAATTCCCCGATTCCGGAATTTCGGGAATCCACTCGATGAGACTTTCTTTTCCTTTCCTCTGTGTGACCGTCTGCCGATAGGTGCCTTGCGTAAAAGGGTTCTCCCCATTCGTATAAGTAGCTTGAATATGCCCAAATCCGGCTTTCTCCCCATCCGACCAAGCTTTCTCTCCATCCAATTCCTTATACTCGGATCCCGGAGTAGAGCGATCATTGTCGATAATGATTTCGTGTATTTGAGTGTCCCTTTCCCGGGGGATAAGAATAGTCGCTCCTGCGTTTTCAAGCATCGGGGTCAGATAAGGAAGAACAAAACTCTGCGTAAATAAGTCCTCCACGGTGCCGAACATGCGAGCCCGTTGCCATTCCCAGCGATGGGCGGTCTGGGCGTAATATAAACCATGGCTTTGCCAAAGGGCGATATGACGGTTTTGTAATCCGTTTTTTATCTCATGAGGGGTGGATAGGCTACGGGTTAGCGGGTATTTACTCTCTTTAATGGAGTATAGCCTCTTTTTGTTGGGACGTCCTTTTCTGTCGTATTCGGGAATCAAGCTCTCAATGTCTGTATCTCGGGTCAAGATGACGATCTTGGAGGCATTGGGGAATAGGGGAGCTATACTTGCGTAAAGCTCAGAAACGTTGTATTCCCGAAAAGGGATGTCCTCCAAAGCTTCATTGGCGAAAAGCGTGACTTTCTTCTTCTGTATGAGGATGGAGTCAATCTTAATGGTGCGTGAAGACACATATTGCCTTGCGAAAGAGTTTAGCTTTTGATCTAATTGCTTTTTTAAGCTTTCACTATCCTGCCCTTCTGCCGGAAAGCTCCAGAGAAAAATGGATAGTAAGGATATGATGATCCTAACAGGATAGGAGAGTTTTTCTCGCATATTTTTATAAATATTATTGGCTGTCTTATTTCTACAAATTTACGGAAAATCTCCGTAATAACCTTATAAAAAGCCCAGATTGGCGCAATTAAAATTGAATATGAAGAAGGTAGGGGCAAATTGTGGATATTGGGAGAAGTCAAATTTATGTGAACGGCAGCAAGGAGAAGAACGGATTTGTCCCTATCATGGGACGGGTAGCGATTAACGGGACGATGGTGCGGTTCAGTTCAGTTGCGAGCGAACTATTCGTGTTCATGGTCAAGACGCCTATCTGGGGAATGATTATCCCTTCTTGAAGTGTCGGGTTTGCGATAGTATCTCAATGGGAAACGGTGGTAAAGTCAATGGGATAGAGGTGTTATCTCAATGACTTTACGGCCGTGTCCCATAGGCTTTTTTTGTATCCCTGATAAGTTGGTAGGGGATGGTTCAGGGCGCAAAGGGCGCATCTTTGCGAGGTTTGTAAAACTTTTATATTATAAAAAAATTAGCGTCTTACTTATATATAGATGGAGTAATATATTTTTTTTTGTAAAATGTTTTTGCGAACACGTAAAGATGCGCCCTAATGCGCCCTGTGATTTTTTTGGAAGATTTTCTTGATGTCTTAAAGTATAGATAGACAGTTGTTTATGTAATACTGTTCTCTTAGCCCTTTTTTAGTCTTTGGGGCGATATAATCGGCCTAAACTCACATTGTACGTGGCCCAAAAGCACGTGTACAGAGCGATTTTCTCGTGATTCCATGAGCAGAAAGCCGTTTTTCCCGTGTGATTTCCTCTCGTCGCCAGGACCTGTTTATCGTTTTTATACGTGTAAAAGCACTCGTGAGAGCCCTGTTTTCGGTACACGTGGTGACTCGTAAGTTAAAAAAGAGCGTCACGTATTATTTCAATGTACGCAATCCCCCTCATGAAAAAAATATTGCAAAAAAAATCCGAAAAAGTTTGGAGGTTATGTTTTATAACACTACTTTTGCACCCGCATTCGAGAGAGAACGCCGGTACAAAATGATGAA
>PPYF01494402.1_pt1 | contig 107577 bp, 121 predicted proteins | sample 1559871 | NCBI WGS metagenome assembly PPYF01 (sample SAMN08240021, study PRJNA423297) | Human gut metagenome, whole genome shotgun sequencing project.
TTTGGCATAATGAAGTTCCTTTCAGATTTCACAAAGTCCTATTTAGAATTTACACCAATTATACGGACATAACCTTTTAGACGACAAGGTGGGTGGGAAATAACCTCCTTGGCAGGTCGTATGTAAGATTGGACGAACAGTTGGTGCGGAACGCACCGTTCTTCGGCCTGCTTAGACACTAGACCTGCGGTTATTTTCCACATTTTCTGTCTAATATTCGTGAATACAGCAAGAGGCTGGGAGAAAACACGGTTTTCTCTCAGCCTCTTTTTTACGTTTTCTGATTAAGCTAAGGCAATCGACCACCACAGCCACACCTTTAAGACTGGCCGTAGGGGTGCGCACCTATTAATGAACAAGACTAGTCGCCCCAAACCTCTTTGGCAATGTTAAAAGCGGACCAAGCGTTTGGCCAACCAACGTAAAAGGCGAGTTGGGTAATCATTTCGGCGATCTCTTCTTTAGTAATACCGTTGGCCTTGGCCGTTTGCATGTGGTAGGGGAGCTGTTCAAAGGCCCCCTTGGTGATCAAGGCGGTGACCGTTAGAAAGGACCGGTCCCGCAAGGAAAGTTCCTTTTCCCGGGCCCAAACCTGCCCGAATAAGACATCATCGTTTAATTCCGCGAATTTCGGGGCGAATTCCCCCAGCTGGTCGCGGCCAGCGGTTTGCTTTTTAGCCATTTAAATCATCCTTTCTCCAGATCGTTAATACCATTATAAAGAAGCCAATTTGAAAAGTTAAATACCTTCTTAGAGGGATAGTTAATACCCAAAGTGCATTATTGATTCTTAGCAATGGTTGATTATTAGCAATTAATTGGACAATTTTCACTCAAATCAATAGTTAAAAAACAGTGAGTTTTAGTAAAAATTTTTAAACGATTTCACAGATGGGGATTAAAGCCTAATGTAACGGCTTTCTCGATCGCTCGCTCAACGATGAACAATGTTTACGATAAATGAAAAGCGTGTATAATAGTCAATGTAAGCGGTAACTTAATTATCCTTTTTACTTTAAGGAGGGCACTATAATGAAAAAGTTAGACTTTGAAAGCCTTAAGCACAACCCTGAGTACGAGGTTCTTCAGGTCCTCGGTACTGATGGCAAGGTTGTCAATGAGGACTTAATGCCAGACCTAACCGATGATCAATTGGTAGATCTGTTTAAGCAAATGATTTGGTCCCGATTAGTTGGTGACCAAACTGCTAAGCTTAGCCGTCAAGGCCGGTTAGGTTTCTTCGCCCCAACTGCCGGGGAAGAAGCCAGCCAAATGGGTTCCAACTTCGCGATGACCAAGGACGACTTCCTCTTGGGTGCATATCGTGACGTCCCACAATTGATCAAGCACGGTCTGTCCTTAGCTAAGGGCTTCATGTGGTCTAAGGGTCACTACAACGCTAACGACTACCCAGAAGAATTGAACGCTTTGCCACCACAAATCATCATTGGTGCTCAATACGCTCAAACTGCTGGGGTTGCCCTTGGGATCAAGCTCAACGGCGACAAGAAGGTTGCCTACACCTACACTGGTGACGGTGGTACTTCGCAGGGTGACTTCTACGAAGGGATTAACTTCGCAGGGGCTTACCAAGCACCGGCTGTCTTCTTTGTTCAAAACAACGGTTACGCTATCTCCGTTCCACGGAAGCTGCAAACCGCTGCTCCAACCCTGGCTCAAAAGGGTGTGGCTGCCGGAATTCCTTCCATCGTAGTTGACGGGATGGACGCCCTGGCGGTTTATGCTGCTGCTAAGCAAGCACGTGACTACGCCGTTGAAGGTAATGGTCCAGTGATCATCGAAACGCTGACTTACCGTTACGGACCACACACCCTTTCTGGCGACGACCCAACCCGTTACCGGACTAAGGAAGAAGAAGACGAATGGCACGCAAAGGACCCACTGGTTCGGATGCGTAAGTTCCTGACTGACAAGGGTCTTTGGGACGACGCCAGGGAAGAAGCCTACAACGCTGAAGTGGCTAAGGAAATCGACGACGCTATCAAGGAAGTTGAAAGCCAACCAGCTCAAAAGGCATCTGACTTCTTGAAGTTCGAATTTGTCGACACTCCAGGTGCTATTCAACGTGAAATCGATGAGTACGAAGAAAAGGAGGCCAAATAATCATGGCTAAGATTACGATGATTAAGGCGGTCACGGACGCCCTCGATGAAGAATTAGCTCGTGACGAAAAAGTTCTTGTCTTTGGTGAAGACGTTGGTAACAACGGTGGGGTTTTCCGTGCCACTGAAGGCCTCCAAGCTAAGTACGGCGACAAGCGTGTCTTCGATACTCCATTAGCTGAATCCGGGATCATCGGTTTAGCTAACGGGCTTGCCACCCAAGGTTGGCGCCCAGTTCCAGAAATCCAATTCATGGGCTTCATCATGGAAGCCTTTGACGAAATTGCTGGTCAAATGGCTCGTCAACGCTTCCGTCACGCAGGTTCTCGTAAGGCTCCGATCACCATCCGTTCACCATTTGGTGGTGGTGTTCACGCCATCGAACTGCACTCCGACAACCTGGAAGGGTTAGTGGCCCAAGTTCCTGGTCTGCGGGTAGTTATTCCTTCTGACCCGTACGACGCTAAGGGGCTCCTTGCTTCCTCCATTCGTTCCGATGACCCAGTTTTCTTCCTGGAACACATGCGGGTTTATCGTTCCTTCCGTCAAGAAGTTCCGGACGAATCATACACTGTTCCGTTGGACAAGGCTGCCGTTAAGCGTGAAGGTTCTGACGTTACCATCATTTCCTACGGTTACATGGTTCGCGAAAGCTTAAACGCCGCTGAAGACCTGGCTAAGGAAGGCATCAACGCCGAAGTTCTTGACCTTCGTACTGTTTCCCCACTTGACGAAGAAACGATCTTAAACGAAGTTAAGAAGACCGGTCGTGTGGTTCTGGTTCAAGAAGCACAAAAGCAAGCTGGTGTAATGGGCTCCGTTGCTGCCTTGATTGCAGAAGACGCAATCCTTTCCCTGGAAGCACCAATTGCCCGTGTTTCCGCACCGGATACCCCTTACCCATGCAGTGACGCCGAAGGTGCTTGGCTTCCAAACAAGGACGACATCATCGCCGCTGTTAAGAAGACCGTTAATTTCTAGTGAGGTGGATCTGAAATGAGTAAATACCAATTCAAGTTACCAGAACTTGGTGAAGGGATGGTCGAAGGGACTGTCGGCGAGTGGCACGTTAAGGAAGGTGACCACATCGCAAAGGATGCTGACCTGGTTAACATCGAAAACGACAAGTCCTCAGAAGATCTTCCGTCACCGGTTGATGGTACGATTACGAAGATTTTAGTTCAAGAAGACGAAACAGCAGAACTCGGTGACCCACTGGTTGAAATCGAAGTTGCCGACGGTGAAGGTAACGTTGAAGACGACGGTGCCGCTGAAGCTCCGGCCGCTGAAGAAGCACCTGCTGCAACGCCTGCTCCGGCCGCTCCAGCCGCTGCGGGTGCTGCTCCTGCTGAAGCAGACCACTCCGTTCCGGTTCTGGCGATGCCAGCCGTTCGTAAGTACGCTCGTGAAAAGGGCGTTGACTTACACCAAGTTACGGGGACTGGCCGTCACGGTCAAATCTTGAAGGCTGACGTTGACGCCTTCAACGGCGCTGCTCCGGCTGCTACTGAAGCCCCAGCCGCTACCGAAGCCCCAGCCGCTACCGAAGCTCCGGCACCAGCACCAGTTGCTTCTGCCCCAGCTCCGGCTGCCGCAGAAGGTTGGCCAGAACATGCTGAAAAGATGAGCAAAATTCGCAAGGCCACTGCTAAGGCAATGACGACTGCTAAGGACCAAATCCCAATGATCACTGTCTTTGACGACGTGGTTGTTGACAAGCTTTGGGACCACCGCAAGAAGTTCAAGCAACTGGCTGCTGACCGCGGGACTCACCTGACCTTCATGGCTTACATGACCAAGGCTTTAGCAGTGATTATGCGCGAATTCCCTGTCTTCAACTCCAAGGTTGACATGGAAAACAAGCAAATTAACTACCGTGACTACATTAACGTTGGGATCGCCACTGACACCGACAACGGTCTCTTTGTTCCGAACGTTAAGCACGCTGACCGTTTGAGCCTCTTCGGTATTGCTGACGCTATTAGCGAAAACACCGCTAAGGCTAAGGACGGCAAGCTCAGTGCTGCTGACATGAGCAACACTGGGATGACGATTACTAACATTGGTTCCATTGGTGGGGGTCACTTCACGCCAATCGTTAACTGGCCAGAAGTTGCCATCATCGGGATGGGGAAGATCTCCCAAGAACCGATCGTTGTGGACGACCACATCGAACCAGCTAAGGTGCTGAAGCTTTCCCTGACTGTTGACCACCGGGTAATCGACGGGGCAACCGCTCAACGGGCAATGAACCGGATGAAGGAACTGCTTGGTGACCCAGAATTACTGTTAATGGAGGGATAATTAGTCATGGTTGTTGGTGATTACGCAATTGATTTAGACACGATTGTCATCGGTTCCGGCCCTGGTGGGTACGTGGCAGCCATCCACGCTGCTGAACTGGGCCAAAAGGTGGCCGTGATCGAAAAGGAAAACACTTTAGGTGGGGTCTGCTTAAACGTTGGTTGTATCCCGTCCAAGGCGCTGATCCAAGTTTCTGAAAACTACCGGACGGCCCTCGAAAACGAAGACGAAGGAATTTCCGCATCCGACGTTAAGTTAGACTGGGCTAAGGTACAAGAATTCCGTGCGGGCGTCGTTAACAAGATGACCAACGGGGTTTCCTACCTCTTCAAGAAGAACAAGATTGATGTGATTCACGGGGTGGCCTTCTTAAAGACCGACCACAGCTTACGGGTAATTGACGGCGAAAACGCCCAAACTTACACCTTCAAGCACCTGATTATCGCGACTGGTTCTCACCCGATTGAAATTCCTGGCTTCAAGTTTGGTGGACGAGTGATCGATTCCACTGGGGTTCTGGAATTAAAGGAATTACCAAAGGAACTGGTTATCATCGGTGGGGGTTACATCGGTAGTGAATTAGCCGGCGCGTACGCTCGCTTCGGGACTCACGTTACGATCCTTGAAGGGACCGACTCAATCTTAAATGCCTACGAAAAGGACTTAGTTAAGATTACCGAAAAGAAGTTCAAGGAACTGGGTGTCACGGTCATTACTAAGGCCATGGCTAAGGAAGCTAAGGATACTGGCGACGCCGTTGAAGTTTCCTACGAACAAGACGGTAAGGTGAACACGATCAAGGCTGATTACGTTGCCGTAGCAGTTGGTCGGAAGCCAAACACCAAGGACATGGGTCTGGAACAAGTTGGGATTGAAACGACTGACCGCGGCCTGATCAAGGTTGACGCTCAAGGTCGGACCAACAAGGAAGATATCTTTGCCATTGGTGACATCGTTGCCGGGGCTGCATTGGCACACAAGGCTTCCTACGAAGGTAAGATTGCTGCTGAAGCGATTGCCGGGCAATCCTCAGTGGTTGACTACCGGGCAATGCCAGCCGTATGTTACGTGGACCCTGAAATTGCGACGACCGGTTTAACGGCCGCTCAAGCAAAGGAACAAGGCTTAGACGTTAAGGCTTCCAGGTTCCCATTCTCCGCAAACGGGCGGGCAACTTCTAAGAAGGCAACTGATGGTTTTGTTCGCTTGGTTTCCTTAAAGGACAGCGGCGTAATTGTGGGTGCCCAAATTATTGGGGACAGTGCCTCCGACATGATCAGTGAATTGACGCTGGCCATCGAATCCGGGAGCACCGTGGAAGACATCGCTCTGACGATCCACCCACACCCATCCCTGTCTGAAGCCGTAATGGACGCAGCTGACGTGGCCCTTGGCTTTCCAACTAACATCTAATTGATTCATATGTGAGGAAGTAGATACGATGCAATACCTAGCGATGAAGTCGAACGACATTCGGCGCAACTTAGCAACCGAACAGTACCTGATGAACAGTGACCAAATGACTCCTCCGTTCATGCTCTTTTACATTGAGGACTCATGTATCATTGTTGGTCGCAACCAAAATACCCTGGAAGAAATTAACCAGGAATATTGTGAAGAACACGGAGTTACCATCACCCGCCGCCTCTCCGGTGGTGGAGCGATGTATCAAGACATGGGGAATATGTGCTTCTCCTTTATCGTCCCGGCCGATGAAGTTCGCTTCGGTGACTTCAAGCAACTCGTGCAACCCGTTGTGGACGCCCTCCACGACATGGGGGCCACCGGAGCGATGGCGACGGGGCGTAACGACATCGTCATTGATGGTAAGAAGTTCTCTGGTAACGCCATGTACACCCGTGATGGTAAAACCTTCTGCCACGGCACACTGATGTACAACGTCAATACGGATGTGGTTGCGGACGCCTTGTCGGTCCCAAAGGACAAGATTGAATCAAAGGGAATTAAGTCAGTTCGCTCACGGGTAACCAACATCATGCCTTACTTGAAGCCGGAATTCCAAAACTTAACCACCCAACAGTTCCGCGATGAGTTAATCAAGCGGATTTGGAAGGTCGATAAGATTGAGGATGCCCAGGTTAACGAGTACGAACTGACGGCAGAAGATAACCAAGCAATTGATGAAATTGAGGGTCGTCTTTACAAGAACTGGGATTGGGTCTACGGGAAGTCCCCGGACTTTACCATTCAAAAGCGGCGGCACTTTGACTCCGGAACAATTGATGCGCGCTTCCTAGTTGAAGAAGGGAAGATCGCTAACCTGAAGATCTACGGTGACTTCTTTGGTACCGGTGACGTTCACGAAGTTGAAGAAGCCCTCCAAGGGGTAGCCTACACGCCATCAGCGATCAAAGAAAAGCTCCAGCAGCTTGATTTGAATAAGTACTTCGCTGGTGAAGATGCAACCCAAGTGATTGAACTACTTTCCAAGCAAGAATAAGATAAGGGGGGCCACCTTGGTGGTCCCCCTTATCTGTACATAGGAGGAAGAACGATGGAATGGCAAAGCGCATACTACCAAGTCCCGCACGATTTTAGTGCCTACCCCTTTAGCTACCCACAGTTGAGTCAGCTCGTGAAGGTGACCCCTTTTTTGAGTGGGGAAACAACCCGCTTAATGATGACAAATCATTATGGAAAGGCGCCGCTGACTTTTGAACGGGTGGCCATTGCTAATCAACCGACCATGGCGGGGGCGACGGAAGTTGGGGCGGTGACCATTCAACCGGGACAAACCCTCGCCACCACACCGGTTGACTTTCAAGTTGAGGCGGGGCGGCCAGTGTACGTGTTGATGGTTGCCGAGCGACCTCAAACCTATTATGATTACACTTGCACCTTTGAACCGAGTTGGGTTAACGCCGGAGTGGCGCGTCAAGCCGGCAAGGTGCCGCGGCTAAACGACCGCTGGCGGGTCCGTAAGTCCTGGTTCTCATTCGCCGGGCTCGAGACCCAACCGACCCAACCAGCGACCGTGGTCAACCTAACCGGAGATTCACTGGTTGAAACGGGGATGTTGGCAGCGGGCCTGTTTACCCTTAGCCAACGTGACTTCCCGAATTCCGTTACTTGGCGGATGACGGGGATTTCCGGCAACCGGCTAGCGCTTGCGGCCCCAACCAATCAGTTGCCGGAGAAAACCTTTGGCCCCGCTTTGGTTGACCGCTTGGCAGACTTGGTAACCGTATCGGCCAAGTTAACGGTTGCCTCGATTGGGGGGAACGATCTCCTCTTGCCGGTCGATAATCCGGGAGGGGACGAGCCAATTCCGAGTGTCGAAAGCTTAGTCCAAGCTTTCACCAACTTAAAAAGCGAGTTGGCGGCTCATGGTCAGGAGTTGATCGTGCCCACCCTTGCTCCCTTGCGCTTGGCAGGGGAGCCAACCCTCTTTCAACCGGGTGAAAAAGAGGTGGACCAAAAGCGGCGAACCCTTAATCAGTGGCTGGGGAGTCAACCTTGGGTAGTCGATACCGCGCCACAGCTGACCGCACCTCACGCCACCGTGCTCGCCCCGGAAAATGACTTTGGTGACCACCTTCACCTTAGTCCTACCGGGGGACGACACCTTGCCGAACTACTCTGGCCGCGAATTAAGGGTGCCCTGATGAATAACTAAACTAGTTAGGAAGTGAAGCATGGATACGCGCGTATTACGATACTTTTTGAAGGTTGCCGAGACCAATAACATTACCCGGGCGGCCGAACAGCTCCACGTTACTCAACCGACCCTTTCCCGCCAAATCATGGACTTAGAAGAGGAATTAAGGGTTCCCCTGTTTGACCGTCAGCGTCGGCAAATGCACTTAAACCAGGCCGGCGTGCTCTTTCGCCAGCGGGCTTCCATGATGTTGGCCCTGTTGGAGCAGGTGGAAAATGAGCTTCACCAGCAGGGAACCGATTTAACCGGGACGATTAACCTCGGTGTGGTCGAAACCGGGGTTGGAGGTTTCATGATGGAAATGGTGGCCAAGTTCCGGGACCGGTATCCGGGGGTTTAGTTTGCCCTTTTCGATGGTGATGGCGACAGCCTCCGGTAGCGCTTAGATCAGGGAGCTGAAGACATTGTCGCCTTGGTGGAACCAGTCGAAGCCGCTAAGTACAATTACATGCGCCTGCCGGTACGTGAAGAATGGGGGATTATCATGAAAAAAGATGATCCGCTGACCCGCCGCGATGTATTAACCAGGGAGGATTTGTATGACCTGCCGTTGATTGTGGGGCGGCGGGGGATCATGCGCGACTCAGTTAGCGACGTTTTGAAGCTCGATCAGACCAAGCTTAACATTCCGATCACTATCAACTTACCAATGGTCTCCAGGGACTTGGTGGTTAACCACCACTATTACCACCTAGGAATCCGGGGCGTTTACGAAATGTACAAAGACGACGACCTCGCCTTTGTGCCCTTTTCACCCCAGAAAACGAGTGGGCACCTCCTCGCTTGGCGCAAGAACACGATCTTGTCGCCGGCGGTGGAAAAGTTTCTCCAGTTGGTAGCGGCCAACGGGGGCGAAATGTAACGGCTAGGTGGTCAAACTTGCTAGTCCAGCTAGATAAGGACATCAGCCAGAACGTCAATAGAATGTTCGAGAAGCTGAAAGAGGCCGGGAAAAACGGATTTTTCCCGGCCTCTTTCTGTATTCACGAATGTTAGTGTTGTAGTTTACGGATCCCCGGTAGGGTTTGGGAGACCAGGAAGCTAACGACGTAAAGCCCGGCTAAGCATGCCATCGTAACGGCTAAGCTGTAGCGGTCCATCAAAATCCCGATCACGACCGAGGAGAAACCACCAATTGCCCGGCCGACGTTCATAATCATCGAGTTGGCCGTCGAGCGAATCGCGGTGGGGTAAAGGCGGGAAATCATGGCGCCGTAGCCACCAAACATCCCGTTGGAAAAGAAGCCGATCAGGGCCCCGGCGAGGATCAGGGCGGTGGCGGATTTAACCACCAAGATGACGAACATCACGGCCGCACTCCCTAATAAGAAGATTCCGAAGGCGACCTGGGGGCCCAACCGGTCGAAGATGGTTCCAAAGGCCACCATGCCGATGCTCATCCCTAAGATGGTGGCGATCATCCAGAGCGAAGAACCGGAGACGGTTAAGCCCTGTTGTTTTTGCACGATCGATGGTAGCCAGTTCATCAACCCGAAGTAGCCGGCAATTTGTACGATTGTCATCATCATCAGGCCCAGGGTTTGAACCGCTAACTGCGGGGTGGCGAAGAGCCGGGAAATAGCGACCTTTTCGTGGTTTTGCTGGGCTTGCTTTTGGGCCGTTAAGAAGCTAGCCGATTCGTGAACGTGGCGCCGGATGAAGTAGGTTAACACCACCGGGATAATTCCGAGTAAGAAGAGGGCGTTCCAACCGAAGCTCGGGATGATCCAAGCAGCCATCAAGGCGGCGAAGATGGCGCCGACTTGCCCCCCAATGGCGGCTACCGAGGACATCCGCCCAATTTGGTGGGTGGAGAAGTTTTCGGCGATCAGGGCGATGCCGACCCCGTACTCACCACCGGCACCGATGCCGGCCAAAAAGCGGAGTAGGTAGATCATCGGGAGTGAGTGGGCGAAAAACATCGCTGCCGTGGCGAAGGCAAAAATAAAGATCGTGTAAGAGAACGTCTTGACACGACCAATGCGATCACCGACAAGGCCGAAAACCGCACCGCCCGCGAGCATCCCGAGGTTGGTGATTGAGCCGATCCACCCCGCCGCCGCACTGGAAATGTGCAGGCTAGCAATGATCGGGGCGAGGGCAAAGGAGAGAAACATGATATCCATGGTTAGCAGTAGTAATTATGAATCACTAATAAATTATAATGCCGATTTACCGGCGTTTTCAATCGGGAGATAGCAAATAGAGGTACGCCGTGAGCAAGCAGTAGCGCCACGTGTGAGTGACGAAGGCTGTGGAAGTGATAGCTCCCGTCACCAATGTTGAGGACGGTTAAATCCGCTCGCAGTTGCTTGTTGACTTGGACCGAGTTAGGGACTATCGGACCGAAGATTAGTTCACTCGTCCCTTTTAGCGGTTTGATTAGGTCAAAGAATGACTGGTTGACCCGAATGGTGCGATTAGAATACTTATTCTTCGGTTCCTTAATCTCGCGAGTGTGGGCTTCCATCGACTTGCTGATCGTGACTGTTTTAAACGGCTCATTAACGTCTTGCCAGGTGAGAGCGGACAACTCACCTAAGCGGGCACCGGTATATAACCCAGCCACAATTAGCCGATTCTCAACGGTTGGATGAGAGAGAGCGTAATCAACAAGCTGATTAATCTCTTTGACTGATAGATACTTAATCTCCCGGCCTTTACGCTTATCCCACACTAGCTCGATCCGGTCGGTGAAGTCCTTTTGGATTAAGCCTTCACTCACTGCATCCTTAACGCACGTCCGGATAATGGTATGGTCTTGCATGACCGTGTTTTTAGAATGATTAGCGCCAAATCGATTGATGAATAACTGGTAGTGGCGCCTAGTCACCTTGGATAACTTCATCGTGCCGAATTCCCGGCGAACGAGGTTAATCGCTTGTTGATAGGCTTTGCTAGTTGAATGCGACACCTTGTTGGCTTTATAAGTCTGATACCAATCCTCGAAGTAGCCAACAAACGTGGGATCGCCAACGGCCACTTGGCAGCTATACTTTGCGTTTTCCATTTCGGCCGCCGCTTTACGAGCCTCCGCCTTAGTCTTGAATCCTGATTTAGACTTCTTGTGCTGTTTGCCGTCCGCGTCCCGCCAGGTAATCCGAACCATATAAGACGGTCCCTTCTTGATAATTTGTGCCATTGAAACTCCCTCCCTTGCATGATAAAATTAAATATGGAAGTTTAAAGCCCACACCCCACGCCCGGAGTATGGGCTTTTTTGTTAATCGTCGGCGTCGGTATCTTTACCGGCAAAAATAGAATACTGGCTAATCTTGCTCCCCGTTCGTTGCATTTGAACATGGAACCACCGCTTATATTTTGGCGAGTACACATTGAAGCTATCGCCGCCTGGAATGTAGCTGTTTGCTTTTAGCTTATCCAGGGTGTACTTGATGTTGTTATCGTCCAAAATCTCCGTGAGTTGCATCTTAACGTATTCCGTGGTCATTGGATCCGGACTGAAGATTTGCTTGATCGCTGTTAGCTTGTCATCGTTATTGATAAAATAACGGATGTTGTCGTCATCGCCCTTGGTGTAGTAGAAATCGTGGTTGTCAAAATCACTGGTGTCAACCTTGTTTCCTGGAATCTCCGCATCTGCCACATCGTCGCTACTATCGCTAGTCGTCTTGGCAGTCTTAGCGGTCGCTTCATGGTGAGCGTCGACCAGTTTATCGCTCCAGCCGGCAATCGAAAAGGCAATGATTGCACCTAAAATAACAGCGATCATAAACCCGAGCAGGCTTTTCCCTTTGCGGGTTTTAAACAGATCCCATGCCCAAACAGCGACCCACAATAGCCACAACAGAACAACAACCCACTTAATGATAATCGATATAATCCACATTGATTTTTCTCCCCCTACTTATCAAGGCGGAACGCCTCATGGTGTTCACGGTGGTCTTATATCCCATGACTGAAGTCACGGTTATTACGACCAGCCATAAATAAATATTTCTCCTAACAGCTTTTAACGTCGATCAGTTTTTGGACGTTTATATTATGTATTGTGCCCGCTGTGTTATAATTACAGCGAACACGAATATTGCTAAAGCCTTATGTCCCTAATCATCAGTAGGGGATGTAAGGCTTTTTTATGTTGCTAGAAGTCAACGGTCATCTTTACCGCTTTGCCCAGTATTCTAGCTTTTGACGTTTCGGTTACAACGATAGGGTCGTAGTCCCGATTGTCGGGCATGAGTAGAATGGTGTTGCTTGCGTGCTTAACTCGCTTTAGTGTAGCTTCATTACTATCTTCTAATAGCACGGCTGCAATCTCTCCATCTTCCACAACTGGTTGTTGTCTAATTAAGACAAGCGAACCATTTGGGATAGTTGGTTTCATGCTGTCACCTTTAGCCTTTAGATAGAAGATAGTACCAGTTGGCAAACCGTTAACAGGTGTTTCTACATATTCTTCAATATTTTCATCCGCTAATATCGGCTCTCCACAAGCAATTTCGCCAAGAACAGGTATCTTGCGTGAGCTTGTAACTGGAATAACACCATCAGGAACAGGGAATAACCTGTTAACACTAACCTGCAACACGTCAGCAAGTTTGAACAACATGTCTTGATTAGGCGATCTAGTACCTGATTCATAATTAGCTATGGTAGTTTTGCCAACTCCAACTTTCTTAGCTAGGTCTGTTTGCGTCCAGCCGTTTTCTTCACGTAAGTTTTTGATGACTGCCCCAGCATATTTTGCTAAGTCCATTTGTTCACCTCCTTTCTTTACCTATAAATATACTTCAAACTGTGAACATTAGCAACAGAAAAATCACGAAACGAAAACTTTTTATGCTGAAACGCTTGATTTATGTCCACGTTTCGTGTACTATAATAACCGTAAGCGAGAGGAGGTGAACAGGAAATGCAAACCAAATTGCTTGGAATTAGAAAAGAGCGCGGTGAAACTCAAGAAGATGTCGCTAAGATGTTGGGGATATCAACTGCATCTTATCGCAGTAAAGAGCTTGGACATTCACAATTCAAAATGAATGAAATGTTTGCTCTTGCTAGCCATTATCACATGACGATCGATGATATTTTTTTGCCTACAAAGTCCACTAAACGTGAACAAAAGATTAGTTAGGAGACGAATTCAAATGAATGAAATTACAAGTTATGTATTTGACGGTTCAAATGTCAGAACTTTAGTCATTGACGGCCAACCATATTTCGTAGGGAAAGATGTAGCTGAGATTCTCGGATATGCAAACACACGTGATGCGTTGTCCAAACACGTTGATAGTGAGGACAAGAATACCGTCGCAATTCACGACGGTATTAAACGAGGCAATCCTAACCAAACGGTCATCAATGAATCGGGCCTGTACTCGTTAATCCTTGGAAGTAAGTTACCACAAGCCAAGGAATTTAAGCACTGGGTAACATCTGAAGTCCTTCCATCAATCCGCAAGCACGGAGCATACATGACGGACGAGAAGATTGAGGAAGTATTACTTAACCCAGACACGATTATTAAGTTGGCAACGGAGCTTAAAACTGAGCGAGAGCGGCGATCAATTGCTGAACAGCGAGTCAATGAGTTAACACCTAAGGCTAGCTACTACGATCTGGTGCTGAGCAATGAATCATTAGTTACGATTACCCAGATTGCCAAAGATTACGGCATGAGTGGACAAGCGATGAGCCATAAGCTGCACGATCTGGGCGTTATCTATAGGCAAGGTAACACCTGGCTGCTATACAGCAAGTACCAACGGACAGGCTGGACTCATTCTGAAACAATCATGGTTGATAAAGCCGACGGCACTCAAAAAGCTGTTATGCATACTAAATGGACGCAAAAGGGACGGCTTGGATTGTATGAATTGCTTAAACTGCATGGCATTCTTCCATTGATCGAAACCGTAGACGAAAAGAAGGGAGCATAGAGATGACTCAAAACGAAGCTAAGTTGAAGGCGGTCGATGAGAAATTAGTAGAAGCCTATGTAAAAGCCTATGTCGATGAGAAATTAGTAGAAGCCTATGCTGTTAAAACGATTCTGACTGCCATTGATGTGATTAACAAAATTCCAGATGATGGGTGCCCATACCCTGAGCTTGCAAGCGAAGGCCACAGTCTCGCTGTTGAGAAACTTCGGGAAATGATCAAGCCCTATCTGCAAGACCACGATTTAGGACTGTAGGAGGACAAAGATGACAGAACAGAATAAAAAAAATAGTCGCCTTCAACTTAATGAAGGGACTATCTCTGTTGATGCAGAGTCAATCATCTCTGTTGATGCAGAGTCAATCGTCTTTAAACCACAAGCTTTTAAGGCTTGTGACGATCAACAAAACTCGTGTCGGCAAGATACTTATACAAAGGATTGAACATCAAGCACCGATTTAGTGCTTGGATTTACCAAAACTTCAAAGATTTTGACAATAAAACAGATTTTACAACCGTACCCGGAAGTACGGTTGTTGGAAACGGCGCTATTAAGCGGATTGAGGATCGGAATGATGAATAAGCACAAAAAGCATGGAGGTAATGAAGTGCTAATCGAATTAAACGAATCAGATTATCGTCGCATCGCCGCTGAATTACAACCATATCTAGGCCAACAATCAGACGTGGGATGGTTACGGTTAGCAGACGCCCGACCAGGTTTGTTTGCGAATAAGTCGCCAACTTGGATCCGGACGTTCATATTTGATGAATTCCCGGAGATCAACATTGAATCTGGGAGCGAAGAGGCTTGGGTGATGAATGCCCACGGCAAAGGTAAAGCAACTCAAGTCTATGTCCCGCGGGCTCGCAAGTGGTTAGACGATCACTTCGATGAGATCGACTGGGACGCCAAGTTATAGGAGGGATAGAAATGGGACCATTGCTAGTCATCATGGAGGTCTTCTTGATCGCTTTGGTGGTGAACAACGTTCTACTCACGGAGCGTTGCCACCGCCTAGAGATGAAGCTGCGCAACGAACACTACAAGGAGGATTAAAAATGGATGGGACTGAAAAGATTGCATACGGAGCGCTATTTGTCTTAGCAATCGTATTGTTACTTACGAATCAGGTGGCACTAGCAACGGTAGCCATCGTGCCATATGTATTAGCCAGTTTTAAGTACAGCTTTCCAAAAAAGGCCCAGCGTCACCGCTAGGCCAAACAAAAACATATTCTAAGGAGTATTTTACCATGACACCAGATGAAATCAAAGTTGGCCAAGTGGCTAACCAACTGCTAAAGCTAAGCGAACACATACTAACGGATGCCAATCGCTTAGTATTGCATGAACCAAAGACACGGAGCAAGGCCATTGCTGAACATGACGCCATCGTTAAGCAGGCAGAGCAATTGGTCCTTTACGCTAAGGATTGGAAACATGAAGTAACCGGGAGGTTTTAATTATGTATCAACCAACTAACGCTAAACAAATTACAAGTGCGGTCGCTGAGCGTCTGGATATGCTAAAGGACGAGGGGTTAGCCCTTCCGGCCAACTATAACGCCCAGAATGCCTTGAAGGCTGCCTACTTACGCTTACAGACGGTTAAGGATCGGCAAGGGAATCCAGCCTTAACCGTATGCACTGAGCCAAGCATTGCCAACGCCTTGTTAGATATGGCCATTCAGGGCCTATCACCGGCCAAGAATCAGTGTTACTTCATCGTTTATGGCAACGAGCTTCAAATGCAACGTTCCTACTTTGGGACAATTGCCGCCCTTAAACGACTGGATAGTGTCGAAGATATCGACGCCCAAGTCGTCCATCGGGGCGATAAGTTTGAGATCGGAGCAGATGAGTTTTGCCGCACTATTGTGACTAAGTTTGAACCGTCATTTACGAACCTGGATAAAGAAATAATTGGTGCCTTTGCTTTCATCAAACTAGCAAACGGGCGAGTGGACTTTACCGTTATGACGAAAGCTCAAATCGATACGTCATGGGCGCAAAGCCGGAACCGACAGAACAACGTCCAGAAGAAGTTCAGTGATGAGATGGCCAAGCGGACTGTTTTAAACCGCGCGGCTAAGATGTTCATCAATACGTCAGACGATAGCGACTTGCTGACTGGCTCAATTAACGCCGCCACCGAAGCAGAGTACGAAGAGCCAAAGGACGTAACGGCCACCACCGAAGAGGAAAATTCAGCACAATTGCTAGCAGACTTCAATAAGGCACAAGTAGCCGAAAAAAAGAACGACACGCCACAAGGCCCAGAGAAGCCCGCAGAGGACGAAAATATTGAAGATGGGGAAACTATCGAATCTGACGTTAAAAACGATTTTAGGTCAGATCCACAAGGCACAGACAAGGGAAACGAGGAAGAGTTACCCGACGGGCAAACCTCCATTTACGATTTTGTAGGAGATGACGAAAATGCCTAAGTTGACCGCTAAGAATTATTACTCACACGAAACCGATTGGGAGTACATGAGCTTTAGCCTGTACAAAGACTTTAAAAATTGTGAAGCCGCCGCCTTAGCTAAGCTCAAGGAAGATTGACAGCCAACATCAAGCCCGACGGCTTTGTTAGTTGGGAATTACATTCACTCGTACTTTGAGAGCCCGGAAGCGCACCAAGCTTGGTTAGACCGATCAGAAAACGGGACGAAGACTAACCGGGAACTGATGATGACTAAGCCGACGAAAACCAATCCTAACGGCCATCTGCGAGCCGAGTTTAAGCTGGCCGACAAGATGATCAAGACGCTAGAAGATGACAAGTGGTTTAACTTTGTTTATACACCAGGCGAAAAGGAAGTAATCGTAACCGGAGAGATCGGTGGTCACGAATGGAAGGGTAAGGTTGACAGCCTGGTTTTAGACAAGGGTTACTTTTGCGACTTAAAGACCGTTGATGACATCCATAAGAAGCATTGGAATGATGAAAACAAGCTTTACACGAATTTCATTGAAGATCGGGGCTACATTATGCAGGCAGCAATCTATAAAGAACTGATTAAGCAGTCTTTCAATAAGAACTGCCAGCCGTTTATTTTTGCGGTCAGCAAGCAAACCCCACCAGACAAGGGTGCCTTTGACTTTCAAGGCGATACCAAGTTTTTAATGCAAGAAGCGATCGACGAGATCAAAGAAAACCAAGGACGATACTGGCAAATCATGAACGGTGAAGTAGCACCGAAACACTGTGGAAAGTGTGAATATTGCCGGTTAACGAAGGAACTATCCGGATTCCAGCACGTGACAGATATTGAGGTGGACTAAATGACTGAAGCAACTATCCAATTCCAAGGACGATTAACTAACGAACCACAACAACGCCAGGTTGGTAACTATACCGTCACTAACATCGATGTAGCGGTCGATGGGAGGCAAAAGGACCAACAAGGTAACACGAAGGCAGAATACTACCGAGTTTCCGTCTGGGGTAACCGTGGCGATTTTGTCCGCAACTATCTACACAAGGGTCAACCAGTGATGGTGAGTGGCACACTTACCACTCACCAATACAAGCGTAACGATGGTGGTACTGGAATTAGCCTAGACGTTCGGGCCGATCATGTTGACTTCGTTTTAAGCCAACCGCGGAACCAACAAGGTGGCAACCAACCGCAAGGGCCAGCGCCACAGTACAATCAGCAACCTAACCAGGCACCACAACAATTAAATCAACAACAAAATCAACCGGTAAATCAAGTGCCGCAGTACAACCAACAAGCTGGTAATGGTTTTAACCAACAGGCTGGACAGGCTCCAGCGCCGCAAAATGCCCCGCAAGGCAACAACATGGGTAATTACCCTAATCAACCCCAAAATGGCTCACAGGGCTTAGGAACGCCTGGAGGGCCACAGTCGGTCAACCCTAACGACTTACCCTTCTAATGGCCACTGGGAAAGCGGTATGGCGTGACGGTTACTGGATCATAAAGCCTGACGAGCAACCCACCGAAGCTACATTTGAACGTCTTGGAACCTGGAACGGTAGCGAGGTAGCTGAGGTTGAGTTTCAATTTGCTGACCCAAGACGAGCCCGGCCAAAACAGCGGGCACTATTCTTTGCTTTACTGCAAGACATTTGGCGATGGTCAGGCGAACCAGTCGACTGGCTAAAAGAATACTTTTACGCTAGGTATACGATCCGCACTCAAGGCGATGAAATTAGCCTAGCCAATGATACAAGCAACTCAGTAACGGAAGCACGCTACTTACTCGATGATGTAGTTGAATTCATCTTCGAGTATGACGTCCCAATTAGGAGCGGATACATGCTTTTACCGAGAGAGGAGAGCAACTTCCAATACGAATGCATTAAGCACCGTAAATGCTTAATCTGCGGTCGTCACGCCGACATTAACCATATTGACGAGGTCGGGATGGGACGTAATCGAAACCATCTCGATCATACCCAAGCCAGACTATCGGCTTTGTGCCGTGAGCACCACCAAGAATTCCACCAGATCGGCTATCAAGCATTCTGTAGTAAGTACAAGCTTACCGGGATGGGGATCAAGGTTGACGCTGACACGCTTAAATCGATTGGCCTACAAGGACATTACCAAGAAGGAGGGAGCAAACGATGAACGAGTTTAATGGAGCGCGTTATTTTCTGAACATCCCCGCGGTTGTCGCACATGACAAACGACTAAACGACAAATCGATCATCTTGTTCGGTGAGGTCTACGCCATGTTAAACACAACGGGCGAATTCTTTATGAGCAACAGCACGCTTGCTAAGTTGCTAAACACATCACCTGCAACGATCAAACGAAGTATCCGTGAGTTAGAGCAAACGGGATATATAGAACGCACGATGACCACCGACCCCGAGACGGGTCAAATTGTTAAAAGATACATCAGGCTGGGCAAAAATGATCTGACCCCTAGGGTCACCAGTGACCCGGGGGTAGTAGCACAGATGACCCTACCCCCAGGTCATGAGCGACCCGAGGGTAGGGTCATGGATGAGCACATAATAGAGAATATTAATAGAGAATCTAAAAGAACAATTAATATAAACCCCCAACCCCCCTTAAAAGGGGGCCTATCTCTGGCTGACGCTACCAAAGAAATCATTAGCTATTTAAACCAGCAAGCAGGGACGTCTTACCGAGCTAGTTCGAAGGCTACTCAAAGGTTTGTACACGCTAGGTTAAAAGAGAATTATACGGTCGATGATTGCAAGAAGGTTATAGATATCAAGGTGGCTTCCTGGAAGGATGACCCAAAGATGAGTAAGTACTTACGGCCACAAACACTGTTTAGTAACAAATTTGAAGGGTACTTGAACGAACCAATGCCAGCTAAGCAACCACCAAAGAGGGCTAAAGGTTACTTATTCTAGAGAGGTGAAAAAGTATGAAGATGCCACAATTTTTTCAAGACATGATCAAGGCTAATAAGGTTAAGGTAGATCCCTCGAAGGATCGGACTTGGTTGGATGAGCGGAGAAAGAAGATGGATGCCGGCTGGGCCAAGGACTACTACACGGCCAAGGCTGAAAAGGAACGGCAAAGCTGGCTGAATGACAGTTTGTGGTCAGGCAACCAACCGCTTCAGTTTACTTTTAAAAACTGGGTGCCGGCGATGCAAGAAAACGACGAGCAAGCTCGAAACATTGGTAATCAAGCCTGGGTGATGGCTGACCGAGTAATTAAAGGCGAGCAATTCAACATCCTAATGAACGGTGAACCGGGAACGGGTAAGACTAGCCTAGCCCTTGCGATCGCCTGGAAAGCCTGGCAAGAAGCTGAAATTAACTTCCTGTTCATCTCAACAATGGAACTGGTAAGTTTGTTCTCACAACGGTTTGACGATAAAGAGGTCGCCTGGCAATTAGACTCTTTACAAAAGCGGGCAAAGAATGCACCGATCCTAATCTTGGACGACTTCGGCACTGAAGGCGGAATGAAGAACGAGAACGGATATTACAAGCCAGTTCGTAAGGACATGCAAGAGTGGCTTTACCAAGTTGCCAACGCTCGCTATGACCAGGTTACAAACTCCCACAAGGGTGTAACTATCGTCACCACTAACAACACTAGCGGCGAGTTAATACAGATGTACAACCCAAAGCTGATTAGTCGGGTCATCACTAAACGCCGACCAAACGTACTTAATTTTGACGGTTTAGACGATATGCGAGGTTAGACATGAAGATGATTGATTTATGGCCCGGTGATCAGGTTAAGTGGCGCAAGGTAGCGTTTACGGTCACCTCCATCTGGAGCGATGGGACGGTTGATCTGTGGGACGATCATTACCAGTTAATGCAACCAGATGTTAAGGCGAGTGAGGTTGAGCGAGTGGATACAGGGAAACGAATGGTCAAATAAAAAGGCCACCGATACGGGTGGCGGGGTGTGATTACCAGAAATAGCGTTGGCGGAAGGCTTTGTTAATTTAGTCGTTGTGCTGGTTAAGTTTACCATCCCCTTTGTATCAAATTTAGAACTGATGTTTGCTGTTGGGAACTTGACATTATTCAGTGCCTTCATCTGGTTAGCTACGCCATTCATCAATTTTGTTACCGTAACGGCTTTTTATCCGTTACTTCTGTATGTTTCCATACAGTTCAGCATATCTCTTCAACTCGGGGAGTTGCCGGGCGCTCGTGGGATATAAATCCTCATGGACGACAAGGCACAGTAGGAGGAATACGATGGAGAAATTTGAGTTGACTGTTTATCAGCCAAAGCAACCCAATTGGTTTAAACGCCTGGCGAACGCAGGGAGGGTATTGGTAAACACCGAACCTGATCCATTATACGAAAATGAAGATTATTGGTACACGTACAGGAGGGTAGTTGCCTACCTGTGGACACCAGATGGAATATCCATCGCTTACGAAGGCGACACGATCGTAAATCATGGTTCCTACTGTGCACCGGTCTAAAATGGCCTGTATTCAATTTTGAATAAGGAATCATAAACAAAAGGAGAAATGCGGTGATATTTGAGTTTGGCATTGAACCAGTCGAGCAAGCACGACCAAGAGCTACCCGAATGGGTAAGGGGATCCGGCTATATGACCCTAAGAAAGATAACGTCTTTAAGAAACAATTAGGACTGTTAGCTAAGCAACAAATGCTTGATCGTGGGCTGGAACCATACGATGGCCCGTTAGAGGTGTGCATGGAATTTTATCGACCAGTCCAGGCAAGCCTTAGCCAAAAAGAGCGGGCTAGGAGGCTGTCAGGCGTCCATAGGCCAACGGTAAAGCCGGACCTATCAAACTACATCAAGGCATTAGAAGACGCCTTAAATGGGATCCTATGGGTCGATGACAATCTGATTATCAGCTTGGAGGCAAAAAAGTTTTATGCAGAGCAACCGCATTTGGTAGTGGAGGTTAAGAGATTAACTATCTTGGATAGGAGGGCCAGTAATGAGTCTAGAATGGTTTGAAGAACAAAATAAAAGATATCGTTACGTCACGATGGATAACCGAGATAATGCGATTGATTGGCTTAATAGCTACTACGAGCATAGTAAAGATTATGGAGATTTAGTGGGAGAGGCTGCTAGTGTAATTGAATTTTTGCTTGATGAGGCTAACCGCAATAGCCAAGAACGATTTATCCGTGAACAACCGGTCTATATTGTGTTCGTTCCACATACCCCAGATTGCTATTACCTGCGGTATGAGTATGGATTGATGATTGCTAAAGATAAGCAACTTGTAGGGCTTGCATATAGCGATCTTATCGATGTTACCGATATTGACCGCCAAGAAAACCTAGTCGATTGCTTATTTACGATGGCGGAAATTAAGTATTGGGGTTTAGAAGACTGCAATCGAGTTCAGATTGAATGGTAGGAGGCCAACATGCAGCTAGATGGACTGAAGTTAGAAATAGGAGAGACTATTGAAATTAACGGCAAGAAGTACACGAAAGTGACATCTAACTTCTTGAGGACAGACAACCAAAAGCTTTACTTTTACTATGATCGGCAAAACGAAACGTTTACAGATCGCTGTCAAACGTACCGTCAAGTGCTCAACGCACACGCGGGCTTTGCTGTTGTCGACTGGGTTGCCGCTCGTTACCATTGCCAGCGATTGGAGGTCTGTGAACTACGGAGCGACGATCCGTTCGCGTTAATCCAAGCGATGCTTGCTGTGTATGCATGGTGTGAGATGAAGGAGTGGTTGAAATAATGAATGAACGAATTTTACAACACAAGAAGCCGGCTGACGTGCCATTTAGTATTAAGCATTACTTAGGAGATAAGTGGGATGAAATCCCAGCATGGCAGAAAGGTTTTAAATGCTGCCTTGATTGTGGGTTGCCAACGATGAGGTTGGTTGACCAGGAATCTGAAGTTTACACAATGATGTGCATGGCTTGCGGGAGGGCACATCGTTACTACGCAAATAGTAGTGCCAAAGCTGAACAGATTTACGACCGCATTGATGCAGATGATTACAGGCGTGCTCAGCATGCGGTTGGGCTGGATTATAACAGCAAACCAACCGGACGCAACTACTTTACGGCTAATGGTGAAAATCCATTTTCAACGTTGCCAAATAATTGTTATATCAATATAGACAACAGTTACTGGATAACACCATATGGCTATTGCTTGCTTGGCTTTGATGACATGGGCGATGACCGTTACTTAAAGATTCTGTGGTAAGGAGGATTAATCATGAGCAAATTTAATCAAGCTAAATTTGAAAGCGATGCTAAGAAACTGGTAACTAAATACTTAAACTACGAGGTCGATGAAAAAGACGTGTTTATTGTCTGGCTTAGCAAAGTGGGAGCAAACGCTAAGGCAATGCTAAGTAGTGATCTGGACTTCCATTACTTTGAGATTACTTACTTTGGTGAAGAAGGAAAGTATGCCGTAGACGTTTACGATATCGCAGCAATGGGCCAGTTTAATGAGGAGGGAATTGCAATGAAGATGAATGACAATCAACATTTTTACAGCGAGATATCGAAAGACGGTAGCACCTCAAAAGTGAAAGTGGATGCCGACAAGGTACAGGTATCCGTCGAAACAAAGTGCCCTATTTGTCAGGAGTATCACCAAACTTTGGGGATTACAGGAACATTTCAATTGCAAATCAAAGAGGACATCTTAATTCTAACGGATAAGTCATTCCATGACGATATGCGGTTCCCTAAAGACGCTTTTAAAATCAAGTATTGCCCATTTTGCGGGAGGAAGCTGTGAAACTAACTAAAAAGCAGAAAAATTGTCCATATTGCCATAAGCCATATAAACCATTCAATTCAACTGGTGTGGGACCAGCTGACGGTTTTGGTTTTCGCGAGTATGTGGGCGTCTCAAATGTACTTGGTGAGGGCCTAATTACTGAAACAACATTAGAAATTATCAACGTTTTAAAAGTGCCAAATTGTCCATTTTGCGGGAGGAAGCTATGAAATTGACTGAAAAGCAAAAGAATTGCCCGTACTGTTCGCATGATCTAGAAGTTATGGTGCCCATCGTTGAAGATAGTGAGAGTTTCTTAGCTATTGAAAATGACGGCACCGTTGCTTTTGGTGATGATGGGGCAGTGACGCATTATGATCGACTGCTTAATTTTTGTCCGATGTGCGGGCGGGAACTTAATAAAGGCTAATAACAGTGAAAAACAAGTAATTGAAAAGTGGAAGAATTGCCCTGAATGTGGCCGTGATTTGAGGAGTGATGATAAATGAATATAGATAAGCCTTTCGGAGATATAGGGGGAGTAAATTCGGTACGCGCTCATGTTGATAAATTACGCAAGAACAGCAAGGTTAAGTTTAAGTTCATTGAAGCTTACAGTAAGCCGGAACTCGAAAAGGAAGTGGACAAGTTTCTAGCCGGCGACATTAAGCTGGTTGATTGGAAATTTAACTCGTACGACGGGTATTACATGTTTACGTGCACTTATCAGTGGGCGCCAAACTAGAGATTCAAGGAAGGGGTTAAAAGGTGAACAAATGCTACACAAATACAGAAAGATAGATCCTATCAAAGCTGAACAGTTTGATGGTTCTCTTGAAATGATGAAAAAATACCACATTACCGATGATGGTTCTAGAGAAACATATACGTTTCGTTTAGACCATGAATGCATACCGTTAGAACGCGGGTGGTGGATTGTGTATTTAGGTACGAGTGAAGTCTGTGGACTCACATTAGTTAACTGGGAAACGATGTCAGACGAAAAATTCAACCAGACTTATCGAGAGGAGGATAGCAATGGCAAACCTGATGACAAGTCGCCTACTAGCGGAGATTGATTTGGAGGAACATCATGAATAAAGAAAAACGCATCAAACAGGTTGCAGAAACCGCACAAAAAACCATCTACGCATTTAGCAACACGGCCAATGAACTGCCAGAACTACAAGATACCGAATTGTTAATTATGCTATATGGAGTTTTTATCGACGTCGCGAATAACTTAGAACTAGACCCAGACTTGCTTTATCTTTTTATGAAAAAAGAAATTGGATATACCGAGACTGCAGACGGTTATGCTTTAAATTTCTCGAGCAATTTGATTCAAGGTGATGACGAATGAAACAATTTTTAAATGCCACTGTAGTGATCAGCTTTTTTAGCTTGATTGCAGCCACTATTTGGTTGGTCTGGGATCAGCGAGAATTCGTTTTTAATACTTTTTGTACAACTTTGATAGTATTTGCAGCTATGTTGGTGTGCAAAGAAGTATGGATTATTGCAGAGGAGCGGCGACGATGACTGACAAAGAACTAGTCGAAGTGTCAAACAGAGCTTGGGACGCCTTTGTTGATCAGCTACCAGAAATAATTACCGGCCGTGACTTGCTGAAGATTATTATTCGATTTGTTGTGAACATTGCGAGTGCTGTTGATATTAAACCAACTACTGTATGTATGATGATGTATGACAGGCTGAACAATGAACGGTATTTCGTTAAGGCTATTAATAGCATTGAAAACGTATTATCATTTGCCGGCATTGTCGCACTGATAATTGGAGAATCATGCGCGCTTTGGTTCGATTATAAGTTTGGCACAAAAATATTGATTGTAGGCTGCATATGCATTCTGGCATGTTGGGCATTGGAATTTGCGGTGAAGGTGATTGATAGATGGATTTGATTGAACACAAGCGTTTAATTTTAAAGAATAGCAAAGTGGACTGGATTGTGTACGACACCGAATTTGTCGACCCACTTAATGATGGCATCATAATTTATCGCAAGCTTGATGGAAACTACTTCACCGATAGCGGGTATACGACATTTAATCTTGACTATTTCGTGCCAACCTGGCGAGAAGACGGCACTGTCGAAAAGATTTGCAAGAGCTATGGTTGCAAGGTGAAAGGCGATAACGAAGAACTACAAGCACCACATGGTAGCCAACTAATCCAATCAATTCTCGCCATTTATGCCTGGGTTGCATTTAAGGAGTGGGCGAGCAAAGCGATAGAAGAAGGAAACGCTATATCAAGCGGATTTACGAGGAGGATGAGTAGACGTGACACACGAGCAAGCAATGACTGCTAACACAAGCAGGTTTTTAGTTAATGACCGGGAGCAAACGGGTCCATACCGAGTAATCAAAGTGGATTGGGTAGGTAAGGTTACCGTTCAATCGCTTGATGGGACACACGAAATGCAAAGCGATCCAGCGATTTTTTATCGCTGCGATATTAGAGGAGAGAAAATTGCTGAATAGCAAGATCCCAATGGGCGTGATTGCCGGGCTTGACCAGGAAGCCCACGATAATTGTGGCGAGCCAATTCCACCGAAAAGCGAGGAGTGGATTAAAACCTACGGTAAGCAAGCGGCAATTGGCGCCCTAAACGAATTCCGCCGATCAAATGTTTTAAACATTAACCAAGAGGATAAGTACCGTGGACTGATGATGGATCCAGCAAACATTGAAGCACGGCGAAAACGGCGAGCAAAAGTGAAACGACGGACAGATGCAATGATTGTTGAAGCTAAGACGATTGAACCGGGATCAATCCCGGCGTTTATCCATAAGCATCATCAGTTAATGGTCAATTACACTAACATTGCCATGGCGTTAGGAATGGAACGGCAGAAAGTAATAGCAATCGGTAAGGAGTTAGAAAAATGACCTACGAGGAATTAAAGCACAGTGGCTTCATCATCAGTATGCACTACTCGAATCGGGAGTTAGCGATTCTGGGACAAATCCGAGACGGTTTGGGCGGTGATGAACCGATCGTCTTGGTTAGCAAGGTGAATCCTTACGATTACCACCCGGTCGACTTCCGCGACACCACGATTGAACTGGAAGATTGGCAAGAGGCAGTTAAGCTAGCCCATGAACTAGCGATGACACCGTTAGACCAACGAGGTGAAAAGATGGAGCCGGATTGGATCAAGCATGCTAAGTGGTGGTTTCATAGCGTACTGGGGCGGGCGTAATTATGAAAGTGATCATGAAATGGATATTAGCGTTCGTGATTGCTGGTATGATCGCTAACTTATTATGTTATTTGTTGTTTGGATTACCATTTGTTAGAATTGGTTAGTGGGAACATATGTTTGTGAGTGAATTTTGAGTGTGATACCCAAGAAGGGATAACTATCGATTCAAATAGCATGGAAAACCTAACATCGGAGAATCTAAAATGATGTGAGGAAGAATAATTGACGGATTATGTAGATAAATTCAAAATCCCAGAAGTGCTTAACCGAATTGACCGTGAGTACCCGGGATTGTTAGCTGGCTTTGACTCGGATCATGAACGGATCGAGGATGCCTATACGGCTGGCAGCGAGGTGATGCGGAAGATTAACGCCTTTCGTATGTTCATCCGGTACGGTGATCAGGAACGAGCACAAGAAGGACGGCTGATTCGCCAGATCGAAGCGGCAATCAAACGGGGGTTAACCACCGACCGGATTGCTAAAAAGGTTGGGCTATCTGAACTGGAGTTAAGTGACTTAATGACAGACTACGACGAACTGTGGGAGCTATATATGGAACGGCAAGCCGCCAAACGACAAGTCGTGATCATCGATGAACAATTAGGCGAAAAGATTGTGTGTGTGGATAAGTACCGAGCCAGCGACTTAATGCACGTCCATATCAACACGGTGGAGCGATCGTTAAAGCAAAAGCACCCCAAGGCGATCTTAGGACGCTATCGGTGTAAGACCAAAGCCAGGTATGATCAGGATGGAGGAATGTGAGAATGAAGAAGGCAGTAAAGATTGCATGGTTGATTAGTTTTGCCGTTGAGTTAGTGGCAGTAGTGCTTTACCTTTACTATCTGTTAAACCAGACGGCCACCACGTTAGACGGAATCGGGATCCTATCGTTAATGATCTTGTGTGGCCAACTCGAAAACACGATCACCTTGTACTATAAGGAGTAGGCCATGAACAACCTGGAGGAACTAATTAACCAATACAATCATCACTACAACGCCAAAGCCACTGCTAAGCAAGCCCGGCGCTATTGGCGAGAGTTAATTCCGGAACTATTAGAGGAAATTGGAGCGACTAAGTACGAGATGGCGTCGGCGATCAAAGACGGCGATAAGTCATGGCCAAAGTACGGTCACGACAAGGACGCTGTCCGATACTTACAAAGCTCAATGCTTGCTTGCCAACAAGGCGGCCTGGAATGTATTGTGATGCGCTACTTGTTAGATATGACCGCCAGTGAAGCTTGGGATAAACTGTCCTTAGGCCGGACTCAATACTATCGCTTAGAGAACGACCAGCTATACAAGTTTGCCGTGGCAATCATTCCCGAGATTGGTGAGATGTTGCTAGTCAAATAGGACGAAAAGCGGACGGAAACCGAACACTTGTGGGACACCAGAGCCTATCTTGTCATGGTATAATTGATACATGGCAAAGGTTCTGGTTTTCTTTTGCCTAACCCTTCGATGACTAGGTTTTTCATGCTTTTTCAAAATTATAGAACCTCCTATTATCTGGTTGTTTATTTCAACTAGGCAGCCACATTAGATCTCGATCGGGTGCGACACCCGGTGTGGCTATATTCCGTCACGATACCACGTGATAAAGAAACGTGCATTAGTAAAATATTTACGTTTGACGATGCACCAGGAGCAAGAATCTCGGTCTTGGCTAGCTCCAACATCTTACAGTTGCACATATGTATACTCCGATTCAAAAAGACACATTACTGAACGTGAGATGTTTTAGAAGCCCCGCGCGGGCGATACATAAAGCCCACTAGCATCCGTTAGTGGGTGTTTTACTAAGGAGGAACTAAGATGATTGATTATAGCTACTTGATCCAAGAAGTGATGGCTTGGGCGGATGAACGTAAGATTAGTGCACCAGAAAACCTAACTAAGCAAGCCCTGAAGCTAGGGGAAGAATACGGTGAACTGATCGAGGCGGTTTTAAAGAAAAAGCCTGACCAATTTAATGATAGTATCGGCGACATGCAAGTAGTGATGATTATCCTATGCCAACAGTACGGTGTAGATTACGAACAGTGCCTCCGTGATGCTTACCGGGTGATTGAAAACCGCAAGGGTAAGACCGAAAACGGGGTCTTCATCAAGGAATCCGACATGTAAGGAGGCCATCCTTTGCGAGCAGGAATCAAGAACGCAATCATTGCAATCCTAAAAGACTACCCAAACTACGAAGCGTACCGGCGAGAGAGAGAACTGGACCTGCGCTACCCAGCAATTGAACCCGACGACAATGTGGGTGGCGGGCGAACAATCCGGGAGCACGATGCGAAAATGATTAACTACATCGTGAGCATCGAAAGCGATAAGCGTTTGCGCGCCCTGGAACGCCAACACAAGGCTGTTCAATATGCCTTATACGAAGCAGACAATGACACGCGCAAGATCATTGAAGAACTATACTTCAAGGAGCGTCCGTTATATAGCATGGCGGGGCTAGTGATGAGTGGTAAGCTAAAGAATATTCTATCCGAACGATCAGCTTATCGGGCCCGGAACGAATTCATTGAGCAAGTCGCCGACAACCTTGGAATTAAGTATTTGTAACGTGGTTTATATGAATTGACTGCTATAATTATTTAAAAAGAGGTGATTAGTATGTCTTTAATCAGTAACTATAAAAAACTGAAAAGACAGTATGCTGTTCAAAAGCGCAAGGTAGAAGAATTTCGAAATAATAATCACCATGAACAAGAGAAAAAGCAAGCGGATTTCGAAAAAGCAAAATTAGAATTTGAAAGCAGAAATAAATTTAGCTAAATTGAAATTAAGTATTTGTAACGTGGCATATAAAAGTTAAACAAACATAGTAGTTTTGAGAAAAGATTCATCGTAAAAGATGAGTCTTTTTTTTGTCTCAAAAAGAACATATGTTCATACTGGCAAAAGGCTGGCAAGCAGACCAGGCACGACGGCGGTAAAATGGTAGCATATAAGAATTACGGGCATATGTTGCCCTTTTATCGATGGCTTTGAGATCGGATGGTACGGAGATGAAGACGATGGGTATGAATGGTGAAAAGTTAACGGTTGACATTAAGATTAAAGGCTTAAAAGACGTTAAGGAAACAACGAAAGCATTCCGTAAGTTAAACCAAGAATTAGAAAAGACCATCCAACTTGTTGAACGGTTGGATGGTCTTAACTAGCGTTAAAATCCTAATTTTTTAGAGACATACGCTTGCGTGGCACTTTTCATTTTGCCATCAAGGGGGGTTAAGACGTGTCTAGACGCTACCAAACTGATAATAATAGCTTTTATCACTCGCAAGCATGGCAAGCCGTTAGAGAACAAGTATTAACCCGCGACGGCTACCGGTGCCAAGTGTGCAAGCGGGCCGGCCGGTTGACGCCAGCCACTACCGTGCACCACTTGAAAAGCGTAAGACAAGCGCCAAGCCTTAAGCTAGATCCGGCAAACTTGGAAACGATTTGCCGGGCTTGTCATAACGCTGAACACACGGAGAAGGCACAAGCGCTCAAGGCGAAACAAAGCAAGCTAAAAGCAAGCAAGCGGCGTGGCGTCAAGGTGATCAAGGCCAGCCCCGAAGTATGGTAGCTGAGTGCCGGGCTGATCCGTAAGCAAGACCACCAGGCAAGACAGCCAAGCAAGTAAGGTAAGCAGGCAAGGCAAGCGACGTAAGCAGGACAAGCGGTATAAAGCCCGCTAAGATCGTTTGAAAAGCCGTACGTAAGTGGGGGAAAAACGGCATACAAGCGACGGCAGGCGCTCTATAATGGTTTGCCAATCGTTAACGGGTGCAAGTTTGAGTGGAAACAGCCCCCCCTACCCTAAAAAATGAGCGAATGAATGTTCGATAGAGCGGTGCCATGCCCTATTTCACGATAAATTCGTTTTTGAAAATTTTTTATGCAACAAAAAAATCCGCACTCGTCCATTTTGAACGGTGCGGTTTTCGTTTTTCATTTCACCATTATTGAACACCTTCCGCCGGAGGATGTCAACCAAATTTTTAGAGTGAGGGGAGGGACTAAAAATGGCAAGACCAGTGATGAATTCAAAGCTTCAGATGATGTTAGGCAATCCTAACAATAAAACGAAGAAGGAATTGCACCGGCGCCAAAAAAACGAACAGAAATTAGCCGTTTCTGCCGAGAATATGGAGCCGCCAGCTTGGTTGAGCCCAGGTGCAAAAACTGAGTTTAAACGGATTGTCGGCCTGTTTGAAAAGACGGAAGTTTTTAATGAAGCAGACATCTCAGAGTTAGCAGTCTACTGTGACCTGCTGATGGAATACAAGTCGGCAAATATGCGGTTAAAGAAGCATGGTCGAGATAACGATGGCAAGCCAAACCCAGATATCCGGTTAAAAATGCAATTATCCCAGCGATTAGATGCACTAGCCCGCAACCTCGGGCTGACACCAACCGCACGGGCGTCAATGGCAATCAATATGAAGGGCGATGAGACAAACGATGGCGAAGACGACTTCGACGACTAGCCCACTGGAGATGGACTACGCTGGAATTGTAGATTGGGCACAAACCTACTTGCAGTCTGAGCGTGATAAGTTCCACGTCCTTGATCAGCCTTCACCCGTACTATTGACGACTGCCTACGCTGAAGATGTGATATCCGGCAATATGGTTGCCAGTATTGAGGTAAAACAGGCGTGTGAGCGGCACTTAAAGGACATTAAGCGGTCTGAAAAGGACCCTAACTACCCGTGGGAATTTGATGAGCACCTAGCGTGGCGACCAATCAAATTTATCGAGAAAAAGTGCCACCCTACCAAAGGGGACTTCAAACACCTGGTCATGCAACCGTGGCAACATTTCATTGTGGGGTCTATGTTTGGCTGGGTTGATAAGGAGACTAAAAAACGCCGGTTCCGGGAAGCATTAATCTTCGTGGGCCGGAAGAATGGTAAAACGGAGCTCGAGTCGGGGCTAGCTGACTATATGGCTGGCTTTGACGGCGAAAACGGGCCCAATGTTTACTTTTTAGCCAATTCACAGCAACAATCCCGCATCCTGTATGAAGGTTCCCGGTCGATGATTACTAAATCACCGTGGTTAGCGGAACGGTTTATCCCGAACCGCAGTGAAATCCGCTACCCAAAGACTGGCGGTAAGATCACGGCGATGAGTGCCGAAAAGAGCAACAAGGACGGTGAAAACGTCCACTTTGCCGTGTTTGATGAAATCCACGAGTACCAAGACTACGGGTTGATTAACGTTATGAAAAACTCCCGTGGTGCCCGTACTCAACCGCTGATTGTATATATCACGACTGCCGGGTATGTGCTCGATGGGCCGTTAATCGATATGGTCGATCAAGCTACGGATACATTAAAGAACTACGATGCCGATATCAACAACCGGACTTTCTATTACATTGCTCGGCTTGATGATGAAAAGGAAGTCGAAGATCCAACTAAGTGGGTGAAAGCCAACCCAAACATTGGGTTAATGCAATTAGCCGACATGATCAATGACTTTAAAAACGATCGGCGGGTACCGGCCAACTATGCTGACTGGTTAACCAAGCGGTTTAACATTTTCGCCGAAACGGACGAGATGAGTTTCATCACGCCGGAAATACTGGAGAAAAACCGAGGCCACTTTGAAATTGAGGACTTAAAAGACCTTGATTGTGTGGGCGGGTACGATTTATCTGACACGGAGGACTTTACCTCCGCTTGCCTAGAGTTCCCACTCAATGATGGTGGTGTTTTTATCCTAGAACATTCCTGGATACCGGAGAAACGCTTTGAACGGGACAAAAACCCAGAACGCATCCGTAAATGGGAAAAGCAAGGTGAAATTACTATTGTTCCCGGTGACTACGTGGATTATAGCTACGTACTCGAGTGGTTCCAAGGACAAGCCGACAAGTACAACATCATACAGATTAACTATGACCCAGCCAAAGCACTCCGCTTAAACAAGGAGCTCGAAGAAGCTGGGTTTACAACTGAAATTGTTCGCCAGGGGTTCTTCACTTTAGGTGGGCCGATGCAGAATTTCAAGGAGCTGTTGCTTGATGGCAAGGTCGTTTTCAACGAACAGTCCATGTTCAAGTGGTATTTAAACAACGTACAACTAAGACAAGATCGTAATGATAACTGGCTCCCAACCAAGACTTCCAAATCGCGGAAGATCGATGGATTTGCGGCGGCACTTGATGCCCACGTATCAGTTATCGATATGCTGGTCAATCCGGAAAGTACCGGGCAAACTAGCATGTTTATATCATTCAGATAGTGAGGTCATACAATGATTGGAACATTATTAGCCATTTTATTTGCGTTAAAGGCGATTGGGACACTTCACTGCGGGTGGTTACCCCTGATCATCGCCGGGGTTTGCTATGAAGGATTAAGATTCTGGGCATGTATCATCAAAGCGATGATAGAGGCGAGTGACTAAATATAGTCTACTGCCCGGAAAGGAGGTGATAACCTGATGGGATTTTGGCAAAGCATAAAGCGAGCGTTCAGCTCTGGACCACAAGAAAAGGCGGATCAATGGGTTGGACAAGGCTATGACTTTACGAATTGGAAAAACAGTAACTTTTGGGGATCCCACAATGGGGCCTTACGGACTAACGAAGAGATATTTGGTGTGATTAGTCGCTTGGCAAACACTATCTCAAGCCTCCCAATCCACGAATATAACAACTTCAAAGAGGTTAACACGCCACTAACAGATTTACTTACTACGGAAGCTAACCCGTCAATGAGTGCATACTCCCTGTTGAATCAACTAGAAGTATCACGAAACACCGATGGTAATGCTTACGCTTTTATCGAACGGGACCGTCTGGGTACCCCAGTTGCCTTATGGCCAATTGACCCCGGTACCGTGATCGTAAAAAAGAATATTGATGATGGATCTATCTGGTATGAAGTCAACGACGATGAGCACCACTTCTTGCTAGTAAGCACTGACCTAATTCACGTCAAACATATTTCACCGTTGACGGGAACACTAGGCATTTCACCACTTGATGTATTGAAGGGACCATTGACCTTCCAAAAATCAGTACAAGATTTTTCGTTGTCTGAGATGAATAAAAAAGACAGCTACATTATCAAGTACGACCGGAGTATTTCACCGGAGAAACGGCAAGCGATGATCCAAGATTTTGTCCGGATGATCAAAGATAATGGTGGGGCTGTGGTGCAAGAAAAAGGGTTTGAATATGACCGGTTTGCAACGAACTTCCAACCGAGTGACTTGTCAACTGTGGAATCCATTACCCGCTCCCGCATCGCCACGGCCTTTAATGTTCCAATCTCATTCTTGAGTGAGTTGGGATCCTCCCACTCCAACACGACGGCAGAACAAGTGATGACCCAATTTGTGGAAATGACCTTACTACCAATCGTCAAACAGTATGAAGCTGAATTTAATCGTAAGCTCCTGACGCCCGAACAACGGGCTAGGGGCTTTTATTTTAAGTTCAACGTTAACGGGCTCCTACGTGGGGACACGGCCGCCCGTACTAATTTCTACCAAATGATGATCCGTAACGGGATTGCGAGTGTTAATGACCTTCGTAAGCTCGAAGAATTGCCACCAAGTGACGCTAAGAATGCAGATCAATTGTGGCTATCTGGTGACCTATACCCAATCGATTCTGATCAGATTGGCAAAGGGCGCGCTGATACAGATAACCCACTGAAAGGGGGTGAAAACGAAGATGAACAAACTACCGAAGTATCTAACGATCAAGCAACAAGCGAGCAACAATGAAGCTGACTTGTTTATTGATGGTGAGATTGTGAGCGATGAGTGGTATGAGAGCGATACTTCCGCCGCTGGTTTCCGAGATTCACTTAAACAGCTCGGGGACGTTGATACGATCAATTTGCATATCAATAGTCCGGGCGGTTCAGTGTTTGAAGGAATCGCAATTTACAACATGTTGAAGAACAATCCAGCCCAAATCAATGTGTATGTGGACGCATTAGCGGCTTCAATCGCAAGTGTTATTGCAATGAGCGGTGACAATATTTTTATGCCGTCAAACTCTATGATGATGATCCACAACCCGTGGACCATGGCAATGGGGAACGCTAACGACTTACGCAAGCAAGCGGATGCCTTAGATCGGATCGGGGAGCTAAGTGTAACAACCTACCTTGATAAATCCGGTGGCAATTTAGATGCCGACACCTTACACCAGTTGATGGACGATGAAACATGGTTAACCGCCCAAGAGGCCGTCGACTACGGGCTAGCAACTGAAGTAATCAATGCTAACAATATGGCGGCGTGCGCTGACCCAGGCTTTTTAAAGCAATTCCGCAATGTTCCAACCCAGTTGGCTCAACGGCTAGCCCAATCGGCAACCAATGACCCGGCTAAGGAATGGCGAGATAAAATCCGTAAGCAAGCTTTAGACAAGGCAACCGCCTTAACTATCGAATTAAAAAATATGGAGGAACCATAGAATGAACTTTTATGAGTTAAAGACCAACGTATCAAACATTGGCTCCGCATTGAAGGACGCCAACGAACAATTAAGCGTATTAGCTGCTGACCCTTCCTCAACTACTGAAGATATCAGCGCACAACAAAAGAAGGTTGATGCCCTTCAGGTTCGCTACGAAACCTTGAACAAGCAATACAAGGAAGAAACGGCTAAGCAACAAGCAAAGCTCAAAAACCCAAAGGAACCAGCTCAAAAGTCGCCGGAAGAACGGAAGAACCACGCCTTCGCTCAACTCGTTCGTAGCACGATGGCTAAGCAAGCTGTGAGCGCTGAAATTTACCAAGTTCTCGGTGATGACAGCACTTCTGGTGGTTCCAAGTTCTTACCAAAGACGGTTTCCACTAACATTATTGCCGCACCAGAAGAAACTAACCCACTCCGTGACATTTCTATGGTTACGCAGATCCCTAACCTAGAAATCCCACGGCTTTCTTTCACGTTAGATGATTCTGACTTTATCCAAGACACTGCTACTGCTAATGAAATGCAAGCTAAGGGTGACACGGTTTCCTTCACTCGGAACAAGTTCAAGGTTAAGGTTGGGATTTCTGAAACGGTGCTGTTAGGATCCGACGCTAACCTTACCCAATACATTGAACAAGGTCTGCGCAACGGGGTGACTACTAAGGAACGTTCAGTAGCATTTGCCGCTGATCCAGTATCAAAGCCCGCTGAAGCTCACATGAGCTTCTACGACAAGTCCACGGTTAACATCAAGCATGTTACTGGGGCTGACCTGTACGAAGCTATCACACAAGCCGTAGCTGACCTGCCTGAATCCTATCGTGAAAACGCCACGATCGTGATGGCCTACAAGGACTATCTGAGTATCGTCAAGACGCTTTCTAACAGTTCAGCTACTCTTTACGGTGCTCAACCGTCCGCTGTACTGGGTAAGCCGGTTGTCTTCACGGATGCCGCTTCCTTACCAGTAGTTGGGGACTTCTCCTACTCACACTACAACTACGACATCGATACCCTCTACGAGCAAGACAAGGACGTTGACACTGGGATTGAAAAGTTTGTCGTTACTGCTTGGTTTGACCACCAAATCAAGCTGGCAAATGCCTTCCGGATTGCTGAAGTAGCGGCAAAAAGCTAGCCCCGTCCGATGATGGGGCAGGTACCCCGTCGTCGGGTTCAAGCGGGGCAAGTTCAAGTAACGCAGGATCAACCGCTGTTGTAGCAACAACGGCAACTGATAGTAGCACGAATAGCAGTGCCACTCCAGCAACATCAACGTTTGATCCAAATGGTAACGTAAAGCCAACCAATGACCAAACGGTTCAGCAGATCAAGGATTACCTTGACGCTCACCACATCAGTTACCAAGCAAGTGCAAACAAGAGTGACTTGTTAGCGCTTGTGGGATAATAAGGGGGTGTTGAAATGACAATAAAGGCGTTAAAAACAACTGTTGATGACGGCACGTTGTCATTAGTTCGCAACTCCCTCCGGCTAGATAGTCAAGACGATGATGAACTGTTAACGCTGTTAATTAAGACCGCCCGGACTGATGTAATCAATCAAGTTGGTGAGCAGATTGACACCTTTTTCGACAATAACGATATTTTCGATACGGCGGTTATGGTAGAGGTATCGCACCTGTATACTAATCGTCAAGCAGTATCAACCCAAGAAACTTATGAGGTACCAATGGTAATGTACTCGTTGATTAATTCAATGAAAGACGATTATCGGTACCAAGTGGCGCAACTAGATAAGGATGATGACGATGGCGAAGAATCTGAACCCTTCTCGGATGACTATTAAGCTTGATTTTGGCACTAATGATCCAACTGGCAAACGTAACCCGAATACAGGTAAACAAGAAAGTGCTTTTAAAATCAAATTTACAAAATGGGCCGGTAAATGGACGTTAACCCAAACACAAGCGCTGAATCTGGCGGGGGCAAAGATTGAAAACGCAGCCGTCTTCTTTGTGCGCCACGACAAACGCATTACAAGTGATTTGTTGATTCACTGGGGTAAAGACGAATACACCATCGAAAGCATTACTTACGATGATGGTTTACCGCCTGATGGATTTGATTTGATCACTTGTTCTAAGAAGGTGGTAGATCATGGCTAACGAAATGACTAGCCACGGCTTTGACGACTTCTTAAACGATCTAGACAAAAAGATCACGGTTAGTAACCGGCGTAAGATCAACAAGGCAGGCGCTGATGTATACGAGAAATCAATGCAACGTTTCCTGGACGAACACCGTCGGCAAGTCGTTTACCTAAATGGTCAACAGCATCTAGCAGACACGTTAACCCACGAAATCCAAAATAATGGGGCGTACGAGATTGGCTTTTCTCGCAAGGGAAAGAAGGCTTACATCGCCCGGTTATTAAATGATGGTTGGGACGTCAAAAACCGCTATGGTGGGCCGTGGTCTCACGCCCAACCGGAAGAATGGCACGATTTCATCTCAAAGTTAGGGGATGAAAACGATGAACTGATGGGTAAGGCAATGGCTGATAAAGCTCGCAACATCTTCCGGCCGGGAGGTGAAGGCTAATGACTCCAGCAATGATCGTCACTAGCCTATTGATCGACAACTTAGACAAGCTTCCAGGTTTAACCGAGAGCAACATCTGTACGTACTCGATCGATAACGATAACGTTGATGACACTAACTTAATCATTGTGGTGGGGGAGAATGCCGCTGGGGATGCTAATTATGGCAACAACGATGTGATTAGCACGCATCGCCGGATTCAGATTCAGTTTTACTACCCCAAAGACTACCAAGAGGATATGGCTTTGATCGAAAAAACGGTCAAAGCCTTTTTACGTGCTCACGGTTATCGGTGCTACGCCGATGCCGGGCACATAATCACCCCCGACACAATGAACATCTTAAACACACTGAAATTTAACTACCAAGAAAGCGAGGATACGCAGAATGGCTAACATTGGTTTAAAGCGTATTTACTTCTGGCTTGTCGGTCCTGACGGCCAGGTAATTAAGGACGCCGATAAGGGCTTGTCCACTGATGGTGTCTACGTGGTAGATACCAACCCAGGCAATGGGAACTTAGGGACTAAGACGGCGAACATCACCGGTTTATCCGGGACGCCAGCTAAGATCCCAGGTAACGATACGATCGTGGATGTATCTAATCCACCTTCCGCACCGTCTGTTGCAATTGACGCCAACGCAATTAACTTTGCCGTTAAGCAAAAGCTACTTGGCCGGGTAGAAACGTCGGTTAAGGGTGCCTACACGGACGGCACCACGTTACCGGATGCGGGGTTGATCATTGAATCGACTTCACCAACGTCTGGTAAGTCCATCTTCTACGGCTTCGGTCGGGGAAAGGTGACGGAAGCCTCCCAAAACATTCAGACTAACACTGATACCGCTGAAACTCGGGAAGACGACAACCTGGTCTTCACGTCCCTTGGATTTTCTGGATTTCCAGGCGAAGCGGCTATTGCTGTGGCGGACTCATCCGTGAGTGACTTTGCTAAGAGCGCATATTTTGATATGTGTGCGCCGGGTCAAACTTTGGTTACGTCTACATTAGACAAGACCGTCGCTAATACCTCGGCTTCAAAATAACTTCTGGCGCAGGAGTAACCAGTAGCGATGCCGCCGTAACGACGGCACCTGTGTCAGACACTACATCGACGGCTAATACCGCCCCATCGGCGGCACCTACGTCAGGAAATGCACAGACGACTAAGGCCGGTAGTTAATCATTAAGTAGGCAACGAACAGAGACGAAAATTAAACGTGAGACGAAACTAACATAGAGGAGAAAATAAATGGCAAAAGTAGTTCATTTTGATGGTAAGCAAGCATTCGGTAAGGATTTTGAAATCCTTGATACTTATACAAACGTGCAACTCGTTAACGCTGGGTTGATTCGCTTGTTTAACAAGATTAGCGACTACGAAGCAAAAAACGATAGCGTAACCTTGATGGGTTACCAAGACGTTATTTCTTCAGTGGTCTTAGAAGAAACCGCTAAGTTGCTTGGGCTTTCCAAGACGGACGCCAACAAGCTCAAGGATATTTCTTACTCAGACGTTTTCGACTTCTATGCTGAAACGGCCGATAAGTTCCTAGCAATGACGGTCCCAAGTGTAGATAGTATTAAGGACGTAATGGGGATCGGCGAACCGGAAGTGGCGGGCCAAGATGACCCAAAACCAAAAGAGATCGTCTAATCTGGGACCTTAACCAATTCTCCCAAGACATTGATTACCTGGCGCGAGTAATGCTACAAAATGGGGTCCCACCAACTGAGTTCTATAATACGAGCATGGACGATATGACCCGAGTTATTAACGCCAAATCCCGAGATGATCGGGTACAAGACCCGCTAATCCTAGCAAGGAAGGCGGGTCTTATTTAACGAAGTAATCAAACAAGAAAGGAGGAGAAAAGATTGACCGCAATTGATGGATATACGTTCTCGGTCGATATGCAAGACCGTGGGGTCACCGCCACTCTCCGTCAAATGAAGGCGGAAGCGTCGGCGATGAAGTCGGCAATGCGGTCAGGCTTTGAAACGATCCAACAAGGTGAAGGCGTGATGAGCGCCTACAACTTCAAGATCACAGAATCAAAGCGCCAGATCGAGAACTACACCCAGATTATCGATACACTCAAAAAGCGGAACGAAGAACTACAAAAGAGCGCTGATGAGAACGGTAAGATGATCGAAAAGGACGCCGTGGCTTATGCCCGTAACGCCCGTCAAATCGAGAATTATCAACACCAAATCAACGTCTTAAAGAACGGTATTCAATCCGCTCGAGTGTCAATTTCCCAGTATGGTGACGGTTTAGAGAGTGCCCGCCGATACACTGCAAACCTAGAATCAATCACGAAGTCATATAGTGCATCCCTAGATCAACAGGGCAAACTATTTACTTCAAATAAGACAAAAGCCCAGCTTTTAAAGGCTGAGCTTGAGGCAATGGAGAACCAACACCGTGCGGAAGTATCTGCAACTTCCCGGTTGATGGCTGAGACTAAACGGCTAGAAGGTTCCTACACCTCGACGACGACAACAATAAATCGAGTAAATAACGCTCGTAAGATTGCCATCGCCCAATTAAGCAAGGAGATTGCTGAAAACGGTTCTGCCTCCGAGCGAGCCCAGGAACTAGCGGACAAGGTTAAATCCTTAACGATCCGCTACAACCAACTCAAGTCGACACAAGCCTCCGTTAAGTCGAGTATCACTGCCACAGCGAGTGAGATGGCTAAACAGGCTACCGAAGCTAATAATTCCGCCACGAAGCTAGCGGAGCTACGCCGGGAGAGTAAGAGGGCTAACCCAACTGGATTACGCCGAATCAGTAGCGCCTTAGCAAGCGTGGAAACTAAGGCTGACCAAGCCACTACCCACACCCGGGCCTTTTTATCCTCGGCACGATCAGGCTTTGCTAGTGCTACGATCGGGTTGGGAATATTTACTGCTGGGATGGGCAAGTCAGTATCCATGGCGTCTGAATTGCAAGCCCAATGGGTCATAACTAAGAACTTACTGATTACCAGTGGTGAAGGGGCTGCGAACGTTACCCGCAATCTGGCTTTAATGCAGCAGGACGCTTCCAAATACTCCAAGATGTACGGACTGACCCAAAAAGAAATTGCTGATCAGTACACCGAACTGGTCAAGCGTGGGTATTCATCTGAATCTGCCCTCGGGTCGATGAAGTCAATGTTGGAAGCTACTCGAGCAACTGGTGACGACTTTACCGATGTGGTCAAGAACGCATCAAGCGCCTTGGACGCCTTCGGTATGCGGTCTGAAAACGCCGCTCAAATGAGTAAGAACACCGAACGAGTAGTCAACGCGATGGCTTACGCCGCCGATATGACCGCTACCAACTTCCAAGACTTGGGATTGGGGATGAGTTACGTATCGGCGTCCGCTAGTCAAGCCGGTTTTTCAGTCGAACAAACATCTGCCGCCCTCGGTGAACTTTCTAACGCCGGGGTCGAAGGTTCTCGGGCTGGGACTGGGTTACGTAAGACAATTAACAGTTTGATCGCACCAACAGCCGGAGCAACTGTCGCTTTGAAGACTGTGGGCTTATCCATTAATGACTTTAAGGATAAATCTGGGAGTCTTAAATCTATCGACGAGATTTTCAAGACCATTAACCAACATACCCACCAACTATCAAAGACTGACCGTGGAGCTTTCTTTAAAGCCGTCTTTGGAACCACTGGTCAACAAGCAGCGCAAGTTCTGGCACAATCTGCCGGTGGTTTGGAAAAGAACGATCAAAAGTTAACTGACTTAATTGACAAAGTTGATAAAGCCGAAAAGGGTAATGGTTACGTTCACCAACTGGCTCAAAAGAACATGGAATCTACCAAGATGCAGGTTGATATGCTGAAAGCCAGTGTCCAAGACCTCGCTATCAACATGGGAACCAAGTTACTGCCGGCTGTTAACCAAGTTACCCAAGGCTTCAGTAAGTGGGTTGCCTCTAAAGAGGGTCAACGAGAGATTAATAACTTTTCCACTACGGTGGCAAACTTTGCCACTACGGTTGGTAAGCACTCCGGATCCATCATTTCCTTTATTGGTGGCTTTGCCACTGGGCTAGTTAATGTGGCCAATGTAGCTGGTAAGGCCGCCTCCGCAATCGGAAAGTTGATTTCGAAGATCCCAGGGCTATCTGGCGAAGGAAACGGTGGACTAGCCAGCAACCTTGGTAAGGTTGCCGGAACGGTAGCTGGGATTGTCATTGGTCTTCGGCTATTCCACACAGCAATTAGTGGGGTCCAAGCAGTATCACTTGACCTTCAGACCGTATTTGGTGTTCAAAACAAGGAACTCAAAGAACAAAATTCCTTAATGCGAGAGATGATCCTACTCCAAAAGGAATCCCTCGGGCTAGCAGAGCAAAAGGCCACTACTAACGCCGTATCGGGTACGACCGGTAAAGGCGGTGGCGGATCGGCAGTAAACACTGCCGTTGATGTAGCAACCACAGCAATCGATGTGGGTGCTAATGGGGCAAGCGAAAAAGCTGGTGCTAAAGCTGGTGCAGGCTTTGTCGCACGGTTCCTAAGCAAGACTAAGGGTGCTGGACGGCTAGTGCTGGGGATGTTCTTACCCACTGCCGTCATCGATGCAATCGGAGCTAAAGGAGCTTTAATCGGTACTAAACTACTCGGTGGAATTACCGGGGTATTTAGTAAAAGCAAGGGTTTATTTAGCGCTTTAAAGGGAATGCTGAGTAACAGTTGGGCGGCTAAACTCGGCCGTTCATACGGTGGAAGCATTCTTAACGAAATGAAGACCGTCTTCAGAGGCGGTACTAAGATCGTGCCGGAAACCTTCTTAAAGATCGGTTCCAGCGCTGCTAAGATGTTCTCGAAAGGGTTTAGCCTGCTAAACCCTCGGAACTGGTTTAGCAAGGCCTCCGTGGCGGCTGGTGAAGAAGGTGCTAAGGCCGGAACGAGTTTTATTGGCAAGATGGCCACGGCAACTAAGTTGTCCTCTAAACTTGGGGCTATTGGTAAGTTCCTGGGGAGTAAATTATTCCTAGGAATCAATATTGCCTCCAGCTTATGGGACATCGGAAAAGCGTTTACCCAGAAAAAAGATAGGGTTGAAAATGCCGGTAAAGGTATTGGGGGACTTCTTGGCCTGGGAATTGGGGGTTACTTTGGTGGCCCAGCAGGTGCCGCAATTGGTTCAATGATCGGTGAATCGATTGGGGGCAAGATGGCCAACTCGGTTGTTAAGTTTACTAAAGGGACCATTAAGACGATGGAACTGCTATTCTCCAAGCATGGCTGGAGCAAAGCTTGGGGTAACCTATCCAAGAGCTGGAAACAGACTTGGGAAGGTTTAGGCGACTGGTGGGACAAGCTAATTGGCAAGAAGACCACTGGTAAGAAGAAATCATCGTCTAAAAAGGAATACAGCTCCGATGCCGTTGAATCATTGGGTGGCAACAACTACTCCAAAGAAGACATTGCCAACGTTAAGGCAATGAACAAGGCAATTCAATCCTATACCGGCTCATTAGCTAAGCTGAAAGCCTCAATCAGGAAGAATGACCCAACTAAGCAACTCAACGCGATGAATAGGCGCCTAACTAGCGCAACCTCGAGTTGGAAAAAGATGGCTAAACCGATCGAAGATATTGGGGACGCCTTCAAATACCTATCCAGGTTTACAGGCTCGATGGCTAAATACGATGCTTTTAAGGCGATGAACAACGAGCTGCCAAAACTCAGTAGAGTCTTAAAGAGCACTAAGATCGGTGCGGAATTAAAGAAGCTCGGTGACGAGATTCAAAAATCGAAGATTGGTTCCAAACTCAAGTCAATGGACAAGGATATCAAAGGTTCATCTAAGAATTGGGACTCGATGGCCAAGGCAATTAGGACGACTACCACCCGCTTTACAGCGATGGCTAAAGCCGTCGGATTGCTGACGGGAAGCAAGAATGGGTTTACTAAGTTAGAAACGGACGTTAAGTCATTCTCCAGGACCCTAGACAAGTACAAATTTGGTAAACAAATCTCCGAACAGGCTAACATCGCTAACTCCGCTTTGAGTGGTAAGAAATCAAGCTTTGTCGAAAAGTTTGATAGCGCCACTAATTCGATGACTTCCAAGCTTAAATCCTTTGGAAGATCATTTGAAAAGAACTGGCGAGACGTTTGGAGTAATGTTAAAAATCCGGTACAAAAGGGATTAGATCAGGCTGATACAGCGGCTTACGATAACTTTAAGTCGATTGAAAGCCGTCGCGCTAAGTTCCAAGATAGCTTCCTGAAAGGCTGGAAATCGTGGATTAATTCCGTTCGGGATGAATTCAAGGCTGGTTTCGGGAAGTTGCCTGACTATGCCGAATCCTCGATGAAGTCGATCGTAAGTAAGATGAACCGTGGGATCAAAGGGGTTAACACCGTAATTAGTGACTTTGGTGGGAGCAAGAATCTATCCACTATCGCTTACGCTGACGGAACCGACTCCCTCGGTAGCCACCCAGGCGGACATATGCTAGTTAATGATAGCGTGCGTCCGCACTGGAAGGAATTAGTCAAATTCCCTAACAAGCCATGGCAAATGTTCAACGAACGTAACGTCTTGATTCCAAACGCGCCACAAGGGACTAAAGTCTTGAGTGGTGAGGATACTCACAGTGTGATGAACGCAATGGGGGTTTCACGCTACGCTGATGGGACAGACGATTCCGACAAGTGGATTGACCGCTTGACCGGTAAGAATGAAATGAAGTGGCTTAAAAAGGCTTTCTTTGATAAGACTTCATTTACCGATAGCGTTAAGGTGGTTTCAACATTAGGGCAAGCGATGGCCGAAGGATTCTTAACGGCGATTAAGGTTCCAATCAAGAAGATCGCTGAGGAAGCTGACACTGGAATGAATCCAGACGGAACAAGTGCCGCGCCAACTGGTGACCACAAGCACTGGATGAAACAAGCCGGAATTCCTTCGAGCTGGTACAGTGCAATTAACTACATTGCTAGCCACGAATCTGGCTGGCGATTTAACGCTACTAACCGCTCATCGGGTGCTTACGGGATTCCACAAGCCTTACCAGGATCTAAGATGGCAGCCGCCGGGAAAGACTGGCGAACCAATGCTATCACTCAGTTAAAGTGGATGAAGTCATACGTAACCGATCGCTACGGTGGTGCGCCACAAGCCGAGAAATTTTGGAAGGCTCACCACTGGTATGCTAACGGTGGATTCCCAAGCCAACACATGATTGCTGAATTAGCCGAAGGTGACTTACCAGAGGCTGTTATCCCGTTGGATATTAGCAAGCGTCCACGAGCTAAACAATTGTTAGGCGAGACCATCAACCGGATGGAAACGGACGGCGGTGGATCAGGAATCAAGAAGGCTGACCAAGGACAGACTAACCAGGTTGATAGTCGTCTAATGCAAGTAATCAACTTGCTAGGGACAATCGCCGGGTTATCGCAACAACAAATTGATGCCATTACTAGCCTTGATTTGACCAACAATCCGATGGCCAACCGGAACAACCGAATGAACTTCTACCGTGATTATGGCCGGGACCAAGTCCTGGCGGACTACATGAGACCATAAGGAGGTGAAAATGACTAATGCAAGACCCGCACTTGTATATGAAGATTGGTAACAGTGATGAATTCGATATTGCTGACAAGATCCCCGGTGTCCACTACCTTGGGGACGATGCAACGCCGACTAACACCAATCAATTTAATCAGATCGCTGGTGTCGATGGTGCCTCGTTTGTCTACAAGACAATCAATAACTACCAAGTACCGGCTAAGTTTTATTTCACCTTCCGGGATTACCAGGACTACAAGTTAATCAAACATCAGATTAACCGCCTATTTGCGACTCGGGAATTAATCCGTATTCGCACGGACACTGAGAAATCAATAGTCCGTTTTGTGGTGGCTAATCTACCAACGATTGCTCCGATGGAAGAGGCTTACAGTCACTGGGCCACTTTCACAGAGAACTTCGATAACCCAAGCGGTTATCGTTACTCCTTGTATCGCAGTGACGCTGATAACATTGCCGAAAAGTCACAACTCGAAATGGGGATACCGGCTGGGCAAAAGCTGAACTACCATTTCACAACCCAAGAGTTTGATGTGTTTAACGCCGGCGACATCATTGTGGATCCATATTTTGAAAAGCACGACTTACAAATCAAAATCAAGTTCAACGGTAGTTCGCTAAAGTTGGAAAACACGAATAATAGTTCGGTTTATACCTATACGAGCCCTGCAACATCGAACGACACAATCATACTAGATGGGATAACAACCACGTTAAACGGACAACCAGCTAGTAACAACACTGATTATGGAAACTTAACCCTGGAACCGGGGTGGAATCATATCAAGGCAACCGGAGCTAGCAGCCTTGATATAAACTTTAGTTTTCCGTTTGTGTACATCTAAATGCAGACGAACGAAAAGTTAATCGTGCAAGGCTCCCAACGCTCCGAACGGGAGCCCTTAAACAGCGTGGACCCGGATACGTTCTGCATCACGTGGGATATGAACTCGTCCTGGAGTCTACAATTCACGGCTAAGCAAGATAACTCCCTTGCTTATGCCATGCTTGATAGTGAAGCCTCTCTATTCTGGGATGGGCAAGAGTACATCATCAAGCAAGCCGAACCCGACTACTCGGAGGGAGTGAGTGCTAAAAATATTGTGGCGACTCACGTGTACACCGAGTTAAGCCGGGTCCGTATCTACAAGGACTATATCGACCAAAGCGACCCAAGCAATAATAACCAAACGGACGTTCGAGTGGCCGAAGATGCACTAACGGCAACTTCTAACGGGACTAGCAAGACAACTCAGAATGGGAACACGAAAACTACCGTTACTAAGACGGACGAATCAGATACTGGTGAAAACCAAAAGTATTATTCAGTCGATGATGTGCTTTCAACTTACCTAAAAGGTAACTCTCTTGGATTTACCTGGGAGGTAATTGGGAACTTTGATAAGACCCGGATTGAAGAAATCACTGAAGGTAGTGGTTCGGACATGTTAAGCCAGATCGTTGATCATTGGCCCACGGCGATTATCTATCCAGACAACCGCCACATTCGAGTTTACGACTTGAATAGTTTTCAAAAGGATCATGGCAACCGGCTAGACTACTTACGAAATACCACTGAGATTAAACTAACGTCTGATTCCACTTCCATTACCAACGAGGTAATGTGTATTGGGGCTCGGTATTCATTAGAGACCGAAACTGAAACCACTACCGAGTCGGCGGATGGCGGTACCTGGGGATGGCCATTTCCAAGTGTTGGTAAAGGTTCATTTACTGGTGCCCAATTATTTGGAGTGAATGCCGGCGGAGAATTTCGCCAAAATGGTTTCCACGATGGACTAGACTTTGGCTCGGTAGATCACCCAGGTAGTGAAGTTCATGCTATCCACGGTGGGAAGGTGACTATCAAGTCTTACGGTGGTCCAGCGATTAGTTACTACGTAGTCACTCACTCTGACGATGGATACAATGTGGAATACCAAGAAGCATTTAGCTCAATGAACGATATCACTGTTAATGTTGGTGACACGGTTAAAACCGGTGACGTGATCGGCTACCGGCGGACTGATCACCTGCACGTGGGAGTAACGAAGGCGTCCATTCCGGGCGCCTTTTCTAGTGCTTTCATTAACAACGGCACGTGGCGAGACCCGGAAAGCCTGATTGAAAAAGGTACTGATGGTGAATCTGAAGGCGACACGGAATCAACTAGCAATACGGTAGAGTATTACTATTTCCGGCCATTTTTAACCAAAGTCCAAAGCTCAATCGATAAGTACGGGGAACACCCGATGGATCCAATCGATGATAGCCGGTTCACGGACGCTAAGGCAATGGAAGAATACGCCTTATCTAAAATTCAACCTGAACCGGCCTTGTCGGTCGATGTAACAACCTTTGAGAACTTCAATCCAATCGCCGGCGATGTAATGACACTCAAGATCAAGGACGGGTCAATTTTAACGCACCTGGCAGTAGTTGGTTACGCATGGTATCCAGAGTCACCAACTAATCCAACTCAGCTAACGTTAAACACTAACCCCCAAAATATCCTTGATTACCAGAGCGGATATAGCCGTAAGATCACGCAAGCATTAAACAATGTGAATGAGCGAGTGGCTGAAATGCTAAGCAACACAGAAAAAAGCGTATGGACGCAAAACGAGGTGAATACCTTTGGTTCAAACCTTGAACTTCATCAATCTGAGCAGTCAACAAGTACCAAATGACGTTGACTGGGCCGGGTTGGTAAATTCTGGAGTGCAAGGCGTTTTAATCCGACTGGGGCATGGGATCATCCGTGATCCGTGTGCCAGCGGACATATCGCCAAAGCCAAACAATACGGACTTTACTGGCACGGTTACCACACCTACGAAGGTGTAGTTAATGAACCACAATTTACGATAAAAAATGCAACCGAATTAGGGCTATCAACCAGCCAATACTACTTTATCGATTTAACCAAGAGTTCCGACCCCTTCAATGACTACTATGCCTTGCACGCCACTTGGTTAAGCCAGGGTTACTCAACTGGACTACTGATCAGTAACGATGATTACCTATCCAAGTTTACGGATAGCGAGGTGACCGCTAGCGGGACCCTCCGTTGGTTAATCAGTGACACCGAACCGGCTAACTACGATGTATGGCAGTATTCAAGCGAGGGGATGGTCGGAACCAGTAGCGCGAAGGTCGGCTTAAACTTTGCGAAGACTGACAAGCTCAAATACAACCTGAATACCACTCTTACAGGAGCTGATATTAGCAAAGACCCGTACAATCCCCAAACGCCAGTCGGCGGCGCCTACATTGGTTGGGGATATGACACAACGGGGCTTGGCGGGGGCAAAACCATCGGTTACTCAACCAATGGGAAAAACTTTTACGCCTTAATTGGTCCCAATGGGTTGGTTGTGCGCAAGAGTGACGGTAATCGGATCTATGGAACAATTGCTGATCAAATTGATTCGGTAATTAGTGCTAACGTGATTCCCGCCAAATCCGCCGCTGATAGTGCCGTAGCGTATGCCAACGATGCAATTAAAAAGTCGAAAGTCAATAGCCAGGCGATCGATGATATTAACTCGGCTGTGAGCGATGCCGTGTCGGACGCTGCGGTTGCCAGGAGCGATGGCCTACGAGCGTGGGATGCCGCACAGTCCAACGTCAATTTAATCGATTTAAACTATGCGTCAGCAAGTGCGGCAATCTCAAGCGCTCGTACCGAAGCAATTGCGGCGGCTGATGAGGCTAAATCATCGGCGAGTGTAGCACAAGCTGGTGTCGTTGCCGTGAAATCAGACGTAGCAGCGGTGCAGGAAGACGTGACCGCCACACGGTCAGATGTAGCGGTAGCCAAGAGTGATATTGCTGATACCAAGACCACACTTGCGCAGACCGCATCGGACTTAAACTCTAAGATAAGTGGCGTGGAGACTAGCTTAGCCGACACGACCAGTGCCTTAAGTAACGCTAAGACGGCGTTAGCCAGCGATGTGGCGGATGCTAAAAAACTAGCTAATACCGCCCAAGCAACGGCTGACAGTGCCGTTGAGAGTACTGGTGAGAATGCCAAAGCATTGACTAGCCAAGCCAATGCGTTGAGTGATGCCAGGAAGGCGATAGATAGTGACATCGCTAATACTAAGGAACTAGCCAACGCGGCGCAGACAACGGCTAACAGTGCTGTTGAGAGTGCCTCCAGCGTGGCAAATAATCTAGCGGCAGTGGCAAGCCAAGCAAAGGCCAACGCAGATGGGATCACGAAGGTGACGTCCGATGTGGGATTATTGCAAACCACAGTGGCTAACAACACCGGCGACATTTCAACAATTCAAGAAACAGCGAAGCAAATTCAGCAATCTGTTTCTGATAACGCCGGTAACATCACGTTGGCCAAGCAAACCGCTGACAGCGCTGTTACGGTGGCTAGCGATGCAAAATCAAATGCAACTGTTGCCGTGCAAACTGCTAGCGGAGCAAGCGTCACGGCTAAGAATGCACAAGGTGATGCCACCACCGCAATGACCACGGCCAATAGCGCTGTTATCCAAGCAAGCGACGCAAAGTCTAATGCGACAGTCGCCGTCCAAACTGCAAGCGAAGCCAGCTTAACAGCGACTAACGCGCAAGGTGACGCAAGCATTGCCAAGCAAACAGCAAGTGATGCCAGCGTTCAAATCAAAAACGCACAAGGCGACATTTCAAAATTGCAAACCCAAGCGGGAGCGATTGAAACGAGCGTTGCGAACAATTCTGGGGCGATCGCTGACGTGCAGGCTACCGCTAACCAACTCAAGGCAAGTGTTTCCGATAACGCAGGGAACATCACGATCGCCAAGCAAACTGCTGATAGTGCTGTCACAGTGGCTAGTGATGCTAAGAGTAATGCGACGGTGGCTATTCAAACAGCGTCACAAGCCAGTATCACAGCTAGTAATGCAAGTGGTCAGGCAACAAGTGCCGTTATCACTGCTAACGGTGCAATGACAACCGCTAGCAATGCTAATCGCAATGCCACAGTAGCGGTACAAACAGCAAGCGGAGCCAGCCTAACGGCAATCAATGCCAATAGTGACGCCACAGTCGCTAAGCAAACCGCCAGCGAAGCTAAAGTCCAGGCGTCCAATGCTGAAAGTGACTTCGCACAGCTATCGGTCAGAGCTAACAAGATTGAGACAAACGTGGCGAACAACAGCGGTGCGATTGCTAACGTGCAACAGACTGCGAACGGGCTAACCACAACGGTAGGCAATGTCGATAATCGGGTTAAGACGATTGAAGATAAGACCAACTGGACAACTAAGACCGGTCCACTTGATATGAACACGTTGACAACCACCCAGAATATCTATTACCGGGACACTAACCTAAATAACGCCGACGGCGAAACTGGTTGGGCATATATCCAAGTGGTAAGCATGGGTGAACGGGTCACACAAACCGTATGGCACGATCGTTCGAGCATTCAACACACAAGAACGGGTGCTGCGAGTGGATCAAGTTACAACTGGGATGCCTGGAATACAGTCGCTACTAATGCGCAAGTGGTTCAGGTAAAACAAACTGTTGATGGAATTACGACCACAATCAATGATCCTAAAACCGGGCTTAACGCTACCTACCAAACAGCAGCCGGCAACTCAACTACGATCAGTAACATCCAAGGCGATGTCAGCCAACTTAAGGTGTCGGCAAGCTCGGCCAGTGTAGCCCTGTCAGACGCGGCCGGTAACATCTCCAGTTTGCAGGCAACGGCAAGCGAGCTTGAAACCAAGTATGCTGATGCGGCAGGTGATATATCCACACTACAAGCAAACGCTAAAGGCATGACACAGACAATCAGCGACGCACAAGGCGACATTGCCAAGCTCAAGACGCGCGCCGATGGTTTCGATACGCAGTTTGCTAACATTAATGGCGACATCAACAAGATCCAAACGAATGCAACTGGGGTTACGCAGACACTCGCTAACACCAAGAGTGATGTGGCTGTCTTGCAGTCAAGGGCTGACGGCTTCGACGCCAAGTATGCCACCGCTGCGGGCGATATCAATACGCTTAAAGCGAATGCTAGTGGTATTAGCCAAACGCTTACCAACGCGCAAGGTGATATATCCACACTTAAGTCTACGGTGTCCGGCGTTCAAACTATGCTTACCGATGCGCAAGGTAATATCTCTACGCTCCAATCGGACGTATCGGGGCTAAAAAAGACGACCAGCGATAATGCAGGAAACATTTCCATATTGCAGTCCACCGCCAATACGTTGACCAGTCAGATGAGCAGTGCGCAAGGTGACATCAGCACGCTTAAGCAGACTGCTACCTCACTAAATAGCAAGTATGTGGGTATGTCTGGCGACCTGAATAACTTGAAAAGCCAAGCTCAATGGGTAACCGTCACCGATACGGTTGATCTAAACAACATCAAAACGCCTTGCCACGAATTCCTTAAAGGGACAGTGACCAATGCACCTAACGAGACAGCTTGGTGGTATTTGACAGTTGAAGGCTCAGATGGTAACCGAATCACTCAAACCGTAATTGCCAATCAATCAAACAATCGCTATACACGACGATTTGCCGATAGCTGGTCAGCGTGGGTTAGAGATGCAACACAAACGGATGTCACTGCCCTGAGTGGCCAGATCACGGCTAACACCACACAGATCACTCAGAATAAGCAAGCCATTGCACTCAAAGCCGACCAGGCAACAGTTGACAATACCAACGGGACTGTTCAAAAGTTGCAGGCACAGCTCCAAGTGCAGGCTGGCCAGATTGCTACTAAGGTATCGAGTAGTGACCTTGATGCTAAGGGTTATGCTACACAAACTTACACACAAACGCAGATTAAACAGACGTCTGATAATTTGAACGCCAACTTTACCAAACTTCAAAACGACACCAAAACCGCTTTGACTAACTTGGCGATAGGAGTGGAAGGTGTCCAGGCACAGGTCTACAATTCTGATGGATCGAGCAAGATCACTCAGCTGTCAAATTTGATTTCAACCAAAGTATCAAGCGATGACTTTAATAGTCTAAGCAAGTCTGTGAACTTGCAGACGCTAGATTCGGCCGATATTAACAACATGAAAACCAACGGGCACTACTTTGTCCATAATCTAGCTAACAACCCAATTGGCGGCTGGGTTTACGTTGATATAACTGGTAACGGAAATGACCGAATTCGCCAAGATGTCTACCAAGATAATGGAACCAAACATAAGTATCGGCGTTGGGTTAATACTTCATGGACCGGTTGGGAAGAAGGAGCAACTTATACTGAGATTAATCAGCTTCAAGATGCCATCAACCTGCGAGTTACCAAAGACGATCTGATTAGTCAAATCAACCTGCAAGCGGGGACAGCTTTAATTCAATCAAACAAGCTGGTTCTTGATGCCGGGACAACCGTCATCACAGGTGAGGCGTTTATCCCTAGTGCGGCGATCAGTAGCATTAGCGCGGACAAGATCATGCTAGGCTCAACGTCACTGTACAACTCAGACGGGACACTTAATCTGGTCAATAAAAATGATGGGACTACCTCCAAAATTACGGTTTCACAAGGCAACGTTAATTTTGACGGAGTAAATAAGAACGCATCGATCATTAAGTTTGCAAGCGATAATAACACGAATGCCTTTACGGTCAATCCAACCGGCGCAACAGTTACACCAACCCTTTTCTTTGAGAGATTCGATCAAACGGTAGGCCACTGGCTCGGTTTTACTCGAAATGAAGTCGAACATGAAGGGGTCACTTTCCATACATGGGATGATGAAGCCGAACGTTTCTTCATTTCTTGCCATGCCCGCTGTGATAAAAACTTAAGAGTGCTTGGTACCTTGTCTCAAGGATCTTGGGATGGCACAACTGCGAAACCCGAAGCCGGGGTCTTAACTATCAAAAGTGGTAACACGATTTGGTCTGGGAGCGATTTTCTCGCAGTCGGATCTAATGTTACCGGTACGTATACTGGTATCTGGGCCAAGTCATTCAGCCAACAGTCCACGTTGTCGTCTAAGACCAACATTGAGACAGTCAATCCGAAGGACGCATTAGACCTTATTAACAAAACTGATATTAGATCTTACCAATACAAATCTGATGTTGCTGAGGGACATACCAAGCGCTACACATCATTAATCATTGATGACGTAAACGATGTGAGTCAATACTACGCACCAGACGAGTTTATTAATGAGGAACGAACAGGTCGTGATGATGGATCGGCGGTCGGCTATCTATTTTTAGCAGTTCAAGAATTAACAAGGCGAATTAAAACATTGGAGGAAAAATTAAATGAATAACGAAGCAATGCAAAATCTAGTGAATGACTACGCATCAGAACTGGGTGTACTGCACTCAAACCTAGTGATCGAGCGCGCAAACAATCGAACGCTACAAGCGCAACTAGATAAGGCGAAGCAAGAACTGAAGGAACTCAAGAACAAGCAAGACACTACTAAGGAGGACTAAACATGAACGTACAAGTTAACAGTTTTACTTACAATTTCACCGATGGCCAAATCAATTCGGCTCAAGTGGGGCTCTATGGGAACAACCAATCAACTGGCGAATATATCAACGCGTCAGTACGGATCAACCAGTCTGATCTAAGCGAGGGTGCTACCTTCTTAACGGTAGCCATGAATGACATCATCGCCATTGACAAGAAGAAGCTGGCGGCTGACACTGCGCTTAATGACGCAACCACCACTCCTCAAGCCCAATAGGAGATTATTAAATGACTAAGCTAATCGCCTTTGGTGATTCGATCTTTGCCGGCTGGGACGGGACTAAAAACGTTGGCGAAAACCAGCGGATCCCGGAGCTAGTCGGCAAGGAACTGGGATGGACGGTGGAAAACTGGGCAATCAGTGGAACCAAGTACGACACTTCTTACACCGGTTTCCCCGGTATCTTAGACCAGCACCCCATCACCGGTTACGACTATGCGATGTGGATGTATGGCGTTAACAACTTCGGTTGGCCTGATTCACTCGACACGATCAAGCAGTGCTTGCAAAGTGGGATCGATAAAGCCAAGCAACAAAGCCCAACCACTAAGCTACTGGTGATTTTGCCCACGCAAGACTTTAGGTGGGGCGGCACGACACTATATGATATTAACAGCCAGTTTTGGTCGCAAAATCAACTTGATGACATGATCAAAGAGGTCGCCCAACAGAATGGGGTGGCCTTTTTAGATTGGCGAGACGACCCGGTAATAACGCCGGAGAACTGTGCTGAAACGCTTGGTGACGGTGCCAAGGGAGTACATCCAACGGTGGCCACGATGGTCAAGTTAGCTAGCCGAATCGCTGACAAGCTCAAGACGATGGGTGGCACGGATACCCCCGTACCTTCACCATCGCCAACCAAGAACACGGCACAACTCAAGCTCGCCCAACTCACGCAAGCGTCCGACTTGATCGACAACCTGGCAAGCAACGACCAGCTCGTAGTTGACTACTTGAACGGCGTTGACAGCCAAATAGCTAGTATTTTTGCGACTGGCACAATTGGTGCTCGAACAGTTACTAAACCAGACGTAGATACGCTCGGTCGTGAGACGCGCAACTACATGTTTGATTTATTTGGTTCCCTTGAGATGTACCTAAATAAATTAATCAAGGTAGCCAATGCTTATGGTGTGCTAGATCCACAGACGGGACAGGCTACCGCAACGGTGACTTTAACTCCACCAACGGGCTTGACACTCGGCAGTGACTTCATGGACGCAATCAACGCCTTATGGGCCACGATTGAATCCACACTCAATAACTTACAGTCTTACGCAAACGAATTTTAATGGAGGTATGCAAATGGCAACTTTAGTAGGTGACGCCGCCACTTTGCAAGGCAAGTATGTGGTGCTAGACACCACCGTTGGCTCCACGCGATCGGTGATCGTCCCACAGCTTTCTGGGCACCAGGGAGACGCTGGGCGGATTGTCTATCTGGCCATTAAGGATGGCACAACGCCTCACAACATGGACGGCCAAAAATTGGTTCTCAAAGCAAAGGACGCTAGCGGCACACCAAAGGTATCTGACACCATGACCGCCGTGGATTCTTCTGCTGGGGGCTTAGTCCAATTCACGGTCCCGGCACAGTTTTACCAGGCTGACGGCCCTTACAGTACGGCTTATTTTGAACTCAGATCCACTTCAAGCGACACGGTTATCAGTACGATTAATGTGTCCTTTGAAGTGCTGGAATCAGCCACCATCATGACAACCGGTCAATCGGAAGTCTATAACAACGAGATGAGCAAAACGATGGAATCGGTCAACGCGTCCATCAACAACCAACTCCAGATCTTACAAAATCAAGTTAGCAACGCAGCCGCACTGGCTAAGACTGCACAATCAAGCCTTGACGCGCTCACGGCCGCCGCTAAGGCTAACTCGTTCGCGGCTCTGTCTGGTGATAACAAATTTACTGGTAACAATAATTTTGGCGGGACTACCACGATCGATAATTTATCAAGCCCAACAATTGACAGCCTCAAGAACACGCTGACCAACAACATCAACGCCGTTTCCAAAAGTGTTAGCTCACAGTTATCAGGCAAACTACAAGTCGCCGATAGTTGGACACGAAACTACACACTCGGCGGAGCCTTTAACGCACCAAGCGGTGGGACTAATCAATTCGCCCTTTCTCGCTACAAAATCATGGATGGCTTGGTCATCATCACGGGACGGGGTGACTTGGTGATCAACTCGGCGAGTGAGTATTACGAAGGCAACATCACTCTCCCGTGGGTAGTGGACAACGCCGATACGGCCTTCGCTCAAGTCTACTGGAACGACGCCAATGGTGCGAGTTCATACGCGCTCCCTCACTTAGGGGCGCGGAGCAATCAAATCGGAATCTCGATGAAGGGGGCACGGACCAACCAAACGGTTAGGTTGTCGCTGGTCATTTTCACGCAAGACTACTAGGGGGTAATTAAATGGCAATTGAGTCTTTATCAATTGATCCTGCTTCTAAAAAATGGGTCATTGACGGCGTAATACAGGACTACTCCGCTGTCGGACAAGACGGGGCAACGCCAACTCCTGATCAGACAACCGGTCACTGGCTTATCTCTGGTAAAGATACTGGAATCCAAGCCATCGGTAAGGACGGTAAGGACGGTAAAAGTGCTTACCAACTGGCGGTTGATAACGGTTATCCATCCAGTCTGGACACATGGTTAGCATCCCTTAAAGGCGATAAAGGGGACAAGGGTGATACGGCGTTAAGCGTCAAAGTTGGCTCCGTTAGTTCAGGTGACACAACGACCGTGACTAACTCGGGGACGTCAACCGACTTAGTCTTGAACTTTACTTTCGCGCCAAAGGATTTAGAGGGGCTGGCTAGTTACGCGACCAAGACAGATTTAAACGACTACGTAAAGACTTCAGTGCTAACTGGCTACTACACGTCAGCTCAGTTAGACACTAAGCTGAGTGCTAAGGCTGACCTCTCAATGGTGGCCAACATTGCCGACAAAGATACCGTTCAAACATTCTCGAACAAAGTTGACCAGCTAACATCATTGGTTAACTCACAAGACCAGACGATTGCTGGCTTGCAAACCCAGCTCAATACGGCCTTGGCCCAGCTCAAGACGGTAATGGCTAAGGTCAATTCATCGGCCACAACCACGTCTTCTCAAACTTAATAGGAGGCGGTCTTATGCAATACAAGCGCAACAATTCATTAATGATCACCAGTATTGAGACGGTGATTATGGGTCTTGTGCTTATTTTCAATCATCCCTACGACGATCCAACGCGCCCGGTTTTCCACGCGATGAATCTTTTCCAAAGCTGGCCAATGTGCGCATCCCTACTGGTGCTAGGCGGAGGAGTGCTAATCTTAACGATTTGCAACTACCATAAGCATTTTGCGGACTTTGTAGCAACTGTGCTAATGGCAGCGTTGTGGATGGCGTACCTGGTTACGTTTTTTGTCCAGGACGCTTTCTTGCAGCCGTCCGTCTCGGTAGCCACGATCTTAATCGGCTTTGTTTTTATCCGAATCTTGCTAGACGCTTTCTTCCATTTTGAAAGGGGCGTGTGGATTGGTTAAATGGGACCTTATTTTATCGTTAATCGGCGCTGTTTTCGGTGGTGGTGTGTCAGCGATATTCGCGTGGTTGCAAAACCGTACGACGTCAGATGTTGATCGGCACAATGTGATCTACTCAAGCACAGATAATTTGTCCACTAATCTTCGTGATACGTTAGACCGGCTTAACGAGGTGATGAACGAAAATTTCAGTTTGAAAAATCAGATTATCGATTTACAAAAGAGAGTCGATGAACTTACGTATCAAGTGGAACAACTATCAAAAAAATAGGTGACACAGGACTAAAAGGAGGACAAAAATTAATGAAAACAGTTAATGATATTGTAGAATGGTTGATTCAATCGGGTGCTTTAACAGCACTCTTTTTATTTGCCTGGAAGTTTGTTAAGCCTTGGCTTGATGCCAAAGCTTCTCATGCCAGTGCCGAGAAGGCCAAAGTAGCTTGGAGTTTACTAGAACAAGTGGCCGACATTTCAGTGACAGCATTGGTTGGCCAGGATATGACTGGCAAAGAGAAGTTTGATTTGGCAGTTAAGAATGTTTTGCAAGCAATGCAAAGCCATGGGTTTGCAGTTAATCAAGCGGCCGTGGAAAATGCGGTGCAATATGCTTATGAACATAGCCCACTGACGCCAACGGTTGTGCCAGGCAATGATAGTCAACCAGCACAAGGAACAGAAGTTGCAATTGATCCAAAGGAGGTCAAATAATGGCTTTGCGAAACTTGTTCATCGACGTTTCAGGATATCAAGAAGATAGTGTGGCTTATTTCCAACGTGCTAAGGACCAAGGGGTCATGGGGGTCGTTGTTAAGCTGACGGAAGGGTCGGAAGATGGCTCTGCTTATGTAAACCCTCGAGCTGAAGCACAGATTCGCAATGCGGCAACCGTTGGTTTGCGTGTTAGCTGCTATCACTTTGCACGCTATACCAGCAATGCAGATGCTCAAAACGAAGCTCGTTTCTTCGTTAAGATCGCTAAGCAGTATGGCATAACGAGTGACACTCGAATGGTTGACGATGCGGAAGTTCATTCGGTAGCCGATTATAATTCCGCAACGGCCGCCTTTCTGAACGAAGTCAAGGCTCTTGGCTATGCTAACGTTGGACTTTACTCGATGAAGTCGTTCTTCACTAGCGGAATCCTTAACAGTCATGGTTTTGGCGAAGCTAAGATTTGGGATTCCGGTTATGGAATTACTGACTTAGGCATTGACAACGCCGCCGCATGGCAATGGACTGACAATGGCCTCGGCATGAACGTCGACACGTCATATGACTTTGACGGAGCATTCACGGTTAATAGTTCAAATTCTGGATCGGTTCCATCTACGCCAATCCCAGCACCACAACCAGTAGAACATGTTGGACATCCGGCAACCGGCACTTACACGGTTCAGCCAGGAGACACATTGTCCGGGATTGCGGCTAAGTTTGGGACGACCTATCAAATTCTATCCGCTCTCAATGGTATTGGCGATCCTAACCAAATTTGGCCGGGACAGGTGCTTAAAGTTACCGGTGCAGCTAGCCAAGAATCAACATACTATGTTCAATCCGGTGACACCTTGTCATCGATTGCAACTAAGTTTGGTACAACCATTTCGAACCTGGTAAGCCTTAACCACATCAGCAATCCTAACGTCATCTACGTTGGGCAAAAGGTCTACGTTGGTGAAGCTACACAGGGACAATCAAATGCTTATACTGTGCAATCCGGTGACACGCTTTCCGGGATTGCGGCTAAGTTTGGTACGACCTGGCAGGATTTAGCTCAGAAGAACGGCCTAGCAAATCCTAACGTTATCTACGTTGGGCAAACGCTAACAATCTAATATGTATTAATAATAAAATTAATCCCCCTTACCTTAACTGGTGAGGGGAATTTTTTTGTTTGATAAAAGACTGCCCTTTTGACAAAGCAGAATAATTATAATAAAATGATGACGCGGGTAAAGGTTATCTTTACACCGACTAGAATTACCGTAACGATAGCAATATTAAGCGTAATTTTAAGTACGCCGTGGTAATTCGGAGGGTCTTGTGGCCCTTTTTTATATCGAGGTTATATAATGAATCAACAACTAAAAGGGCAATTCGTTAAAGCCCCAAGCAAAAATATAAGCAACGTTGTAAATAAAACAGTTGATATTAATCCTAAATCAGCTATGAATGAGTTATTAAAAAACCCTAAATTAGTAAAGACCTTAAAAATGTTATCATTAGTTTAAAATAAAAAAAATCCATCCAGACCAAATTATCTACTATTAAATGATTAATCCCCCTTGCCTTAACTGGTGAGGGGGATTTTTTTGTGTTTTCTTCAAAAATATGTAAATAGATATTTACAAACATGGTGATTGTGGTATTATATATTTGTAAATAGGTATTAACAAATCGAAGGAGAACGTAAAATGATTATCAACACTGACCAAATTCAAGACCTACTAAATCAGCAAATTCCTGATCTGACCTTAGCGCGAGAAACAGGGGTTTCCAGGCAAACCATTTTTAACCTCCGAAAAGGGAATTCAAGCCTTGATAAAATGTGGCTTGAAACAGCGGTAAAATTGCAGAACTACGTGGACAGCAACGTCCATTACTCATTCGATAGTGACGGCCTGTTTGAAGAAGCTAAGGCCGACTACGAAGACTTTGGCGACGAGCCTGTCTTAGCGGTTTACAAAAGCTATCATGGCCACGAGTTTATCGTTGACTATGTAATGTCTGTTAATGGCGCGTATGAGGCTAATCAGCTAAACGAGGGAGAGGAGCTAAAACCTATGAGAATGGGCCGACTGGTTATGCTGCTTAAAAAGCAGACAGAAATTTAAATTTTTTTAGTTACCAGCTTTTAACGTCGATCAGGCTTGGACGTAATTCTATAAATAACGCGCATGGCCATCTGATTTTAAATGATATAAATGCTATAATTAAAGAAACTAATGTTCGAGGTACAAAAATGTCTGAGAAAAATCCGTTTGAAATTGTTGATGGGCAGGTTATATTACATGACGAATTTCAAGGAATTGATGAGGTAATTCTGAATTATGAGCAGGTAGCTGCGATTAAGTTGCTCATTAAAAATGCGTTATAGAATTATCACTATATTTGGTGTTATTACTTTATATAGTAAATGAGGGAGCATTATGTACGATGTTTTTAAGGTAGTTAATTGGTTACGAGTTAGAAACAACACTGATATGCGTCAGAACCCCAGCATAGAAGAATTGTCACAAATGAGGGTAATGAAGCTTTTGTATTATATCCAGGCTGCCAGTTTATCTACTAGCGGAAAACGAATGTTTGATAATGATATTGTTGCCTGGAAGTATGGGCCAGTTATTGAAGCCGTTCATATGAAGTATAGTGGTTGCAGAGGACTTGTTAATAGCGATCATCCAATAACGGATCAAAATTTGGAAGATTACAAAGAACTTCAGGCTGACGAACAGGCTTCAAGTATTTTAAACAGTATTTACGATGTCTATGGTTATAGTTCGGCATATGATTTAATGAGACAAATACACAAAGAGAAACCATGGCAGCAAACACCTCATAATGGAATAATTACGGATAAGTGTATTAAAGATTTTTATAGTGGAGTGTTTGTTTCCGATGCTTAAAGTTTTCACCGCTGGTTCCTCCGGCGGTTTTTTATTGAATACCTTGAAAACTAAAAAGGCCCTGCTTAATAGCGGGGCCTTTTTAGCTTTACTGGGACACTATTGGGACACTAACCAACTTAAAACGTTGATATATCAATACTCTTAAACATGATATCCATGGCTGGCAAGTGAAAATAAAGAAAGGATGAATAATAAATAGTGATCGATTATGATTGTTCGGAAATAAAAAACCGCCGGCGCACACGGCGTCGGCGGCTTTCTTAGCTTAATTAACCCTTGGCACCGCTACTGGTCGGCACGGGGGCTTTGCCCTGGTGAGCTGACTTAGTAGTCTTAGCCTTGGCTTTAGTCTTAATAACGGTTACCCGAAATTCGTTGACGTAGGCGTTTTCCAAGTCGAGGGGGGTAAAGGAGAAGTTTTCCACCCGGATTGGTTGACCCACCTTCAAGTCGTACTGTTGCTCCAGGAAAAAGCCGGTCAAAGTTGACACTTGGGTCTGTTCGAACTGGGGAATGGAAATCTTGAAGTAGCGCATGAAATCATCCAGTGGCATTTTTCCGGAAACCTTAAAGGTGGGGTTTCCTTGGGAATCGGGCTGGGTCTTTTCGATCATGTCGGCTTGGACGTGATCGATTTCTTCGCCGATCGTCCCGAAGAGTTCTTCGTAGATGTCCTTGTCGGTCACGATCCCAGAGGTTCCCCCGTACTCATCTTGCACAATGACCATTGGAACCTGCTTTTTGATCATTATCTGTAAAACGTCGGTGATCGGCTGATTTTCATAGGCGATTGGCAAGCGCCGCACGATGGCCCGGATTGATTCTTCCGGGTTGATCTGGTTTTGGCGCATGATGTCGTAAGAGAAGATGTAACCTAAGATGTGGTCCTTATCGTGATTGGCCACGACCGGGAAGCGGGTGTACTTCTTTTCAAAGTAGAGGTGGGCGGCGTCATCGATCGTTTCGGTGACGTCGATCACCGTTAACTGGGTCCGGTCGACCATGATGTCGCCGGCCACCTTGTCGTTCATCTTAAAGGCCCGTTCCATGAATAAAACGTCGGCCCGGTCGAGTTCGCCGGCCTTCTCAGATTCCTGGGAGAGGGAGACAATTTCGTTTTGGGTGTAGATGTCTTCATCGGGGTGAATCGAAAAGCCGAGCAAGCGCGTAATGGCGGCCGCTGAGCGGTCAAAGATCCACACCAGTGGGAAGAAGACAACGTGGAAGAACATGATCGGGTGAACGATGGCTAGGAGAATATTGACGGGTTTGTCAATGGCAATGTTTTTTGGCACCAGGTCGGTGAAAACGGCGTGAAGAAAGGTAAAGACCAAGATCCCGATGACTGAAGATAGGTCGTTGGCCACGGCGGTTGGCAACAGGTGCCACTTGATGATCAAAGCCGTGATGTAGCCTTCCCCGATCCACCCTAAGATCAGGGAGGTCAAAGTGATCCCAACTTGGGCGGTGGAGAGGTATTCCGTTAGGTGATCCAACATGTGCAAGGCCCGCTTAATTTTGCGGGTCTGCTTCATGGTCCTCAGTTCGGTTGGCCGAACCTTAATCAGGGAGTATTCGAGAAGGGTGAACAACGCTGCCAAGGCGAGGATGGCGACGATGATCACCAATATTGCGGGGCTGGTGCTTTCTGTTTCCATGGATTAAAAAAATCATCCTTTCCAAATTAATCAATGTTAAGAGTAATTGTAGCAATTCAAGGCCGGGAAGGGAAAGAAAGTAGAGTGATTTTCCGTATTTTCTGTCTAGCCTGCGGAAATTAAAAAGCTGAGGGAAGTCCGCGCCTATCTCAGCTTCGTCATTTTAATTAGTTGGGGTGGTTTTCTTACCCCGAAAGAGGAGCACCAGCCCTAGGTTAACCAGCAAGGTGAACCCGGTAACGGCAAATACCGCCGAGTAAGAATATACCCCGGAAATCATTGAACCCATGACCGAACCAAGTACGGAACCGGCGGCTTGGAAGCTCTGGTTGTACGAGAAGACCCGCCCAAAGGCTTCTTGGGGGACGTCGAGGGTCAGGATCGTTTGGGCCGCCGGTAAGAGGGCGGCGTTGGCTAACCCCAACAAGAAACGCCAAAAGGCCAGGTGCCACGGGGACTTAGTAAAGATCATTGGCACGAACAGCAGGGTAGCGATTAAAAGTCCCCAGATGAGGACCTTCAAGGGACCGATGCGGTCCATCGTGTGGCCGACCTTGGAGGCGGCCACCAAGGTCCCCATCCCCGGGGTGGCCGCCACCACCCCGGCCACGAAGGCAATGTTACCCTGGTTGTGCATCAGTTCCTTGACGTACAAGGAGACAATTGGGTCGATTGACATCACCGAGGATTGAACGATCATGGTGGTGATAAACATGACCACGATCAGCTTCACGTTCGGGATTTTGTGCATCAGTTCGCCCATTGGCTTGAGGGCCTGCTTAGTGATGGGGGTGAACTGTTCCTTGGTGATGAACCAGGTTGCAAAGAAGACGACGAGCATCAAAAAACCGGTGATGAAAAAGGGGATTCGGTAGCCAAACCATCCCGACAGGGTCCCCCCGAGCAGCGGCCCAACGAGATTACCGGTCACCCCGGCCGTCATCATGGCGGCCATTACCCAACCGGACTTAGAGTGGGGTGTTTCACCGGCCATCAGCGCCGTGGCGTTGTTGATGTAACCAGAAAAGGCCCCCTGTAAAAAGCGCAGGACGATGATCATCCAAACGTTGGTTGACAAACCGGTTAAAAAGATGGTGATCGCCATCACACCCGACGCCCGCATGCACATTAGTTTGCGGCCCTTGCGATCGGCTAACGAACCCCAATATGGGGAAACAATTGCCTGGGAAATAAAGGTCATCGCAAAGGCGAGTCCGGAATAAAGGTTGAGCTGCAGGCGGGAGAAATGTCCCAGTTCGTTGATGAACAGGGAGATAAAGGGCATGGTCATCGAATAGCCCATCCCGGTAATAAAGCTGCCAATCCAGAGGGTATAAAAGGTTTTGTGCCAGCCCCTTGGTAGGTGTTCGCTGGTGACGTTAGTATCCATGATACTCAGGTTCATCTCCTTAGAAAGTGGTTATAAAGTGGTGGCCTGGCGTTTTTGGTAGGCCAGGTAAGACCAAAAGACAAGTAACATCAAAACGGCTAATAATACAGTCACCCACATGGCGAGCTTGATCCCGGCAACCAGGGAGGCGGGGATGTCGGCGATTACTACGCACATGGTAACGGCCACCGCCCCAAATGATTGGCGTAGGGTGTTGTTTAAGGCCGACCCGTGGCTGTTCTCCCGCTTAGAAAGGGCGCGGAAGGCTTCGGAAAGGGCTGGTGAAAAGACCAGGGCGTTGCCGATCATCCGGACCGTGTAAGCGAGGGTGAGGGTCAGTAACGAAGAACGAGTTGAGATCGTCACCAGTGGGATGGAGGCCAAGAGAATCAACAGCCCCCCCCGTGGTGATTAACCACTTGGGACCGTACTGGTCATAAAGCTTGCCGGCAAAAAAGGCGGTGATGGCGTTGCAAATGGCGCCGGGGAGCAGGATCATCCCGGAAATAAAGGAGCCGGTGTGGCGGACGTTTTCGGCGTAGATTGGCAGGAGTTGTTCGGTACTCAAAAGGACCATGAAGGCCAAAATCCCGACGATCGTCATTAAACAAAAGGAGGGGTAGGTCATAATCTTAACCTTTAAGACTGGGTTGGTTAGCCGTAATTGGCGCCGGACAAAGAGGGTTAAAATTACCAGCCCGCTGATTAGCATGGCCCAACCGAGGGCGAAATTGACGGTGAAGGTAGTCAAAGAACCTAGGGTCAGGGCGGAACCAATCAAAGAGATGACCACCGAAAAGAAGTCGATGTGAATGGGGTGGGGCGTTGAGTAGTTGGGCAACATGAAGTAACCCAGTACACAGGCCAACACCATGAAGGGGAGCACCAAAATAAAGAGGTAGTGCCAGTTTAAAAAATGTAGGATCAGCCCGGCCGTGGACGGACCAATCGCCGGTCCAGCGGCAATTACCAGGGAAGAGAGGCCGAGGATCGAACCCCGCTTTTCGGGCGGGTAAATCGAGATCATGGTGGTCATTTGAAACGACATCAGCATTCCCCCGGCGCAGGCCTGAATCAAACGGGCAGCCAAAAGCATCCCAAAACTGGTTGCCACGCAGCCCAGTAAGGTGCCGGCGATGAAAGTTCCGAGGGTACCCAAGAAGACCTGGCGGTTAGTGAAGCACTCGTACAGGTTAGACGAAAGCGGTGTGATCACCCCGATCATCAGGGTGTAGCCCGTGGTCAGCCATTGAACGGTATTGAGGGAGCGGTGAACGTCGTGTTGAATAACCGGCAGCGCCGTTATCATCATCGTCTGGCTCATCAGGATAATGAAGGTTGAAACAAGAAGGATGATCGTTACCATCTTGCGGACGTTGGGGTCAATTTCGGTATGCATTAACATTTCCTTTCTAATGGTCATTAAACGCCAGCCCCCGGTAACCATCATTTACTGAGGACCGCAGGGGTGCTCAGTTTCACCCCTAAAAAACACGATGGGTCCCAGTAATGTTCGCAGCCGAACCACCAGAACCCATAACGGAGGATACTATGACGCCACTAAGGCATAATATTATCGCCGTTGTTGTAAATGCCCCTTTATTCTAACACTTTTCTTGGGTATGAAAACGACCAATGTGTTATCCTAACCACAGAACTGATAAGGAAGGGTGCAAGACATGGGAGAAAAAATAGCGGTCTTTTCGGATGTCCACGGCTCAGCAACGGGTTTGGCAGCGGTTTACCAGGATGCCCAGCACTTAGGGGCAACGGACTACTGGTTCGTGGGCGATCTTTTAATGCCGGGTCCGGGGGTCAACGAGGTTTGGGACCTCTTTTGCCAAATCAACCCCTCGTTAATTGTCCGTGGTAACTGGGACGACCTAGTCATTAACGGGGTGGCCGGGCGGATCCCGCCGACGAAACCCTCGCGCTTGTACTTTGGCCGCCTGGCCCAGTACGTAGCCAGCCGGGTACAACCAGGGGTGGTCGAACAAATGGCGAAGTGGCCACTGCAACAAACGCGCCAGGTGGGGAAATACACCTACACGGTAAGCCACAACCTCCCCGACCTAGCGATGGGCCAGGACCTGTTCCCGACTAACCCGGCGCAAAACTTTGACCGGCTCTTCTCCGGTCAAACGGCAGCGACCACGGCTCAGGTGGCCATTTACGCTCACGTTCACCACGAACTGATGCGCTACGCCACTGACGAACGCTTGGTCTTAAACCCGGGCTCTGTGGGGGAACCCTTTAACCGGCAGTGGGACTTGCAAGCAGATACCAGGGCGCAGTACATGCTGTTAGAAGTGGATGAGCAAGGGATCGCCGGGATTAATTACCGTCACGTCGCATACGACAAGGAAGAAGATTGGCAAATGGCGTGCGACTATGACCTCCCTTACCTGGAGCTCTACCGGCGCCAACTTGATTCCGGTCGGGTCGATACCCATAACCAGGAACTAGTGGCCAAGGTCAGCGAGGAACACCATTACGCACAGGAGTACGCGGCCTTTGTTAAGGAAATCCAACAATCGAAGTAAAACACTTGCAATTTCTGGGGTGAACAGTAATAATTACTATTTGAATTGACGAGTGAATGAGTATGTTGAAGCGACGTGAAATTTAAAATTTAGGAGGAAAGTATGGCTAAAAAATCAAAAATTGCTAAGTTAGAACACCAACGGGCGACGGTCGCCAAGTACGCGGCTAAAAGAGCGGCCCTGAAGGAAGCGGGCGACTACATCGGTTTGTCTAAGCTCCCCCGGGATGCAAGTCCCGTTCGCTTACACAACCGCGATCAGTACGATGGTCGTCCCCACGCTTACATGCGTCAGTTTGGGATGTCTCGTCTGACCTTCCGGGAACTCGCCCACAAGGGGCAATTACCGGGTGTCAAAAAGGCTAGTTGGTAGTAACGTTTAGGAAGGACGTAATCGATAGCTACGGTATTGGTGGTTGCCTACCGTCCTTTTTGTCACATTTGAAAATAGACTAAGGGCTGGGGAAAACGTTCTTTCCCGGCCCTTTTTCTATTGGGGTGGTATACTTAAACGATAATACATTAGAACGGAGGAGCCCCTATGATTGACGCCATTGTTAAACGAACGGTTCGCTATCGCCAACATTCCTTTATCCGGGTGGTACGACGGACCCTGGCCGTCATCTTCCCCTTAGCCTTAATTGGCATTATCGCCCAGGTATTGTTCATCGTTTTTTTCTCTAACGATGGATACTTATACAACGTTTTATCGATCGGGGATTGGGTCCCTAAGGTGGTCTTAACCAAGGCGCAGTATTCCCTGTTAGCCCTCTCACAGGTCACAATTGAGATGCTAACGGTGTACGCGGCTTACGGGGCGGCCCGCTACACCGCCCAGCTCTACCAGATTGATGACCAGGTGCCGGGGATTACTGGGTTGGTGACTAGCCTCTTGCTTTCGGTACGCTACACGCCCAACCGCGGGGTCAGTTTCGATCAGAACATGATGAGCTACGGCTCGCTGTTAGGGGGCTTACTCGTTGGTTACTTAGTCGGTCAAATCTTTCGCTGGTTAGGGAAAAAGAACCGGCTCAAACCCGGTCAACCAATTCACACGGTCGACATTGAAGAGCAAGTGGCCGCCTACACCCGGCCAATCTTAGTCATTATGCTTGGCGCTTTAGCGATTAACTTTGTCTTAAACCTCGTGTCTTATTATTCTTCTTACACCCAAGCGGCGGCGTTGATGCAAAGTCTGAGTTCGGGTAACACACCCTTTTGGCTCGAGCTCTTGATGGTTTGCCTGACGACTTTGCTGGAGTGGTTAGGGATTAGCGGCTCTTACAACTTCCAGCTGGGAACTGACAGCACGGAGGCGATGGCGAACCTAAATTACGCCTTGGCGCACCACACCGCATACGGGGTGCCGTATCCTTACCTTGGCTCTTCTCTTTACAACTCCTTTGCCAATTTTGGGGGAATCGGGCTCGCGTTGGCCCTGTTACTTGCAATGGCGATTGTGGCCCACAGTTATAACGAACAACGGATGGTGCGGGCCAACTTCTTACCGGTGCTGTTTAACAGGAACACGGGGCTAATGGTCGGCTTGCCGGTTCTTTTAAATCCGCTCTACATCTTGCCGGCGGTCTTTTTGCCAATGGTCAACATTTTAATTGCGGCCTTTGCCATCTTCATTCACTTAATCCCGACCCCGGTTTACTGGGTGCCGGATGGGACGCCGGGGCCGTTGGTGGCTTACGTTGGTAGTAACGGTAATTTCGTTACCTTACTCTTCACCCTTGCCCTGCTTGCCTTTGACGTTTGGGTCTACATCCCCTTTGTTCGGCTTTCCCTGGCCGTGGAGGGGCGGATCCGCGAAATCGATGCAAAGGAGGACCACAAAGATGTTTAAACTAACTAACCGTCAGCAACGGCGGAGCCTGTGGGTGTTGTTAGTGGGGATCTTGTTGCTAGTGGTCCTTTTGATTCCCACCACCAGTTGGGTTAAGAGTAGCACGAAGGAAAAAGCAGCCCAGCACAATTCCCAACTGTCCCCCTTAATTATGATTCCTGGTTCGTCGGCCACTAAAAATCGTTTTGACACCCTGGTTAAGCTCTTAAACCAGGGGAGCGCCACTAAACACTCCTTGTTAAAAGTCGAAGTTTACAATTCCGGCAAGATCACGTACACTGGGAAAATTCGGCGCGGTGATACGGAACCGATCATCGTGGTAGCCTTTGAAAATAACCACGATGGTTACTCCAATATCAAAAAACAGGCTAAGATGTTTAACGAGGCTTTCGAACAGCTGGTCCAAACCTATAAGTTCAATAACTTCAAGGCCTTTGGTCACTCTAACGGGGGGTTAATTTGGACGGTCTGGTTAGAAAAGTATTACGACGAAGCTGACGGGGCCAAGATTAAGACCTTGATGACCTTGGGGACCCCGTATAACTTTTCGGAAAGCTCGGTTTCCAATAAAACTCAAATGTTAAGTGACCTGATTGCCGATCGGGAGAGGATCCCCAGTTCCCTAACGGTGTTATCAGTGATGGGAACGAAGACCTACAACTCCGACGGCTTGGTGCCGGAGGGGAGTGTGGAAGCTGGTAAGTACATCTACCAAAAGGTGGTTAAGCACTATACGACGATGACGGTCACCGGAAACGACGCCCAACATTCCGACCTGCCCCAAAACCAACAAATCGTTTCCCTGATTAAGGAATACATCTTGAACCAAAATGGCAATCGGCCGGGCAGCAAAAACCGCAGTAACCGGCAAAACCAGTTGAGTAGCAACTAAGCACGAGAAAGGATGATACGATGATTAAGAAACTCTCCGCTTGCACTAGTATTTTGATTGGGAAGAAAGCGACGATTGACGGCACGATCATAATTGGCCGTAACGAAGATGCGAAGGCGGCCTGGCCCAAACGGGTGGAAATTCACCCCCGCGATAGCATGGAACGCCTCTTCATTTCCAAAGAAACGAAGCTGACCTTGCAACTACCGGCCCACAGCGCTCAATACATGGCGACCCCGGAGTGGACCGATAAGGACGGGCTCTTTGAAGAGGACGGCATTAACGAGTATGACGTGGCGATGTCAGCCACCGAGAGCGCCTACACCAATGAACTGGTGCTGGGATACGACCCGCTGGTGGAAAACGGCCTTAACGAAGAGGCAATGATCACGGTCGTCCTCCCCTACGTAAAAACGGCACGGGAAGGGGTGGCCCGCCTTGGTCAGTTAATTGCCGAGCACGGGACTGGAGAAACCAACGGGGTCCTCTTTGCCGATAACGATGAAGCCTGGTACTTTGAAACGGGTGGCGGTCACTACTGGGTTGCCCAACGGATCCCCGATGACGCCTATGCGGTGGTCGGCAACCAACTGGCAATTCAAGAAGTTGACTTTAACGACCCGGATAACTTTATGTTCCACCCCGGAATTCAGGCGTTTGTGTCCGAACACCACTTGAACCCTCATGAAGAGGGCTTTAACTTCCGGGAAATTTTTGGCACTCACGACCGGGCCGATGCCATCTACTCCACCCCGCGGGTCTGGTACGGTCACCAACTGTTCTCGAAGTCTAAGGCCCAAGCCGAACAACCAGAAGACCAGGACCTACCATTTTTGATGCAACCGGATCGTAAACTGAGCATTTTGGACGCCCAACGCTACCTGGCCTCCCACTACCAAGGAACACCGTTTGATCCGGTGGGGCGCGGGAGCCAAGAGGAAAAGCACCGCTACCGGCCAATTTCGTTAGCCAAGACCCAGGAGTCACACCTGTTGCAGATGAATCGTGGCGGCGCCAATATTCATTGGTTGGCACTGGGGGTTGCGGCCCAAAGCGTTTACGTACCCTTCTTTGCCGGGATTGATGACGTGCCGGCCCCATACAAGCGCGGTAAGTTGCCCGCCCAACGCAACTCCGCTTACTGGATTTATAAGGAGGCGGGCGTCTTAGTCGACAGCCACTATCACGATTTCTTACCTGACCTGCAGGCGGTTCAAAAAGAACTTAACGTTAACGCCGTCAAAATGGTTGCCCAAACGGATGCTCACTTAAAGGAGCTGAAAACGGCAACGGAGCGGGCAAACTACTTAACCCGCCAAAGTATCAACTTTGCGACCGACGCCCTCAATGCCTACCGGGACCTATCACTAAGTTTACTGACCAAAATGACGGATTACAGCCCGCTTAACTTTAAGACTGACGAAAACCTTTAGTGACGGTCACCCGTCCCTAGCTACGGACCGAGTGATTGATGTGACAAAGCTAATCTAAAGCAGAACCGGATATTTCCCGGGTGATCATTAATGGCGGAGGGGATGAATATGGAAAGTTTGGTAATGGCAGTGAGTGCGGTAAGTAGCCAGCCCCTGTCAATGTTTATTGTGATTTTAGCGGCCCTCTTAATCCCCATCTTGATGGCCCGCTTTCAAATTACTGGGGTCCCAACCGCGGTGGCCGAGATCATCGTAGGGGTGATCTTGGGTAAGAGCGGCTTGCAAGTGGTTAACACGACCACCAACCTGAGCCTCTTGTCATCGGTGGGGGTGATCGTGTTAATGTTTTTGTCGGGGATGGAGATCGATTTTTCCCTGTTCCGGCCGGAAAAAAGCAAGGGTGCCAATCACGAGGCCTCACCAGTCAAGTTGGCGGTGGAGGCCTTCATGGTCAGTTTGATTGTGGCGTTTGGCTTGGCTTTAGGGCTACGAAAATTGGGGCTCTTTAGCGACGTCTTCTTAGCAACGATCATCTTCACCACGATCGCCTTAGGGGTGGTGATTGCCACCCTAAAGGAAAAGGAGATCCTCAGTAAACCAATCGGCCAAACGATTTTGTTAACCGCGGTGTTGGGGGAAATAGTACCGTTGGTCTTGCTGACGGTGTACGCTTCCGTTCGCGGGGGTGATGCGACCAAAATCTGGTTGATTGTGATCCCGTTAGTAGTGGCGGTTATTTTGTTACACCGGTTTCACCGCCACTTCAGTTGGTTTAACCGGGTCACCAAGGCGACCACCCAGTTGGATATCCGGTTGGCGGTGTTCTTAATTTTCACCCTGGTCCTGGTTGCCGAGGCGGTGGGGGCCGAAAACATCCTGGGCGCCTTTTTAGCCGGGATGGTAATGAAGTTATTAGAGCCCTATGAATCAACCCAAGACAAGCTTACCTCGATTGGGTATGGTTTTTTCATCCCGATCTTTTTCATCATGACTGGGGCTAAGTTAAACCTACGTGAACTGTTGGTTAATCCCCACGCCCTGATGTTAATTCCGATTTTAGTGGCCGGGTTGGTCATCGCTAAATTGGGGACCTTTTTAGTCTACCGGCAGCGGTTTGGCAACCGAAATTCCTTTGCCGGGACTTTTTTGACCGTTACCACGATTACCTTGGTGCTGCCATCGCTGGAGGTAGCCAAAAACCTAGGTTCGATCACCCAAACCCAGTCTGATGCCTTCGTTTTGGCGGCGGTGATCGTCTGCATCTTTGCCCCGGTGGTCTTCAATAGTACCTTCCGCTTGGCAAAGGCGGACCGGATCAAGCAACGGGTCGTCATAATTGGGGCTAACGTTATGACGATCCCAATCGCCCAGCAATTAGAACGCAATTGGTACGACGTCCGGGTGGTCACCGATGATCAAGATAGTTACCACACCTACGATTCCGAACTGCAAAACATTTACTACCTTGAACAACTCAACCTTGCGACCCTGAAGCAAGCCGGCTTTTTGACGACCGACATCTTGGTGATTGGCCAGCAAAAAGAGGAGCGTAACCAAGTGCTCGCCTTGGGGGCCAAGGAAGCGGGGGTTGACCGGGTCATCGCCAATCAGTCTTCGATGCGGACGGCTAATGAGCAGACTCAAGCCCTAGTTGAGGCGGGGGTCGAAATTTTTAATACTTACAACGTGCAGGCGTCGGTCTTACGGGCCCTGATCGAGTCACCGTCAATCATGCAACTGTTGACCGGCACCGAGGCCGGCCTATTTGAAGTCCGGGTGAAGAATCACCGTTACAGTGGCATCCAACTGATGGACTTGCCAATGATTGACCAAATCACGATCAGCCGGATCCGTCGTAACGGGACTTGGTTGACCCCCCATGGCACAACGGTGATCGAGTATGGTGACCGGATTATCTTTACCGCGAAGGATAGGGACGTGGTGGCCAACCTGCGCGATGAATTTGCCCGCCCAAACTAAGCTCAATTGAAGGCGACGGCTGGCTATGTTAAAATCAAAACAAGCAATTAAGGAGGCCAAACGAATGCCATTAGTACACATCGACCTGATTGAAGGACGTAGCGAAGAACAATTAAAGGGGTTAGTGAAGGACGTTACGGCTGCCATCGCTAAGAACGCCAACGTACCGGAAGAACGGATCCACATTGTCTTAAACGAAATGCGGCCCGACCGTTACAGTGTTGCCGGCAAGATGGCTAGCGACAAGTAAAGACCCGGGGGTTCCGTTATGCGGAGCCCTTTTTTTCTTGTTACCTACCTAGAAAGGATGAACGAGCGTGAATGAGCAACAATATGTGATGGCCATTGATGAGGGGACGACCTCCTCACGGGCGATTATTTTCGACCACGCGGGTAAAGAAGTGGCGATTGCGCAAAAGGAATTCCGTCAGTACTTCCCCCAGCCCGGCTGGGTCGAACATGACGCCGAAGAGATCTGGGATAGCGTTCAATCGGTGATTTCAGAGGCGGTCATCAAGGCGCAAGTTAAGCCCTACCGGATTGTGGCGATCGGAATTACTAACCAGCGGGAAACCACGGTGATTTGGGACCGGAAGACCGGTAAACCAATCGCCCGGGCGATAGTGTGGCAATCAAAGCAGACCGCCCCGATTGCTGAACGACTAATCGAGGAGGGCTACACGGACCAGATCCACCAAAAGACCGGCTTAGTCATTGATTCCTACTTCTCGGCCACCAAGATCAAGTGGCTTTTGGATAACGTACCGGGGGCCCGGGAGCGGGCTAAACGAGGCGACCTACTCTTTGGCACCATCGATACCTGGCTCTTGTGGAATTTAACTAGCGGGCGGGTGCACGCTACGGACGTTACCAACGCCAGCCGGACGATGCTCTTTAACATCCACACCCTTGACTGGGACCAAGACATTTTAGACCTGCTCGATATTCCCCGGGAAATTTTACCGGAGGTCAAGCCGTCCTCGCACGTCTATGGTTACACGGCCGATTACCACTTCTTCGGGGTCCAAGTTCCGGTCGCCGGGATCGCCGGGGACCAACAGGCGGCCCTCTTTGGCCAGGGCGCCTTTGAAAAGGGGAGCGTCAAGAATACGTACGGGACCGGGGCCTTCACGGTCATGAACACCGGGACGACGCCAATGCTTTCGCAAAATGGCCTCCTGACGACGGTCGCCTATGGGATTGGCAACGAGGTACATTACGCCCTGGAAGGGTCGATTTTCGTAGCGGGCTCGGCGGTTCAGTGGCTCCGCGATGGGCTACGGCTCTTTAAGTCGGCCGGGGAGTCTGAGCAAATGGCCGTTGATGCCCAGACCACCGGTGGCGTGTATGTAGTGCCATCCTTTACCGGCTTGGGGGCGCCCTACTGGGATCAAGAGGTCCGCGGGGCGATGTTTGGCCTCACCCGGGGGAGTAGCCGGGAAAATATTGTCCGGGCCACCTTGGAGGCAATCGCCTACCAGACCAAGGACGTTGTGGACACGATGGTCAAAGACACTAATTTACCGTTGACCACCCTGGCGGTGGATGGCGGGGCGTCGCGCAATAACTTCATGATGCAGTTCCAAGCCGACCTCTTACAAACGCCGATTGTCCGCGCCCAAATTGAAGAAACCACGGCGCTAGGGGCCGCCTTCTTGGCTGGGTTGGCGGTGGACTTCTGGGAGGATCAAAACGAGCTCAAGCAGTTGGCTAAGTCGGGTGACCGTTTTGACCCGGTTATGACCAAAGAAGAGGCTGGGCGTCACTACGCCGGATGGCAACGAGCCGTAGATGCCGTTCGCTACTTTAGCCACGGTGCTGAGGAATGATCCGGGTAACGGTACGGCAAGTCCGGCAGCTTGCTGGTAGAATTCAGGCGATCATTGATCACAACCACCTAGCGGGACTAATGGTCACGGAGAACTTTTTGCTGGCACTAATGGCGAGCTGGCAGCCGGTCGTAACCGACTTAACAACCACTGGGCGAGTTCCGCACCAACAAGTTGCTTACTGGCGCGGGGTTAGTCGGTGGGTGACGCAAGTAGAAACCCACCCGGAGTGGGTGCTTGAAATGGAACCCTATACCTCAGTGGTGGCCCAGCAAGCGGCTTGCCAATGCATCCACGCCTGTCAAGCCCAGGCGCTAGCTAACCCGCTGGCGGATGCACAAGTGGGAGTGGTGCAAGCTCAATTAGCTAAGTTTGACCTGCACACCCAATCGGTGGGGGAGCTAGCGATGATCCGCCAGTACTGGCAAGCGACAGGTGAATAAAACAGGAGTGAGTGGCCAACCACCTCCTTGGCAGGCCGTTAGACTAAGCTAGGGTGCAGGTTAGCGCAAGAACGCGGTGTTCTTCGCCCGTACTTAGGCACTAGGCCTGCGGTTGGTTGCCACGTTACCTGTCTAACATTCATGAATACAATAAGAGGTCGGGAAAAGATGTTTTCCCGACCTCATTTTTTTAGTTCTGAAGCTTATTTCCCACCCAGCTATTCCTTGGGTTTTTGGTGGTAGACGGCCCGCTGGTTGACCATTGGGGCGGCCCGGCGGTTCAAGAGAATGGGGACCTTTTCAACCGTCACCTGGGAGAATTCAAGGCCAAACCACTGAACCGGGGTGGTGGAGTGGTTTTGGATAAAGATCCGCGCCCCGATTAAGAGGTGTTGCCAGCCCCGGAGCTGGGTACTAGACGATAGCTGGTCTTGGATGATCACGAAGCGGAAGTCGCCGACCTGGCGTCCGGGGGTGGTAGTGTACTTTTGCGGCTGCGGGTCGATGATCCCTTGGCGCATCAGGTCATTAACTACTTGACGCAGGTACAAGGGAACATGGTGGTTCATCTTAAAGCCTAGGTAAAGTTGCAAGTTGACGATGTTGCGGGTGCCCATCATGTCGACGGTGTAGTAATTGGTGTAGGGTTCACTGGTGGTGTTGACCGTCACAAACCAGTAGACCTTAGCCCGCTTGGGGGTCTTGTCTAGAATCGAGTAGAGGACCTCACGCTTGATGGCGTCGCCGTCTCTGACCTTGGTAAGCATGACCAAGTTGGAGATGTACAGGGGAATTGCTTCATCATCGGTTAGCTCTTGGAGGGTCCGTTTGTAATCGCCCAGGTGGGTCCACGCCGTTTCACCATCCAAGAAGTCGCGGAGCTTGTTGCCAAAGTACCAGGCCACCATGATGGCAACGATCACCAGGGTGATGAAGAGGGTCACGTAGCCCCCGTGGTCAAACTTGGTTAAAGAGGAAACCAGGAAGATGATTTCGATGACGGCGTAGAGGCAAGCAAAGGGGAGGGCGAACCAGTGGTGGCGCCGGCTAGCTAGATATTGGTAGAGCAAGAGGGTCGTCATGAACATGGTGATCGTGATGGCGAGCCCGTAGGCGGCCTCCATGTGCTCAGAGGTCCGGAAGTAAAATAGGACCAGGGTTGTGCAGGCGCACAGTAGCCAGTTGATCGTCCGGATGTAGATCTGACCACGCGACAAGGACGGGTGGATGATCGCCATCTTCGGCAAGAGCTTGAGCCCAATTGCCTCTTCCACCAGGGTAAAGGAGCCGGTGATCAGGGCCTGGGAAGCGATAATGGCGGCGATGGTGGCGATGGCAACCCCAAATAAGTAGGCCCAGGATGGCAGCATTTCGTAAAAGGGGTTAAAGGCCGAACTAGTGGTGGTAAAGTGGCCCAGGTTATGGATCAAATAGGCCCCCTGACCAAAGTAATTGAGGGTTAAAGTCAAAAAGACGAAGGGCCAGGTGATGTAGATGGCTTGGCGCCCGACGTGGCCCATGTCCGAATAGAGGGCTTCAGCCCCGGTCGTCGCCAGAAAGATGGAGCCGAGGATGAAGATCCCGACCTTGTTTTCCGGCGAAAAGAGGAGCATTAAACCATAGTGGGGGGAGAGGGCGCGTACCACCAGCGGTTCTTTAATCAAGTTGGCGATCCCAAAGACCCCCAAAAAGGAGAACCAAATCAGCATCAGGGGCCCGAAGCCCTTGCCGATCAAGACGGTCCCGAAGCGCTGAATTAAAAAGAGGATTAACAGGATCGTAAAAGTGACCCAGATAACCGTGGTTTGGCTGTTAATCGGGGTAGCCGGACCAAGCGCAACCCCCTTGAGGCCTTCAATGGCTGTGGTCACCGTCACGGCCGGGGTTAGGGTACCGTCGGCCAGCAGGGCGGCACCACCAAGGAGGGCCGGGTAGATTAACCACTTACGGCGCTTACGAACGAGGTCGTAGAGGGCGAAGATCCCCCCTTCACCATGGTTATCGGCCCGTAAGGCGACCAAGACGTACTTAATGGTCGTCATTAACATTAGGGTCCAAAAGACGAGGGAGAGGCAACCAATGATGTAGTCTTCGCTAAGTTTGTTGAGACCGCCAGCATCGTTAATCAGGGCGGTCATTACGTAAAGTGGCGACGTTCCAATGTCGCCGTAAACGATCCCAATGGTGATCAGCCCCATCAGGGCGAGATTTTTCTTTCCTTGCTGCATGACAATTCCCTTTCGTTTCCCGGTAAATAGCCGGGTTGATTACTATTATTTTAATCCAATTTGCCAGGGCTGATAAGAAAAGCCCTTCTTGCGCTATAATGGTGGCAAATTAACGAAATCAATCATATGCTAAGCGGGACCAAAGTACAATCAGAAAGGGGAAATTGGGGTGGAAATTATTTTAGAAAAAACAACCAAGCCCTTCTTTAAAAAGCACGCTGGCAGTCAAGACCTAGCTAAGGAACGCATTGGGGCAATCTTGGAACGGGAGCAAGCGACTGGGCTGACAAAGGTCAAGTTAGCCCTCCACCAGCCAGTGGCCGGGCGCCCCTGCTTTGAGCTCCGCTGCAACCTGGCTAAACTCGGTTCAGTCCGGGTGGCCTTCATCCTAGACGGCCAGGTGGCGCGGATCTGGTTTATTTCTACTAGTTTACAAAAGGCTACCTTCACCAGCGAAGTGAGCCGGGTATTGCGGGAGGTCAGCAAATGAAGAGTATTAACGTCAAGCAGGCCGAACGCCTGGTGAAGGCGTTCGGCCAAAGCGGGACCGGTCACTAAGGTCACCCTGTTAACCCGCAAGAAGGATCGCCAACTAACGATCGAGCGGGGGACGGCGGCCGTAGTGATCGACGAGCGGGGATTTTACACCGGACAAATCTCCCTTAACCTTAGCGATGGTCAAGCAAAACACGCCCTACTACAAGCCTTTAAACGCGAGTTCCCCCGTAGCCACCAGCTATACTTACATCAGGAAAAAGATTAGCAAGGAAAAGAACTGGCCAAGTGCCCCGTTCGTAAACGATTCTTAACTAGTTTTTTAGTTAAGATTCCCCCAGCCGTTATGGCATGCGGTAAAATGAAGGGGTTATGAATTTTTTGAAGTAGGTATAATTATGGACTTTTCTTTTCGCCGCCGCCCACTTGGCACTCTGTATCTTAAATACACCCTGATGTTTGGCCTAATTGCCCTGGCAATGTTTGGGGGCTACGTGGTGACCGGCCACACCCTGATTTGGAACACGGATGCCTTAAACCAGCACCTCCCACTGATGGCTAAGTACCGGGAGATCGTACTTAACTGGCTCCACCACCCCTTTTCAAGTCACCAAGCCTGGTCTTGGCAAATGGGGATCGGCACCGATACCTTTCAGGTTTATTCTTATTACACGATTGGCGACGTTTTCGCTTACTTGGCCCTCCTATTTCCGGCGGCCAAGATTACCTTGGCCTACCAGGTCATCATCGTCTTGCGGATGTATTGCGTTGGTTTGGCCTTCATTTACTTTGCCCAGCACTTCGACTTTTCTGACCGGGTCATCCTGGCGGGAACGGCGGTGTACATGGTTAACTCTTACCTTTTGTATGTGGCCGTTGCCCAGCCAATGTTTACCACCACCTTCATGCTCTTTCCTCTGTTGGTCATCCAAGTGGAACGGGTCTTAAAGGGGGGGAGTGCTTGGCCCTTGACCGGGGCCTTCTTGTGGATGCTGGTGGCTAACTACTACCTCGCCTTCGTGGTGGGGGTGGGGACGATCATTTACTTGGTCTTACGGGTGGCCACTCACTACCGCCGTGCCCTCGACTACGGAAAGACCTTGCTTAAGCTAGTCTTTGCAACCGTGACCTCCATTTTGTTAGCGGCGGTCTTATTAGTTCCAGAGCTACTGGCGGTTCAAAACTCGACCCGGGCGGGGGCCGAGTTCGCTAACGGCCTGAAGACCTATCCGCTGTACTACTACCTCTTTTTACCTAAGCAATTAATTAACGGTGGGGACACGACCTTCATGTTCTGGTCGGCGCTGGGACTGGCGGCAATCGTCTTCTTAGCCATCGTCTACGTCTACACCCGTCCCCGGCAATACCCCCTGCTGGCCATCAGTTTGGCCCTTTCCTTGGTGATGCTCCTGATTCCAGCCTGCGGGGCCTTTTTCAACGGGATGATGTCGGCTTCCAACCGGTGGACGCTCCTAATTTACTTACCACTGGCGATGACGGTCTGCGTCTTATTGCAAAATGTCCCCACGTTAGACCAAAGAACCCTCAGGATTATGATACTGGCCACCGGGGGCTACCTGCTAGTTCTGTTGGCGACCTACTTTTTCCAAAATGATGATGACCTCTTTGTGCCGGTCATCTTCTTGTTGGTGTCCCTGATGACTATTTCCCGGGCAATTGGTCACCCGGGGCCGGGGAGCGAACGCTGGCTATTAGGGGTAATCTTAGCTAACGTCTGCTTTAACGCCCTGTACGCTGCCTTACCCTATAACGGTGGCTTTGCCAATGACATGCTCACCCGGGGCCAGTACCAGGCAATTACCAGCCAGCGCTACGGGGGCCTAAATCAGGGCCTGGCACAAAAGTCTTTTTACCGGGTCAACACGATCTCCAATAATGACATCATCAATTCGTTGAAGATGTACAACGATTTGACCAGTGGCTTGAACGCCGTTAAGTCTTACTATTCACTTCAAAATAAGTACGTCGGGGCGTTCTCACGGTCACTGGGTAACGTGCAGTACCAATCTAACATTCCGCTCAACCAACTCGACGATCGGACGGTCCTAAACAACTTCTTGGGGGTCAAGTACCTCTTCGTCCAGTCTAATGGCGATAACGCCACCAAGATTCCGGCCGGTTACACCCTGGATAAAACCACGACGCCCATCATCAATTACGACCAGGGGCAACCAAGCAATGCCAAGACGGCGGCGGATCTAACGACGATTCAGACCAGCCGCTATACGACCAAAAACGCCTTCCCGCTCTTGTATTGGCAAGACACCGCCATCAGCCAAGCGACCTACCGTAAGTTATCGGCGACCCAAAAGGAGCGGGCCTTGGCAAGTGGGGTGGTGGTGGCGGGTAACCAAGTCGCCATTAAGGGGTTAAAGAAGGCCAACCTCGCTGGGGAGGTTAAGAAGTTAACTGCCACCTTGATTTCTAACCGCTTAACCCCGGTCAAGGCTAGCCAGTTGGTTCAAACCGACCCAGATGAAACCTATCGCTTGACCTTCCCGGACCTGACTAAAAAGGCCGTGGCTAAAGCTACCAAGGGGAGTGAGTTGCACGTTGACGTTTCATCCATTAAGTTCACCCCCTTCAGTATGAAAGAAGAGCTTGCTTACGAGGCGGCCCACGATCAGTACATGCTGACCAACCCGGGCTCAACGTATAACGCTAAGTTTGCCCGCTACCAAAATTGGCGTAAGCTAGTCCTAAAGGGGGCTCCCGATAAGTCGTTTACGATTACGCTCACTTCTTCAAAGGGGGAAGAGACAATCACCCAACCCAAGCAGTCAATCCTCTCGTTCTTTAAGTTAGTAACGGATGGCTCTTTGAACTTAGGGTACTTTGGTGGTCAGCTTCCCCAAAGTGTCGGCGTTACCTTCAGTAAGCTAGGAACCTACCGGCTAAAGTATACGGTTGAAGCCGAAAAGTTGGGTAAACAGTATGATCAACAAGTTAAAACCATTCAAAGCCACGCCCTAAAGGACCTTACTTTCAAGACTAACCAGGTGTCAGGGACGATCACGACGAACCGGACTGGGATTTTAACTTCGTCAATCCCTTATTCGAGCGGCTGGACGGCCACCGTTAACGGAAAGGCGGTTAAGTTGTTACGTACTAACCAGGCCTTCGTGGGGCTTCGGCTTCCAGCGGGACACCACCGCGTTGTTTTACGCTATCACGTACCAGGACTGACGCTAGGGGCGAAGGTTAGCTTGGTAGGGCTTGGGTGGACCCTAATGGCAGCCTTGGCCACCCTAGTGTTCAAACGGCGTCGAGCCAAGTAAGGACTGGAGATAACGTCAAAATTGCCGCTAATTGGCAGTTCTTAACCGATCACCATGGTCCCTCGGGAAAAGCGGCTGGCCAATGTGGTGGATTGGGCTTGCTAAGCCTGCTGTGTAACATTCAAAGTTTTTAAAAGGGGCCGGGAGAAATTTTCTCCTGGCCCCTTTTTAGGTTTAAGTATCGTTATTGATCTGACTTGAGCCAGTTACCAAGGTAGTCGCGAAGTGCGATGGCTTCGTCCTTGGTAATGGAATAGGTAGCGTCAACTTGGTCTTGACCAGTGACGGCTTGGTTCGATAGTAACAAGAAGAGTTGGTGGTCCCGGGGGACGATTGACATTTCGTTGGCCAGGCCGTCGTCATCTAATTCATCGTTATAGCGAACGTCAAACCACTTACCATCTGTTGTTAATTTACGCACCTTTTAATCCTCCCAATGATCAAAAAAATCAGGTTCCCAATGTAGGGTCCCTGATATAAATCATAGTTAATTCTTAGCACTTTCGTCAAGTTTAATTGAGTGGCCCCGTTGGCGATCCTTAAGTTGGAAGGAAACAATGAAGGCGACGATAATTAAGGCAATCGTAAAGTAAAAACCGGTGTGGCTTCCCGCCGTAAAGCGGGCGGCGGCGGAACCGGTGGCTGCTCCACGACCCAATTCCAAGAAGGAAGTGGCAAAGGCAGTTGCTAAAGCACCTACGACTTGTTGCATCGTGTTGAGAATTGTAGATCCATCACCAGCTTCCCGTCCGGACAGGGAGTTCAGAGCGGAAGTTTGGGCGGGCGACATTGCTAAAGGCGCCCCGATCATTAAGATTACGTGAGCGGCGATGATATAAACAATGCTTGCGGTATCGGAAGCCATGGCTAACATAACGGCCCCGATAAAGGCGATGATAAAACCGAGAATGGCGGGCCGACGTGCACCAATGTTATCGTATAACCGACCGGCAATTGCGGAGGTCACGGCGTTGATCACCCCACCAGGAAGCATGATCACCCCAGTTAAGGCAACGGCAATTCCCACCCCGTTTTGAATGTATTGTGGCATCAGGTACATTGCAGACAGGATGATTGCGAAGTCCAGCATTACCAAGATGGTCCCAACGGTGAATTCTTTGTTCTTTAAGACCTTCAGGTTTAGAATTGGTGATTCTAACGTTAGTTGACGGTGTACATAAAGGAATAAGACGACAAGGCCAATTACTAAACTAACAATTACCTGCCAGCTAGCCCAACCGTAACGGCTAGAAAGGCTCGCCCCAGCAACAATCCCGGAAAAACCGATGATTGATTCGATGATTGATAATACGTCAACACGCGGCTTGCTGATGTGACCGACGTTTTCCAGTTCCATGACCGCAAAAATTAAGGCAATCACGAGCAGGGGAATGAAGGACCAGAAGATCCAACGCCAATTTGCAATCCCTAAGATCAACCCGGTTAAGGTTGGCCCAATGGCGGGAGCAAACATGATTACCAATGCCATGATCCCGTTTACGGCCCCTAATTTTTGGGGTGGGAAGATTTGCATCGCAACGGCGAACATTAGCGGCAAAATAAGCCCGGTCCCGATCCCTTGGATCATACGTCCGGTTAATAGGAGGGCAAAGCCTGGGGCCATGGCCGAAAGTACACTCCCTAAAATAAAGACCAATAAGGCAAAGATGATGATTTTACGCGTTGAAAACCACTTTGAGATGATTGATGAAAGGGGCATGATGATCCCAATAATCAGCATGTAACCCGTTACTAACCATTGCAAAGTGGCAGTCGACATGTTAAAGGCAATGCTCAACTTTGGTAAGGCAATGTTAAGGGACGTTTCTGAAAACATCCCGACAAAGGCGCCGAGAAGCATCGAAACCATGGCAAGCTTAGGGTGCCGAACCCGGCTTGCTGAGGTGGTACGTGGATGGGCTTGTTCCATTTGAACTTTTTCCATAAATTAATGTACAACTCCTTCTCTTGATTTCACAATTGATTACATTACCATAGTTTTTTTAGCCTCGTAAGTTAAAAGTTTCTCATCTTTAAGAAAATCTTTACCAACTAATTAATGCCCCCTATGCATTATTGTTGCCTTAAAACGGGCATTTGACAACGATGAAACCGTTAACGATAATTTAGAGAAAGAAGTTGTTTTTCATAAAATAACGGCGATTTAAGTTTTTATACAAGTGAGTGGAGGAGAAGTTAGGATGAAAAATAATAAAAATCGGCGCATGGTAATAATGATTGCCATAATTTGTGTCTTAGTGCTAGCGGGGACCTGGCTAGTCCGGGCCCAAGCTAGGCAATTAAATTCAACAAAATATGTTCAATCAACGACGCCCACGCTCTTTTTCCACGGCTATGGCTCCAGCGCCAACGCCGAAGATCACATGGCCAAAGCGGCGCAAAAAGCCGGGGTAACCAAGACGATCATCCGCGCTAACGTCACTAAGCAGGGGACGGTTAACCTAGTGGGGACGATCAAAAAGGGGGCCATCAACCCAATTGTCGAAGTCAACTTCGCCGACAACCGTAACCCCGGCTACCAAGTAGACGCTCGCTACGCTAAAAACGTGGTTGTTGCCCTTCAAGAGAGGTACGGTTTTAAGGAGATGAACATGGTTGGCCACTCGATGGGGAACATGGCGATTACCTTTTACCTGGTTAATAATGCCAACGATAAGAAACTTCCCCAGCTAAAAAAACAGGTAGACATTGCCGGTCACTTCGACGGGATTCTTGGTTACGACCAACCGGCGGGCTTGTCTATCAACCAAAAGACGGGGGAGCCTAACAAGATGACGGACAGCTTTAAGGAGCTTTTGAAGTTGCGCCAAGTCTACCCACGCCAAGCGGCGGTCCACAACCTGTACGGCGACATCGGTAACGGCAGCGACGGCCGCGTTGCCAACATTTCCAGTGAGACGCTTAAGTACCTGGTGAGCGGCCGGGCCAAGTCATACCAAGCCCACCGTTTTACTGGTAAGCAAGCACAACACTCCAAACTGCATAGCAACGCCCAGGTCGACCGCTACCTGATCGACTTCTTATGGAGAAAATAGGAGTGAGTGCGCCCCAACCTACTCGACGGGCCGTTGATTAAGTGAGGGAAGCTAAAAAAGCTGAAGACGACGTCGTCTCCAGCTTTTTTTCTTATCATTTATTCGGGGCGGTAGTTAGCGGCCAAAAAATCAGCCATTGACGTGGGGGCGTGGCCGGTGATGGTCCAAAAGTCATCACTAGTTCCGCTCAACAGGCCCATGGCACCAGCTTGGTACATCGAGGCCAGTTCGTCACCATCCCCTTCTTCTCGGTATAACCGGGCGAACTCAGCAACCGAAACCGGCTGGTAACCAATTTGGTGGCCGCTAACCTTAGTCATGATGGCGGCTAGTTCGGTCATTGGGAGGCTGGTTGACTGGCTAAGGAGGTAGGTTTGGTGGTGATCCCGCAGGGCGGGGGTTAAGGCGACCTTAGCGATTGCCTCGGCGGAGTTTTCCTGGGAAATAAAAGACATTGGTTGGTCGCCAACCGGGTAAATAACGTTCTGCCGTTCAATCAGTTCCGGTAGGTAAGGAACCAGTGGGTCGGCGTAGAGGCTGTTTTTGATGACGGCGTAGTTAAGCCCACTCCCGGCTAAGCGGGGAGGTAAGTAGGCGTAAAAGGGCGCCATCCGGAAGGGGTTATTGGCTTGATCGGCAAAAAAAGAGACCGCGACGATGGAAGGGACGTTAGCATCCTTGATCGCCGTTAACAGGTTCTCCAGTTCCGTTACCCGGCCGGTCAAACTGTAGGTTAACGACGGGACGTAAACGACCACGTCGCTCCCGGCCAGGGCGGGAGTCAGGGTAGCGGGATCTTGGTAGTCTAAGTGGGCAACCTGAAAGCCAGCTTCCTTTAGAGCGGCGGCTTTGCTAGGGTTGTGGGCGCCAATCCGAATTTGATTGGGCGAAAGAGTTTTGCTTAGTTGGTGGACAATCCGGCGACCCAGGTGGCCGGTTGCCCCGGTGACGGTAATCAACATAAAAACCCCTCCTTTGTGTAACTTTAATTGTAACACATTGGAGGGGTTTGGGGTTAGCCTTGGTTGGTGAGGTAGTCTTCTAGGACGGCCAAGACACCGTCGTGGTTGTTGTCAAGGGCCGTAAGGTGGTTAGCTGCGGCGATGGCAACCGAGCCGGCGTTTTTCATTGCGTACCCAAACTTAGCGAGCTTGAGCATCTCGGCGTCGTTACCGCCGTCACCAAAGGCGATCAGGTCGGCACCGGAAAGGCCCCAAGAGGAGAGCAAGTCGTTGAGGGCGGTCGCCTTGTTAATCCCCGGGACGGTTACGTCAACGGAGCCGTTACCACTCGGGGTAATCCGAACTTGATTGCCAAAGCGGTCCTGTAGGGCGGCCAATTGTTCGTCAACCTTAGCTGGGTCCAGTAAAAAGGAGAGCTGATAGTAGCGATCGGCCGGCAGGTCCTTGTAATCGTCGACCAGTACGTGGTTGGGGAAGTAAAATTGTTGGCGCTTAAGGGTCGCGGCGGGGAGTTTAGCGTAAACGTAGCCGTGCTTAACCCCGGAGAGGGAAGGGGTGAGCTTCAAGTCATTACACAAGAACCGAATCACCTCGTCAGCGACGGCTTGCTCAACCGTGGTCTGCACCAGATCTTGGCCTTGGTAGACCACGTGGGCGCCGTTTTCGGACACGAAGTAGAGGCGCTCCTTAGTGTCCGGGAAGTAATTGGTGAGGCACTCGTATTGGTTGCCAGACGACACGATTACCTTGACCCCCTGGTCCTCAAGTTGGGATAAGATACGTTCAAAACGGGCGTGGTCGTAGCTCTTATCGTCGTGGACGAAGGTAGCGTCCATATCAAAGGTGACTGCCTGAAACGGTAATGACATTGAAATTCCTCCTTTAATAACAAAAAATGGCGATCACGAAACCGTGACCGCCATACTATTGGGCTAGCTGGGTTCGAACCAGCGCATGACGGTACCAAAAACCGTTGCCTTACCACTTGGCTATAGCCCAATTAAATTACTTAATTATCTTACCCGGAGTCGTTCTAAAATGCAAGTGATTTTGGTGAATTTCTTGGTATTTTTTTCTTGGAAGCGTTCAACTAAGCCCATTCTCTTGACCCAATATGCAATGGTTGTATAATTGAACCCATTGTTAATAATTATACATTCAGATGGGAGATATCTAATGGATCGACAAACGGATACGGCCTTCTTTGGCCAACCGCGGGGGCTTTCGACCCTCTTTTTCACCGTCATGTGGGAACGGTTTTCCTACTACGGGATGCGGGCAATCCTACTTTTTTACATGTATTACGCCGTTACTAAGGGCGGCCTGGGAATTAACCAGACTACGGCTGCCTCGATTATGTCAATTTATGGCTCCTTAGTCTACATTTCGACGATTGTCGGGGGCTGGCTGGCCGACCGGGTCTGGGGAACGCGCCGGACCGTCTTTTTAGGGGGCTTTTCCATCATGCTGGGCCACATCTGCCTCTCCTTGCCCTTTGGGGTGAGCGCCCTGTATGGTTCAATTGTCTTCATTGTGATTGGGTCGGGGCTGTTAAACCCGTCCGCTTCGTCAATGGTCGGGGACTTGTATGCGGAAAACGACCGGCGCCGTGACGCTGGTTTTTCGATGTTTGTTTTCGGGATCAACCTGGGGGCCGTCGTTGCCCCGTGGGCGGTGCCGTGGGCCGCTGGCGGCTTTGGTCTCCACCTCTTTGGTAGCGAGCAAAACTTTCACGCCGGCTTCGCCCTAGCGGCGATTGGGATGTTCTTTGGCTTGCTCCAATACATTTGGGACGGTAAAAAGTACTTACCCGAAGGTAGCCTGACCCCGGACGATCCGCTGACAGAAGCGGAGAAAAAGACGGTAATCAAGTGGGCGACGGTGATCGTCATCGCCTTAGTGGCGGTCCTGGGGCTCATGGCTGTCTTCCACAGCTTCAACGTTAACGGTGTCATCAACTTAATCACGGTGATCGCCATTGCCATGCCAATCGTTTACTTCGTAATGATGCTGCACTCAAAGAAGGTCACTAAGTTAGAACGCAAGCGGGTGGTTACCTACATCCCGCTCTTCATTGCCGCCGCCATCTTCTGGGGGATTGAAGAGTCCGGTTCCGTGGTCTTGGCCCTCTTTGCCGAGCAACGGACGGTCTTGCACATCGGGGGGTGGCACTTTGCCGCCGCTAACTTCCAAACCTTAAACCCACTCTTTATCATGCTACTGACGCCGGTCTTCGTCCTCTTATGGGACCACTGGAAAAAGCAACCGACTTCACCGGGGAAGTTCGCTTGGGCGTTGGTCTTTTCCGGGTTATCCTACGTTTTGATGGCAATTCCGGGGATGCTCTTTGGAACGGCCGGCCGGGTTTCACCGCTGTAGCTGGTCGGTTCCTGGTTCTTAGTCGAAATTGGGGAAATACTGAACTCGCCAATTGGCCTGTCGGTAACGACCAAGTTGGCCCCTAAGGCCTTCAAGTCTCAAATGATGAGTTTATGGTACATGGCCGATTCAGTTGGCCAAGCCGTCAACGCCCAAATCGTTAAGTACTACTCATCGGCGACCGAAGTACCGTACTTCATCGCCGTGGGGGTCGTTTCGATTGCCTTTGGGATCATCCTGATGTTCTTCGTTAAACGGATCCACAACTTAATGGGTGGCGTTGATTAGGCAAAAACAACTAGTTGATTAGTTGCGCTCAGGTAACCAGTCTAGCAATTTTGCCACGTTAATATTCATTAATTTAAAGGGGACCACTCTGGTGAGGGTGGTTCCTTTTTTGCGTGTAATCAGGGGGGAAAGACGTGACGCACTAAACAAAGGTGGTGCGGAAACCAACCAACAGCTGGCGGTGTGTCGACCGGAGTACTCCTTGCGAATGATTAGAATAAAATAATAAGAATTGATCCTTGACGAGATTAAATGAGAATGTTTTAATGTAGTTATCAACTTGAAGGAGGAACACCACCATGAATCAATTAACCCACCTTACGAACAGCTATTTTTCCTTTGCTTATTTCGAATAGCGTCCGCACCGCTTAGGTCCGGACGACGACGTTCAGACCTAAGCAAGGGTTTTTGGTACTTCCTTGCTAGGGCAGTCTAGCAAGGAATGGTGGCGACATCTCTCACTTTCATTTTCTTTGGTGATTACCGGCTAGACTGAGCAACGTCTTAGTTTAGCCGGTTTTTTTATACCTTTGGAGGAATGAACATGGAATCTAATTTAACCGTCAAGGCACCCACCATTCACCGGGCCCGCTTGGCCTGGTCGCTGTACATCAACTACTTCATTCACGGGTTCGGGCTAATTATCTTGGCCCAGAACATGACTAGCCTGGGGGCGGCTTGGAACAGCCCCCTGAAAATTGTCTCCTTTGTTATTTCAGGAGTTGGGATCGGGCGCCTCTTGTCCTACCTGATTACCGGGTTTTTAGCTGACTTATTTAGCCGTAAGGCCTTTGTCTTGCTGGGGATGAGCGCCTACCTAGCCTTTGCGATCGGAATCCCCTTCAGCCACAACATTTACGTCGCCTACTTCTTCGCGATCCTGGCCGGGATTGCCAACTCGGCCCTCGATGCCGGCACCTACACCACCTTCGTTGAACTAAACGGCGGTAACGGCGCGGCCACGATCTTAATCAAGGCTTTCATGTCGGCTGGCGAGTTCGTCTTGCCACTGCTCATCGCCCAACTAACGGCCAACGGGCTATGGTTTGGCTGGTCCTTTATGACCATGGCCGCCCTGGTGGTCATCAACTTCGTCTTGATCTTGCCCCTGTCCTTCCCCCTGCCTAACCAAAGTCCGGCCCAAGAAGGCAGCGGAGAAAAAAAGGTTAAACCAAACTGGGTGACCACGATCGCTTTGGTCTTATACGGGTACACCTCCATGGCGGTGATGATCTGGTTTACCCAGTGGATCTCCCTCTTTGCCGCTGACAGCTTGAACTTTTCCGACGGTCAGGCCCACTTTCTCTTGTCGCTTTACAGCCTGGGTTCGATCAGCGGGGTAATGTTGATCTTTGCCCTCTTAAAACGCAACGTCAAGGAGACCCACCTGTTGATTAGCATGAACGTGATTGCCGTCCTCGCCTTGTTAGGGGTCCTGGTTGGCACCAGTACCGTGATGGTGCAGGTGGCTAGCTTCGTCTTCGGGATTAGTGCCGCCGGGGGAATCATGCAAGTCGGTTTGACCCTGTTCATGCGCTTCTTCCCGCACCACCGGGGGATGGTCACCGGGGTGTACTACTTCTTTGGTAGCATTGCTTCCTTCACCGTTCCGCTAATTACCGGGGTCTTGTCAACCACTAGCATGCGGGCGGCGATGACCGGTGACCTAGTGGTGGGGTTAATCGGTAGCGCCCTGATGCTCGTCGTTTTGATTAGCGAAAGGGGGCGTCACCATGGCTGAGTTAGAGCAGCTCCGTAACCAGATCAACCAAGTCGACGAACGGCTCGTCGCCCTTTTAAAGCAAAGGTTTGAAATCGTTGAGGCGGTTGCCCGCACGAAGCAAGCAAGCGGGGCGCCGGTCTTTGATCCAACCCGGGAACGGGCGGTATTGAAGCGGGTGGTCGACCTAGTGGCAAACGAGGATTACCAACCCGCCGTAGCGCAAGTTTTTACCACGATCATGGATCAAGCCAAGCAACTAGAAAGGAAAAAATTATGTTAACTTACCTCACGGCCGGTGAATCACACGGCCCCCAAGGAACCGCAATTATTGAAGGAATTCCGGCCGGTCTAGCCATTGACGTGGACCAAATCAACGCCGATTTGGCAAGCCGCCAAGGTGGGTATGGCCGGGGCAGTCGGCAACAGATTGAACACGACCAGGTTGAGATTCTGGGTGGGGTCCGCCACGGCCTTACCCTAGGGTCACCGATCACCCTCGTGGTGAAAAATCGTGACCACGCCCATTGGTCGTCGATCATGCACCCAACCAGCCCAGCCACCGCGGAAAACACCCTACGCAAGGTGGAGCGGCCCCGGCCCGGTCACGCCGACCTGGTGGGGGGGATGAAGTACCGTCACCGCGACCTGCGCAACGTCTTGGAACGTTCTTCGGCCCGCGAGACGGCGATCCGGGTGGCGGTTGGCAACGTCTGTGAACAACTACTGGCCGCCTTGGGGGTGACCTTGGTTGGCTACGTCCAAGCAATCGGCCCGGTCGACACCGACCTAACTAAGCCCCAAACGGTGAGTGAAATTAAAGACGCCATCACCCAAAACGACCTGCGGATCCTTGCTCAAGACCGGGTAGCGAAACTTCACGACCTAATTGACCAGACCCGGCGTGCGGGCGATACTCTGGGCGGTTGGATCCGGGTGGTCGTTAACGGGATGCCGGCCGGGATCGGGAGCTACGTTTCCTGGGATACCAAGCTAGATAGTCAGTTGGCCGCCGCCGTGATGGGGGTCAACGCCATGAAGGGGGTTAGCATTGGCGACGGCTTTGAGATCAGTCGCCACCCCGGCAGTCAGGGGATGGACGAGATTAGCCACGACGCCGATGGCTACCACCGTTTATCCAACCACCTCGGGGGCTTGGAAGGCGGGATGACCAACGGGATGCCCCTGATTATTAACGCGGCCATGAAGCCGATCCCGACCCTTTACAAGGCACTCAAGACGGTTAACGTGGTGACCAAGGAAGTGGAAAAGGCCAGCGTCGAGCGTTCCGACACTACCGCGATCGTGCCGGCTTCGATCGTGATTGAAAACGTGGTCGCCATCGAATTAGCCAAGGCCTTGACTAACAGCTTTAACGCTGACAACCTGGCCCGGCTGCAAGAACAGTTAGCGGCCTATCGAGAAGAACTGCGGGGTTATTAATATGAAGATTCACACCTTAGGGCCGGCGGTAACCGATTCTTACCGGGCCGCCGAGCAATACCGGGCTGACCACGAAAATCTTGAGGTGGTTGGCCACCCCAGTTTTGAAGTGCTCTACCAGTCAATCCCGGAACTAAGGGGTGAATTATTATTAATTCCCGCGGCGGTTAAAACGCCAACCGGGGCCAGTTGGGGGGACCTGCACTACCAATACGGTGACCGGTTGGAGCTAATCGACAGCCTAATCACCGAACTTTCCCCGTTGGCCATTTTGGAACGGCGGGGGCGAAGCGGTCAACGGGCCTATTGCCACCCGGCCACGATTGATTACTTAACGAGAAACGTTGAGGGTCCCTTGGAAATTATGCCCTGCCCGAGCAAGTGGCAGGCTTACCGGTGCTATCAAACAGACGGGCGGTATACCCTGACCAGCCAGGCCTTTGCCGGGCCGGCCGACCGGGTAATCAAAACCATTCACTTAAAGATGCTGTGGAGCGTGTACCAAGTTAAGGGAGAAACGGATGCAAAAACGAGCGTTAACAATTAATAGCCGGGGCCTGAACGGGGAACTGGCGGTACCTGGTGACAAGAGCATTTCCCACCGCGCCCTGATGATCGGGGCGTTAAGTGAGGGGACCACGGTGATTGATCACTTTTTGGCGGGGGAGGATTGCTTGAGCACTTTACGGGCCCTGCAAGACCTTGGCGTCGAGATCGAGCGAAAAGGGGAGCACGTCGAAGTAATTGGACGGGGAATCTCCGGCCTGGTTGAACCGGCGGCGCCCCTTCAAATGAATAACTCGGGGACCTCCACCCGTCTTTTGATGGGGATCTTGGCGGGCCAGTCCTTCACTAGCCAACTGGTGGGGGATGCCTCCTTGAGCCGGCGCCCGATGAAGCGGGTACAAGGACCGCTGGCCCGCCTGGGGGCGCAAATAGGCCTGAGTGAGGCGGGGACCTTGCCGGCCACCGTGGTGGGGCACCCCCTCCAGGGCGCACGGGTGAAATTAGAGGTGGCCTCGGCCCAGGTCAAGAGCGCCGTGATCTTGGCGGCCCTCCAGGCTCAGGGGTCAACGACGGTGAGTGAACCACTACCGACCCGTGATCACACCGAACGGCTCTTGAAGGCCTTTGGGGCGAACTTAACCGTCGACCGGGCGGCGAACTCGATCACCGTGACCCCCGGGGCGCGCTTGGTTGGCCAAGAGGTCCTGGTCCCCGGCGACCCTTCCTCGGCGGCCTTCTTCTTGGTGGCCGGGGCGGTGATCGCCAATTCGCACCTGACGGTTAAAGACGTCTGCCTAAATCCCACCCGGACGGGGCTCATACGGGTCCTGAAAAAAATGGGGGCGTGCCTTTCAATTAAAGAGACGGCTAGCGGGGGCGAGCCGTTAGGGGATGTGACAATTCAAACCAGCCAGTTAAGGGCGGTAACGGTGACCGCCAAGGACGTACCGGACTTGATTGACGAACTACCGCTAGTGGCCCTGCTAGCGGCCTGTGCAGACGGGGTAAGCGAGATTAGCGGGGCGGGCGAACTGCGGGTCAAGGAGACCGACCGGATTCAAACGGTCGCCGAACTGCTCTTGCAACTAGGGGTGGACGTGGAAGAACGTCCGGATGGTTGGCGAATTGTCGGCCGCCCCAATTGGCAAGTTCAAAAGCTAAACTTAAATAGCCACGGCGACCACCGGCTGGGGATGTTAGCGGCCGTGGCGGCCCTCCGCTCAACGACGCCGCTGTTCTTGATTGACCCGGACGCCGTGGCGGTCTCTTACCCCAGCTTCTTTGCCGACTTAGCCAAGTTAGGAGGTGCTTAAATGACTACCGTCTTTATTCACGGCCTCGGCCTGATCGGGGGATCCTTGATCAGGGCGATTCGGGTTAGCCATCCCCAGGATCAAATCATCGCTAGCGATCCGAACCAAGCCGCACTGGATTACGCCCTGCAAGTGGGGTTGGTTGACGAGGCGACCACTGGCCTCGCGGGAGCACAACGAGCGGACTTTATCATCTTGGCCGGTCCCGTCTTGGCGATCTGCCAAGACCTGGCTGACCTGGCGAGAATGGAACTGAGAGAGGGGGTGGTGGTGACCGACGTGGGGAGCACCAAGCAAGCGGTGCTAAAAGCCGCCCAACCGCTAGTTGACGCCGGGGTCGCCTTCGTGGGCGGTCACCCAATGGCCGGTTCGCACAAGAGTGGGGTCCAAGCCAGTCGGCGCGACCTGGTGGAAAACGCCTTTTACTTCCTGGTTCCCACCGGCCCAGTTGACCACCGGGCCAGTTTAAAAGACCTGCTGAGTGGAACCGGGGCGAAGTGGTTGACCGTCACTGCCGAGGAGCACGATTACTTGGTGGCCCAGGTTAGCCACCTCCCCCACGTGATTGCAACGGCCCTGGTTAACCAAACGGCGACCGCCTTTGCGGGGCAACCGCTAGGGGAACGGGTGGCGGCCGGGGGCTTTAAATCGGTGACCCGGATCGTCGCTTCGGATCCGACAATGTGGGCGGCGATCATGGCGACCAACCGTGATTTGATCTCCCAACAGTTAGCCAGTTACCTAAGGGAGCTGCAACGCTTTAAGGACCTGATTGATAAGCAAGACCAAGCGGGGCTGTTTGAAACCTTTTCCAAGGCCCGGGTACGCCGCAACCGACTCAACCAACAAAGTAAGGACCTTTTTTACGACCTCTTCATTAACATTCCGGACCAGGTGGGGGCGATTGCCGGCGTCATGAACCGTTTAGCGGCGGCCAACGTCAACGTCATCCACTTGCAAGTGTTGGAACTGCGGGATGAAATTAACGGGGTCTTGCAACTGACCTTCAGCACCCCCGCCGATCAAAGGCGGGCCGCTGGGGTCCTCAACGATTACGAAATCATTGAACGGGGGGACCAAGAATGAACTTAATCCTAGTTGGCTTCATGGGTAGCGGCAAGACCACCGTCAGCACCCTGCTTGGTGAGGCCTTACAGCAGCCAGTCTACGACCTCGATGACGAAGTGGAGAAGGCGGCTTGCAAGCCGATTCCCCAAATTTTTACAGACGACGGCGAAGCGAGTTTTCGCGACCTGGAGCACAGCGCCCTTAAGGAGGTGGTTAAGCGGCGCCAGGGAATCTTAGCGACCGGTGGCGGGACCCCAGTGGCGGAACGTAACCAACGACTGCTTGAACACGCCCAGGCCCCGGTAATCTTGCTGACGGCTAGCCCCGCCGAGACCGCCCGGCGGTTAGGGGACGGGGAGGGGCGCCCGCTAGCAAGTAAGCTAACCCCGGCGGAGTTAGCGGACCTCCAAGACGCCCGCCGCCCCGCCTACGATCGTTGTGCCGACCTCACCATTCGCACGGATAAGCTCTCACCGACGGCGGTGGCCGAGTTGATTATCTCCTTTTTACGGATCCACCAAGACCAAAGTGCCTAAGGGCGCTTTTTTAGTGGTGGGGAGAAACCATCTTTACGACAGGGGAAAGGCAAATGGTATCAACACGCATAAAAATGCAATGATTGCCGCATTTATTAACTATATTACGTATATTTACTTGTTTTTCACCCGGGAGTAGGGTACAATTCCCCTAATGATTAAAATTTGAGGAGAAATAGTATGGACAAGTCAATTTTGAGTCAAGCTTCCCAACACGAAGAGCGCAACATTTTAGCCGAGGTCTGCAACTTAGCGGCGGCCAGGGACGACGTGATCGACCTTTCCGTCGGCGACCCGAACTTTGCCACCCCGCTGCCCATTGTTGAGGCGGCCACCGAACGCGCCAAAAAAGGGCACACCCACTACACGGCGGCGATGGGGATGCCGGAGCTGCGAGAAGCAATTGCGGAATACTATCAAAAACTAGGGGTACCCGCCAAAGCCGCCCAGGTGATGGTGACGGTGGGTGCGGAACACGCCCTCTTGTTGGCCCTATACGCCTTACTCGATCCGGGTGACGAGGTCTTGATTGCCGAGCCGTGCTTTTCTCCCTACGCCGCCCAGGTGAAACTGGCCGGTGGGGTTCCGGTGATGGTGGCCATGGACCCCGAGGCGGGTTTTGCTATTGACCCGGCCAAACTCGAAGCGGCGCTTACAGATAAAACTAAGGCGATCATCGTCAACTCGCCGAATAACCCGACCGGGGCGGTGCTTGATCAAGAAGCTGCCCAGGGCCTGGGTCAGTTGGCAATTGACCACAACCTGATCCTCTTGACCGATGAAATCTACGCCGACTTCCAAATGCCGGGTCACCACTACTACCCATTGGCTAAGGAGGCCCCGGATAATACGGTCACGATTAGCGGGATGTCCAAGTCCTTTGCCATGACCGGCTGGCGGCTGGGGTGGTTAGTGGGGCCAAAGTATTTAGCCGATGCTACGGCGGCGGTCAACGAAAACGTGGCCTACACGGCGCCCACGATCAGCCAAGATGCGGCCCTCTACGCCCTTGAACACCATGATGAACTGGTTGCCCCGCTGGTGGCGGCCTTCCAAGAGCGGCTAACCTATTTACAAACGGCCCTGGGCGCCTTGCCGAACCACGCCGTGAATCCGGTTGGCGGGTCGATCTACGCCTTTTTAGACATTCGTAAGACCGGGCTTAGTTCGGAGCAATACGCTACCCGGCTCTTGAACCAAACCGGGATTTTAGTGGTGCCAGGCTTGGCCTTTGGCAAGGGTGGCGATGGCTTTGTCCGTGTTGCCGCCACTCAGCCAATGGCGACCCTTAAAGAAGCGGTTGCTAAGTGGCAAAGCTTTGACCCCCAAAAGGAGGATTAAAATGAAGATTTTGATGTATTCGATCTTAGACACCGAACGCCCCTACGTGGAGGCCTGGGTAAACAAAACAGGCCACCAAGTTAAGATGGTCGAAGAGGGGTTAAATAAGGAGACCGCTAAGTGGGCCGCGGGCTTTGACGGGATCGATTTTCAGCAGACCAATGACCTGGATCCGGAGGTCTACGCGACTCTAGAGGGGTTAGGGATCAAGCAGCTGACCGCCCGGATGGTTGGGTTTGATATGATTGATTTAAAGCAAGCGGCCGACCACCACTTACTGGTGACCAACGTCCCGGCCTACTCGCCGCGGGCGATTGCCGAAATGGGGCTCACCCAGGCCCTGCGCCTAGTCCGGAAACTTGGTTACTACGACCAGCGAATGGATAATTACGACTTTCGTTGGGTGGGGCTGGAGTCAACTGAGATCTACAACCTGACCGTGGGGGTAATTGGTGCCGGCCACATTGGCGGTGCCACCGCCCGCCTGTACAGCGCCCTGGGGGCCAATGTCTTGGCCACCGACCCGGTTCACCATGCGGAACTAGAGGCCGACTTGACTTACGTCGACCTCGAGACATTGCTTCGGGAAGCTGACATTGTAACCATCCACACCCCCCTTAATGAGGAAACGGCAAACCTCCTGGATCGAACAGCCTTTGCCAAGATGAAGGATAGCGCCTACCTGATTAACATGGCCCGGGGCGGGTTGGTCGATACGGCGGCCCTGATCGAGGCCCTGCAAAACCACCAACTGGCCGGGGCGGCCCTCGACACCCTCGCCGACGAAACGGGCTACTTTGAACGCCAAGCCAGCAGAGAAGAAGTATCAGAATCCTATCTGACCTTGCGGGCGATGCCCAACGTCTTGATTTCACCGCACTCGGCCTTTTTCACCGATACCGCAATCAAAAACATCGTTGAAATGGGACTCGATGACGTGGTTCGGATTGTCAACGGTAAGCGACCACTCTACCCGGTTAATTAAAAACACCCCCACTTGCAGCTGGTAAGTGGGGGTGTTTTAGTTATGAGCTCCGTTTTAACAGGCGTTGGCACAGCTTGGTTAAGGCACGCCGGGAGGAACCGGCGGGGAGCTGGTTGATTTCTGCTTTGGCTTTCTTGGTGAAGGCGGTGGCTAGTTGACGGGCTTGCTCGACCCCGCCGTTTTCAAGCACTAATTGACGGACGAGCTGCATATCCGCTTCACTCATTAACCGTCCCTTGTCCAAGAGGGGCTTAAAGGCGGCCGAGTTAGCTTGCATCGCTAACAGCAAGGGGAGTGAGTAGACCCCCGTGGCCAGGTCTTCTAGGACCGGCTTGTTGAGTTGGTCGCCGCTGGAGTAGTCGAGGATATCGTCTAAGATCTGAAAGGCGATCCCAACGTTTTGGCCGATCCGCTTGGCTAGGGCGACGGTCCGTTGGTCGGCACCGCCAAAGTAGGCCCCTTCGCTAGCTGCCAAGGAGAAGAGGGCGGCCGTCTTACCGTTGATGTTGCGCAGGTAGGAAAGGAAGGTTTGGTCTTGTTTGAAACGGTCGGCCATTTGGCCCAGTTCACCGCTTAAGATCCGGTGCATGATCTGGGCGTTGGTGGTCAAAAAGGGAGTTGTAGCGGTGGTGGTGGTGATCAGGTCAAAGAAGATCGTGAACAGGTAATCGCCGGAATAAACCGCCACGTCCTTGCCAAACTCGGCTTGAATGCTGATGCGTCCCCGCCGCTCGGGAGAGTCGTCAATAATGTCATCGTGGATTAAAGTGGCCATGTGGAGGACTTCAATCGAGGTGGCCAGCTTGATTAAGCGGTCGCGTTGTTCTGGTTGCGGTTGGCCGGTCAGGGAAGCAAAGAGCCAGAAAAAGGCGGGGCGCAAAAACTTACCGCCGTTAGTGGCCATTTTTTGCAGGGCGCTTTCTAGTTGGCCATCCTTAGTTTTGATTCGGGCTGCCATTAGGTCGCTAACGGCTAAGAGGGCCCGATTTAATTCGGGGTTGTGCGGAAAATGTGTTTGTTTCATCATTAAATTTCCTTTAAGGTTTATACTGTCTATTGTACCCTAAATAGGGAATTGAATAAATAAGGGAAAGGGTGGACTTATTTAATGTCTGTCAAAGTATTTTTAGAATTGGTTGAAATCAAGGCCAAGACCGCCAGTGTCTTGCCCTTCATACTCGGCCTCTTTTTAGCGGCCTATTACTACCACACCGTGCAACCAATGCTGGCGCTCCTCTTTTTTATCGCCATGTTCTTGTTTAACATGGCGGTCGATATGTTGGACAACTACCACGATTACGTTCACGCCGTCGACACCGAGGACTATCAGCAAAACACCAACATCATCGGGCGCGAAAACTTATCTCCGCACTTAGTGTTGGCGATGTTGATCACCCTAGTGGTTATCGCCGCTTTGCTGGGAATCTACCTGGTGACCCAACTAGGGCTGACCTTGCTTTGGCTCGGGGTGTTTTGCTTTGCGGTCGGCTTTTTGTACTCATCGGGTCCCTTTCCATTATCGGGGCTGCCGGTTGGTGAATTCTTCTCCGGGTTCACGATGGGCTTTATGATCACCCTAATTTCGGTTTTTGTGAACACCGGAGCGGACTTTACCTGGTCTTGGACTAACCTGGGGGTTATTTTCTTAGTGGCGCTGCCTGATGAACTATGGATCTCCAACCTGTTGCTAGCAAATAACATTTGCGACGAACAAGAGGATAACGATAACCACCGCCACACGATTGTCCACTTTATCGGTAAGAAGTGGGCGCTGTACGCCTTTGCGGTTAAAAACACCATTGCCTTTTTAGCCATTATTGCGGCGGCAGTGTTACGCTTAACGCCGTGGACGGTCCTGTTGACCCTTTTAATTATCCCGTTTGTCGTCAAGCAAACCAAGCTTTTATTTAACAAGCAGGTCAAAAAAGAAACCTTTCCGGCGGCGATCCGGATTTTACTAATCGGTTCCCTTGTCCAGGTCGTGACCTTTGCGGTGGGGTTGATTTAACACCAATTAACATAACATTAACGAAAAGCGAGCGACAGGAAAATTTTCCCGTCGCCCGCTTTTTTGTTTATTGGGCACCGTGCTTTTCTTGTTTTAAGACCTGTTGTTTAACGGCGCAATCGTAATCGCAAGCGGCACACTTGCCCTTCTTGGCCCGCTTAAAGACCTTAACGAGTTGCCAAAAGGCGCAGCCGATGATTAGCAAAATGATGACGGTGTTGGTAATTAAACTAAGCATGGGAAACTCCTTTCTAAATGAAGAGGCTGCCGACCGTGTAAATCAGCCAGGCCAGGCCGTAAGCAATGATCAGGCTAGAAACCAAGGACCAGATTGTCCACTTGGTCGAGCCGGTTTCTTGCTTGATCGTCCCCAAGGTGGCAAAACACGGGGCGTACAAGAGGATAAATACCAAGAGGGCGTAAGCGGCAACCGGGTTGATGAATTGGCCCAGGGCGCTAATCAAGACCGCTTGGCTGCTGGTGTGAAACATCACCATCATACTGGAAGTGATCGCTTCTTTAGCTAAGACCCCGGTAAAGAGTGCGGCGATCGTTTGCCACTGGGTGATACCGACCGGTGCAAGGAAGGGAACCAACAGGTGGCCAAGGCTAGCGGCAAAGGAGTGGCTAGAATTAGTGACGAAACCGTGGGGGCCAAAGGAGGCCAATAGCCAAATGATGACCGTCCCGGCAAAGATGACCGTCCCGGCTTTTTTCACGAAGCCCTTCCCCTTGTCCCAAGTCCCGTGCCAAATGACGTCAAAGCGGGGGAGGTGGTACTGAGGTAGTTCAACGATGAAGACCGAGGAGTCGGTGACGCCAAAGTAGAGTTGGTAACCCTTAGCGACTAAGAGGGCGACGATAATCCCCAGGAAGTAAACTGATAGGACAATCAGTGCTTGGTGCTTCGGGAAGAAGGCGGCGACCACCAGTGAGTAAACTGGCAGGCGGGCCGAACAGGACATGAATGGTGAAATTAAGGTTGTGATTAACCGTTCCTTTGGTTGCTCAATTGTTCGCGCCGCCATGATCCCGGTCACGTTACACCCAAAGCCAATGATCAAGGGAATAAAGGACTTCCCGTTTAATCCGATAAACTGCATGATCCGGTCAGTCACCAGGGCTGCCCGGGCCATGTAACCCGAATCTTCTAGCAGCGAGATGCAGGCAAAGAGGACGAAAATTTGGGGGATAAAGACCAAGATCCCCCCGACCCCGGCGATCAGGCCGTCCACAATCAAGGACCGTAACACTGGTAAGGCCCCGGCTGCGGTCAGGACCTGGTCAGCGGTGGTCGAAAGGGAGCCGGAGATGAAGCCGTCTAGCATGTCAGACAGGGGCGTTCCCACCCAGTCAAAGGACAGTTTGAAGATCAAAAAGAAGATCCCGGCAAAAATTGGCAACCCTAAAACGGGGTTGGTCACGATCCGGTCAATCTTAGAGGTCATTTCCACTTTGCTGGTCGAGGCGATGGGTTGGCTGGCCGCCCCCAGCAACTTTTCGATGAAGGCAAAGCGGGTATTGAAAATCTGGTCTTCGAAGTTTTGGGCGTCGTAGTATTTTTCCTGGCTACGCAGCGGGGTCAAGTCCCTAAAGAGGGCGAAGCGTCGGACCGCCTTGTTTTTGTTGATGTATTGAATCGAAAGCCACTGGGCGTAATCGTGGTCCATATCGTAATCTTTGACAAGGGCCTCGGTGGCCTGACGGATTGCCTGCTTAACCATCGGCGGGTAGTCGAGGAGCAGTGGTTTGGCCTGGCGGTGCTCCTTTAAGCTGGCCAGTTCGGCCTTGAGGGCAGCGACCCCCTCGTGGGAACGGGCGTTGGTGGTCTTCACCTCACAGCCCAGCCATTCTTCGAGGACCTTGGGGTCATAGTACTTGCCCTGGCGCTTTAAGTCGTCGATCATGTTGAGGTTTAAAATCACCGGCGCCCCGAGTTCTAAGACCTCAATGGTCAACAAAAGGTTGCGCTTCAGTTGGCCGGCGTTGGTGACGTTTAAGATCAGGTCGGGGTGGTCGTTTAATAGGTAAGAAGTGACGATCGCTTCATCCTTAGTTAAGGGGTTTAAGGAGTAGACCCCCGGTAAGTCGACTAAGGTCACGGCGCTGTCCTTAATTTGGCCAAGCTTTTTTTCGACCGTGACCCCGGTCCAGTTCCCGACGTAGGCGTACTTATCGGTTAGGGAGTTAAAGATGGTCGTTTTTCCGGTGTTGGGGTTACCCAAGAGTGCAACGGTGGTCATGACTCCATCCCTCCCGTTAGTTGACAAAAGACCCGGTAACGTAGGCCGATTCGCTGGCGATCACTTTCGATGATGACTGGCCCGTGGAATGGATAGCGTTGGATCAACGCCACGTCCTTTCCTTCGTATAAACCAAGGTTGTGGAGCCGCTCTTGGGTGGCTTCGTTGAGCAGCTCAAAGTGGGTCAGGATATATTTAGCCGGCATCAAAAACCCCTCCTTGTAATATTATTCCAAAAATATATAATAAATTGCCTGATATTTTCATTATATTAGTTAGTGATATTATTATACAAGATTCCAGAAACAGATATCGGGGAATTTCCTAGTTTTATTTTACCTTGTAACGACTATAATGTAAGACAAGTGATTAATAAACGGGCCCCCAGTTGGATTCTTTATATAGAATTGGAATAATAGGCCTGATTTGGAGGAATTGACATGGCAACATTAGAAGTTAAGAACCTACACGTTTCGGTGACCGATGACGAGACAAAGCAAACCAAGGAGATCCTAAAGGGAGTTAACCTGTCGATGAAGACTGGCGAAGTTCACGCCATCATGGGGCCGAACGGGACCGGGAAGTCGACCCTTTCCCAAACGATCATGGGTCAACCCGGTTACACAGTCACGGAAGGTGAAATCCTCTTAAACGGCGAAAACATTCTCGAGATGCCAGTTGATGAACGGGCGCGCAAGGGGCTATTCTTAGCCATGCAATACCCGGCTGAAATTCAAGGGGTGACCAACGCCGAATTCCTGCGGGCGGCCATCAACGCCCGCCGCCCCGCCGACGACCAAATCTCGGTGATGGACTTTATCAAAAAACTGGACCACAACCTCGCCCCCTTGGACATGGATGAATCCATGACCGAACGTTACCTCAACGAAGGCTTCTCCGGGGGGGAAAAGAAGCGTAACGAAATTTTACAATTATTGATGATCGAACCGTCCTTTGCCATCCTCGACGAAATCGACTCTGGTCTGGATATCGACGCCTTAAAGGTGGTCTCCAAGGGGGTCAACTCGATGCGCGGTGATAACTTTGGTTCTTTGATCATCACCCACTACCAACGGCTCTTGAACTACATCGTGCCAGACACCGTTCACGTCATGATGGGCGGCAAGATCGTCAAGACCGGTGACGCCGAATTGGCCAAGAAACTGGAAGCAGAAGGGTACGCTGGCTTGCGTGACGAACTGGGCCTCGACGTCAAGCTCGTTGATGACAACCACTAAGGAGGACGACGATGACATTAGATGTTCAAACGATCGCCGACCAAATAGAGGAAGTTTCCCACCAACACGGGGAGCCCTACACCTTATTGGATCGGCGCCTGGAGGCTTTGCAACTGATGGCCGACCAAAAGATGCCAACGATTCCGCGTTACCACTTTGAGGATTGGCCACTGTTAAGCGACCAACCACTGGCCTTTGAGGATTCCGACCCGCACCTGGCCGAGGGGTTGCTTGACTCCGACCCGGATGTGATCCGGATTGTCCAAGTCGGTCAAACTACCACCGAGGTTCAGCTGCCGGAAGAACTGCGCCAACAAGGGGTTATCTTAACCGATATTTTCTCGGCGGCCCGGATTCATCCCCGCTTGATTGAACGCTTCTTTATGAACCGGGTGGTTAAGCCGGGGGAAAATAAGATGACCGCCGCACACTTAGCCTTTTTAAACGCCGGGGTCTTCTTATACGTTCCCAAGGGGGTCGAAATTGACACCCCGATCGAAGCCGAGATCATTCAAGACGCCACCAAGGACCAACCGTTAAACTCCCACCTCTTGATTGTCGCCGAGGCCCAGTCCAAGATCCACTTCCTCCAGCACTTACAAACGGTCGGGGAACGGTCGGTGCCGGCTAATATGATGGTCGAAATCGTCGCTCAAGAGGGGAGCAACGTCGCCTTCTCCTCGCTGGATGAATTGGGGCCTAACACCCACGTTTACTTCAAGCGGCGGGCCAACATTGGCCGCGATGCTCACGTTGAATGGGCGGTTGGCTTAATGAACGACGGCAACACCCTGGGGGACATGGACTCCGAATTGATTGGCCAGGGGGGCTATGCCGACGCTAAGGCGATCGCCGTGACCACCGGCAGCCAGTTGATGGCCGTCAACAACCGGGTTACTAACCGCGGCAAGAAGACGACCGGGTTGATTAACCAGCGCGGGGTCCTACTTGAAAAGTCCGAGTTGATCTTTAACGGGATTGGTCAAATCGTTCACGGGGCGCACGGGGCCAAGGCCGACCAGCAAAACCGGGTCCTGATGATGTCCGGGGATTCCCATGGCGACGCCAACCCGATTCTTTTGATTGACGAAAACGATGTGGTCGCCGGTCACGCCGCTTCGGTCGGACCAGTCGATCCGGAACAAATGTATTACCTAATGAGCCGCGGGATTGACCGGGCGACCGCCGAGCGGATGGTCATCCGGGGCTTCCTGGGCTCCGTGTTAACCGTCATTCCGGCCAAAAACGTTCGCGATAAGCTGGTAGCGGTACTAGAAAGGAAGCTTGCAGATGGACAAAAGTATTAGTGACCTTCGCGCTGACTTTCCGATTTTGGACCAGCGGGTTAACGATGAGCCTCTGGTGTACCTCGATAACGCCGCTACGGCCCAGCGCCCCACCCCGGTTCTTAAGCAGGTACTCGACTTTTACCAAACCGATAACGCCAACGTGCACCGCGGGGTCCACACCCTAGCGGAACGGGCAACCGCCGATTACGAAGCGGCCCGCGATAGGGTGCAGAAGTTCATTCACGCAAAGAAGCGAGAAGAAGTGATCTTTACCAAGGGGTGCACCGATTCCTTAAACCTGGTCGCCGCCACTTACGGCGAGCAAAACATCCAGGCCGGCGATGAAATTGTCATCTCAATTATGGAACACCACTCCAATTTGATTCCGTGGCAACAGCTAGCGCTTAAAAAGGGCGCCACCCTTAAGTACATCGGTTTAACGAAGGAGGGCGAATTGGATCTGGCAGATGCGGCGGCTAAGATTACCGACCGTACCAAGATCGTCGCCGTTACTCACGCTTCCAACGTGATGGGAACGGTGACGCCCTTAAAACAATTGGCCAAGTTGGCCCACCAACACGGGGCGATTATCGTCGGCGACGGGGCCCAAGCGGTTCCCCACATGAAGGTTGACGTAACCGAATTGGACGTGGACTTTTACGCTTTTTCCGGCCATAAGATGATGTCGCCCACCGGAATCGGGGTCTTGTATGGCAAACAAGCCCTGTTGGAGGCCATACCCCCTTATCAGTACGGCGGCGAAATGATTGGCACGGTAACCGAACAGGCAAGTACCTGGGCGGCCCTGCCGTACAAGTTTGAGGCCGGGACCCAAAACATCGCCGGGGCCGTTGGCTTAGGGGCGGCGATCGATTACTTGACGGCGATTGGAATGGACCAGGTTGAAGCCCACGAACGGGTGCTGGTGCAAACGGTCTTGCCTCAATTACTCGCAATTGAGGGGCTAACGGTTTACGGACCGACCGACCCGGCTAAGCACACCGGGGTGATCTCCTTTAACCTCGGCCACCTGCACCCCCACGACCTGGCGACGGCGCTAGACATGGAAGGGGTCGCCGTGCGGGCGGGTCACCACTGCGCACAACCATTGATGAATTACCTTGGTCTGGAGGCCAGCGCCCGGGCCAGCTTTTACCTGTATAACACCGCGGCTGACGCTGAGAAGTTGGTGTCAGCACTAAAGGAAGCAAAGGAGTTCTTCAGAATTGGGACTATCTAAGTTAAATAATTTATACCGGGAGGTTATCTTAGACCACGCTGATCACCCCCACAACAAGGGAGCCTTAAAGGACGCCACTAACGCCATTACCTTAAATAACCCGACTTGTGGTGACGAAATCGACTTGCAAGTCAAGGTAGGTTCAGATGGCTTAATTGACGAAATTGGCTATACCAGTCACGGCTGCACGATTTCACAGGCATCGGCGTCGATGATGACCGAAGCCGTCAAGGGGAAGCGCCCAGACGAGGCCCTGGCAATGGCTAAGATCTTTTCGGACATGGCGATCGGTAAGGACCATGACCAAGCGGACCTACAAGCGTTAGGGGACGCCCAGGTGCTAACCAGCATCATGGAATTCCCCGCCCGCATCAAGTGTGCCACCCTAGCTTGGTGGGCCTTACAGCGGGCACTGTTAAAGGACACTGATGAGGAGGATATTGATGACCAAGGCTAGCGAAATCCTGCATGACGACCAGGAATACGAATATGGTTTCCACGACGACATCCACCCGGTCTTCTCAACGGGCCGGGGGTTAACCGAGGAGGTCGTGCGCGCCATTTCCAAGGAAAAAAATGAACCCGAGTGGATGCTCGATTACCGGCTTAAGGCGTACGAAATTTATAAAGCGATGCCGATGCCCAAGTTTGGCCCGGATCTATCAGAACTAGATCTTGACCACATGCTCTACTACCAAAAGATGACCGACAAGAAGTTCCGCGACTGGGAAGAGGTTCCGGACGACTTAAAGAAGACCTTTGACCGGCTAGGGGTACCAGAGGCTGAACGTAAGTACCTCGCCGGCTCATCGGCCCAGTACGAATCCGAAGTGGTTTACCACAACATGCGCGAGGAATTCGAAAAGCTCGGCATTATCTTTACCGACACCGATACCGCCCTACGCGAGTACCCGGACCTGTTTAAAGAGTGGTTTGGCAAGTTGGTTCAACCAGATGACAATAAGTTTGCCGCCCTTAATGCCGCCGTTTGGTCGGGGGGCTCCTTTATTTACGTGCCCAAGGGCGTTCAAACTAAAACGCCGATTCAGTCTTACTTCCGGTTAAACTCCGAGAATACCGGCCAGTTCGAGCGGACCTTGATCATCGTCGACGAAGGGGCCTCAGTCGATTACGTGGAAGGGTGTACCGCCCCGAACTACTCATCGGACTCCCTGCACGCCGCCGTGGTGGAAGTGAACGTCTTAAAGGACGCCTATTGCCGCTACACGACGATCCAGAACTGGTCGGATAACGTCTACTCGCTGGAAACCAAGCGGGCGGCGGCGATGGACCACGCGACCATGGAATGGGTCGACGGGAACCTAGGCTCCAAGGTAACGATGAAGTACCCGTCCGTTTACTTAGATGGTGAGGGGGCCAAGGGGACGATGTTGTCGATCGCCGTGGCTTCTAACGGGATCCACCAAGATTCGGGGGCCCGGATGATCCACAACGCCAAGAACACCTCCAGTTCGATCGTTTCTAAGTCGATCGCCCGGACCGGGGGCTCGACTGACTACCGGGGGACCGTTCGCTTCACCAAGAACGCTGAAGGCTCCAAGGCCCACGTCGAATGCGATACGATCATTATGGACGACCAATCCAAGTCCGATACGATTCCTTACAACGAAATCAACTGCTCGAACGTGGCGATGGAGCATGAAGCCAAGGTTTCCAAGATTTCAGAAGAGCAGCTCTACTACCTAATGAGCCGCGGAATTTCCGAAGAAAAGGCCACTGAAATGATCATCATGGGCTTTGTGGAACCATTCACCAAGCAGTTGCCGATGGAGTACGCCGTTGAGTTAAACCGCCTAATTTCCTTTGAAATGGAAGGCTCAATCGGTTAATAATTTTTAAAGTTAGGGAAAACCCTAATTTTGCCTGAAATCGCAACCAAGACCCCCACAAAACCTTTTGTGGGGGTCATAATTTTTTATGAACAATGTTTGAATATGGCTATTTAATAAAAGAATAATTTATTGGAATAGCCATTGAGGAGGAAAAATCAATGAAGTTCAAGTGGAAGCGTTTTGCGGGCCTGGTACTGGCCGGAACCTTACTGACCGGGGTCGTTGCACCGGTTACCGGGATTACCGCTCCAACTACCGTTAGTGCCGCAGCTAAGACCAAGACGGTTACCGATATGACCGGGACCAAGGTGAAGGTTCCAACCAAGGTAACACGGGTGGCTGACCTCTGGCACGCCAGCAACCAAGTGGTCTTGTTGCTTGGCGGCCAAAAGAAGTTGGTTGCCACCACGCCAATAATCAAGCAAGAGGGCTGGTTTAAAACCGTTGACCCAGGAATCTCTAAGGTAACGGCGCCGTTCTCCGGTCAAGACATTCAAATCGAATCCCTGGTTAAGACGAAGCCGGACGTTGTGATTTCATCCAACCCGGAACAAGTTAAGCAGGCTAAGCAAGCTAACTTAACCGCCGTGAACGCCATGTTCCAAGACTTCGCCGGGATGAAGAAGTCGATCACTTTGACGGCCGACATCCTAGGTGGGGACGCCCCGAAGATCGCTAAGAAGTACATCAAGTACCTCGACGGCAACATCTCCTACGTTAAAAAGCAACTTAAGGGTGTTAAGACTACTCCTTCCGTTTTGCACATCACGAGCCCAGCTGACCTGACTAAGGTTGATGGGACCAAGACGATCGTTGACGAATGGATTAAGATGGCCGGAGGTAAGAACGCCATCACTACTGCCGGTAACATGATCACCGTTAATGCCGAAGACATCGTGAAGGCTAACCCAAACGTGATCATCGTTGGTCAAACCACGACCGCCAACGCTCGTAAGCTCTTGAAGGCTGATTCCACCCTTTCCCAATTGAAGGCTGTCAAGGATAACAAGGTTTACGGTAACCCACAAGGGACCTTTCCGTGGGACCGTTACAGTGCTGAAGAAGCGCTGCAAATCCTCTGGGCCGCCCAAAAGCTTCACCCAGACCAATTCAAGAACCTGGACATGGTTAAGAAGACCAAGTCCTTCTACAAGACTTACTACAACTACGACTTAACCACGAAGCAAGCTAAGCAAATCCTCGCCGGGGAAATGCCGAAGTAAGCTTAAATTACCACATCAAACATTTGGCTCCCTTCCCGGGGGCCTTTTTTGTATGACGAATTTACAATTGAAGTGCAACAAGTAAGAAGAAAATAAAAAAGAACTCATAGCCTGAGTCCTGTAAAATGAAGT
>PPYF01171662.1_pt1 | contig 107484 bp, 105 predicted proteins | sample 1559871 | NCBI WGS metagenome assembly PPYF01 (sample SAMN08240021, study PRJNA423297) | Human gut metagenome, whole genome shotgun sequencing project.
ATGAATTTTCTTTTAAAATAAAGTAGATATTTTAAATCGTTATTTGGATTTCCCCCAATTAGGATTAAATTATCTAACTATATTCCATCTAATATTAATTTAATATTTTTTCTATTTCAATTAATAATCTATTCAATTTATTTTTCTTTTTTTCTTCCAGTTCGTCATATTTTGATTTTATAGTATTTTCAAGTTTTCCTAAATCTTCTATGTTAAATATTGGAGTATTTTCTTCTTTATTTTCTGGTAAGCCTAAGGGTTTGTTTTCATCTAAAATTATTGAAGCTGCTATTTGATATGTGACAGTAGGATCACTTTCAATTTCATTTAATAACTCCTCTGACTTATATAAAAGTTCAATAGCTTTTACAGGTAACATGGAAATTATTTGTTTAGTATTTACTTGTTGAGCTTTTTCAAATAGTTCATATCTCTTTCTAAGTCTTAAAGCTGTATCTTTTTTATATCCGCTAAATTCAAGATATTTAAGATATAATCCTTCAGGACTACCTTGTTTTGCAAGTTCGTTAGCAACTTCACATAAGTTTTTTCCTTTTGAAATAGTGTTGCTTCCTTCGATACCTATTAACTCCCAAGTTTTTTCTTTTAAAAAACCAACAAGAGATTCATCAGTTGTAAATTCTTCAAATACTTTATTATCAATGAAAAAAGTTGTTTTAAAGTTTTCTACTGGAATAATATTATTTTTCTTTTCAATAACTGTAACTGATTTTATATCTTCTTTTATAGATTCGCTTGATTTTTCTTGTTTTCTTTTTTTTAGTAATTCTTCAAATCTTTCAGTTGTACTCATTTTATTTCCTCCTGACTAAGTCGCACACGTGCGACTTAGTTTTATAAATATAATATAACATCTAGTAAACTTGTTTGAGTTTCTTCAATAACTCTAGCTTTACTTTCCCAAATAGTTTTTCCTTTTTTTACTAAAGTTTCAATTTGTGAAAGTTCTTTTATTGGTTCTGGGAATATGATATCAGTATCTTTAACAATATTTTTCATTCTATTTAATATTTCTTTTTGTGTTGCTGTAGGTCTATATAAATTAACTATAATAGAATGAACTTTATCTATTCCAGCTTCTTCAATAACATTAATCATACCTTTTAAAGTAGGCATATCACAAAAAGTTGGAATAATAATTTTATCAGCAAATTTAATAAATTCAGTATCTATTTTCATTGTAGGAATACTATCCACTAAGATATAATCATATTCTTCTTTTAATTTTTGTAAGAATAAAGGCAATCTTTCTAAAAATTTATCAGTAAAGACACTGCTTTCTAAGGGAATAAAATCTAAGTTTTTTCTTAAAGTAATAATTTCTCCTTTTCCATGCATTACCCAGCTTCTTAATCCTTTTTTCAATTCTAATTTGTCAATCTCTTCTTCTTTCAATGCAAAATCAATAATATTATTTTGTGAGTCAGATGTAAGAATAATAACTTTATATCCTTGCATAGCAAGTCCATGACTTATTTGAAGTGTCATGAAAGTTTTACCTACACCACCTTTATTATTTTTAAAAGCTATCATCTTTCCCATTTTAGTCACCTTCTTTATAGTAATGAATTTATCTTTTTCATTCAAAGTTATATCAACTTCATTTTCTGTAGGAGTTAATTTTAAAGTATTTACAACAGAAAAAGGAATATTTAATTTAGCAACATAATAATCTTTTTCTTTATTTATTTTTGAAAAATTAACCCCTATATTTTTTTTTAATTCAATAATACCACCATTTAAATTATTTATTTCAATTTCTTTATCAGTAATTCCTTTTTTTAAAGTTATGGTATTGTCCTTAAATTCAATAATGATATTATTATTTTGTTTTGATATTTCTAATAATTCTATCATTTGCTTTTCAACAGTTAAAACAGCATTATTGAAAATTCCATTTTGTTTATAATAAATACCAATCTTTTTTTTCATTAATTAACTCCTTTTGTAACTAAGTCGCATGTATGCGACTTAGTTATTTTAATTTAATACTAATGATAAATTAAAATCTTTTTTATAATGATTTGAGCTATTAAAAAGTTTAGAAAAAATTATTTTTCCTTTTCTTTTAATTGTTACTTGAACAGTTCCATCTGAATTGTAATGTAAGTGCATATCTCATTCCTCCTTGATATATAAGACAAAATATGATATACTCTATTTGCGGTAGGGGTATATCGAAAGATTGCCTCTTTTTTTGATAATTTATAATATCACTTTTTTGGTATGATGTCAACAATAAAAACAAAAAAGTAAATCGCATATGTGCGACTTAGTTTTTATTGTAAGGAATAATTATTAAAATTTTCTTGATAATATTCTTCCCAATCCACAATAGAATTTAACTTTGCAGTAGTACCTATATTATTAACTATATAAAAGTGTGTATCATATCCATTTATAAAATAATCAATATTTTCATCTGTCATATCTTCATAGCTTTTTAAAATAAGTCCTTTTATATAATTAAAAGAAATATAATAAATAAGGTTTATATCAAGGTCTTTAATAAAATATTCTCCTAATTCCTCTTTGATGTTCTTCCATAGTCTATTTTCATCGATATTTAATTCAAAGAAATTTAAAATTTCTTTTATATCTTCCTCTAATTTTTTTATCAGATCACTATTAATATTTAGTAAGTAAAACATATTTTATCCTCCTTAGTATAAGAGAGATCATCTTAAAAAGATAACCTCTCTTTTTTATTTAAATCATTTCTTCTAAATCTTCAAATAATCCATAATCTTTCAATTTTTCATATTCTTGAAAATTTAATTCTTTATCAATAATCATAGTACCAAAATAATTTCCTTTTCTTTTACTTTTTGATATATATGTTTCTTCTGGTATATCATATTGATGTAAAGAATAAAAATAAATATCAGGATATTTTTTTATAAGTTCTTTTTTTACTTCATCATTTATATATAAATCTGTAAAAACTCCATTTATTTCTTTAGAATTAAGTTCAATATTAATTCCTTTATAATCATTTAAAAAATTTTTAGAAATTCTTCCTAATTCTTCACTTATTAACATTATTTTTTCAATTTTCATATATTTTACCTCCAATAATTTATTTTGTGAGAGTAATACTAAAAGTATTACTCTCTTATTTTTTAGAAATAATCAATAACTATAAGGTCTTGTTCTATACATGCTGGTTGATTAAAAGCTTCTTGATATAACTCTTGAATATCTTGAGCATGATTTTCAGCCTTGTTATATGCCTCAATAAATTTTGAATATATTAACTCTAAGTTACTGTAGTCATCAGCAACATGGAATATGAAGTCAATATTTGTTTTATCTATTAGTTCATAAAGGTTATTGACTAATTCTATAATTTTTCCATTATCTCCAATTCTGTTACTGTATTCAATTTCATTTTTTGTCCTGATGTGTGCATACATTCCCATTTAAAAACCTCCTATAAGGGTAATACATGAAGTATTACCCATTTATTTTTTATTTATATGATGAATTGCAATAATTATTGCGACACTTTTATAAAAAGTTCATCTCATATAAAAAAGCTTCAAAATTACTTTTAAATCCAAGACACTTTCTTGGTCTGGAATTTATTTCGTATAAAACATTCATTAGTTCTATTTCATCTATTTTTGCTAAATCAGTTTTCTTAGGATAATATTCTCTTAGTAAGCCGTTACTATTTTCATTAGTTCCTCGCTGCCAAGCGCTATAGGGATCAGCAAAGTAAAAATTTATTTTTAGTTTTTCTTCAACCTCTTTATAACATGCAAATTCTTTACCTCTATCTGATGTAAAGCTCTTAAATGTGTTTTTGGGAAAAGATGCTATTAACTTTTTAATTGCCTCATACATAGAGTTTTTACTTCTATCATTCATTTTTACAGCAAGATACATCCTTGTTTTCATCTCAGCAAATGTTGCTAAACACCCCTTACTTTTACCTCTGGAAGATACAACAGTATCCAACTCCCAATGACCAAACTCACTGCGCTCTTTGACTTGTATAGGTCTATTAGAAATAGATTTTCCAACATTAAATTTTCCTCTATTTTCCTTGGGATATCTACTTTTACCTTTAAATCTTAGCGCATTTAAATCAATATTTAAAAGATTTAAATAAATCCAATTGTAAATAGTTTTAAAAGAAATGACTCCTTGAAAATATCTACCAACTATTTGCTCTGGAGACCATGATTTATTTATGCGATCTTCAATAAGGAATTTAAGAAAACTAGTCATTTTAGTTTTCCGCCCTTTATTTTTAGAGAAACTTTTACTATGTATATGTGCTCGTTCAGCGCTATAAAAAGTTGAACAACGCTTGATTTCACGGCTAACTGTTGAATGATGGAAACCAATTATTATTGCAATTTTTCTAGCAGAATACCCTTCTTTATTGAGTACCTCTATTTTAATTCTCTCATTTATGCTAAGATGTTTATAACTCATAATAATTCCTTTCGTATATGTTTTTGTGATAATTAACATTTTACACGAAATTGAATTTATTATGAGTTTTTTATTTTAGGTGTCGCACTTAATTATACAATTCATCATATAAAATCTCTTGTAATCCATCGAAATAAATATCATTGTATTCATTTATTAATTTTCCATTTTCAAAGTATTTAATATCATATAAGTCTGAAAAGTTTAATGTAATTTCAATGTACTTATTTTCATTTAAAACAATATTTATTCCTCCTCTTTGATTAAAATCTCCAATAGCTTTTATAGATAGAGGTTTTAAAAGTAAGAAAATTTTAAAAAATCCTCCAAGTTGCTCCATCAAGTTAAAAGCTATCATTTTAATATAGTCTAACTCTCCTTTTAAATTGTATGTTTCTTTTACTTCATCTTTTGGAAATAAAGTTTCTATATCTTCATTTTTATTGTAAAGAATGACAATATAGTTTCCATCAACATATTTAGTAGTAAATTTAGCATTTTTATATTTGTCATAATTTTCTTCTCTCATAAAGAAAGCAATGACTTCATGTGCTAAATAATTTGTTTCCACTGTTTTGTACCATTTCATTTTTACCACTCCTTAATTTCTTTTTATTTTTTAAAACTATATGTTTTTTCTTGAGCCTGAAAAAAATCTTTTATCTTTTAATTTTTTCAATGCTGCATAAATCTAAGTAGAAGATTTTTATTCTTTTGCCAATTTCCATATAGTTCTATGTGTTTTCTCCGTCGCCTTGAAATCCAGTAAGCAAATTTTGCAAGGAATAAAGTCAAAATTTCCGAAGGAACAAAAAATAAAAGTTTTATAAGCTACAGAGTGGCCAAGTAAAAGTTTTATTTTTTGCTTGATTTTTACTTTATTAAAAATTTGCTAAGATGAAAGGCAGCGAAGGAGAAATAGAACTGTATGGAGATAGAGAAGAAAAATAAGAACTTAGAGTAGCATTGAAAAAATTTTAGATTATTTTATAAAAGATTTAAGGAATCTCAGTATAATAGAGTATAGGAAGAAAATTAATTATATAATTAAAAAAAATTAGCTCATAGACTATAAAAATAGACATAATATAAGTGAGAGAAAAATTTATATTTATGATTAGATGAAATTCTTCTTAAATAAGATTAAAAAAGAAGGTGAAAAAATGTTAAAAAAATTTTTACAATATTTAGAAGAAAGAATAATTAAATGTATTGATTCTTGTGGTTTTAAAAAGAAAAATAAGAACTTAGACAGCATTGAAAAGAGGTTAAAAATGAAAGAAAATTCTTTTTGTTTGTGTATTATATACATTATGGCGAATAGTATTTAATTGTGAATTAATAAAAATTTTATTTTTTGTTAAAGAATTAAAAAGATATTCACATTTTAAAATAATAGATTCTATTTTTATTATAGTTGATAAAAACATTAAAAAATAAAAAGTACTTGAAAAAAGTTATAACATATGTTATAACTTAAATACCATATATGTGTTATAACTTTGTAGTAACTTTTTACGAACTTCTTTAATTATTATCAACTTATATCCTAAATTCTTTAATATTTGCTAAAAAAACGATATTGAAAACCAAACAATACCTGAAAAAGGAGGTGTAATATATATGCCAAATATCAGAAAAATTGGAAATTCTTATGGAGTTATTATCCCAAATACAATTCTGTCAAATTTAGAACTTGGGTTACATGATGAAGTAGAAATCTTTACTGAGGGAAAAAACATTAAAATAAAAAAAATAAATAACAAAGAAGATATTTTAAGATCATGGTTTAAAAATGGTCCAATGAAAAACAGAGATGATCTGTTGGAATTTAAGGAGGATGATAATATATGGTAAAAGAAGTAATAAAAAGTAATGAAAACAAAGGAGGAGCACAAAGTATGGCAAAGATGGTAGAGAAGGTAAAAAAAGCAAAAGGAAAAAAAGAATTTTTACAATTTGAGGTATATTTATTGAAATTAGATCCTACAGTTGGAGCTGAAATTAATAAAAAAAGACCTTGTTTAATAGTGAGTAATAGCATTGCAAATGAAGGGTTTGAAACGGTTTGGATATTACCGATTACAAGTAAAGTTCATAATTTTCCTACAAGGATTCCTTTTCTCAATGATAAGGAAGAAAAGAATTATATTGCTGTGGATCAGTTGAGAGTAGTTGATAAAGGTAGATTGTCTAAATATCTATATACAATAACTGATTCAGAAGTAATAGATGAAGTCTATGAAAAAATAAATTTAATGCTATATAGAAAAAAATAGCATATAAAAAGAAGTACCTTTTATTATTTTAAGAGATACTTCTTTTTTATTCTTAGTTTAAAAATTGTTTTATTTTATCATACCATGCCGATAATTTGGGAGGATTTTTTAAATTTTGATGTGACGTTATATTTGACTGCTAAATATTATTTTAGTTATATCTCAAATTGAGGATATATTTTAGTGATATTTTCTTCCTCAATCCCAATATACTTTAATGTCTGTTCTGCTGAAGAGTGATTAAAAGCTTTCATTAGAAGCGCAATATTTAAAGTTCCTTTATATACATGATATCCCCATGTCTTTCTTAAAGAGTGTGATCCTATTGGATATTCAATACTAAGCATATCACGCAACTTATGAAATTCTTGGCTAACCCCATTAACACTAATAGGACTATCAATTTTATGTTTGATATTGTAACGTGAAAGGCTTTTAAATATATAACCTTCTTTTGTAGAAAAGCCTATAGACTTATAATAAGCTTTTAATTCTTTAATGGCTTTTTGGCAAGTCTTATTAAAAGCAATAGTTCTAATCTTTCTAGTTTTCTTTTCTTTTATAGTAACTTCCCAGTTAGAATTAATCATTTCAAATCTTAATTGAGCTAGATCAGAAATTCTAAGTCCTACATTTACTCCAATATTAATAAAACTAAGAAAACCAATTTTATTAATATCTCCCAGATATTTTCTAATATTTTCTAAATCTTTTTCTTTTATTCTTTTAACTTCTTGTCCTTTTTGATTCATTGATAAAACTCTCCCCTATATGATAATTATATTTTTCTGAATGACTATGTCAAACAGTGTTTGTGAAAATTTCTATCTGAAATATTATACCATATAACCAATAAAAAAAATAGCTGTATATAATACTATATTTAAAAGTGAATTATGAATGAAATATACAGTAAAAATGATAAAAAAGTTAATTTCACACTTTTAACCCTAGTAAATACAAGATTCAATACTGTATATTCTATACTTATAGATTAATAGATTATATTCTTTTGCCATTGATTACTAAAGATAGATATATCTACTTCAATTTTTTTCTTATATTTTAGATTTGGGAACTCCTTTAGATAGCTTATAAACTCAGGCTTTGTATTGCTATTGAATTCAATACACTCCAATAATTCATTTGTATAATTAAAGCTTTGACCAGATCTTAAAAGAAAATCAATCTCTTATAATTCATCTTCTTGAGCTTCTAATTCTTCATTTAATGGAACAAGAATACTTTGCAATTTTTTAAGTTCTTCTTCTCCTTCTAGACTAATAACTTTTTTAACTACTTCTTTGAGTTTTAAAAAATTTAATCTAAGATTCTCCTAGTTTTGAAGAGTATGGATTCTAGATTTTTTACGACTTCTTTTTAGAATAGTATGAGCATATGTTGATGTAACCTCAATAACCATATCTACAAACTCTTTTCGCTTAAAATATATAAACAAAGCAAGGTATGAATATTTCTTATTCTCGTCAAAGAATTTATTTATTCTGAATTTATCTGATTTTTGAACTTCTAAAGCAAAATATCTTAATTTATTGTCACTAAGAAAACTTAAATCTAAAGAAACTTCAAATTCATCAAGTTCCTTTATAACTTTTAAAAGTTCCTTAGCACCATTGGAATTAGCATTTACACTCACGTTTTTTAACCTTGAATATTTGGAGGTTCCAGTTGCTTCCACATCAAATAAAGAGTATAGTCTTGGGAAATCTTTTATTTGAGCTATTATATTTTGATAGATTTTATCCTCAGATTTTTCCATTTCTAGCCAAAGCAAATGTTCTATCGTTCCAAGTGGGGGAACTACAATCTTTTTATCCTTTAACAGCTTTAAAACTTCCTTAACCATAACTGATGGATTTCCATTGGAAAAAGCTATTTTATAAAATTCTTTTTCAAGATCAGAAGTGTATTTAAATTTTATATATCCAAATACATCTAAAATTTCTTGAAAATATCTAGTTTTTGTGTTTTTTATTTTCCAATATTCATTTAAATTTTTAGTAGTGCAATTTAACTGCTCTGATATAAATTTAACTATTTTTTCTGGAATTACCTCAATATAGTCAATTATGTTTATACTTTTATTCTTTAGATACATAAGTTGCAAGGCATACCCTAGTTGATGAGAAGGTTTCTCCAATTTTTTTATTCTTAAAATTTCACTTTTTGAAAGGATAAAATGGGTATTTAAATTTTTTTCGTTAACTAAAAAATTTATATTCTCTTCATTTTCCTTCTTAGAGAGAATTGTATTTCTATATTTCATTTAAGTTTCCTTTCTGTATATCTTCCCAGTCTTTAAGTAACTTATAAAATGTTGTTTTTTTAAGTTTTAGCATTTCCATAGCTCTAGTTCCTGTAATCTCTCTAGTTTTCCAACTATGATAAACATTCTCCCAATTTTCTGGAAAAGGGATAGGTTTACGCCCTTTGTACTTTCCTAATTCTTTTGCTATCAATATTCCTTCCTTTTGACGTTCTAAAAGATTAGTTCTTTCAAATTCGTTTATAGCAGCTATCATAGTTAGCATTAGCTTTCCAGTAGGTGTAGATGTATCAATATTTTCTTTAAAGGAGACTAAGTTTACTCTTTTTTTAGCTAAAAGATCTGTTATATGCAAAAGATCTTTAGTTGATCTAGCTAATCTAGAAAAGTCATGGACATAAACAGTATCTTCTTCTCTAACAAACTCTAGCATATTTTTAAGTTCAGGTCGTCCCTCAATATCTTTACCAGATACTTTTTCAATATATAGTTTTTCCACTTTGACCTCTTTCATCTTCACCAATTGGCGACCTTCATTTTGATCTACAGTGGAAACTCTCACATATCCGACTTTCATTTCTTCCTCCAATAATTAAAATTCTTGAATATATTATACAATGATGTTCGTTTTAAGTAAATAGCAAACATATGTTTATAAAATACGTTCGAAAATTATTTTTATAACTTTATAATATTAATTTCAATATGTTTGTTTGAACTACACCCTATTAGAACAAGATGTTTTCAAAGAATCTAACTTTATTTTAAAAATATTTTATAACATTAATTGATAATTAAGAGCAATAAAAAAGCTACCCTAGTGAGTAGCCATTGATTTTATTGAGATAGTTGCAAATTTGGTGCCAAAGGACAAAAAAACCGACGCGAGGCCTGAAAGATAAATTTGTTATAAAATAAAAAATACTGGAAAGATATTCCAGTATTACTACTTAAATAATTTTTTTACTTAATATTGGTATCAGTGGGACCAATAAATTTTTTCGTCAGTTTTGGTTTTGGTGTTACCTTTTTTTCATTTTCTACTTTCTTTTCTTTCTTTTTCTTTGATATTTCAGGGTGATAGCCTTCCAAAGCATATTTCATATTTCCCATTATTTCTCTCCTTCCTCTATTTCATATTTCCAAAATAAAACAAATTTAATATTAGCTGATGGAATATAAACTCCTTTTGTTTCTTCTATTTCCTCAAGAGTACCATCAGGTTTTTTTTTATATATTTTTTCTAAATAAATATCTCTTTCTCTGGGGTAAGAACTTACATAAGAATCCAAACCATATAGTCCAATTATAGGGGTTTTATTATTTGTAAAATGGACTTCTATAAAACAACATTCTTTTTTTAGAAAAAAATGATCCCAAGCTGTAGGGGTGAGAGTATTAACAATTTGGCTTTTTATCCAATCCAAATTTAGTATAAATTTTATAATAAAAGGAGTCAATATAACAATACTTAAAATTATAATTTTTGAAATATCAATTGTTTTATGATAAATAATTAAAGTTACATGTCTATTAAAAAAATCATATATTTCTTTATAAATAATTCCATAAAGTAATATTTCCATGTATATTTCACTAGCTCTTTTTTGGCTTATAGGGGTTATAAATTCCCAAATTTTAATTGATATAAATCCTAGTATAAAATAGGGAAATATATTTAAAATACTATTTAAATCAGAAAACAAATAATCATCTCCTTATATTAAATTGAATAAAATTAGTTTATTATAGCATTTATTTGCTTAATTATCAAAAGTTTTTAATAAGAATTGATATGATTCCTGAATTGAAAGATAAATTTGTTATAAAATGAAAAACACTGGTTTATATTGCCAGTGTTTTATCTTTGTACAATTATTTAAAAAATTTATCCAGCTATATTAAAAAATACCTTATATCCTTTCAATATAAGTTTTATTAGAAGTATGGAATAAATTCATAACCAGCTGGTAAAGCCTCTAAAGTTCCTTCTATATCAGGTAATTGCAATAAAATTTTATTCACAAAGTCACAAAAATAATCGATATCATCTATAAATTCTTGAGGAGTTCCAATATTTTTTAAGTTAAAAGCATGAATAGCATTTCTTTGTCCTTGTATTTTATCTATCCAAAGATAGGTTTTATCTGACTTAGAATCAAATAAAGGACCTATACTATAATTTTTAAGACTTTCAAGAGTCATTTTATTTGGTTCAATAATTTTATTTTTATTTTTTTGAGGATTTTTTAAATAGTCATCATAGTGGACACAATAAAAAAATTTAAGCCAAGATTCAACAAGAGTACCTAAATTGGCTCTTGCTAGGATTAATTCTCCATTTGACATACTCATTCCTTTTTCTAACCAAATATGAAGGCAATCAGTTAATTCTACAGTCCAATCTAGCATAGCATTTTTTAGTTTTTCTGTTACTTCTACAGAAGCAATGCCTTGAACATCTTGCCAAAGTAGTGCTGTATTTTTAGTATTTATTTGAAGCTTTTCAAATTTTGTCATTTAATCATCTCCTTTAAAAACGAATAATTATATCTCAAATTTTGGATATATATCAAAAATATGTTCTTCTTCAATACCAATGTATTTTAAAGTTTGTTCAACTGATGAGTGATTGAAGGCTTTCATCAGGAGAGCAATATTTAAAGTTCCTTTGTAAACATGATATCCCCAAGTTTTCCTAAGAGAATGTGACCCAATAGGATATTGAATATTCAACATATCACGCAGCTTTAAAAATTCTCTACTAACACCATTAACAGTAATAGGCTTATCAAGCTTGTGCTTTACATTGTAGTGTGAAAGGCTTTTAAAAAAATAACCTGAAGATGTTTTAAATCCTAATTCCTTATAATAATCTCTTAAATCTATGATAGCCTGTTGACAAGTATTATTAAAAACAACGGTTCTTCTCTTTCCTGTCTTTACTTCTTTAACAGTTATTTTCCAATCTCTAGTAACCATTTCAAAACGAAATTGGGCTAGATCAGAAATCCTAAGTCCTACATTTACTCCAATATTGATAAAGTTAAGAAAGACTACTTTATTAATTCTTTTAAGATATTCACGAATTTTAATTAAATCCTCTTCCTGCAATCTTTTTACTTCTTGTCCTTTTTGATTCAGATTCATAAAAAAATTTCTCCTTTGTAAAGTGTTTTTCGAGAAAATTATACCATAGAAAGTATTGAATTAATAGTTACATATAATATAAAAATATGTAAAATATTTCAAAAAAATTACTACATATAAAATTGAATTAAGAATGAAATGACAAGTGAAAATGAATAAAAAGGATATTCCCTAAAGTGAACACTTGAAAATGCTAGGTTCGTTAGTAGATATTCTATGCAAAACTATATATTATATTTATTATTATAGATGGGGAGAGATGCTTCTATTCCTTTATTTGTATCTTTATCTTTTAAATGTTCTACTGTTATTTTACTATCAATTTAAAATCTATATTTTATTAATATCTTAATGAGTAGCCCAAATTAATTGGACTACTTTTAAAATATTAATTTTATTTTTTTAACATTTGTCTTAAATCTTCTGGAAAATCTTCTGCCCATCCTCTATATAAAGTTTCTTGATCAGTTCCTTTTATATTATTATATTTAATAGTTAAATAAGTTTTCTTGAACAAAATTGGTGGTATCTTTGTTTTAGGTTTTATTATATTTCCCTCTTTATCTAATATCTCTATTTCTCCTATATCTATTATTAAGTCATTATCTTTTGTATTTCGTATATCTATTGGTGGTTCAAAAGGATAAACTGGTCCATCTTTAGAATTAAGTGGATCAATTTTTATTTGCTCTTTAGAAATAATATATTCCTTTCCATTTATTATAAATTTAATATCATTGTAAAATTTGATATAATGATTTTTAAATCTATTTTCTTTTGTAGGTGCTTCAAGTTGATAATAATGATTAAACATAATTCCATATAATTGATAAATTTTTTCATTCATCTGAAAAATTTTATCTTTAGGAATTCCTATTCTATTTACTTTCCCATCTTCTATTATTCCATAAGCTCTATTTGCATAAACATATGTTGTTATTTTAGGTTTTGCTTCTAATTTTATGTAACTACAAAATATTAAAAGAAGTAATATTAAGCTTAAATTTCTACTTTTCATTTTTTTCCTCCTTTTTAAAATAGTTCCCTATTGGATATATACTATAAAAGTGGACACATTTTATGCTATACTTTTTCTATATCTTTATACTTTTTTTAGGAGGTTTTTTATGTCTGGATTCAAAAAATATGATGATAATTTTAAGAGAAACCTTGTTACTTTATATCAAAATGGTAAATCTTTATCTTCTCTTACTAGGGAATATGGGGTTTCCTTAAGTGCTGTTACTCGATGGGTTAAGCTTTATTTGGATTTTTAAGTTCAGGATTTAATTCATTAGCTTTTTTAAAGTCTGAGATAGCTTCTCTATATTTTTTTAATTCATATTTAACAATTCCTCTGTTGTAATATGCTTCAGCATATTGAGGACTTAGTTCAATAGCTTTATTATAATCTGTAATAGCTCCTTTATGATCTTTTAATTCAACTTTAGCATTACCTTTGTTATAATATACTTCTGCATCCATAGGAATTAACAGAATAACTTTATCATAATCTGTAATAGCTTCTTTGTAATTTTTCAAATCAAATTTGGCGACTCCTCTATTAAAATATGCTTCAGCATATTGAGGATTTAATTCAATAGCTTTATCATAATCTAATATAGCTCCCTCATAATTTTTTAACCTTACTTTAGCATTTCCTCTATTGTAATATGCTAAAGTAAATTTAGGGTTTAATTTAATAGCATTATCATAATCTAGAATGGCTTCTTCATATAGGTTTAAGTTACCTTTAGTAACACCTCTAAAAATATATGCATCTGCAAATTTAGGATTTAGCTCAATGGCTTTATTGTAATCTATGATTGCTTCTCTATAATTTTTTAATTCAAATTTAGCAATTCCTCTATTGTAATATGCTCCAGCATATTGAGGATTTAATTTAATAGCATTATCATAGTCTAAAATGGCTTTTTTATACTGTTTTAAGTCATTTTTAATAACACCTCTAAAAATATATGCATCTGTAAATTTAGGGTTTAACATTATAGCCATATTGAAATCTGAAATAGCCTGCTCAAAGTCATTTAATATATATTTAGCAATTCCATTGTTATAATACATTTCAGCTTTTTCTAAATTAACTAAAGATACTTCAGTTTTTTCTTTTTCATTAGGATTATCTACCCAGCCACCAAGTAATCCCAATAATAAAAATAGTAGTAATATTTTTTTCATGAATACTCCCTTTATCTCATTTTTAATAAAAATTTAAGAATTTATTTTTTTTCTTCAGAAAGAAATTGCATACAATAAACTCTAATTCTTAATTGGATTTTTAAGCTCAGGATTTAATTCATTAGCTTTATCAAAGTCTGAAGAGGCCCCTTCATAATCTTTTAAATCGTATTTAGCAAGTCCCCTATTATAATATGCAGAAATATACTTAGGATCTAACTTAATAGCCTTATCATAATCTGCAATAGCACCTTTATAATTCATTAAGTTAAATTTAGCATTTCCTCTGTTGTAATATGCAGAAGCATATTTAGGATCTAACTTAATAGCTTTATCAAAATCTAAAATAGCTTCTTCATGATTTTTTAAATTATTTTTGTACTGTTAAATACAGAAACAAATTTAGGATTCAATAAAATAGCCTTGTCATAATCTAGAATGGCACCTTTATAATTTTTAATTTTTCAATCGATATTTAACATTTCCATTGTTATAATATGTTTCAGCTTCTGTTAAATTTACTGAAGATATTTCAGTTTTTTCTTTCTTATCATTTGGTTTATCTTCACACCCATTAAGTAATCCTAGCAATAAAAATACTAATAATATTTTTTTCATAATTACCCCTTTATGTTTTTATTATTATTTTCTATCCCTATTTTAGCATATTGTTTTTTCTAGATATAATATTATATAACTTTAATATATTTTATTGAAATTAGGAAAAAACTTTTTTAATATTTTGTAAAAAATAAAAACCAATAATTACTTGTCGTATATATAAAATCATAGCATTTATAGCAAGTAAAAACAATTAGAAAAAATAAAATAAGATTAGAATGTTAATTTTACTAAAAAAAATACTTGTCATAAGAACTTTATGACAAGTATTTGAAAACAGAATAATTTTTTTATTGACATTAAAATAAAAAAATTCTATTTATAGTTAATCTTGGTATTAAGTTTATTCCACAATTTTATTTATCTAAAATAATAGTGAAAAAAATACATTTATGGATATGAATTTTTAAAATAAAATAATAATTTTTATTAATCTCCTCCCTTCTTCTTAATGTATAATACCTTTTTTAAATTCATATTCTATCAAAGCTTTTTTTACTATTGTTATTGCATTTCTTCTATTACTTATATTCACTTCACAAGTTTTTATTTTAAAATAATAGCTATTATTTTATCTATTTATTGACTTTTTATGATATATTAGATAATATATTGTATATGGAATATAATTTTTTTTATACTAAAACACCAAAGGAAATTCAACTAGAAATAGCAAAAAATGTAAAAAAAAGAAGAAAAGAATTGAGAATAACACAAGAGGAATTTGCTAAAAAATCGGGGGTGAGTTTTGGTTCAATTAAACGTTTTGAAAATACAGGAGAAATTTCTCTTTTTTCTTTAGTTAAAATTGCAATTATTTTAAATTGTGAAAATGAACTTTTAGAATTATTTAAACAAAATGAGTACAATTCAATAGAGGAGATTATTAATGAAAAACATTAAGTCTTTACAAGTATTTTATAATGATACAAAAGTTGGAACTTTAGCTATTTTACCTAATAGTCTTGTAGCTTTTGAATATGATGAAAAATGGCTATTGGAAGGTTTTTCTGTCAGTCCTTTTAGTTTACCATTAATAAAAAAAGTTTTTTTACCAAAAATAGATCCATTTGATGGTTTATTTGGAGTATTTTCAGATAGTTTGCCTGATGGTTGGGGGAAATTATTAGTTGATAGAATGCTAAATAGTAAGAATACAAATCTAAGAGAAGTTACTTCTTTAAATAGACTTGCTATTGTTGGAAAATCTGGAATGGGTGCTTTATCTTATAGTCCTGAATACAATTTTGTACTAAAGGAAAAAGAGACAGATTATGATAAATTAGCTATTGCTTGTCAAGAAATACTAAATACAAATTATTCTAGTGATCTAGATAGGCTTTTTTTACTTGGAGGTTCTTCAGGAGGAGCAAGACCTAAAATTCTTACAGAAATAGAAAACGAAGGATGGATAATAAAATTTCCTTCATCATATGATTCAAAAGATATAGGAAAAGTAGAGTATTTATATTCTTTATGTGCCAAGAAATGTGGAATTTTAATGACTGAAACTAAACTGTTTCCTTCTAAAATTTCATCAGGATATTTTGGAATTAAAAGATTTGATAGAATAAAAAATGCCTTTGGAGAGAAAAAAATACATATGATTTCGGTAAGTGCTTTGCTTGAAACTTCTCACAGACTTCCTAATCTTGATTATAATACATTAATGAAACTTACTTTAAAGTTAACTAATAGTTTTGAAGAAGTTGAAAGAATGTATAGATTAATGTGTTTTAATGTTTTTTCACATAATAGAGATGATCATTCTAAAAATTTCTCATTTATTTATGATGATGAGTTAAAAAAATGGGAACTTTCACCTGCTTATGATTTGACTTACAGCTATTCTATCAATGGAGAACATGCTACAACTGTAAATGGGAATGGAAATAATCCTAGTATGGGTGATATATTAACAGTGGCTGAAAATATAGGAATGAAAAGGAGTAATGCTATAAAAATTGCTGAAGATATAAAAGAAATTGTTGAGGAAGATTTGGGAATGATAATTAAAATACAGACTCTTTGAAAAATTTAAAGATAATAAAGAATATAAAATATAAGGTATATATAATTAATTATTTACGCCTTATATTTTATGTAGTTTTAGGTTAAATATATTAGGATACATCATAATTTTTTTATTTCAGTCTGAGATCTTCAAATAGTATTTTTATTTAGTTTATACTTGTTATATTGTATTGTTCTATATATCTTACTTTAAAATCAAGAAAGAGAAATTACTTGAGTTATTATACTACTGCATAGTTTAATTTTATCAAGGGCAAATTTTTCTCATTTCTGATATTCCAGTGAATTGTTCATAATTTTTTCTATCTGATTTTTTATTCTTAACTTTATAACTTGGATAAAAAAGGTAATAAAATAAGTTGATTGTTATTTTAAAAAATGAATAATTTTTTGAAATATAGAACACATTAATAAATTGTATTAAAAATTTTATAAAAAATTAAGGGTAAAAATAATAAAATAGCAAATGCTGCTTCAATAATTTGTAGAATGTATTATATAGCTTCTAGTCTAATTAATGCAATACCAAATAAAGAAAAGAGAGCCTGTGTGGACTCTTTTACTATTCACTTGTAAGATGCTCAAAATATGGCTAGATTTTCTCAAAAAAATTATCAAAGCTACTAGCTACTTTAAATCCAATTCCTGTATTCACAGCTTTAAAGTGTTCTTTACCACATTTTATTTTTAGGTTTTCTGTTTCTCTTCTATCCTCTTCAAATAAAGAACCCTTTGTTTCAACTATAAAATATAGTTTCTCTTCATCTTTATTAAGATTAGGTTTAACTAAAACAGCCCAGTCTGGATTATAATTTCCTAAAGGTGTTGCTATCTTAAACCAGCCAGGAAGTTTTGTATATCTAATTACATTATTACTCTTTTCCAAATCATTAGCAAAAGATCCCTCAATATAAGAATCTATTACAACATGAGAGTATGGAGATTTTGAGCTTTCAATCATATTTCCATTTTTATTCATCTCTGTTTTCAAATATCCAAATAAGCCTTCTGCTTGGAATAACTCTTGGCAATAATATTCATTTTCACCAATCTTTTCATATTTTATTCCATCAACTATAAATGTTCTCATAGTTCTTTTTATAATATCAGTAACTTGTTCTAAATACATCTGTGGATCTTTTTTAAAACTATTTAAAGTAGATGTATTTGTTAGTATCTCAACAATACTTCTTCTAGTTAAATTAGTTTCATTTTGTAAATAACTCACAATATCAGGAAGGTTATATCTATTATAAATTTTTATATCTTCATGCTCTGATATAGACATCCCCTCTTCTATTCCACCTTGAGTTATCTGAAGTCTTTTCTTTTGGAATAAAAACTTTTCTGATGGTATATATACTGTTTTATCAATAGCTTCTACACATTTTTCAATTAACTTTTTTTCATCAAAATCCACTTGATAAGTTGTCTTATATTTTACTTTATCCCATAACTCTTTAAATTCAGGACTTAATAAAGCTCCTTTATTAACACAAATTTTCTTTTTATCATCTGCATTTTTAATAATAAGTTTTTCAGCAGTAGATTTTAATTTTTTAATAATTGCAATTTCTAAAGGTTTAAACTCCTCTGGTAAAACTACTTTATTATCTCTTAAATTTTCTTTTAACTTATTTTCAACTTTACCTTTAGAGTCTATATAGCTTTCAGCAATAAGATATTTATATAAACTTTCTGACTTTTCATGCCCTAAATAGATCTCTTTTCCATGCTTTATATCAACTACAATGTTAGCAAAGATATGGCTTTCAACAACTCCAAATTTAATATTTTCCTCTTTCTCCATCTCTTTTTGTAGATTCTCAACAAACTGTTCATAAGATTCATTTGCCATTACTGTTAAAGTATTAACTTCAAATCCACGAACTCTTTCTCCATGTTGATTAACAGCTATTCTAAGTCCTCTTCCAATCTCTTGTCTTTTTTTCATTTCAGAGGTAGTTTCATTTAAAGTACAAATCTGGAAAACGTTTGGATTATCCCATCCCTCTTTAAGAGCAGAGTGAGAGAAAATAAATGATAGTGGTTCATCAAAACTTAATAATCTTTCCTTGTCTCTCATAATTTTATTAAATGTATCATTATCTGCATTTGTATTTCCTTTTGTATCTTTCTCTTCAAAGTATTCTTTACCACTTTTACTTTTCTTTTTATCCATAGAGAAATATCCATCATGAACTACTTCGGGTCTTTTCTCTAAAGGAACTGAAAGAGTTCCTAAATCATGATATTCAGGACGTTGAATAAGCTCGTAATACTCCTCTTCAAACATAATTGCATATTTACCTTTTTTAGGTTCTCCAGTTTCAGGATCATATATTCTATAGTTAGAAACTTTATCAATAAAAAATAAAGATAAAACTTTTATTCCTTGATCCTTTAATCTTCTTTGTTTATCAAGATGCTCTTTTATAGTTTTTCTAATTTGTAGCCTCTTTATAGTATCTGGATTCTCTCCACCATTAAGTTGCCCTAAAGTAAGTCTAACTTTTCCCAAATCTACAAATGATTTACTAGAATCCTCTTCGTTAACAGTTATTTCATTAACCATATATCCATCATAAATCTCTCTTTTTCCTTTATCATTTAAATGGTCACCTTTTTTTATAGTCACCTCTTTTCTAGTAACTTTGGTACCACTTTTAACATCTAACTCTAGCTTAGCACTTATTCCTGTTTTTGTTGCTTTTATATCTGTTACTTTAATATATTCAGTGTTTGCACTATGAGTAACTCCAACTGTTGCTACTTCAATCTGTTTAACAAGTTGCTTATAATAAGCATCTATTGAATCTAGTTTAAATACTGGATTATATTTTTCCTTGTGAGTTGCAGAGTATCTTAATGTACAAATTGGATTAAGATCTTTTATTGCTTCCTTAGCTTTATCACTTTCCATATTTTGAGGTTCATCTATTATTACAATTGGGTGACATTGTTGAATATAATCTATTGGTCTATATCCGTTAGCCTGGTCTCTCTCTTGCTTGATAATATTCGTATCTTTATTGAAAGCATCTATAGTTATAACCATAATTTGAATGGTATCATTAACAGCAAAGTTACGAATCATATCTATTTTTTTAGAGTCGTATATAAAATAATCATAAAGTACATTATCATATAAACCTTTAAAGTGATTTTTAGTAATCTCTAAAGTTTTAAAAACTCCCTCTTTAATTGCTATCGATGGTACAACAATTATGAATTTAGTAAATCCATATTGCTTATTTAGTTCCATTATAGTTCTCAAATAAACATATGTTTTTCCTGTACCCTCTCGTGTCAAGGGTATGATAGAAAATACTTGTAAATTATAAATCTAAAAACTCCTTAATTCTTTCTCTTCTATATTTTCTTTTAATATACTGATCCTCCCTTATCTCATGTCTTAATAGCCATCTTCCATTTTGCTTTTGTGCTTTATCATTGGGATAATATTTTTCATATTCAACTTGAAAAATTGGCTGATATTCATTTATCTCACCAATCTCGGCATCTCTTCTATCTATTTCATTTAATAAACCAGTCTTTAAAACTTCAATTTTGATGGTTATTTTTCCAGCTTTAATTTCTTCTATGTTTACTCCCCAAAGTTCCTTACCATCTTCTTCTAAAGCCCTCACATGCTCCATAAACCTTACACCCATTTGGCTACTTTCTCCTATAGCAATTGGAAGATTATTAAAACATATCATATAAACCCCTGAAACTTCATTTGTACCATTTACTTTATTATATTTTTTTACATACTCACCTACATTAGTATATTTATCAATGAGCTGCTTTCCACGACTTTCATACCAGTCGTATGTTTCCTTTAAACCTTTTCTCATGATTATTACATCTCCTGTTTATTTTGATTTTATAATCACTACTTCTGTTCTTTTTTATAATCATCTTTTAGCTAATCTAATAAAATTCACTTAAGCTAATTTTTTATTTAAACCAATAACTAAGGAGACCCTATAATGGATCTCCTTCTATTGTACTATTGATATTCTATTCTTTCTATACCTTTTCCTGAAATATAAATTTTATCAATATATTTCTCGACAATTTCTTTAGTTAGACTGTCTATGCTACCTGCTTGTTTAAGTTCCTCGTCTATTGCTCCTATACGTTCCTTATTTTCTTCCTCAGATTCTTGTATCTGATTTTTTGTTTCCATAAAATCTTCTCTTGAGATTTTACCAAACTTATAATTCTCAAACTCTATCCTTTTCTTTTTTAATAGTTGGTCATTCCTGTCATAAAGCTCTTTTTGTTCATCAAGGAGCTTTTTCTTTTCCGTCTTATCTGTATGAAACTTATCCTTAAGGATTTTAAATACCTCTTTTTCTAATTCCTTATTATGAGGTAGCTTTTCTTCCTGCTCAAGCATTCTACAGTGATAGCAATAAAGATTTATACTTACTATTTCTTTTCCATTAGAACTAATGCCAAATCTGATTTTATAGCCACATTTATTACATCTTACATAAGTTGCTAAGGGACTATTCTTATATTTGCGTTCACCCCACTTAAACATTTTATTCCTTTTTCTTGACTTTATAATATTATTAGCTTCATCAAAGGTTTCTTTGCTTATAAGGGCTTCGTGATTATCATAAACTCTTATCCATTCTTCTTTAGGATGATAAGTAACCTTACCTCCATCAAGCTTACTTTTTCTTGATTTATTAAAAACAAAAGTCCCCGTATATGCTTCATTATTTGCTATTCTTCTAACCATACTGTGAGACCATATTGTATCTTCCACAGTAGATTCCCACCTATTTGCATAGGCATCATAGCCTTTAATCTCTTTCCTTCTTGCTCTTGCAGTCATAACACCTTCACTATTAAGAGTTTTTGCTGTTTCATTTAGGCTATGTCCTTCAAGAAGAAGTTGGAATATATATCTAACATTCTCAGCAACCTTTTCATCAACTATAAGCTTATAATTATCCTCAGGATCTTTTAAATAACCATATGGCGGAGCTCCAGATGTGTACTTCCCTTGCTTTTTCGCTACAAGTAGAGCTGTTGTCATTTTTTCTGAAATATCCCTACTATAATAGTCATTAAGAAGATTTTTAAATTGGATATCTAATTCAGTTCCATTTTGAACTTCATTACTACTATCATAGCCATCATTAATTGCTATAAATCTGATCCCCATAAAAGGAAAGATATTTTCAAGATAATCTCCCATCTCTATATAATTTCTCATAAATCGTGACATATCCTTTACAATGATACAGTTTATCTTTCCTTGTTTTACCTTTAAAAGAAGCTTATCCAAGCCAGGTCTTGAAGTAGTGCTACCACTATAGCCCTCATCAATATACTCTTCTATATTTGCCTTTTTAAGCTCTTGGTCATTAAAGATAAAGTTCTTAATAATATTCCTTTGAGAATTTATTGTATCTTCTGTATGCCCTAGATTTCCTTTTTCAAGTACGGATATTCTAAGATAAATAGCAATATTATTCACTTGACCTCATCTCCTTTCCACCTAAAAAGCCTTTTAAACTAATTTCTATACTTTCATTATCATATACATCAATACGTTCAATATATTTCTGAACAATATTTTCATCTAGCTTAATATCTTTATTAGAAAACAAGCTATCAAATAATCCTATCTCCTCCTCAGCTTGACTTTCTATTGAAAGTATTTCAAGGTCAAGATCACTTAGGCTCTTTTCATAGATGGCTAGGTCTTTTCTATTTAATATTCTTTTTTCAAGATAGTCTTCTTTCTCAATCTTTCCCAAACTATAATTTTCATATAGTCTTTTTAAGTCTGAATTATGTTTTGAAATCTTAAGAGAAATAGACTGGCGATTTCTTTCTACCATCTCAATTCTCATCTTGCATATATCAGTAATTCTATCCCTGCAATCTTTTCCACTTACATCAATGCTGAGTATATTTCTCAACTTATTTATTACTAGATTATCTAAGTCACTTTCCATTATAGAAATATAGGGAGTTTCAAGTAAAATACCATTGTTTTCTTCATTTGTGAACTTATAATAATAAAAGTTGGCATTCTTCTTATTACTTCTTACTCCATTTCTAATTAAAAGTAGGTTCGTATTTGCATCAAAAATTACACCTTTGTATTTATTAATTGGATCTCTTTTCATATCATGTCTTGTTATTTTAAATTCCGATTTATCTTTATTATTATCAAGTATCTCCTGGGCTATATTAAACATTTCTTCTGAAATAATAGCTTCATGGGCATTTTCTACAACAATCCATTCACCCTTAGGTTTTTGCCTATAATGACCGGACTTTTTCCCTTGGACATTTTCTTTAGTTCCTTGAACAAGGCAACCTGTATAGACTCTCTGTCTTAGCATATTAGCTATAGTCCCTTTTCTCCATTGTGGTTGTCCAGGTTCTCGTATAATAGACCTTGTTTTATTATAGGCACTTGATGTTGCGATGTTTTCCTCATTAAGTTCTTTAGCAATTTTAAGTGTATTAACCCCATCTACATACATATTAAAGATTCTTTGGACTATTTTCATGCTTACTTCATCAGGCTCTAATTTTCTTCCTCCATCTTTTTTTACTACCTTATATCCAAAAGGTGGATTTGAACCTATAAAGAATCCCTGTTTGGCATGAACCTGCCTACTGGTTTTAATCTTATGTGATATATCCTTGGCATACATATCATTAATAAGGTTTTTTATTAAGATTTCAAAAGATAGTTTTGCATCAATTCCCTTTTCTGTATCAATCTTGTCTATTACTGATACAAATCTTACTCCTAGGAAAGGAAATACCTTATCTACAAGTCTTCCCATTTCAAGATGTTCTCTACCAAGTCTTGATAAATCCCTAATTATAATGCAGTTTATAAAGCCATTTCTAACATCATTCATCATTTCAATATAACCTGGCCTATCAAAATTAGTTCCAGAATATTCATAATCTGTATAAACCTTAACTAGGGTCATATTTTCTTTATTAATATACTCCTGGCAAATCTCCACTTGTGATTCTATAGAATATGATTTATTTCTCCACTCTTCTGTTCTTTCCTGCGAAAGTCTTGTATAGATTCCAACTCTTGATGAATTAATAGTCGCTTTTTCTTCTGTTTTTATTAAATCTCTTCTTGATATTCTAGCCATAGAGAGCTACCCCCTCCCTTTCAGTGGATAGTCCTTTTATAGCCATGCTATTGAAGGATGCAAGATTAGAAGTCTTGGTTTTCTTAGCTCTCTTTAATATTCTCTTTAATATATCTAACTTTTCCATATCATTAAAGAATACTGTTATTCTTGGTCTTCCTTCTTCATCCTTTTCCCCTACCAATATACGGTCAACAAAAAATGCTAGTGTCTGCCTATCAATACTTTCTATATTTTTATACTTTTCCAAGCCTGTAAGCCAATTTTCTTTGGAATTAAGTATCTCTTCTAAATCATTATAGGCTTTCCTTCTATTTATAATTTGCTGTTCAATCTCTTTTATTTTAAACTGGTAGCTCTTCCTAAAGGATTGAAATTCCTCTTCATCTATAAGCTCATCTTCTAAGTCCATATAAAGAGAACGTCTAAGGGTTTCATACTTCTTTTTTTCAGCAAGTAGATCATCTAAATCAAGGTCATATTCTGATTTACTAAAATCAGTTTGCCTAATTCTTAAAAATAGTTCTTCTTGATATTTAATATGTTGTTTTAGGATGTAATTCAAAGAAGATAAAATATCCTCTTCCTTAATACTATGCCTTGAGCAACCCTTACCACGATTGTATAAGCCACATATATAATAAATTGTTTGTCCATTTTTTGTCTTTTGGTTTCTTCTTACTAGCTGATTTCCACAATCTGCACAATAAAGAAGCCCTGCTAAAAAATCAGGTTTGGTTTTCCTATTAAGAATATCTCTTCCCATCATCTTATTAGCTACATTAAACATTGTTTCTGTAACTATAGCTTCATGAGTTCCTTCAACCCTAACCCATTCTTCTTGGGTAACTTTTATTTCCCTATTAGACTTATAATTAAGCTTGGTTCTCTTCCCCTGTTCTAAGTCTCCAAGGTAAACCCTATTCTCAATAATCCTATTTATCATCTTAGCCTGCCACTTACTTTGATTACTAGCAAAGCCTGTAGCATAATTTGATCCATTACTTTCCTTATAAGCTTGTGGAGTTTGAATACCTAGCCTATTAAGTTCATCTGCTATAGCCTTTGAAGAATATCCTTCTACTTTCATCTCAAAAATTCTTCTAATAACATAGGCTACATTCCTATCAACTATAAGATGATTTTTCTTTTTTGTGCTTTTCCTATATCCATATGGAGCAAATGCCCCTATAAATTCTCCCCTCTGTCTTTTAGTCTTTTGAGAGCTTTTAACTTTCATGGATATATCCCTGCAATAACTATCATTGATAAAGTTTTTTATAGGAAGAATAAGATGTGTGTCATTTACATCAGCATTTTCACTATCATAGTTATCATTAACTGATATAAATCTAACCCCCATTTGTGGAAAAATCTTCTGAAGAATTTTTCCCGATTCAATATAATCTCTTCCAAATCTAGAAAGGTCTTTTACAATAATCGTTTTGCTAGCTTTCTTTTCAAGGTCACTAAGCATCTTTTTAAAATTTGGTCTTTCAAAGTTTGAACCTGTAAATCCATCATCAATATATTCTTTGACAATTTTAAAACCAGCCTTATCAGCATAGCCTTTTATAAGTTCCCTTTGATTACCAATGGAATTACTTTCTCCTTCATCTCCATCATCTCTTGATAAGCGAAGATACATATAAGCCTCGATCTTTTTCATCTCTACACTCTCCTTAATAAATTATTTTGGGTGCAATTTATTAAGGATTTCAGAAACTTTATATTTTTATCTTACCGCACTTATATATATCTGTCAGCCCTTAAATCCTTAATTCTAACTTACATAAATCTGATACAAAATCATCCATGCTAACCCTTGTATTTCCTATACAACAATTAACAACAACATTTCCTACTTCTATAAAAACATTCTTTTTATCTTCTGGAATCTCTTGTAATTTTTGATCCAAATACGCTCCCATTGATTGTTCATCTTTATATCCATAATTAACAGAAGAAGAGTTTTGGTTTTTCTTATTAATATTTTCCATTTAATTACCTCTTCTTTCTTAATATTTTATTTTAAGTTTTATGACATTGACAGGTGCTTTGGCAGCTCATAGGAATTTCACCTCTCCCCTTTTCTCGGTGGGAAGCAACAACGTATAGAAGTATCATTATCACCATCTAGATTTTTGCAAAAAGTTTTGCCAATACTTTTTTGTAGCAAACTATTTCTCGCTCTCATCCTTATATCCCATACATTTAGCGTTATGTAGGTATTCATTTAAACCAAAGTCACCTTTAGCAGAATGGTCATGACGTAGTTTCATACTGGCTCCTTAAACGGATAATGTCCTGTCCTGGTCTATTAAGTTGTCAAAGTTCAAAAATATATAATTTTTTATTCTTATATAAGGGGCTGTATTTGCCCCTTATATATAACAGTGAAAAAACCACCCTCTTGATTCGCTTTTTTAAAAAAGATTTTATTTTTCACCCCAATCTTCTAAAAAGACCTTTAACTTCTCTAGGGTTTTTTCTTTCCTCCTAAAGACTGCCCCTTGGCTAATATTAAGTGTTTTCGCCAGTTCCCTTTGGGGTATCTCATCAAAAAAAAGAGCCTGAATAATTTCCCTTTCTTCTGGGCTTAATTTATCCAAGGCTTTATTAAGTGCTTCTATTTGCATTTTCACTGCTACTAATTTCTCTAGGTCAACGGCTTTATCTATTAGCCTCTCTTCCATGCTCCTATCTGCTCTATCTGATATAAACTCAGAGAAATAACCTAATTTATTCTCCTTGTCTAGCCTATTAAGATAATTCTCCCTATTGGTTTCTTGCCAATATCCCTTATATACTTTTTCAGATACATCCACCTTGCTATCTCCAAGGAATATATAATAATTTTTTTTATTTTCTTTCATTTTCCATAACCCCCCAATTTTAAAATCAAAATGAATTTTTAAAATTGGAGATCATGGATACCTAGCAATATAGGTTTCCCAACGTCTTTTCATATGCACCTGCTCTTTCTTTTAATTTCAGAGCCGGCGCATTAACGAAAGTATTTTGGGTACAAAAAAAGAGCCACACAAAACAGATTTATCTTTTCAGATAAAAACTTCCGTTTTGCGTGGCTCTTAAGGATTCTTGTCCAGTTCAGACCAGTCAACAAACTCTTGATTTATAACTGTTGTTTCTAAGGGTTCTAGCCCAGTCCAACACCTCTGTATAAATCTCAGCTATTTAATTTTGCCTAAAATATTTAAGGGAGAACTTTTTTACAATCTAGATTCTGATTCTAGATTAAATATTTTATCTATGTAACTCTTGACGGTTTTAGCCGAATTCAGTCTCCTATAGATTTTTAATTTATATTCCTATTCCTAAAGGTTCTAGCCTAGTCCAATAGCCAAAATATAAATTGCACAGAAACTCACTTAAGTATCTTATTTTATATCTTCATAATCAGCTGAACATTCAGCTACCATGGATAATCTCTTATCTGGATGATAAGTAATTATTCCATTTGTAATTTCTACTTCTAAATTTGCTCCACACCTAGAGCATTTGATTTCCATGTCACTAAAACTACTTGTAAAACCACTTTTACATAATTCCTTGCCACAGTATGGGCATACTATAATAAATTTTTTCTTTTTTTTCTTCATCTGCAATCCTTCTTTTCTTATTGCCTTCTAAGTGGATTGGGGAAAGAAAACTACAGATGACTTACTAATCTAACACCCAAGTACCACAGAAGGCTATCATTTTTTTCCTCATCATTAATCCTTCTTTTCTAAGTTTGTTATTAGAGGCTGGCCAATACCAACCCCTAACCTTTAAACAATTTTTGACCCTAGAAATTATACTAGGTCTTTCATAATTTTTACAGCTATTCCTTGGATAGAACAATTTGCTGTCACTATATCTTTCATATTCTTATTTTCTGGCTTAAGTCTTACACACTTTTTGCCTTGGTCAAGATATAATCTTTTTAATGTAGTAGTTCCATCTTCCAGTAAAGCAACAACTATTTGACCCTCATTAGCTTCTTCTTGTTTTCTTATAACTACTAGGTCACCATCTTCTATCCCAGCCTCTATCATGGAATCTCCATCGGCTCTAAGGATAAAATAATCGCCCTTATCAAAAAACTTTGCAGGTAAAGATACATAGCTTTCTATATGCTCTTCTTCCAAAAGGGGAAGTCCACAAGATACAGATCCTAAGACAGCCGCTTGTATCATGTCGGTTTCCATCTTTTTAATTGTTGGTGTAATAATTTCTTTGCCATTGTATTCAAGCATACCTTTTTCATTCATTTCCACAAGATAACGATATACAGTACCATTATCAGTTTTTACAGCTTTTGCAATTTCTCTGGTAGAAGGAGAAGTCCTATAGTGATTTGTATATTGATTTACATAGTCAATTATTTCTTCCATTCTTTTGGGACTTTTGGTTCTCATTTTCTACCCCCTTTCTAATCGCCAACACTTTGTTGGTGATTACTATTATAATATTAAATCCAAATTATTGCAATAGTTCTTTTGGAAAAATTAAACTTTATAATATTTGAAATTTAGGTCTGGCAGCCAGCCCCAAGTAAGTGGTATAATTTATTTATAAGATGATACAGGAAATACAAATATCAATTTTAGGAGGTCAATATGCTTATAGGATTATTTATAGGAATATGTTTAACCATAACCATTCTCTTTGTAAAACTTTATAAAAATATTACTTTATTTTCTTTTAAGACCTTGGCTTTTGGAGTTGATTTCTTTGTTATATTTTTTTACTCAATATACTTCTTCCATCCCAATGTATCAGTAAAACTTGTTGATGGTAAATTGCAATATCTTCTTAATGCAGGTGTTGGAATCCTTGCAATACTTATGTATGGACTTTTAATTTTATTTATCAACGATACCTTCCCTACGATTAGCAATGCTCTTAACCTATTCATAGCATTTGTAGGGGTGTCTGTTGCCGTCCCTTTTGCAATTGGACTACTGAGTCCTGTAATCCAAATATTTATTCATGGTTTTACTTTTAATGGAGATATTGTTCTATCACAGAATCATATGTTAAGTCTTTTCTTGAAGTATATGGTCTTTGGGCTAATTGCACTCCCTGTATGGAGATACCGAATAAGTAAGCTTGAAGAGCTTTAATAAATTAGACATAAAATGACGAAGTTTAAGGTCTTCTTTCTTGACCTAAACTTCGTCATTTTAGTATTTATAATTATCTCAATTTATATAACATTTGTAAGGTACTCATTATTGCTTAATTAATAATAATATTATATACTTTCCCCAATAAACTCAAAGTTATTTAAAAGGTTAATTCTCATTTTATAGAAATCTAATAAATCCCTTTTATAAATCAAGACTTTCTAATTCACTATTAATATAATATCCCTATATAACTAAAAACTGTTTATCTAACACTTGTATATATCTTTTTTAGGTCAATAAAAATACCATCTGCGTACTTTTGCCTAAAATCAATACCCATATATGATAACTTTCTCGATTCTGTAACTCCAGTTACTACAGTAATTGCATTCTTTGACATTGTGCCATCTATGCTCTTTAAATTATTTGTATTTACTTGCTTTTGTGAACCTAACTAATCTTCCTCCGTGAAGCAATAATAATTATCTGCATTCATTGAAATAATTTTTTTCAACGAATCTTGAGCCATATTCAGGTCAAGTGCAAATTGCGGATTTGCAATTACTAATTCACCATTTTCTACAACTGCCGCATCACCTGTTACAATGGAATTAGTCTCTGTTAAAAATAATGAAATATGACCTGGAGTGGAGATAACCTGACATCCTCCTGCCCAATCCAAACTATCTCCATCTTTAACTATTATATCTACATTGACAGGTTTAACTTTTCTTAATGTTTCACAGAAATCAATTCCAAATTGTTGCTGTTCTTTTGGCATTATTTTTAATAATTCCTCTGCTTGCAGCAATCTAAGAGATTTATCTTTCCCAGAAATATACTTACTCTCTATTTCACTTGAAACTACCTTAATATGTGGATGTCTTTCTTTAATTTCATATATGGCCCCCATATGGTCATCATCATGATGTGTAATCAGTACTTTTGTCAATGAATCTGCGTCTATTCCTTTTGATCTCATTTCATCTTCTAATAAGGATAAGAAATTAGGGTAACCACAGTCAACTAAAACAACATCGTTTTTACTTACTAATAAAACAGGATTTATGATTTTCGTTTAGGGATTCCCCCGCTTCATTTGATTTGAATAGAACATTTCCACTTTGAATATATGTCTTTACTTCATAAAATTCAATTGATTCAAATACTCGTTTTAAATCTGTCATCTTAATTATATTTTTCCCATCATACAGAAGTGAAAATCACCAATTTCATTTTTTTAGTAATGTACTACCATTCAAGTTTTCTAATTGATACAGGTATGCATCCTCACCAACTATTTTTAAGCTAGGATTTCTCGATTCTATTTCAAATTTTATATCTAGGCCTCAATTTTTATCCTGTTTCTGAAATAAATATCTTAACCCTTCCTTGTTACTATCGTTATTGTCGTTCACAATATCATTAATTATCGGCTCAGCATTATATATATCATACCCATAAGGCTCAGTAATAAATATACCCTTTCCATTTGAATAAGAAAGTAATTCTGCCTGATAGGATTTCGATGTATCAACAGGTATCCTTCCACTTAAAGTTGTCTCTTCTCCCTTGCCTATTATATCTTCAATAGAAGCCCTCATCTTCCTGAGATCACTCATAACTCTTCCGCAGAAATCATTTGGAACTTGAACTGTATATTTTAAATAAGGTTCTAATATTTCAGTTCCTGCTTTTCGAAGAGCTTCCCAAAATACATATGGTGTTAAATTTCTAAAGTCAGAGGGGGTACTTACTGGACTATAGTATAATCCGTAGTCAAAAGTTACCTTTAAGTCTGTAATCTCCCAGCCATAAAGTCCTTCTTTACAAGCATTTTCTACAGCTTCTCTTACTGCATATTGAAATGAATTATTCAGATATCCATATGACACAGTGGTCTCATACGATAATCCTAATCCTATTGGTAGTGGTTCTATAGACAATCCAACAGATGCCCAATAAGGATTTGGTGGAACTTCTATATGGATTACTGCTTTGGAGTTTCTTTTAGGTCGTTCTTTATATATTGTTTTCAGTTCACCAAATCTAGCATCTATTTTGTATCTGCTTTTAAGTAGTGATTCTATTACTTCCATTTGAATATTTCCAAATAGCTTCAATATGATTTCTCCAGTATCTCCATTAATTTCACAATCTAGAAATGGATCTTCTTCAGTTAATTCAAACAACGCTTCTATCAGTTTACTTCTTTCACTTAAATCACAAGGCTTAATAGAGGCTCTTAATAATGGTTGAGCTATCCCCGTATCCAACGCCTCATCATATTTATGTCCAATATAATCTCCTATCTTCAAGGAATTAGCATTGAAAATGATGGCAATATCTCCACTACCAACCTGATCCATCTTAACAATTTCACCATTTATAATTGATCCTAAGTTTCTTACCTTGAAAACTTCTTCTCCACCATTTATAAAAGTTTCCTGACGTATTTTTATACTACCTCTAAATATTCTTAAAAAAGTCATCTTTCGGGATTTTTCATCCCTATCAATCTTATAAACATATGCTGATAAAAGGTCTTCAGTATTATAACTATTAGTAGGAAGATAGTTTGTAATAGCAAATAATAGCTCGTCAATTCCAATATTTTTTAAAGCCGAACCATGAAATACAGGATAAAGATTGCAATTATTAACCTCATCCAAAAATACATCATTATATTCTTTTCCTGTAATGACATCTCCATTTATATATTTTTCTGCCAACTCATTATTTATATCTAACAATTTTTCGGATATTTGATTTTGAATTACTTTATCATCCTTTATATTTGTCAATTCAAAATCATCTTTATCTTTTATTCTAACTGATTGCATTATTGCAAGATTAGAAGTTAATTTCTCCTGTATTTGGGCATATATCTCATCCAAACATACTCCCTTTCGATCTATTTTATTCACAAATATAAGTGTTGGTATATTTAATTTCACTAAAGTATTAAAAATCACTTTAGTTTGAACTTGAATTCCTTCTTTTGCTGAAATTACTAAAATAGCTCCATCTAACACTTTCAGAGTTCGTTCAACTTCAGCTATGAAATCCATGTGCCCAGGTGTATCTATGATATTCACCTTTGTATCATTATAATTAAATGAAACTGTAGACGCCCGTATAGTTATCCCCCTATCTCTTTCAAGTTCCATCGAATCCGTTATCGTTGTAGCATTATCGACCCTTCCAATTTTATTAATTGCCCCACTTTTATATAATAAACCTTCTGTAACAGTTGTTTTACCTGCATCAACATGTGCCAATATTCCTATATTAATAATTTTCATTTTATACCTCCATAATTATATAAAAAATCCCCTGTGATAAAATACTCTCTTCACAGGGGAACTTATTTTTATATAATTACTTAAAGTAAATATAACATACACAATTAGATATAACATCAAGGTGTTACATCTACAGTCTAATCAATGCTATATAATACATAAAAATATAAATTTATTGTTATGAGAATATTTCTAAATAAAAGTACAATTAATAAGCCATACAAATATCCTTTTGCATGGAAAACGTACTTGTTCTATTTTATTAATAGTTATTTAAAAATATTATGCCTCATATGATAAAACTCCTTTGATTAATACTACATTTTATAATACTTAATTTTATTTTATTTGTCAAGTAAGACTCAGAATCTTTTTTAGAAAAATAAACTTAATAATATTTTAAATCTAGGTCTGGCAGCCTGCCCTAGCTAAGTGGTATAATTTATTTGTAAGATGGCACAGAAAATATAAATATTAATTTTAGGAAGTCAATATGCCTATAGGATTATTTATAGGAATATGTTTAATCATATCCATTCTTTTTGTAAAGCTTTATAAAAATATTACCTTGTTTTCTTTTAAGACCTTGGCTTTTGGAGTTGATTTTTTTATTGTATTTTTTATTCAATATATTTTTTTCATCCCAATATATCAGTAAAACTTGTTGGTGGTAAATTGCAATATCTTCTTAATACAGGTGTTGGAATCCTTGCAATACTTATATATGGACTTTTAATTTTTTTATCAACGATACCTTCCCTATAATTAGCAATGCACTTAATCTATTCATAGCATTTATAGGTGTGTCTATTGCAGTTCCCTTTGCCATTGGGCTACTAAGTCCTGTAATTCAGATATTTATTACTGACTTTACCTTTAATGGGGATGTTGTTCTATCACAGAATCATATGTTAAATCTTTTCTTAAAGTATATGATTTTTGGACTAATTACACTCCCTGTATGGAGATACCGAATAAGTAAGCTTGAGGAAATTTAATAAAATTAGGCAGAAAAAAGCGACTACTGTAGAAATAATTTTTCCTAATAGTAGTCGTTTAATTTGTGTAAAGAATAAAAATAATCTCTGGTTAGTTTATTTACTCTATCCTCTCACTAGTGGTATTATAACCTGAACCACCCCACCTCCATTTTTGTCATTGGATAATATAAGCTCCCCATTATAGTTTTTAATAATATTATTTGTAATATATAAACCTAATCCATGATGCCCAGATTCTGTTCTGCTTTCATCTTCCATAAAAAATTGTTCTTTTCCGTGCTTTAGTATCTTTTCAGAAAATCCTTTTCCCTGATCCTTTACCTCAATAATTAAATTGCGATTTTTTATATTAGCATTAATGGTAATAGTTGAGTTGTTTGGGGAAAAGTTAACTGCATTTGTTATAATGTTCATAAATGAACGTTCCAATTCAATTTCATTTCCCTTTAAATGTAAACCTTTATCAATCTCTATATTACATATAATACTAATATCTTTTATCTTTCCTAAAGCTTCCCCTTGGTCTTTTAGTGAAAGTATAAACTTTCTAATATTAATGATATTGTCTAACTCACTATTGCCTATTTCTTCTTTAGTTATTGATAATAATCTTTGTAAATATTCTTCCATCTGATTACTGCTTTTTTCAATATAGTTACAGTAATTTTTCTGTTCATCTGTGACATCAGTTTCCTTTAGTAAACCTACATTTCCCTTTACTATAGTAAGGGGCGCCCTTACATCATGGGCGAGAGCAGATATTTGTTCTTTCTTTTTCTGTTCAAAATTCCACTGTTCTTCTAAAGCAGTCTTTAAAGAATTCTTCATCATATCAATACCTTGAAGAACCAGATTTATCTCCCCTATATTACTTACACCTACATCAAAGTCTAAATTATGTTCTTCTATTTTCTCTACAGTATTCAAGAGATTTCTTAACTCGCTATTTATCCTTTTAGCTAATCTATTCGACCATAGAATAATCAATATAAATAATTGAAACAAAAATGAAAATATAATTGTTAATTCTGCATTAGGCAAAGTTTTTCTCAATCCATCATTTGTAAACTGCATACTTAAAGGATAGCTAATAATCAATACTTCTTCTTCCCTCTCAATACTAATAATATAGTCTGATAGTCCAATTGTATTTTTCCCCTTCCTATAGTTATCCCAACTATCATCTATATATTTAACAGAAAAATTACCATATAAAAAATCTCCTGCTTCTGAATAGACCCCAAAATTACACATTGGTGTCAATAAATCCATATTTACCTTAGGTGAATTTTTTAGTTCATCATAGTTTTTTTGAATTATTCTTTCAGAATAATTTGCTGGGTATACTCCAATTGAAGCTATCCCAAATACTAAATAATTCACTAACATTAGGGTTGTAATAAATACTCCAAGATATAAAATATATTTTATAAATATTGTACGAAGACTTTTGCTTTTACTTCTTCTTAATCCCATTTGTAACCTACTCCCCAAACTGTCTTGATTGGTTCTATGCTAAATTGTATAAACTTGGCTCTAATGTTTTTTATATGCTCAGCTATTACATTTAAATTGCTTTCCTTTTCAAAGCCAAAAACGGATTCAAAAATTTGTTCCCTTGAAAAAACTTGACCTCTATTAAGGGCTAAATACTCACTTATTTCATATTCACTTTTAGTTAGAGATACCCTATTATCTAATACGAAACATTCTTTACTTGATAGCAAGAATTTAACATCACCTATATTTATATAGTTTATCTTTTCCCTTTCTTCTCTTCTAATATGGGCATCTACCCTTGCACGAAGTTCCTGAACTCCAAAGGGTTTAGTTAAGTAATCATCTGCACCTAATCCTAGCCCCCTAATTATATCTGCTTCGTCTGATTTTGCTGTAAGAAATAAAATAGGTGAATCTACCTGTATCCTTATCTTAGAACATAAGCTAAATCCATCAATTTCAGGCATCATTACATCTAGAATTATTAAATGATAGAAACTTAAATCTTCAGAAAGAACCTTTTCGGGTTTATCTATTTTTTTAATAAAATGATTGCTTTTACTTAATATGTTTTCAATCAAATCTAGAATAGCTTTATCATCATCCACTACTAAAATATTGGCCATTTAATACCCCCTACTCTTCGGTTCTATTTCCTTCCCAGTTTTTAAACCATACTAACATAATTACAAATGATATAAAAGTTAAAACTATAGATATAATAATTCCTAGTTTTAAATCTTGGTCTAGCAATATGTCTTCAGCACTTTGATACTTCATAAGCAATGATGAAGTAAACCTAATACTCCATGAACTTGGAAGAAAAGGCCATCTGCCATCCCCCATTCCTGTTAAAAATAAGGCTGCTACAAGAGATTCAGCAATACCCACTCCAATAGAAACTGCCTTAGAAAATCTAAAACTTAAAAATAAATGTAGTATATATAAGAATATATTGGACCCTATTAGAATTGCCACAATAGCCAGGTTTATATAACCTAGATTCTACGTGCAATCTACTCATATAACCCTTTAAGCAAGTATTTATAATCGTTAAGCCAAAACCATTCTTTCACCCAATGGGTGAAAGAAAATTGCAGCAAATTAACATCTATTTGTATGTTTTTTGTCTTGTTTGATGGGTAAAAATGTAACAAATAGAGGTGTTGTGAAGGAGATGGCTTATGATAAATAAAATCGAGTTTAAGGCTAAAAATCTTACCTCAAATGCAGGACTTTTTCTGATGCTAGAGAACACTAAAAATAACGGCATTTTTGAGATGATTGAAAATGACCTCACTTTTGAAAGCGCTTCTGTAAACAAGATTAAAATGAATCATGTTAAAACCATGCTCTCTGGTCATTTTATAGGCATAGATAAGCTCGAACGTTTAAAACTTTTAAAGAATGATCCCCTTGTTCGTGAATTCGATATTTCTGTTAAAGAGCCTGAAACCGTGTCGCGTTTTTTAAGCAACTTCAGCTTCAAAACGACGCAAATGTTCAGAGAAATCAACTTCAAAGTGTTTAAAAAGCTACTTTCTAAAAGTGGATTGACATCCATCACTATTGATATCGATAGCAGTGTCATTAATGTAGAAGGCCACCAAGAAGGCGCTACTAAAGGTTACAATCCTAAAAAGCTGGGCAATCGATGCTACAATGTCCAGTTTGCCTTTTGTGATGAACTCAAAGCCTATGTCACTGGTTTTGTTAGAAGTGGTAATGCATACACCGCAAATGGTGCTGCTGAACTGATTAAAGAGATTGTTGCCACTCTTAAAGCTCAAAACTTGGAAATCTTTTTCCGTATGGATAGTGGCTACTTCGATGAAGAAATCATTGAAACAATCGAGTCTCTTGGTTGCAAATACTTAATTAAAGCTAAAGCTTATGCAACACTTGTCTCCCAAGTGACCGCTTCCTCTGCTGTGTTTCTTAAAGGTATAGACGGCAGAGAAACCGCTGAGCTGCTTATAAAATTGGATAAGTGGAAGAAAAAAAGAAGATTTGTCGTGTCTCGCGTTCTGAAACCCGAAAAAGAAAGAGCTCAGTTAAGCCTGTTAGAAGGTTCAGAGTACGACTATTTTTTCTTTGTCACCAATACAGACCTAGAGTCAGAAGCGGTGGTTCTCTCCTATGAAAAGCGTGGCAATGCTGAAAACTATATCAAAGAAGCAAAATACGACATGTCAGTAGGCCACTTGCTTTTGAAATCATTCTGGGCAAATGAAGCAGTATTCCAAATGATGATGCTTTCATACAATCTGTTTTTACTCTTCAAATTTGACTACTTGGATGTGTCTGAATATAGGCAGCAGATAAAGACATTTCGCTTGAAATACGTTTTTCTTGCGGCCAAAATTATCAAAACAGCTAGGTCTGTGATTATGAAGCTCTCAAGCAAATATCCTTATCAAGAGGTGTATAAAAAATGTATCTGCTTAGAGTCGTAACGATTGATAAATTGGCGCTTGAATCGCTTGAATGAATCGAGTGGTTTATTAATTGAACCTAGAATTGTGATATTTGCAACTTAATTGAGAATAATGGGTATATCTTATTCAAATGTGTTGAGGAAGGGGTGTGAATAATGTTAAAATGTAGGAGTAACTACTTGAATTCTTCGTAGGTTCAGCGAAAATATCGATTTTTAATGGTTTTCGTAAAACAACGTGGAATTTAGGTAGTAATCAAGTCATTGGGATTATTTGGGTTTGGTGTAGCCTTTATCTTTATGCAGTCGACAATTATTGCCACAGCACAGGAGAAATTACCTCATATGAAGGGTACAGCAATGGCTCTTGCAGCATTCAACATGTTTTTAGGAGCAGGTGTCGGTACGTCAATCAATGGTTGGGTAATGGAAACAATTAACACAACGATTATCTTTAATATTGCATCATATTTATTTTTAATAGTTGGTATACTAGCAGCAATATTTGTTTCACAATTTGAAGCACAAAAAAAGAAGTCCTATGCAAGTGAAACTTTATAATCAAATTATTTAGATGGGAGATGTAAAAAATGATTAAAGCAGTTTTTTTCGATATGAATGAAACGTTACTTAATCTGGAACCCCTTAAAACGCATTTTGATAAGCATTTTAAAGATGAGTATGTCCTAAAGTATTGGTTTACAAAGTTGCTTCAGACGTCTCTGGTAATGGCTAGCATGAACGCGTATAAGAATTTTGGAGAACTAGCAGGTGTCGTGTTAGAAAGTGTGTTCCATGAAGGTGGAAAATCCTTATCAGAAGATGAAAAAGCAAGTATATTGAATACTTTTAGAAGTATGCCAGCTTTTGAAGATGTCCCTGAAGCGCTGAAGATGCTTAAAGATAATAATTTAAAAGTTATTGCAGTATCCAATTCATCACTAACGATGATGGAAGAACAGCTGACAAATGCAGGGATTATCAAATATTTTGATGGGTATTATTCAGTAGATGCAGTAGCCCGCTACAAACCCTTTGAAGATATATATAAATTCGTAGCAAATGAAGAACTATTGGATGTCTCTGAAGTCGTAATGGTGGCTTCTCATGATTGGGATTTGTTTGGTGCTAAAAGTGCTGGGTTGAAAACAGCTTATATCAAGCGTAAAGACGTCATTTATAATCCGTTTTATTCGGACCCTGATATAGATGATGACCATATGGTTAAATTAGCTGAAAAAATTGTAAGGTTAAAAGACTAAATGAGATATAACTCTATTGAGAGATGAAATAACAAGCAAGAAAGATATGTATTAAACATAGTGAATAACAAGGAAGATACCATGAGTTTAAATCGTGAATTAGCAAAGTTAAAGGAAGAAAATTTAAAGAAAGTATCAAAGGAATTATCAGATGTATTAGTAAAAGATGTTGAAATTCAGGCAAAGAGAGGTACTACAAAGAATGCTTTAAAAACAGGTTATAAAATTCAAGCGTTTGAGTTACAAAATGCGTAGGAAGAATGATTCATTCAGATGAATTACTTTCTAAACTAAAGGTTCATAGATTATCAGTTTTTATAGAGGCGATTGATGTCTTTATTGCAATATAATAGATAAAATAATGTTCATAAAGGGGAGATAACATTGAAAATAGAAATTTGGTCAGATTATGTATGTCCATTTTGTTATATTGGTGAAAGAAAGCTTGGACAAGCGCTTGAACAATTAAAGATGACAGATGACGTTGAGATTATATTTAAATCTTTCGAATTAGATCCTAATGCGCAAAAACAATATGAGGGAGACATTCATCAATTGATGGCAAAGAAATACGGCATAAGTATTGAACGTGCAATTGAAACCAATAACAACATTGTTAGAAGTGCAAGAGAAGTAGGGTTGGTGTTTAACTTTGATGACTTAAAACGGACAAATACATTTGATGCCCACCGTTTATCTTATTATGCAAAAGAAAAGGGTAGATTAAGTGCATTTACTGAAGCTGTCATGAGAAGCTATTTTATTGAAGCTTTAGATATCTCCAATCTAGAAACACTGTTAGACCTTGCGGTTGAAGTGGGGTTAGATAGAGAGAAAGCAAAAGGCATTCTAACTTCGTCGGCTTATAGTCAAGAAGTAAGGACAGCTGAACAGAATGCTCATTCAAAAGGAATCAATGGTGTGCCGTATTTCATCTTTGATGAAAAGGAAGTTATTTATGGTGCGCAACCAGTTGAAGCATTTGTAAATGTCATTGAAGCAGTTAAAAATAATGTGCCAACAACGATAAATGAAACAAATTTTTGATTTTTTATCGGAAGTAAAGAGAAAAATTTCTTTTTTAACAGATAAAACAAAAGGCTTTCAATTCATTAAGTCAGTATCAAAAATGATAGTACCTATTAAAAATAGATGTATTTACAAAAAAAGCTGTGAATGCTATAATCATATTGAGAATAAATAAAATATGTTGCATAAGACAAAAGGAGGATTTTTTTATGAAAGCAATAGTAGAATTTTTAAACAAGAGTAAGGTGTTTTATTTAGCTACAAATAGTGAAGGAGCACCTGATGTAAGACCAATGGGAATTGCAATTCCATATAATGACAAATTATACTTTGTAGCAGCTAAACCAATGAATGTATTTAAGCAATTAGAAGCAGATAATAAAGTATCTATTTCTGCTTATGACGGAGAGAAATTCTTAAGACTTTACGGCACTGCAGTACTTGAAGACTCAGAAGAAACAGTAAACACATTCCTAGGGATGGACGAGAAAATCGCAACCATGTTCCCAGCGGATATTATGGCGCCGTTCTATTTAAAAGATGTAACAGCAAGTATTTGTTCATTTACAGAAGAACCAGAAGTATATAACTTCTAAATATCGTGCAGTACAGGTAGCCATGTTTAAAGAAGGTTTAGCCTCTGATAGTACACGCTAGGCTAAACCTTTTATTTTAAGCGATTAATTAGTTGTCTTGATTGATCATGCCCATGTGTGTGAGATACTCGACTCCCCAAATATTCATAGCAGACAAGACATTGCCAAACTCGATTCCTAGTGGTGACAATTTGTATTCCACTTTAGGAGGTATGACGTTGTATACTTCCCGAACAATGACTTCATCTTGTTCCAATTCTCTCAATTGTCTCGTAAGTGTTGCCTGAGTTGCAGGAATAAGTCTACTTAGTTCATTAAATCGTTTGGTACCTTGTTGTAGATGCCAGAAAATTAGAAGTTTCCATTTTCCTTTTATGACTTTTTGTGCCATACAATATGGACAGAGTGCTTCTCTTACTTCTGGACTGATTTGGCAAGAGCCACATTCATCTAAGTATTTTTTAAACATTTCATCACCTCGGTATCATTAATGATAGTATCTATCAAAAATAATTATATTTTTAAAAACGGATATATATGTAATAATTATACTGAAAATAATTTAAAAAACAAGTCACATATTAAAAAGGAGGAGGAAATGATGAAAATAGCGGTGCGATATTATTCGAAAACGGGTAATACAAAAAAGTTAGCTGAAGCCATTGGAAGGGCTATAGGTGTTAAAGCTTTTCCACTTTCACAACCTGTAGACCCAGATACAGATATTTTATTTTTAGGAAGCTCTGTTTACGCAGCAGGCGTGTCCGGAGAAGTTAAAACCTTTATAAATACTTTAGACAAAAATGTTGGTAAAGTAGTTAATTTTAGTTCTGCGGCGATTATCGAGTCCACATACAATCAAGTTAAAAAATTAGTTAAGAAAAGAGGTATCACGATGTCTGATAAAGAGTTTCATTGTAGAGGGAGCTTTACAGTAATGCATCGTGGAAAACCAGATAAAGATGACTTGAAATCGGTAGCGACGTTTGCGAAGGAAGTTACAAATGGCTAACTTAGATAGAATGAATTGTCCAAGATTTGTCCTGGCAGGTACAAATAGTGGTGTAGGTAAAACGACAATCACCCTAGGTCTTTTAAATGGGTTTCGACGGAAAGGAATTAATGTTCAGCCATTTAAAAGTGGGCCAGACTATATCGATCCTGCATTTCATACATTTGTTACTGGAAACCCATCGCGAAATTTAGATACATGGCTTATACAGGAAAACCCTATAGAATATTTAATGCAACAAACTGGAGTGAATAAAGATCTTTCTATTATCGAAGGCGTAATGGGTTTTTATGATGGGCATATTGTTCATAAAAATGTTGGCAGTACTGCTCATTTATCAAAAGTATTAAAAGCACCAGTTGTACTCATCATTAATGGTAGTGGTATTTCTACAAGTGCCGCAGCAATTGTACACGGCTTTAAGCATTTTGATAATGATGTGGACGTAGCAGGTGTGATTATTAATCAGGTCAACAGTAAACGTCATTATGACATATTAAAAGAAGCTATTGAAGAAATGACGGGCGTAAAGTGTTTTGGCTATTTAAAGAAACACCCTGACATTAATTTGGATAGTCGTCATCTAGGTTTAATACCCTCTTATGAAGTAGAAGTGCTACAAGACAAAATCGACTTGATTAGTAATTTGATGGAAGACTCTATTGATTTTGATGGTTTACTGGAACTTGGGCAAAGTGCGGCACCATTAAAAAGAGTAGATTTAGGCATAAAAAAAGTTGTTGATGAAGTAAGAATTGGTGTGCCGTTGGATAAGGCCTTTAACTTCTACTATCAAGACAACTTAGAACTACTAGAAGCACTTGGAGCGAAACTAGTGTATTTTAGTCCTTTAGAAGATAAGGCAGTTCCAGCATCCATAGATGGTATTTACTTTGGAGGTGGTTTTCCAGAAGTATTTGTTAAAGAGCTATCGGCTAATAAACAAATGCGAACATCTATTAAAGAGTTTATTGAAGCAGGTGGCCCAGTTTATGCGGAATGTGGTGGACTTATGTATATGTGTAACCGGATAGTGGATCTTGAGGATAATGCTTATGAAATGGTTGGTATCTTGGAAAATGACTCTGTCATGACAAAAAAGTTACAACGATTTGGTTATGTAGATGTCAGAATCAATAAGGAATCGATTATTGGATCAGATATGACCAATTTTGAAGCTCATGAGTTTCATCGCTCAAAACTGACGGAGCACTTGGATGACCAGACAGTTTATAGTGTTGAAAAAGACAGAGGTAATGGCAATATCAATAAATGGTCATGTGGTTATACCTACAAAAATTTCCTTGGTGGGTATGCACATATTCATTTTTACAATAATCTAGAAATTCCTAGGAATTTTTTATATACATGCGAAAAAAGAAAAAAATGAATTAAAGGAGTAAATGATGAGAACATACAAAACGGATAATTATAAGTTTAATCAACATAGACAATGTGAATTTTTTCCTTGTCACAAAGGAGTAGAGGAAGACAAGTTTAACTGCCTTTTCTGTTATTGTCCATTGTATATGTTAGGTAACGAATGTGGCGGTAACTTCAAAGTGACCAATGGGGTAAAAGATTGTTCCGGCTGTACAAAACCTCATGCTGAAGGTAGTTATGACTTTGTCATGTCAAAAATAAAGATGGTTATTCAAAAAGGATCAAGTTTTATTAAGTAATTCAATTATAGGAGGTGTATGAATATGATTTTAGGTATATCAGGTAGTCCGAGGGAAAATGGTATTACCGCTCACGCTATCAAAGAAATTCTTTCTCAGAGCAAGGAGGACACACAGTATATCTCCCTATTTGGGAAACATATAGGAGGTTGCATCAGTTGCCTTGGTTGTACGAAAGACAATAAATGCGTTGTAGAAGATGATTTTCAAGAGATTGCAGAAGCTATGGCTCAAGCAGACGCTATTGTTCTAGGCGTACCTAATTATTATGATGTACCCAATGCTTTGACACATGCGATGTTAGAACGATGTTTCTGCTTTCGTCACCAAGGCACCTTCTCCTTAAAAGATAAACCGATTGTCATTCTATCGACTGGTTATTCTAAGGATGAAGAAAATAGTCAAGTACTAAATATAGTAGAACATTTTGCGAATAAAAATAAAATGAAAGTAATTTCAAAATTTTTAGTGGGTGCTTTTTCGCAATGTTACTCATGTAAATATGGTATGACTTGTGCTGACGGAAATATTGTGAAAGATAACGGTTTTGTTGATAAAATTACAACAGAGATGTTACCACCCAAATTTAAACAGCAAGAAAATTCTATTTTAAAATGTCATCGTGCGGCAGATACTATCACCAAACTGTTAGCCATGTATAAAGAGCGTAAAGGAGTGCAATAGCATGGAACTAAAAGAAGTTGTCAGCAAGAGACAGAGTATCCGTCGATTTAAAGATACGGAGATCTCAGATAAAGATATTATTGAATTGGTTGAAGTTGCGACTAAAGCACCTTCATCAATGAATATTCAAAATGGATCTATGTCAATATCTTAGACACAAAAAGCTGAACTTTTCATGCAATTTTTCTAGCTAAATCTTCACAGTTTTGTGGTGAGATATAACCAATGCTGCTATGTATCCTTTTTCTATTGTACCAAGCTTCTATATATTCAAATATCGATAATCTTGCTGTGTCAAAATCAAAATATTTAACAAGGTGGACTTCCTCTTTTTTCAAAGAAGCATGAAATGACTCTATACAAGCGTTGTCGTAAGGACATCCCTTTGCACTAAAGGAATGGGTAATAAGTTTAGTACTATCTATGTATTGCTTGAAAGCGGAGCTTGTATACTGACATCCTAAATCACTATGAAGTATTAATGGAGTGCTTGGTTTTTGAAGCTGTACAGCATTCTTTACAGCCCGTAGCGCTAATGGGGTATCAATAGTTTTAGACATAGCATGTCCTATTATTTTCTTACTATATAGATCCATAACCGAAGCTAAGTAACACCAACCATCTTTAATTGTGTGGATGTAAGTAATATCAGTTACCCACTTTTCATTAATAGTAGCTGTTTCAAAATCCCTTTTTAAAAGGTTTTCTTTCTCTACTATTTTCCTTTTAGATGATGCTGGTCTAAATTTTTTTATTATTATAGATTTTATTCCCAACTTCTTCATTAAACGTTGAGTTCTTTTTAAACTAATAATTATCCCCAATGCTTTTAGTGATTCATTTATTTTGGGTGCTCCATAACGGTTTTTGCTCTCTTTGTGGATATTTATGATTTCTTTTTCTATATTTTTATTTTCTAATTCTCGATCACTTGGTTTTTTATTTAAATACTTGTAATAAGAGCTCCTAGCTACCTTTAAAACCTTACACATGAGCTTAATATCATGATATTTCTTGTTGTTAGTGATGAATTCAAATATAGTAGTTACTTCCTTGCGAATATGCCCATAGCCTTTTTTAATATTTCAATTTCTTCCTCAAGTTTTGCATTTTTCTTTAATAAATTTTTATGTTCCACTGCTGTTATAGTTGTATTTTTATCTACAGAAACAGGTTTATTTTTCTTTACCCAGCCAGTTATTGTTGATTTTGATACGGCATATTCACTATTCAACTCTGCTAGGCTCTTTCCAGAATTATAAAGTTCTACTATTGTTTTTTTAAATTCATCTGTATATTGTTTTTGACTTGAAGGTTAATAATTTCACTCTGTAACTTTTCGGATACATTATTGACTACACGATTTAGTAATGATACTGCATCGTTAGCGAGTATATGTCCACGCTTCGCAAAAGCCTTACATTCAGCCAAGGCCTCTGATAAATCGTCAGGCGACTTGGTTTGTTGTGTTAAATTCATAAAATCCAATATACCTCCCATCATATGATCTAATAATATCTTTACACTGCCACATCAATCCTCATGTTGCAGTACCACTCCTTACCTTCTTTGTTTTGTCATACTATATAATCCCATACTAAGACCTACACCAATGCCAAATCCTGTGATAATCATTAAAAAATTCAAATCTATCTTCCCAAATATATGAAATAAATTCTCCAGCCACACTTTTATCCAATGCCCCGAATTCATAGATCCTACTAATAATCCGATAGGAATTGAGATATAAATAGGATAGATATTACTATCTATAAAAGAATAACCTATATAAAAACCAACAACTGCCAATATAGTACTTAAACTTCCAAATAATAAACATAAGGTAAATTTACTCATTATACTTAAATTCTTTGTCTCTGAAGCAATTAAAATATTTTTAAAGCCCCCTGCTATATATTCTTGCTCTGCTACTATTGAAGTGATTATTCCTATTAACATTGGAAATGTTATGCTTAAAACTTGTAAATAAGCTGATATCTTGCTAAAACTAGTCCAAGGTGTATAAGAATAATAGCTTAAAAATATGATTAACCCTAATATAGGGATATACAGGTGCATCCATGGAATTTGGGTAGATTTAAATTTTATTATATCAGCTTTTATAAGCTTTTTAAATTCTATCATTTAATTCACCTCTTTTTTTCCGAACCATATTGTAGTAAGAATAGCCAATATCAGAAAGATAATAATACTGATTAAAGTACTGCCTAATACCCCAGTTCTATTTGGCATTGAGTTGATTTCTGGAGCTGGAAGGCCATTTGGTAGAATACCTAAAATTGGAACCATTAGAGCGGATGATGTCCCATAAGGTAAGATCTTTAAAATTAAATTTATTCCAGATCCATAGCTTATAATTCCGAAAATTGTCATTCCTAGATTAAAAATAACAGCAAGGAAAATGTTGAACTTAGCAGTTAAAAACATAATGATAGGAATATTAAATAAAAATGTAAAAATTAATACAATAGTTCCTAATATATTTGCTCTTAAAGGAATAGTAGAGCCACATATTAAAGCAAATACCTCTGCTCCTAACATAAATATCAAGTTGGTAAATACTAACAAAATACTAATGTATAGTATCTTTCCTATCCATATCCTCTCTTTACTTTGAGGATACAAAAGCATCCCCTTATAGGAAAGGTTTTTCTCCTTTGTAATTGTTTGGGCAGATATAAGAGCTAACATTCCTGGAAGGAACATAGCATACCACCAGTTATATGCACCATTTTGACCTCCTCCCCATAAGGCAGATAATATAAGAGAAAAAAATGGTGTTATTAGGATAAATTTATTTGTTGATGTTCTTTTGTTTTTTAAGAATTCTGATTTTACTATATCAATCATTAATTTTCACCCCTGTTTCTTTTTATAATTTCTTTAAACAAATATTCAAGATCATCTTCCTTGCTTAACTCTCCGTCATAGCCAATAATACCATTGGATATGATTCCCACCTTATCAGCCACTTGTGCTACTTCTGATAAAATATGGCTAGATAAAATCACTGTAATTCCCATGGCAGGAAATGAACGAATTAATTCCCTTAATTCTTCTATTCCTATTGGATCAAGTCCATTAGTAGGCTCATCCAGAATAAGCAGTTTGGGATTATTTATAATAGCCATTCCAAGTCCTAATCTTTGTTTCATCCCCATGGAAAAATTCCTTACTTTCTTTTTTTCAGCCTGCCTAAGACCTATAATGTCAAGTACTTCTTCTACTCTCTCCTTTGGCAGTCCATAAAGAGTAGAGGCAGCCTTCAAGTTTTCTCTTGCAGTTAAATTTGGATAAATTGCTGGTTCTTCAATTAATGCTCCTATATCTTTTAAGTCCTTTCTTGTCCACAGATGGTCTTCAAATAATATTTCTCCAGAGGATGGTTTCATTATCCCTGTAATCATTTTTAATATGGTTGACTTTCCAGCACCATTTGGTCCAAGTAGTCCATATACAGAATTCTTCCTAATTGATATAGAAACATTATTAACAGCTACTTGACTCCTAAATTTTTTAGTTAATCCCTTTACTTCTAAAATATAATCTGACATTCCCTTACCTCCTAAATTAATCTTATATTTAATCTATAATTAAAGTATACAAGGTAATTATAAGGAATTTATAAGGATTTATAAAAATAGTTTTTTAGAAGTTTGTCTGGCTATGGAAATCCTAATCCGATGGATAAATAGCCTTATGGATCTAAGTCTAGGTAATCGGGTAAGAGATAAATAATTAATTTATTTACCGACCTCCCACACCCCAGGTAAGAACAACAACCTTCATCCCATGTAACCGTCACATTTACTGTGTATAGTTCGGGTAGTATTGGACTTTGTTTTGTATCGTAAACTCGTCCACTCTAAATCAGCCTGATGTGATTTCTGTTCGTCGGTTCGGGATTTTGCTTCCAGTTTCCTTCAGATTCCACGTCGCCGTGGACACCCTTGCTCTTAGCTAACGGTTCCTACTACCAAGCCCGTAGTGGACTTTCACAACCAAGTTGTTGCCCATACTGGGCATACAATCAAAAAACTGCGTCCCAATAGGGACGCAGTTAAAGTAGATATGTGGTTCTAACCTAATCAATATATGTTATAGAAGTTCATTAGGAAGTTCATCTTGTAACCTTCTACCAAAAGCACGATAATACCCTGAGTCATCTTTATCAACTTCGTATTTCGTTATCCAATTTTTATCCTTGAAAATTTCTAATATCCGTTCATTGACATTGTTAACTACAAATTTGGGTCGACCCAAATCAAACAATCTTACATAATCCTTCAAATTCAATTTATCTAGATAAATGATTGCTTGTCTTTTGTCAAAAGTCGGAAGAATAATAATGAAAAATTCCACTTTATCTTCATAAGTAAGCCTTGTATCTGCGAGTAGTTTTTCAAATAACTGCATAGAAAATGGATATGATTCAGAGAAAATCACTTGTTTTTGTCGAACTGTTAGATTTTCAATTTCTATTTTCATAGGACTATTCTCATGTAAATACGCAGTAAGCAGTTTAGGTATATCATTTTCTTCCAAATTATTGTTAAGTATATAAATCTTTACCGTATTAGAGTAATCAGTATCTATAATTGATATAGCTTCATCTGTAAATTTAAGAAGATTAATTTTATTTTCATCGCTAGTATCTAAAGAAAGCACATCTACCATTTCATTAAAATCAAAGGTCTCCCCAGAGATAACATCATTCACATATGAATCAATATTCTTTTTTATAAAGTGAAGTGTATTGGTTGGATATTCATCCCTAATAAATAACAAAGAGTCTTGTGACATTCTTATGGTTTCTAAATCAATTAGAATATCTATTTTCTCATTTGAAATCCCCTCGGTTTTGAATGAATCATAATATCGCCTAAGCGACCTCATTATTTCTCTATATTTTTCATTGTTTAAATCGTTACATACAATTGCAACCTTGAAAAAACTAGATGAAGCATCTTTACCAAAATCATTGATTGAATCAGAAAAATCCAAATGATTATCTTGGCTATTTACAAATTCAACTAAAATGTCGTCTAAGTTTTTTTCACTATTAAAGAAATATTCGAGAATATTATTCTCCGAATATACGACTAGGTTATTTTGAAGTAATAATGACCAAGTATCCTTATCTGAAACTTTTTCGAGTAAAGTTATTGGTGTTTTTAGAACTTTAATATATTCAAGTTTATTTTCAAGAGTAATCTCATCATTATTTAACATAGATAACACAACCGATTCATCGTCTACAATACTTCCTTCACAATGATTAATTATTATTTCTATATAGTAATTAATATTTCCATTAATATATTGTGCCAATGGCGATTCTGGCAATGATAAAATCAATGTATAGTTTTTATGATTGAAATCTTCACTTTCTTCTATACCATAGAAGGTTTTGAGCATCAAAGTAATATGCCCGAAAGTGATTTGGTATAATCTGTTTTCATAAACTGCTATAAATAAGTCTTTATTTGCTATGTCATAATTAATTGATTTGAAACATATATTAATTAGCTTAAATCCTTTTATAAGTTTATCAATATTAGGATTTTCAATATCCAAGTAATTAGAATTATCAGAGATATAGTCGGTTAGGGATTTTTCATTGTTTACCATATTTATAATATCTTGAGAGTAATAAAGTGTATATATGGAATATAACTTAACTTGAGATTCAGTAAAAACACCATTGCTTAAAATTTCAGAAAAGAAATTTTGCCATTGATTATTGAGTTTAAATACTAATTGCTGGATTTCTCTTTCGGAAATAAAAAAGCCTTGAATAAATTTGAAATTCTTCGTATTCTTTAACTGCAGCAAAAACCTATGAAGTTGCATATCATATTCAGGAGTTGTCAGCAGAAAACAAAATAAATCAAAATTAAGAATTTCTTCCTCATCAAAACTCACATCACTCAATCTATCAATTACCATTCGAGGACTTTTTAGTTCATATGTATATTCTTTCGCCTTTTTATCGCTAACACTTCTTAAAAATGTTTTATCAATACGACTTAAGCTATTTTCATAGAAATAGGTCATGTAATCTGCATAACTCTCATCAATATAACCGTTGCGGATAAGATATTTAATTAAATCAAAATAAGGGGTTTCCTTTATCTCATTAAAATCTCTTTCCACCCCTATTTCATTTATATATGTAGTTTTAAAAATATTATCAATGTTGTTTCGTGAGATAATATTGCATAACTTTTTATTTTTAAGCATCTCTAGCTCTTCCTGAAGATTAAAAATATCCTGCTTGATTCTTTCGATATTTTCTACTTCCTTATTTTTAACAGCTTCCTTACGTTCATCCCATTCCTCGTTTAATATTTCTTTTTCTTTATGCCGATAATATCCAAGTTCTTCAATCTTTTTACTGTATACCATAGAAAGCTCTTCATCAGAACACAAAATTTCTTTTTGAGCTTTATCAATTTTTTCATTTAAGGTATCTATCTTTTTATTTATATTATTTTTTTCATCGCTAATAAACCCTTCTTTTTTTGCGAAAAGGGTATATATAAATCCTTTATTTAATTGCAAGTCACTAAAATCTCTTGGGAAGATATTTTTATAAATTATGAGAGCCAGAAGTTTATTATAATCTTGTTCCGTAGTATTGATTCTGTTATTATAGACCACAAACTCGTTATAAATATTTTTGAGTATACGCATATCATCAACATACAAAGAAACATCTTGCAAAAAATTCTGTTTAAATAATTCAAAAATCCCCCCTGCCTTAAAATGTGCAATGAACTGATCGTATGAGTTAGAACTATCAATAACAGGGACAACTGGCATTATATAATCAAAAAATTTCGTTCTATCCTTAGAAATGAATATATCATCACGCAAAAGATAAAAAAATCTTAGAGGATTTTTATTTTCCTTTTTTAATTGATTATTTACAAGAGTATTGACCTCCCTCAACCTTTGAAATATTTGGTTTACATTATATCTATCCATATCTTCAAAAACTATGACATCTGCATCCGAATTTTCAAAAAGATATAAGACTTCATTTAAATATTTATCAAAATAGGAGTCCTCATTTTCTTCAAAAATTTCTATTTCGTTACCTTGTAGACTGATTTTCTTTAAGATATTTTTATTTTTTTGGATTTTTATAATTTTACCCCAAATAACACCAAACAGTATAAAAAGGATAGTTCCGCTAAAAATTCGTGTTTCACTATAGGCTGTTAGTAACAGTATATTTTTAAGCCAGATAAACCAATTAATAGAAATGCTATTTACAAAAGCTTGCCAAGAATTAAACATTGTCAGATGCAATATCATAACAATAGTAATCATTATTAGAACTACATTTTGAATAATTTTTTTATTGTCGAGTTGTCTTTTAATCTTAAAATTCGTTTGAGGAATTTTATCAGAATTAATTTGATGAATCAGTTGATTAAGGATCTTACCCTCTAAAACAGATTCTTTTATTTCTGCTTCTTCATCTTCTTTTTCCATTGGTGACTTAAAATGTGCAAGGGAAATATGTAAAAACTTAATATTACTATGTTTCTTTTTATATGTTTCAAGAACACTACTCTTTCCAGCACTATATGCACCCGAAATAGCAATGTTTTTAACATCATCATTTTTAAAAATAAAGTCTAAGGCATGATCATAAATATTTAATTCTACATCATTTATTGGAGTAAGTTTTTGAAAATTATATTTATCCATAGGATTTAAACCCCTTTTGATTTTGTTATCTGATATTTTTGTTGTCCAGAAGTTGTTTTTTGAATAGCCTTAATGCTTGTAGTTCCCTTATTAATATGGTGTAGAAATAATGTTCCAAGTAATATTCTTTCACTTCGTGGTATTCTGTTCCACTCATAGCCTTTAAACAACTCTTTTACTAAAAATATTTCTTCTTCTTTTAAATTTGCCGTTTCCTTAATAGCTTCATTTAATAATTCATTAACATCATTCATATTGCTCACCCCTCTTATAATAACCTTGCCGACAACATTGTTAATATCATTATACATTTTCTTTTTCCCTTTTACAATGTAATTAAGTAGTAGCAACTAGAAGTATATATTAAGGAATCTTATATATAATTTTATATTTTACGCTGACATTAGCCACATAGTGCGGTAATATAGATATATAAATCAAATACTTGGCTTAATGCCTGCTTTTAAAAAACTTTAATAGCAAGCACAGTAAGTGTAGACACACTTACGAGAAAATTGATGAAGCGGACCCCTCTAGGCTCGCTTCTTTTTTATCCAATTTTCTACTTGTTCCTATCGGAATGATTTAGGGGTCACCCCTAATACCCTGTTGTAAATGAAAAAGAAAAGGAGAATTCGTATGGCAAATAGACTTAGAAAAAATGATATTCATGTAATGGTTACTGATGAGGAGAAAGACCTTTTTAACAAGAAACTTGAGATGAGCAAGTCAAAATCTATGGGACATTTTATAAGGAAAAGTGTTCTTGAAGCCCCTATATTTGTAATTGATATGAATGTTTTTAGAAGGCTACAAACTCTTATAGGAAAAAACTCTAATAATCTTAATCAAATTGCAAAGAGGGTAAATAGTACAGGAATAATCTATAGAGAAGATATTGAGGATCTAAAAAAAGAAAATGATGATATATCAAGAGAAATAATAAAAATTCAAAATATCCTAACAAGGAAATATATGAATAGGTCTGATTGATATGGCTATTACAAAGATCCACCCTATCAAATCCACCCTTAATCTTGCTATTGATTATATTACAAGTGATGATAAAACTGATAAACAAATATTAATAAGTTCAGATGGTTGCTCTCCTGCAACTGCCCATTTACAGTTCATGAATACTAGGGAAACCAATGATACTAGAGGGACAGTTTTAGCTCGGCATTTAATACAAAGTTTTGTTCCTGGAGAAGTAAGTCCTGATAAAGCACATGAGATAGGGATTGCCTTAGCCAAAGAAGTTTTAAATGGTGAATATGAATATGTACTAGCCACCCATGTAGATCGTAACCACATTCACAACCATATTATTTTTAATAATGTTAATTGGAAGACAGGAAAATGCTATCAATCTAACAAGCGAAGTTACCATAAAATAAGATACCAAAGCGACAAGTTATGCAAGGAAAACAACCTAATTGTTATAGATGAATATTACGAAAAATATAAGAAGAAATATAAGACCAGGGGTAAATCCTATAGGGAATATCAAGAAGATAAAAAGGGAGCTTCATGGAAAAGCAAACTCCAATTCGATATAGACAGAGCTATTAAAAAAGCTAAGGATTGGGAGGACTTTCTCCATCTTATGGAGCAATATGGCTATGAAATTAAACATGGAAAACATATTGCTTTCAAAAAAATAGATGGGCAACAGCGTTTTACAAGGGCAATGAGGATAGGGGAAGATTATACTGAGAAAAGATTAAAAAAACGTATCCTAGAAGAAGTTGATATGAAGAACAAGCGTCCTAAAGCTCCTTTTAAGCCTTTAGATAATGTCATTGATATAAGTGCCAATGATAAAGCTAAAAGCTCTCCTGGATATAAATATTGGGCAACAAAGCACAATCTGTCTACCATGGCAGATACTATAAACCAGGTTAGAAATGAAGGTTTTAAAACACGAGAACAGCTAGAAAAAGCTATCCATGAAAAAGCTACTGAAGTTCAAAATCTTCTTACAGAAAATAAAGAAATAGAAAAACTTATAGAAGTAAAAAAGAAGATTATGGAGAACCGCTATACTATAGAACAATATAAAGAAATCCATAAATATGCTAAGGCACACCCTGAAGATAAAGCTTTCATTAATGAATATAACCCTCAACTTATGCTTTATAAAAAGGCAGTTGCTGAAAGTTTCCAAGACTCTAATATTCTACCCACTACCAAGCAAATTTATGAAGACCTTGAAAAACTTCATACAAAAAAAGAGTCTCTCATTGAGAAACTCAGTCAATCTCGCCAGGAGCAGGATAGGCTATATAAGTATAAGAAAAACTATGATAATTATTTGGGGAAAGGGGTCGAGAGATAATCTCGATCTCAACCTAGTTATTCTTCTTCAAAAAATCTATATATTTTCTTCCTTTTAGAAAACTTACGTGTATTTTCTTTTTCTTGTTGATATATATATAACTCTTTTATATTGCCTCTATTGGCAAGAGAAAAAGCCTGTTTGGCTATTTCATAATTATGTCTTGGGTTAGTTGTAGAGTAAATATTAACAATAGCTTTTTCAGGTAAAGCTCTTACTTCTTTACATATTTCTTTCACAAATTTAGTATTATAAACTCTAGAAACATCATCTTTTCTATCATGCTCTATTATTATGGTTCGCAAGGGCTTTTTAGATTCGGGAATTTGATTTTTGGTTATAGGGTAAGTATCTTCTAAAATTAAATTAACCTCGTTGACATTTTCTGCATCCTTATTGTGATACTGAACTACGACATTTATATCTTTTTCTGGGAAACTTTCCTCAGGAATTGAATATTTTTCAAATGTTCCTCGTATTACAAGTTTATACTGCATTGCAATTGGAACTAATATTAAGTTGCAACTATTATATCCAAGAATTTTAGAGCAAAACCAAAACCATATATATGAGTAATCGTGATAAATATTTCCACTAAATAAAATTTTATCCTCATTACTTTTACGAATATATTTAAACAAGACAATTATTACTAATAATATTCCCATTGTCCAGTTTCCTGATTGCATAAGGTAATAATATTTAGCAGTAGAAAAATCAGGACTTTGACCTCCAAGTAATGTTCTTATTATCTCCGACAAATTTACAAGCTTAGGGAAACAAAAGCAAATTACAAGCAATAACATTTGAAGAATTGCTCTTCCATTATCTATTACTTTACCAGTCAGTCTTTTTATCAAAGTCTACCACATCCTTCCAATATATTGTTTTTATCAAATCAGGATTCTTTAATAATTTTCCAAACTTCCAAATTCTTATTGCTTTACTGCCAACTATAATATGAAAATGCTCTATATTTCCTGGCGATTCTTTCATTATTTTCTTCCAGTTTTTCAAGTCTAATCTGGAGTAATCAGGCAAATCTTCATCATGGGTATGCCATTCCCCAATATAGCAATATATTTCATTGCTTGAATTAAAAACCTCGTTAAATATATCAATATGTCTTTTATCTTTTCTAATAAATTTATTATATCTACGTTTATCACTTGCATAAGGCTCAGTAATATATCTAATAATAATATTATCATCTGATATATTTTCTTTACCTATTAAAATACCACCTGCTTCTAAGGATCCAGCTCCTAGCTGAATATATTTTTTCATCACTTGAAAAACAGAAGAACAAATCTTTATCTCTATATTATTTGAATTAATTTTCATTATTTGCCACCACATACATTACAAGAAGTATTTTTAAAATCATTACCTTTTATTATAGAAATTTTATCTTTTTGATTATTATAGTTATCTGATAAAACAAATCCTGCTTTTTTAAAATAATAATCATCACCTTTTTCTGAAACTATTATATTTTCTTCTATCCTTCCTTCAGTAAAGGTTTTAAGTAGATCAATAAATAATATGCTACTTTGAATAGATATTAGAGAGCCATAAGGTATAAATGTGCCACTACAACCAGATACATTTTTAGTAACATTTTGTCCTGGCCTACAGTATGAAGTAGAATCATATAACCCTAATACCTCATCTCGTTTAAAAATACATTCATAGCAACCTGCTTTATCAAATTGGATTACTGCTACATGAGAACCTATATCTAGTGTCTCATTCCAAATATAAAATACAGGAGTATTAATTTTATTAGTATTTATATAGTCATTTATCCACATATTTAAAATCGCATTTCCTGTTGCTGCAATTACATAATCATAATCATTAAAATCTATACCACTATCATCAATTGCATCCTGTATTTTTTCAGCAACAGTTTTAATTTGTAAACCAGGTAAACTTTTCTCTCCAAATTTTCTAAGTGCTTCTACTTTATAAACCCCAATATAATCTCTTCCGAGTAAATGTCTATAAATGTTTTCTGACCCTAATTTATCATGATCTATCAATGTAATATTTTTACATCCTGATTTTATCAAGTTATTAAACACATATCCACCTATTGAGCCACATCCTATTACAAGATACTCTTTATTAGATAAAATATTTTCGTCAAAAGAAGTTCTATTTAAAAGACTACGTTCATCCAGCCTTTCTACATATAACGGAATTATTTCCGTCTTTTCTATTAGTTCAAGAGTAGAATCCATATTAAAACATGGAGTTTTTATAACAACGCCAAAAGTATTAGAAATACCATTTGGTTGTTTGACTTCAAATATAATAAACAATTCTTCTTTAGCTTTTCTTATAATTTTTCTTACATCTGATGTAACTTTTACACCTTCAAAAATTACATTCAAATATTCTACAGATATTGGTTTGTCTATTTCAGGTGGATAAATAATATCCTTAGCTTCACTATATAAATACAATCCATTTTTAATTGAATTGTTGTACCCCCATTCCTTAAAATCATTTGTATCTATACTTGCAAAATAATCATTTACTTCAGTTCTTTTTAGATATTGTGAATAGGATTCATTCTTTCTTCTTTGTTTTTTTATTTCCTTTATCGAACAATAAGATATTTTTTTACTTGATTCTAAATTTGGTATAATTACTTTAGCTATTTTCCATCCTGGTAAGCATAATATATAAGAATCAAATTCTTCTAAAAAGTCATTCCAATTTTCCTTACTTATCCCTTCTTCAATTATCAATTTTGCCCGCAAAATACATTGATTTAGGATCCCCAGCAAATCCTTCTCTATGATAGAACCCTCTAAATCATATAAGCAAAGCTTACCTTTATTATCAATATGAGGAATATATGGTATTTCTGCCAATGCAATATAAATATCAACAAGATTCTGTCCCCAATCATTAGGAATTCCTATTATTATTGGAAACCACGAACTGCCTACCTTTAACTCACATTTAATCTTCACATCATAGCTTTGATTTTTATAACTCTCATTATTCTTTATCTTAATGCCTGATAAATAAGGTTTATCCAATAAATCATTTTTTATTAAATTCAAATCCATACAAATTACTCCATTCCAGAAGAACTAGAACTTGGTATATAATTATATTGTTTCTTTGCTGTCTTTTCTTCTTCTGGAACCTCAAAATCGTCTCCAAATATCTTTTGGAGTTTTTTGTACTTTTCATGTTCATCAGTTTCATTCTCTACACCATTTAAATCAGATTGTAGCTTTTCTGCCTTTTCTTTAAAATCAGTCATTTGTCTATCACTCATCTTTTCAAAAACATCTGAATTTAATTCAAAGTCAAGTTCTATTGGTAGTGGTGATTTTATTCTATATAAAAAGTCTCCATCTTTGTCAATTCCTTCAAATCTAAAGCTATTAACAATAGAATCTACTATATGAATTAAAGCACTTAAATCATCTTCTTCATAGTATATAAAATTATCCAAAGCAATTAAATTAAGTCCAATACTTGATGGTTCAGAGTGTCCTTTTGCATCAAATCTTCTATGTTTCCATCTTTTAAGATACCTTAACATCCTCCTAAATTGATCTCTTTGTTTCCCCATTTCCACTCCATTATTTATATGCTCTACCAACCCCTTGGGATCAGCCTTGTCCCATTTCTGAGAATCTTTATTGCCTTTAATTCCCTTTGCAATATAAATCTGACTATCAGTATTATCTTTATCTTCATAAACATAAACTACTAGATCTACATGATAGGAAGGTTCTCCATCTTTTTTATAAGTTACTGTCACACAGGGCTTCTTTATTTCTGCACCATATTCTGTATGATTTTTCAAAAGTTTTTCTATATCTTCCTTTAAATCCATAGGATCATACTCAGATTTATTAACATTAAATCTCAAACCTACGTCAATATCATATTCCCTACCATCTCCTGGCTTTATTCCTGTATACATAGCATAACTTCCTTGGTCTAATTTCTTAAACGATGGTAAGTCCTTATCATTTTCCAAAATCCTCAATAAAGTATCCCTTTTCTCCGCAAGTTCCGAATTGGTTCCATAATCAAGTCTTATCTTTTCATTAAATTTTTTGAACTCTGATTGAATACTCATAATCTTCCTCCTTAATTTTTAGGTCACTTTATCTTTACTGTTGACCCTTTACTCATCTTCTCTCGCATTAATATTTGTTTCTGCTACTCTTAAATTAATACTTTGTATATTATCTTTTGTGGGATATTTAATTAGTTTATTTAATTTACTCTCTTTATCAAGAGATAATATATTGCTATCGTCGATTACATTTTTCTTGAAATTCTCTGCTTGTTCCATCACCTTTTCAAATATCTCTTCATCCCATTCTGGAGGGTAACCATGTTTATATAATAAAACAGTCAAATCCATATTGAGTTGATTTTTTATATCATCTCGACTAGCCCAGTCTGCATATTGAGATTTATCATCTACCAATTCTTTAATAGCTTTAGCTAGGATTAGACACTTACTATCTTCATAAACAAAATCATTATCATCTCTGACCTTTATCAAGATGTCGTAGAATGCTTTTTCCTCATAGCTAATACCCATCTTTTCAAAAGATATTTTATCTTCTTGAAGAGCTTTTAATATCTCTAACAATTCATCTGATAAACTATTAATAAAATCATAAACAACTTCACTAACAAAAACTTGGGAATCACGATTGTTATAGGATTCAACCACTCTTTTTAGCCTTTCGGAAAATTCTATAGCTTTAACCTTATTATTTTCTCCATATTTACTTATTGCCCTTCGTAGTAGTTTTAATAAAGCATTAAATTTTGATATAGGCATATCTATCTCATCAACTTGTTTTTGAAACTCTTCACCAAATAGCTCATCAGTACCTTTATTAACTATATCTTCAACACCTGTAGATGTTATAGCATCATATACCATCTTTTCAACAACCCTATTCATAACTTCAGCATCAGGAGCATTTCCCTTTGTTTGCTTATAAATTATTGAACGAATTGCCAAATAAAATTGTGCTTGATTTGTTTCCTTATCTGTAAGCTGTCCCGAAGGATACGATATTTCGTAGGCAGCTTTCATCTTCCTAGATAAATCCATAAACTTCATCTCTGTCTCTTTTGAAGTTTGTATGAACTCAGAACCCAAGTTTAAGCATAATAGTCGTTCCGTGGGATTACCATTGAAAAACTTTGATGAATCAAATTGAATAAACATATCCTCTATTAAAGATAAATGATTTCTAAAGATACTTAAAGAAATACTTAATTCATCGATAGGACTTTCTTGTGGACTTCCATATTGTTTTGCCGCCTTCAGCATTTCTTCCTTTATTCCAATATAATCCACAACAAGACCTGTTTCCTTGCCCTCAAATACTCTGTTGACCCTTGATATTGTTTGAATTAAAGTATGTTTCTGTAAAGGCTTGTCTATATACATAACGGCAAGAGAAGCTACATCAAAGCCAGTAATCCACATATCCACTACTATGGCAATTTTAAAATTGGAATCATTGTTTTTAAATTGTTCATCTAACATTTGACGGTGACTTTTATTGCCACATAAATCAAATAATTCTTGTGGATCATTATTCCCTTGAGTTGCAACTAAATTTACTTTGCTAAGCTCTTTTAGTTTTTCAAGTTGGGTATCATCTAAGTCCTCTCTTTCAGTCTTTTTTGCATCAAACCATTCTGGTTTAATATCTTCTAACTTTTTATAAACTAAAAAAGCTAGAGTTCTATTAGCACATACAATCATTGCCTTCTGCACAATGTTTGGTTTTTCACTACAGAGTCTTGTGTAATGTTCTACAATATCATAGGCTAATTTACTTATTCTATCAGGATGTCCAAGTATTTTGCTCAACTTACTCATAGCACGTTTACTTGTTTCTACTTGTTCTGGATTGGAGCCTTCCTTAATAACCTCTTCATAGTATTTATCTATTTCCCTTACCTGCTCTTCAGATACTATAACTCTAGCCAATCTAGGCTCATACTGGATTCTTACTGTAATTCCATCGTCACTACTTTCTTTCATAGTATAACTATCAACTATTTCACCAAAAACATGAATAGTTTCATCTATTGGTGTTCCAGTAAATCCAACATAAGTTGCATTAGGAAAACTATCCCTTAAATATTTAGCAAAACCATAGGTAGTTTCCACACCTTTTTCAGTGTATTTTAGTTTTGAGCCAATATTGGTCTGTGACCTATGAGCTTCATCTGAAATACAAATAATATTATTTCTTTCAGAAAGTAAGCCTGTAGTCTCACAAAATTTTTGGATAGTGGTTATATAAATTCCACCACTTTGATTGTTAGCAAGTTCATCATTCAAAGCTTGTCTATCTGGAATGGACATTACTTTTTTATCCTTTAGAAATTGTTTTGAGTCCTCAAATAACTTACTAGTCTGCTTATTTAAGTCATCTCTATCTACAATAACAATAATAGTGGGAGCATCAAAAACATCCCTATAATGAGTAGCCAGCATTCTCGATAAAAAAAGCATTGCATAAGTTTTCCCACTTCCTGTTGCTCCGAAGTATGTACCACCCTTACCATCACCCTTTGGTTTTAGATGTGCTTTTATGTTTTCTAGCATTTTATTAGCAGCAAAATATTGTGGGTATCTGGTAACAATAGCCAACTCCTTACTTTCATCGTCAGGATAATAAATAAAATCTCGTAATATACTTATTAAGCTCCCTTTACTAAAAGCTCCCTTTATCATGGTAAGCAGGGCAGAAATACCATTTGAAACCTTCTCATCTTCATTTGCTTTATTCCATGAGTAATAGTATTCATATGGAGTGAAAATACTACCCATTTTTGTATTAGCACCATCTGATAAAACAGATAGGAAACAATATTTGGTTAAGTTAGGAATATCCCTATTATAACGCATATGAATTTGTTCCCATGCATCATAAATAGTAGTATCTTCTTTGATAGCTGTCTTAAATTCAAAAATTACCACGGGAATTCCATTAATGAAGATTATCATATCTGGTCTACGGTCTCTCGTTCCAGAAATAGTAATTTGGTTTATAACCTTAAAGATATTGTTAGTTGGAGCTTCAAAATCAATAAAGTCAATGTGTAAGGGCATTTCATTGTTATTGTCCCGGCTTAAATCAAAACCTTCATTTATTAAAAAGAATGCCTGCCTGTTAGAAGAATAAAGAGGATATGTGGAAATGTGCTTAATCTTATTAATTGCCTTTTCCAACTCTGTCTCTGTCAACCCAGGATATTTTGAGTATAAAAAGCTAGATAAATCCTCTTCAAGTATGATTTCATCGTATTTCCGATGTAACTCCTCGCCTTCTTGATGAATATAGTCCTGCTTAGTGAATAAATCGATTATTGCAAATTCAAGTTGCTCTTCATTAAACTGTTTCACCTTTAACCACCTCCTCAAGTGAACCTTTTATTAAAACTGGGCAAATATCATTAATTTGTCCTTTTAACTGTTCATTAATTTCCATCCTTGTAATATAGGCATTATATATGTCCACAATGGAATTTTGAACTTTAATATCTGGTATTGGAATTTCGACTTCTACTAAATCATCCCACATAAATGTTTCACGAGCTGACCCCCAAGAATGGAACCTCGTATAGCGGTCAAACTCTGACCTTTCAAAAAACATAAATAGATATTCAGGATTTAATAATTCAGGTTTTGCTATATTAAAAACTATATATGAAGAAGAAACAATATAAGTGTCCTCAGTCCTGTTATAAGCCATTGTAATTCTATCACTATTTCTAGAAGTTACAGTTACATAAGCAAAAGATTCTGGCTTTACAACTTTATAGGAAGTTAGTGATACCCCACTTAAATTTGCTTTGGTTTCAATAAATTCCTTTTGTATTGAAAGGCCTTTAACATTACTAATATCATACAATTCTTTGTTATTCCTACCATCTAAAGGCTGTATATAATCTTTTATTTTTTTACTAGGCATTTCTCCTCTAAGTTTTTCTATCGTTGTATCGCATACCAGTTTTAAATCTTCTAAGCCTTTCTCATAAACTTCTTGATTTTTCAACATTGATTTATATACAGCAACATATTTTTTTTGAATTTCAATTGAAGGTACTATTATTTCTATTCCACAAAACACTTCCCAATCTAAGTTTGCTCTTATGCTTCCATCACTTAAAAATGCACCATATCTATCTTTCTCTGAAGATTTAAAAATCATAAATAAATATTCTGGTAGGATTTTTTTCTTATCTACTTCAAAGGTAGTATAGGCTGGCGAAACCAAAACATCAGATTCTCTCTCATATAGCCCAATTCTTATGCATTGATCTCTTCCTGTTTGCATACCACTGAAGATGAATCTACCATTTGTCATTATCTTATATTTTTTTTTGTCAACATTAGAGGTATTTGCTACTGTTGGCATAAATTCCTTATTTTTATTGATGCCATAAATAGGTAAATTGTAATCTTCAGTATTGGTATAATTACATAATTTTATAAATTCTCCTATTTTTAACCGACTATATTTCATATCCAATCCCCCTAAAAGCATCTTCTAGGCTTTTTTGTGATTCTTTTTCAAGTTTCATTATATATTTCATTTCGGTTTGAATACGCACCATTTCTTTTTCATAATCAATATCCAAATCCCTATCTATAAACTCTACATACTTACTTGGGGCAAGAGAATAGTTAGCCTCCCTGATTTCCTTTAAACTTGCAGATTTGCAAAGTTCAGGAATATCATCATATCCTTGACTTGTTTGCCATGAAAAATAAAGGTTCTTTATTCTATCTATTTGTTCATCTGTTAAAACCGTTTTTCTTTTCTTGCTTCTTTTGGAAATATCATATTCTGCAATATTTTCATCCCAGGTACGTAAATCTACAAATAATATTTCATTTGTCCTGTCTTTGACTTGCCTATTATTCAATGTTCTTGCTTTTTTATTATTATTTATAATCCATAGGGTCACTGATATATCTGTTGTATAAAACATATCTCTCGGCAAAACAATAATTGCTTCTATTTTATCATTTTCTATAAGTTTTTTTCTGATTTCATATTCTACTCCATCAGAATTTAAAGCTCCGTTAGCAAGCAAAAATCCAGCTACACCATTTGTTACATCTAATTTTGATAACATATGAAGTATCCAAGCATAGTTAGCATTTGATTTTGGTGGTGTTTCATAGCCATGCCAGCGTGGATCGGTTAATAGTTCATTATCCCCTCGCCAATCCTTTAAATTAAATGGTGGATTAGCCATTATATAGTCAACTTTTCTATTTAAATGTTGATCGTCTGTAAAAGTTGAGCTTTCACCAACTGCCTTTTCTCCTAAGTCATAAGCAATTCCACGTATAGCTAGATTCATTTTTGCTAATCGCCTGGTATCTGGATTTTTCTCCTGCCCCACTATAGAAACCTTTAATTTATTACCATGATGTCTTTCCACAAACTTCATAGATTGAACAAACATACCTCCAGAGCCACAACAGGGGTCGTAAACTGATCCACTATATGGTTCTATTAACTCCGCAATCAATTCAACAAGACAAGCTGGTGTGTAGAACTCACCCTCTTCTTTAGTGCTTGCTACAGCATAGCTTTGTAGGAAATATTCATATACTCTTCCAATTAAATCTTCCTCTTGAAATCTCTCTTCATTTATTTTATTAATCTCATCTATTAAGTTTTTAAGTGTTCTAATATCCGCCCCTAAACTACTATAAAAATTAGAGAGCAATGCTCCCTGTAATGGAGGATTGTCCTTTTCAATATCAGCCATTGCTGTATCTAACTTTACAGCAATATCGTTACTATTAGCCTCTTTTACAATATATGACCACCTACAATGTTCTTGTAAATAAAAAACATTCTTAGCTAAATAAAAAGATTTCTTTTCTAGAAAAGCAGGTATATCACCATATTCTTCCTTAAGTTCTTTACGTCTTTTTTCAAATTTATCTCCAGCAAATTTTATGAATACAAGACCTATAACAGCATCTCTGTTTTTTTCTGTTCCTCCAGCACCTCTTAGTGCATTTCTACAATTAAATAATATTGATTCTAAAGTTTGTCCATTCTCTTGCTTATTATTTTTAGACATAAACTATCTCCCTTATTTTATATTTTCTAATTAGTTAATTCAATTCTATCACCATTTGGTAAAGTAAATGATTGCTCATAAGTTATACCTAATATATCAGCTATTTTTTTAAGATCTTTTTCTCCAACTGTTCCTCTTTTTAATTTAGCATTAAAGTTCTGAGGTGAATAACCTATCCGCCTTGCAAGTTCTGAAACACTTATTCCCATTCTTACACACAAAACTTTTATTTGCTCTGATGTATCCATAGTACACCTCCATAATCATCTTATTTTATATTATAAACGATTTAGTTTATATATTCAATAAACAAAGGTTATGAAAAAATAAAAAAATAGGGCAGACCGAAGCCTGCCCATATCCAGTCTTGCTAATGCTACTGTACTTATATCTCCCTATCCTTCTTCTTATCCCCTAGCTTGTCCTGTAGCTTATCTCCACTATCCTTTGCAACTTTATCTTTAAGCTTGTTAAGTTTTTCAATAGTAGATTCTTTTTTATTATCCTTTTTTTCTTTTATAGCATTTGTTTTTTCTAGGTTTTTATCTTTACTCTCTTCAGATATATTTAGCTTACTTGCTTCAGCCCAGCTTATGAAATCAATATCGTGGAAAGATTTCTCTAGTGGGTAATTTTCTGCAAAATCATAATCTATATCATACATTGCATTAGATAAATCTGTATAAGCATCTACAAAGCCATCTATTTTGTTAAAAAATTCTTTCTCCTTACTTGGTATGTCAATTGATTTTATATCCTTTTCTCTACCACTTGCAATATCATACTCTAGGTCATATATAAGCTCATCAAAGTAGTCATTGATTAGATTTACTCCATCGTTATTCATAAACCTGTCATAAAGTTCGTCTAGCAGCTCTGGATCTTCTATCCCATTCTCTATAGTAATCATAGCTTTAACGAAACCTTTATAGTCTTCATCTACCATTTTATTTATTTTATCGATTATTGTACCGTCTTTCTTCTGGGGATAACTATCAGAGTAGTTGCCCTGATTCCAAAAGAATTTATCATTATCACATTGTAGGCCAGAAACTTCAACAAATTGTCTTCCATCAAATAAGATAGCATTATCCTTATCTACATCTAAGACAATGGTTTCATCTGATAGTGCAGTTTTAATCTTATCTCCCACTTCTACAATAGCCTTTTCCCCATCATAGATAGGCCTATCCTCCTTCACAGTTGACAACCTTTCCATCTTATCCTGATAGCTTGAATTATTGCTTAGAAAGCCACTTACTTCTTGTGAAAAAGATAGGGTCTTCTCCTTACCTACTATAAAATGGTCTAAAAGCTCCAAGTCAAATATTTCTGTCATGCTTTCTAATCTCCTAGTCATGGATACATCTTCACTGCTAGGAGTAGGATTTCCACTAGGGTGATTATGAAATACTGCAAATCCTTTTACATCTTGATAGTTAAACAATGTTCTAGCCATAATCTTTAGGTCTACAATTGAAGCATCTGTAGACCCTTTAAAAAGCTCTTCAGCTCCAATTATTTTCTCATTACTATCATAGATTAGCATACCAAAGACTTCTTGTTGATGATGTTGAAAGCCTATCTTTAGCAACTCCTTTATTTCATCTATATCTTCTACTACATTTAAATCTACTAACTCATTACTAGCTAGATAACTTGTAAAATCCTCATATTTATTTTTCAAACTATAATCCTTTTCACCATAAACCACTTCTGAATCATTAGCCAATCCATAGGACATAGATGGATAGTAGGTTTTGCCTGCCTTTTTAGATAAAAAACTATTATTTTCCTTCCCATAATTTATGGTGTCTATAACTTTCATACCTATTTTTTCAAAGTAATCTTTGGTTTCTTCCATTCTTTCATGGGGAGTCTCACTGGAAAAAGCCATGAATACCCTATTAGCCCCTGCCATTAAACCTTCCTTTAAAGCCTCCTTCACACTATTTTTCCAACTTAGCCTAGTTCTTTTTAAGTGAACAGGATGATTCTTTGTATTTACAAAAATAATAGTCCCAGTATCTTTAGTAGGTAAGGTTGTTGATTTTACATAATCTACTAGGACATCAGGACTATCTATTGCTTTTTTATTGTTTTTAATATTAGACTTGGCATAGTCTAAGAATTCTAAAAGAGGTTTTATCTCATTATCTTGTCTTTTTATTTTTTCATAAAGTTCTTCCTTGCTATTACAATTAAATTCCCTATATAAGTTATTTTTCATTCCTATCCACCTCCCTATCAAGGTCTGTAGAATAGGTTTTAAATAATTCCTTTATCTCCTTAACCTTTTCATCCCCTGGATTTTCCTTAATATAGGTCATTATTTCATCATAGCTATTAAGGCCAAAATACCCCAATAGCCTATTTCTTTCATTAAACATAATATTCCTCCTTACGGTTTTCATTTATAATTCTTTTTACAATGCATTTATGGTTTTTAAAAATAGGAAAAACTCCGAGTTTCCTCAGAGTTTATTTCAGGGCATCAGGGGGCTACACCCCCTAATAACCCCTGTGGACTTTATTTCTAATAAATTCGTAGAATTTACCAAAAATAAAGTATTATATTATCTTGCACCCTTATCCTTTTCCTTGTCTATATCTTCCTGAGATAGACTAAGTTCCTCCCTAATCTTCGTCTTATACTTTTCAAGTTTTCCAAGTGTAGACTCCTTATCATCTTTTTTAAGACCATCTACATCATAGGTAGATTCAAAATAGTTACTACTCCTAAAATCACTGTCATACCTATCTGGAATACCATCATTATCCATATCCTTTTCAAGGGGATCATAATAATTTCCATCATCATCTATTTCAAGTCCTAATTTTTCTCTTAAATCATTTTCATCAACCCTTACATAGTCATCAAATTCCCCATATTTAAGGTCTAAAAGAAAGCCTTCAAGGGCTTGCTCCTTATTTACTGCCTCGCCATCTTCATCTTCAAGATAAGACCTATTGGATACTTCCTTATTATCTACATATTGTGTCCAGGAATAATCTTTAAGGCTTATTTCATACTGTATTTCATGGTTGCCATCTTCAGTGGTTGTATAGGCAAGCCCAATATGTCCTTCATCTGGGAAAAGTGTATTAAAGTCTTCATAAGCATGATCCTCTCCAAATTCTTTATTTAAATAATCAACTATAGCTCTTTTAACATCTTCAATCAGTGGACTTAAGTTTTCCAATTCCTCTACTTCACCCATATCTAGGAGTTTATTGATTTCAGCTAGTCTTGCTACCTTGTTTTTTAGTTCTTCTGCCTTATCAAAAGGTTTCTTTACTTCTTCTTTGGCAATTTCAAATTGTTCTTTAGTAGCTACAAGCCTTTCCTCAAACCTTTTTAGACTATCTGGAATTTTATCTATTACATTGTCCATTCTTGTAATGTTTCCATCTCTGTTTTGCCCCAAGTCCCCGTAATGATTATTAGAACCCTTTAGGTTAAAGTTATGTTCATTGGTAATAATGCTATAGGTTACTTCTATAGGAAATCCCCTATATTCTCCAATAACCTTCTTATCTCTAAGCTTTATTCCCTTAATAGCTTCTAGGATTTTATCTCCTGCAACTTTTCTATCCTTTATTTCTTCATCAGTAATTTTAATTGAAGTAAATTTATTATCTCCTGTACCCTGTGGCTCAGTTCTTTCAATATCCTTCTTTGCTCCCTCAATTAATTTTTCATATTTCTCAATTTCTCTAGGATAGGTCTTTATAATCTTATCTTCAAGACTATAGAGGTTACTCTTGTAATTCCCTTCCATCATCTTTAATTTTGTAACTTCAATATCCAGGTCCATCTTTTCTTTTATAAGGGGATTACCTGTTGCTAAAGCCTTTATTTCGGCATATGATAGGGTATTCTCGTCAACATCTTCTGCCACTCTAGCAGGAGTTTTTGATGTCATAATCTGAGATATAAATTTTTGCTTATTTTCTATGGTCTGGTCGAGTGGGTCAGCAGTATCTCTACTGCCTTCCCCTCTAAGAACCGTGCATGAGAGTTTCCCCTCACACGGCTCAAGTTTCTATAAGCCCTAATTAAAGAGCCAACTCTTTTTCATTCTTTTGTGTTTTTAGCTTTTCGTAGCAATCAGGGTGAACCAATTGTTTTACCTTATTATCGAGACCAAACTGATAAATTCTAAAATCGGTTTCAAGGGTGATTTTCCCATTGCAATATGCACAATGTCCTTTTTGCTCATTCCACAATCCGCTAATAATTCTTCTCCCTTTGATTTCATTTCTCATCAATTTTTCTTCTCTTTCAATGAAATAATCTTCCCATTCTTGGTCAAAAGCATTGGCTGCTGCTTTGATTTTAGTGAATCTTTTTATATCAGTATTTGTTGCATAAATTAACCTGATAAAGAAATCTTCACCGTTTTCCATTTTATCTCTAGTAGGGACACTGAAACTCCATGTCCTATTACCGATTGTATGAAAATACTTTTTTGCAACCCATCTTCTGCCTTTCTTTGGATGTCTTCGTTTACACCAACTCCATAAACTTTGCCAAATTTCATAATCGAGTTTTTCAAACGCTTTTGCAGAAACATTAAACTTTTGAAAGTTAACCCAACCTCTAATAATAGGATTGAGTTTTCTAATCAGTAGCTCCTGTTTCATTGAAGGATTATCTTTGATTATATTCCTAATCTTCTTAATAATTGCCTCATAATTTTTCTTAGAAGGTTTTGTTAAAAGCTTTCCATCATACATTCTTACATTAACACCTAGAAAGTCAAATCCGTCATTGATATGTGTAATCAATGTCTTTTCCTCCGAAAGTTCCAACCCACGGACTCTTAGAAATTCTTTAATTAATGGTTTAACTTCATACTCTAACAATTCCCTAGATTCTCCTGTTACAATAAAGTCATCAGCATAACGAATAAAGTTAACTTTTGGAAAATGATACTTCCCATTCACCTTTTTCTTAGAAAATCTTTCTTTGAGAACTATCTCTAGACCATCTAAAACCATGTTACTAATTACTGGTGAAATTGGTGAACCCTGTGGACTTCCTTTTTCAGTTGGAAAAAGTTTTTGTGTTTCAATATATCCACTTTTTAACCATTTCCTAAGTATTTCTTTATCCATCGGAATATTATTCATCATCCATCTGTGACTGATGTTATCAAAACACCCTTTAATATCGCCTTCAAGTACCCATTTAGGGGATTTACCTTTATTCAAACTAGTAAAGCATTGTTCAATTGCATCTTGTGTACGTCTTTTGGGTCTAAACCCATAAGAGTTCGGGTCTGCAACTGTTTCTGCAATTGGCTCTAATGAAAATTTATAGAGTGTTTGCATCGCTCTATCTAGCATAGTTGGTATGCTTAAAGGTCTTTTTTTACCATTACTTTTTGGAATATAAATCCTCTTTAAGGGCATTGGTTTATACCCTCTACGTTTCATTCTCGATATTGCTTTGAATTTAGCTTCTGATGTTAACCATAATTCTCCATCGACACCAGGTGTTTTCTTTCCTTGGTTTTCAGTTACCCTTTTTACTGCTAATGCCTTTGCATAAAATGAATTAGTAAGCAAATATTGTAAAGAATTTACTTTATTATATTTGCCTTCCTTTTGAGCTTTCACAATACGCATTTGTAGCTTTTTAACATCGCTTAGAGCTTTGTTCCAGTCAATACTTTCCCAATTCCTCGCTCTGTCAGAAGTAGCACACGCTTTTGCGTTCATTTGCCTTCTCTCCTTTCAAAAGTTCTAAAAATTCTCTTGTGATTAAAAACCGAATGGAAGTCTGCCCACTTTCGTGTGGAATAACATTTAAACTCCTATCCATGCTATTACCGCATGACCTTCGCTTTTTCCATATTCCTTTACCCGCATTATCATCAGTATCTCTTGCGTTCTACCTTGCTATAATAGCGATAATACGGGCTTACCATGTTCCACTTATTTAACAAAATGATAGGTTAGGTTCCGCCTCTCCGCCGGCAGTCTAATATCCGTGTAACCCCACTATGGAAGGAGTTATCTAACTGCATACCTTTTGGTTCAGGCTTATCAGCAACTTTAGCCTGTTCACCTTAACGACGTTTATCAGCGATTCACTTTATGTTAACCATACTATCAAGCCTGCTCCCTAACCGCCTCGTTGCTGGCAGTATCAACATCACCTTGCGGTTTTGCTTTAATAGGGCTACATTTTCATATCAGCTCACCACATAACCGTTACCAGTCATGCAATTGATATTAGGCTCAACTAACGGAATAGTTGGTTTGGTCTTATTGCCAAACAATTAAATAAGCGACTTCATGTCGCACCCAGAGGTAGCTATCAAATGTGTTTTCCGTAACATACCTAAAAATTTTTACCTTATCATTTCTATTACCACGTCTTACTATTCGACCCGCCCTTTGCTCCAAGTCAGCAGGCCTCCAAGGTACATCAAGATCATGAGTTGCTATAAGTCTTTCTTGCACATTAGTACCTGTCCCCATCTTTTGAGTAGAACCTAAAAGAATTCTAACATTACCTTTTCGTACTTTTGAAAATAATTCATCTTTCTGTTTTTCTGTATTGGCATCATGGATAAAGGCTATCTCTTTTTCAGGAACTGCCATATCTAAAAGTTTTTCCTTTATATCATCATAAACATTAAAAGTTCCATCATTTTTTGGGGTAGACATATCAGAAAAGATAAGTTGTGCTGAACGTTCTCCCTTTGTTTTATCCCATATGGAATAAATATTTTTAACACATACATTAACCTTGCTATCTGGATCATCTGGTAATAAGGGATTGATAAGCCTTTGATCTAATGCTAGTTTCTTACCATCATTTGTGATTTTTAGCATATTATCCTCTTCTGGCTCAACCCTTCTATCTCTAACCCTATCTGCACGTTCAGAAATGCCTTTTAAGACCTCTTTCTGCTCCTGGGTAGGCATTGTTACTATTGTTTCGTATTCAGCTTCAGGAACCTTTAAATCGAGCATATCTGCTGTTTTAATATCTGCAACTTCCTTAAACATAGCCATAAGTTCAGGAAGATTATAAAACTTGCTAAATCTTGTCTTAGTTCTATACTTATCTCCTTCAGGGGAAAGTTCTACTGCTGTTACAGTTTCACCAAATGTACTAGCCCATGAATCAAAGTGTTGTAAGTTATTCTTTTCAAGTTCATTAAATTGCAAATATCTTTGCATGGTGTAAAGTTCATAAGGTAGGCAACACCACGCCATACTAATTTTCATCAGCGGTCTTGGTGTAACCCCCTTCAGAACCGTGCTTACGCCTCTCAGCGTACACGGCTCGCCATTTTTCATAGTTTAAGTGATTTTTTTCTTTACTTCTTCATAACATTTTGGGCATAAAGCCAAAGATTTCCGTCTTTTTTCAATCATCAACAATTCAAATTTATTATCAGCATTTAAGTCTTTCATACGTTTTACATGGTGCATATATACTTTGATAGAGTTTGCTCCACAAGCTTCACAAACACCACTTTTAAGCCTACCAGCAAGACTGTTAGGTCTTATTTGGACTCTGTATTGTGGCATTATATCGGCAAATTGTGGGGCATCACTTTTATCCCTTTTAAATCCATCATTATAAAACTCACAGCGTTTTATTCCACTTTTTGTCTTATAATTAGCACCAAAGTCTGCATTTTTACTGCGATATTTTGTATACATTTTCATAACAGATGAGTTGTATTTAGCAGCCAATGTTTTTAGACAACTTCCACGCATAATAGAATGAAATTTACCTAAGTTGCAAGCATTGATTGCCATGCGATAATAATTGTATAGTCCTCTGATTTCTGAATTATATTTACTGATGATTGCAACTTCATCCAAGGGCATTAATGCACCCCTATGAATTGGTTTCCAGATTTCTTTACCATTTCCGTCTTTTTTGATTTTCAAAGCCTTGTATTCGTGCAACTTAGAAATCCATTTTTCTTTAGGTACATATAGTTGTACCTTCCCATACCATACACGTTGTAATCCTTTCTTGGTGCGTTTAAAATCTTGACTCCTAGATACTCTAATATCGTAACCTAGATATCGCACCATTTTAGAGGAGTGGGTAATATGAGTCTTTTCTTCTGACATCGTAAGCTTGAGGGTATCTTGTAAAAACACTCTTACTAACTCTTTTATTTTTTGTGCGTCTTCTTTTGAACCTGTTATGGAAATTAAAAAATCATCAGCATAACGGTTGTATTGTATACGCTTAAAACTATTATCCATTTCATCTAAATGTGGAGTAGACAACATAGTTTTTCGAGCTTCTTTAAATGTCTTTATATTTTCCTCATTACGATTATTTTCTAAGTTTTTCTTTGATTTTCTATAAGCCCAACGGACTTTCTCATGGTCTTCGTGTACCTTGCGCTTTCTTGTTTCTCCCATATCGAATTCATTTTTCAGCTCTTCCATAAATATATCAAGCTCATGTAAATATATATTTGATATTATCGGACTCATGCCCGACCCTTGTGGAGAGCCAGAGTATGTCGTATGGTATATCCATTGCTCCATATATCCTGCTCTTAGAAATTTCCACATTAGAGATATAAATGCCTCATCATCAATGCGTCTTCTTAGAAGATTTACGGTTACATGGTGGTCAAAACTATCGAAACAAGCCTTAATATCACCCTCAATTATCCATTTAGCACCAGTAAAAATTGTAACAACCTCTCTTAATGCCGTATGACAACTTCGGTTAGGTCTAAAACCATGTGAGTTATTAGAAAACGTTGGTTCATAGATTGCTTCTAATATCATTCTGATGACTTCTTGTATTAGCTTGTCATCAGTTGACGGAATACCCAAAGGTCGTTTTTTCTTGCTATTTTTCTTTGCAATGTAGACACGCCTTGCTGGGTTTGGTTGGTATGAGTGGTCTTTTAATCTTGCAATAATATTTTCAATACGCTCCATGCTCATACCATCAAGAGTAAGTCCATCTGACCCTGCTGTCATACTACCCTGTGAGATAGCAATATTTTGATATGCAAGTAGATAGAATTCTGGATTATATAGGTTGCGATATAACCTTTCAAACCTATAGTTTTCTTTTGTTGCTTGTTCACTTAAACTTTTCAATACATTTTCGGGACTTCTCATAATGCCTCACGCACCTTTCCTTTTTTATTGTATTGAAGAAAAACTGTCTCCCTTCGCCATGTGGACGGCTTTCCCGTCCTCGGACTACTACGAAGACTCTGTTACCCTAACAAATATTCAAAGTCGCTTTTTTTCATAGCACTTATAGCCAATTTATTGGCATTTTGTCTTAGGTAATCCCCTTTTAGAACTGTAATAACATAAGCTTGTTATGATTTCGGATGTGACTTTCGTCGTTTTCCACTTCTTGTGGCTAGTTTAATTTGGATATCTTGTGAATACGCATGACTGACTCATATTCACCAAAATACATGGGAGTTTAACTTCCATACCCATGGAGCAACATTTTGCCCAACCTCCGACTATCATTTAGGCAGTTTAGCTTTCATCCTTATTCATAACTTTTCATCACTACCACGCAAACGCCTTGGAAGTTTCGGTATTTCGTGTCCTCCGACATGCTGCACTCCCCGTCAGGTTTCCCATTTCGGATAAGTCGGGTGATGATAGGTTGTAGACTTTACATCTACTTTGATATCTTTACCTATTACTTGCTCAAGGTAAAATTATTACAGCCCCTTATGGGCGCACCGTCATACTATTGGATATTGGGGTTCCTGTAGCAAATACAACTCCTCTACCTCCAGTCATTTCATCTAAATATCTGCATTTCATAAACATATCAGAGGATTTAAGTGCTTCACTCTGTCCTATTCCTGCTACATTTCTCATCTTTGTATAAAGAAATAGGTTCTTATAATTATGGGCTTCATCTACATAAAGCTTATCAACACCAAGTTCTTCAAAGGTTACCACATCATCTTTTTTGAAGTCATCATTTAATTTCTTAAGTCTTCCCTCAAGTTTCTTTTTAGTATTTTGTAACTGCTTTACTGTGAAGTTCTGACTTCTATCGTACTTATACTCTTCAATATAATTTAGGATTCCATCTATTTCACTTCTTATATGATTCTCTTGATATTCTTTACTCATTGGTATTTTTTCAAATTGTGAATGGCCAATAATAATCGCATCATATTCCCCTGTAGCTATTTTACCTATGAACCTCTTTCTATTATTAGGTTGAAAATCTTTCTTTGTAGCAACCATAATATTAGCTCCAGGATAAAGTTCCATGAAATCTCTACCTATTTGCTCAGTTAAGTGATTGGGAACTACAAACAAGGCTTTACTACTCATTCCAAGTCTTTTTGATTCCATTGCTGAGGCAATCATCTCAAAGGTCTTACCTGCCCCTACTGAATGGGCAAGAAGGGAGTTGCCACCATAAAGCGTCCTGGCAACTGCATTTTTTTGATGGTCTTTAAGGATAATACCTGTATTCATTCCTTCAAAATGAAGATTAGAACCATCATATTCCCTATTGCGTACAGAATTAAATTTTTCATTGTATATTTTTTCTAAACGGTGTCTTCTGTCTGGCTCATTAAATATCCAGTTTTTAAACTCTTCTTTTAAAAGTTCCTGTTTCTGACTTGCTAACATTGTTTCTTTTTTATTAAGTATAGAGGATGTACTACCATCTGGATTAGTAACCCTATCCCACACCTTAGTTTCCTTAAGATTTAAAGCATCCTCTATGATTTTATAGGCATTCACTCTACTAGTACCATAGGTCATATTTGCTAGGTCATTTCCTCCATCTTTACTTTTTCCTTCAATCCTCCATTCAGCAGTAAAGGGTGAATACCTAACATTAATATCCCATCTTGCAAATCTTGGTGTCTTAAGGGTTGCAAAAATAAATTCTTCAACATCCTTAGCCGGTACCCAGGTAGCCCCAAGTCTTACTGTAATTTCTGACGCTGTAAGTTCCTTTGGCATTACCTCTTTAAGGCTTTCTCTTTGCACTTTTAAATTTAGTAAATTGCTTTCTACTTCTCTAAGATTTGTGCCATCATTTTCATCTATAAAACGTAGTGATCTTTCAATTGTTTCAATATATTCATCTAAAACACCTATCTTTTCCCTAATGTTTCCACTTAAATATTCATCAACACTCACATAGTTAAATGCCATAGGATTATGCTTTTCTTTTTCTGTAAAGGGTAGGGCATTATTTTCTCTATCAAACTCCTTAATATCAAGAAAGATTTTTCCCTTTAGGCTATCTACCAAGGTTTTTTCATCAATATCTGTAAGCTCTTCCATATAGTCAAGGTCTACTCTTCCTTTTTCTGCTATAGAAAGAATAAGTGCTTCATCTGGTGTATCAACATGGCTTACAGGAATAGCCTTTTTAATTGTACGTTTTGTAAATATGTCGCCCTTTTCCTTAAACTTTCCTTCTTCTAACTTTTCAATACTTGAAATAAGGGCAAAGTTACTGTCTTCAGATAAAAGCCTAGTATTCATCCTTCCATTAATATAACCATGGTCTTTACTAAAGGCATCGTAAATCTTATTTAGATGTTCCTGAGTTTCCTTAATTTCTCCTTCACTTCTATCTTCCAATTGTGAATCAATTACATCTCTAAGGACATTTCCAAGAGCAATATAGTCTCTGATTTTATCAAGGTCATTATCGTTTCTATTAACCTCCCTCATTATGGAATCTTCTCTCATATAAATCTTTCCATCTTTTTCAGTAAAGGAGAAATTCTTCACATTATCATCAGCTGGAATAATTTCAGGTTCTCTATCCCCATCTTCTCTTTCTATCTTTATAGGCTCTATTTTTCCTTTAATATTCTTAATGGATTCAAAGAGTTCAACCTTTAAGTCATGATTGTCTTTTGCCTTACAAGTTATGGTATTACCAAATCTTCCTGATACCTCTACCATTTCACCTAGTATCATTTCAGGATTTTCTACAAAGTAACTATTGTAGCTAAGACCACTTTTATCAGTTTTTAGCTCATACCAAGGTTCTTCTTTTTCTATTACTGAATCCTTCTTTTGAAGGAAGATAATATCACTGGTTACTTCTGTTCCTGCCATACCTTTAAAGGTATTATTGGGTAGCCTTATTGCTCCCAGAAAATCACATCTAGCACCTATATATCTACGAATAGAATCATCTTTTTTATCCATTGTTCCACTTGAAGTAATAAAGGCAATAACACCACCACTTCTAACCTTGTCTATGGATTTTGCAAAGAAGTAATCATGTATTAAAAAATTATTTTTATCATATAGTCTATCGTTTACCTTAAATTCTCCGAAAGGAACATTTCCAACTGCCACATCAAAAAAGTTATTAGAAAATGAAGTTTCCTCAAAGCCTTTTACCTGGACCTTGTTTTCTGGATATAATTTCTTTGATATATTTCCTGATATACTATCAAGCTCTACACCATATACCTTTGATTCTTTCATACTTTTAGGAAGGCTACCCATAAAGCTACCAACTCCACATGAAGGCTCAAGTATGTTCCCCTTTTCAAACCCCATGTTTTCAAGTCCTTGATAAATCCCATCTATTACTACTTTAGGAGTATAGAAGGCTGTAAGAGTTGATTCCTCACAAGCTTCATATTCACTTGGGCTTAGGTTTTCTTTAAGAAAGTTCCTTGCTCTTTCCCATTGACCAGTTTTATTTTCATCAAATACTTCTGATAAGCCTCCCCAGCCTACATACCTAGCTAAGATTTCTTGTTCCTCCCTACTAGCCCCCCTATCCTCTTCTTCTAGCATTTTAAGAATTCTTATAGCATTGATATTGTTTTCTAACCTTTCTTGTGGTGGAAGGCTTTCAGCTAGTATTTCATCAGTGATTATAAAATTTTCAGCCCTTGGTCTTTCTATGATTTCTTCTTGCCTATCCTCACCATCTTCAAAGTTATCAAGAGAAAAGGTCATTTGTTCCACTTCTCTGGATTTTTCTTCATCAAAATCATAAAGCTCTGCATTATAAAGAAATTCATTCAATTCATCTATATCTTCAAATTGTAGTCTTCTAACCTGTCTTGCATCAAGAATATACTCATCTTTAAGTTCATAGGGAAGGATTTCAATAGATAGGAGTTCCTCTTTTATACTTTTAACAATAAAGGGATTATCCCACACTTTTATAACACTATCTCTTGTAATAGGCCTTTCATTTAATTCTTCTCCTTGCATGAAAAGAATTTCTGGATCTATTTCATCTTCAATTTCAACCTCTATGGGACTATCAAGCTGCCCAAAAAACACCCTGTGAATTTCTTCTTCACTTAACTGTTTTTTAAGTTCACTATCTTTTAATTCCTTAAATGTCTTAGGAAAATCTTCAAGTATAAGTCTTTCTGCTCCGACTTCCCTAAGCTCCTTAATATTAAAGTAACCCCATTCTGGCTCTATACCTATTACAAGACCAAAGGCATCTTCTGTTTCAGGGTCATACTCTGTTAAATACCAGGTCCAGTTACTTCTAAAGGGAATGATATAGGCTGCATGGACTGTTTTATCCCCTGCAGAAACCTTTTCTGTTTCTCCTAATCTAGGAACTTGTTCTAAAATTTCATCACTCATAAGTTCCTTAGGATTAACCTTTGAATAATATTGGGAAACAAAAAAGGAAGTAGATTCATTGTCTACCTCCTGGTCCCCATCTTTACTTATTTCTTCATCTAATTGTAAACGTACTCCTTCATTGCTAGTTCTCTCAGCTGATGATTTAGATTCTCCATCAACCCTACCCACTTCATCTGGTCCTCTGCCTTTAGTTTCTCTGTCAGTCCAAAGCTCTCCATCATCCTCGGTTTCTCCATCTCTATAAATTTCCTGGCTGTCTCTTCTACCTCTAGCAAGTGATTCATTAGGCTCTTGTCTAGGAACATCTCCTGAAATAATTCCTCCTTCTCCTCTGCTATGAAGTTCAGTCTGGCCTTGGCGAACCTGTGGGTCTGGTAGGTCTGATCTTTCATCAGAACTTCTTCCGATACTTCCTTCATCTTCAAGATTATCTCTTCCTGTGTTTCGCATTGTCCAAACATCATCTGATATTCGTTCTCTATCTTCTCTTCCTTCTGGTATGTTTCCAGCATTTCCTCGAAATTCATCATCCATCCCTCCTATATTTTCTTCATTACCTCTATCTTCTATATTTTCATTGTACCGCTCTACTGGCCTTTTTGTCAGCACCTTATTTTTATCAATTTCTTTATCTATAGTAACTGTTCTCTCGAGGATACTTGCAACCATTGAATTTAGCTCATTTCCTACTATTGATAAGGAAATTTCATCAAGACTTCTTAGAATATTATTAATTTTACCTCTATCTACCTCATAATTTATATCAAGTCTACTAGCATAGCCTATTTTTATAGACTCTGTAAGAAAATCATTAAATATCTTCCTACTACTAGGAGCTACCTTAAGTTCATTTAAGACATAATTACCCCTATTTATTACTTCTGTATATGCAATATTTTCAAGGATTTCATCTATTGTCATATCAGCTATTTCATCTTCATTAAAAGCACCATCAAACCCTAAAGCTTCTTTTAGGCTTTCTTCTCCATTATTTAGTTTCCATAACTCAACTTGATTTGTTGCTCTTGACATTGATACTGTTTGGCTAAGGTCAAAGATGTAGGTTACTTTACCATATTCTCCATAATTCTTATATATAGGAATTCCTTTTTCTCCACGTTTTACAGTTCTATTAAATTTCTTTCTCCAAAAATCAAATTCCCCACAGGCTCTTGCACTAGCATTCTTATCATAGATACTAAGTTGGCTAGTAAAATCATATTTATAATTATTTCCAATAGTTCTCATAAGTGAAATATACTCATCGCTACTAGAGAGAACCCTTGACTTGATTTCTTGTATTAAATGCTCAAAATCATTTATCCTCATATTTTCCTCCTTCTTCCATAATAAAATATAAGCTACAATTATGAATCTCCTTTATTATTTCTTCTAAAACATCAACCACTATGCTATTACCAGCTTGTTTATACAGAATACTCGACATACAGTTTTTCCTTCTTGGAAATATCTTTATAAGCTTATCAAAGTCACTATCATCAAATCCCATTAACCTAAAACATTCTCTTTCAGTAAGATACCTATATCTGTTACCACCTATGGCAAGTATTCCTGAATTAGGTACTCTTACTTGTTTAGTGGATATGGTATAACAAAAGTCTTCTATTACTTGAAGCCTTCCTTGAAATTGTGGCTTATAGGATGGATCATGGAGTATTTTTAACATTGAAGGCTGTTTAACTAAAAATATATCTCCATACCTTTCCATTACATCATTTTCAAGAAAATCTGATAAATGCTTGGCTCTTTTGTGTTTTAAATTATTAAATTTAAAAGGATTTTTACCTAAATAACTAATGGCAAAAATCCTTTCCCTCTTTTGTGGTATTCCAAAATTCATCGAATTAAGAATCTCATACTTGGTTTCATAACCCAGTCTTTTCATTTCTTTAAGGTAATAAAAAAAGGAAGTTCTCATATTTTTATCGAGAACTCCCTTAACATTTTCCCATATTACCAATCTGGGCTTATCCTGTTTTTCTTCTATTATCCTTATAGTTTCAAATAGAAGACTGCTCCTTGTCCCACTTCCTTTCTTTCCTCCAAGTTTTTCCCCTATCCTGGAAAAATCCTGACAGGGACTACCATGCATTAACAAATCAATTTTTTTATCTGGAAGGCTATAATTACATACACTTCTTGGCTCATAATTTTCATTAAAAAGTGCATTATAGCTTTTAACACAATTCTTATCTATTTCAACATAATCTACAATCTCAAAGGGAATTTTACTATTGATGTAAGCCTTCCTTATTGCACCTATACCACCAAAAAGCTCTACAACCTTCATCCTTATGAAATAACTTCCCTTATTCTTTTTTCTACATCTCCTATAAAATCCTTTAAATCAGCTTTTCCCTCTGAGATTTCATATAGTTTTACTTCCCAATCTACTGTAGTATTTGGATTTTTAAGGAAGTCTGCTACAAGAGATACTAACTGCTCTCCCTTATCTGTTGAAATAAGTTTCCTGCCTTCTCTATTTATAAGCTCTTTTTGGATAAGATTTTCAATTATTCCTGCCCTAGTTGCTGGTGTTCCTAAGCCTTTAGTTTCTATACCTGTATCTTGTTTTGCATCTTTACCTGCCAGCTCCATATCCTTAAGCAGAGTATCCTCTGTATAAGCTTTAGGTGGATTTGTATATTTTTCATTTGCTTTCTTATCCTCAATCTTAAGACTATCACCTTTATTTAACCTTGGAAGAACCTTGTCTTCTTTTTTCTTAGTATATGAAGTAAGGTATTTAGTAAATCCTTCATCTATTACTACCGTTCCTCTACTTGTAAATTCATAGCCTTCTACATCACATATAACCTTGGTGTTTTCAGTAATTAAATTTCCTGCTCTTGCTGCTAGAAGCTTTGCTTTAATAAGCTCAAATACCTTTTCCTCTGAAGCTTGTAAACTTCTAGTGTCAAAGTTAAGAGAACCACTTGTTGGTATTATGCCATGATGATCTTCTACCTTCTTAGAGTCAAAAATACTCTTAAAATTCTTTTCATCAAAATCATTACCAAAAGAATCTATATAAGCTTTAACACTAGAGACCATATCGTCAGTAAGAAACCTACTGTCTGTCCTTGGATAAGTTATAAGTTTCTTTTCATATAGGCTTTGTGCATAGTCTAAAGTCTGCTTTGCACTATAGCCAAAATACTTATTACACTCTCTTTGAAGTGTTGTTAAATCAAAAAGTCTATCAGGTTTAGTAATTTTCCTTTTCTTCTCTATTTTCTTTATTTCAAGGTATTCAGGTATAGATAGTAAAAGTTTTTCTGCCTTTTCTTTTTCATTAATCCTTGATGTCTCCAAGTCAATATCTTGTGCCTTTATCTGAACTGTAAAATACTTTTCTTTCACAAAATTTCTTATAGACTTATCCCTATCTACAACCATTGCAAGTGTTGGCGTTTGTACCCTACCTACTGAGTAGTTATTACTATGAAGGCAAGAATAATATCTGGAAAGGTTCATTCCAACTAGCCAATCTGCTTGACTCCTTGCTAGTGCTGACCGATATAAGGTTTCATACTCTCTTCCATCTTTAAGATTATTAAAACCTTCTTTTATTGCCCTATCTTCCATGGATGAAATCCAAAGTCTTTTAACAGTTTTTTTGCACCCTGCCTGATTATAGACCAATCTAAAAATAAGTTCTCCTTCCCTTGCAGCATCACAAGCATTTATTACTTCTCTGACATTCTTATCTGTTAGTAGTTTTTTTAAAATACCATATTGTTTCTTAGTGTACTTTGAAACTTCATATTTATATTCTTTAGGAAAGATAGGAAGATCTTCTATATTCCATTTTCTATATTTTTCATCATAAATTTCAGGATTACTCATTCTAATAAGATGTCCTACACACCAGCTTACAATATAATTATTTCCCTCAATATATCCATCTTTTCTTCTTTTAGCACCTAATACTTTGGCTATAGTCATTGCTACACTGGGCTTTTCTGCTATTACTAATTTCAAAATATCTCCTCCCTTTTATTTTTGGACAAAAAAATAGCGACCCAGATATATTTACTTATCTGAGCCGCTATCATCTATCTATTTATCTTTCTACCAGGACTGATTAGGGTATTTAAGGGTAAATGTATATATAATTTTCATCTTGCCTTGGGTACTCTCATCATATTTAGCAGTTTTTGTCTTTAGATTAAACTCCCATCCCCTATAACTACTCTTAAAGTCTTTATAATCAACATCTTCTGTTTCCCTTATATATTTTCCATTGCTTTTTATTACACGAGTAAATCTCATTTTCATTCCAGTCATATCTATGCTTTCACCATCATCATAGGTATTTTTATCAGGTAGGCTTACTAGTTTTTCAGGATACCATTGATTAACTTTGACACCCTCAGGAAGATTCATATCCTTTAAATTGTTTTTATCCTTTTCTTTTTCAAGGCTTTCCCTCAAATCCTTTACATCATCCTCAAGATTCTCAAATTTTCCCTTGTATTTCTCATTGTCCTTTTTAAGTTTGTCCTTCTCTTTACTAAGGTTTGAGATTTTATCATCTAGTTTATTTATCTCATTATTTAGCTTTTCCTTGTCCTTACCTGACTGGTTTTTTTGATTTTCTAGCTCTTTTTCCATCTCTTCCTTTGCCTTTTTCAAGGCTTCTATTTCTTTATTCATCTCATCTAGTTCTTTTCTTAAATCTACTTCAAGTAAGTCCTTATCCTTAGCTAATTGTTCAATTTTATCTTCTAGTTCTTCCACCTTTTTATCAAAATCCTCTATAGCTTGATTTAGATTATCCTCAAGCCTTTCTTTTTCCTTATTTATTAAATCTAAGTCCTTATTTAACTCTTCAATTTCCTCCTTAAGTTTCTCTCTTTCCTCCTTGGTCTTGTTTTTTTCATCAGCCAGTTCTTTTTCAAGTTCTGCCTTTTCTTCATTCATTTCTTCAATTTTCTTATCTAGGTTATCAATACTATCTCTTAATTCATCTCTTTCTAACCTAGACTCTTCTATTTCCTTTTCAAGTTGTTCTTTAATTTCTACCTTTTCCTTATCCAATTGGTCTAGCTTATCATTAAGGTCAGAAATCTTGTTATCAAGCTCCTCTTTGTCTTTCTCATACTCAGCTTTTTCTTGCTCAAGCCTGTCTTCAAGCTCTTTAATTTTATTATTAAGTTCTTCTTCTACTAAATCTTTTTCCTTTCTTAGATCTTCAAGATTCTTATCTAATTCTGCAATATCATTTTCAATTTCTTTTCTATCCACCTCCATCTTATTTATTGTATCCTCTAGTTCTTTTTCTAGGTTTTCCTTAGCTGCATTTAGGTCATCAGTTTTTTGTTTTAAATCGTCTATCTCTTTTTCAAGAGCTTTTTTATCTTCCTCTGATTTTTCCTTCTCATCTGCTAATTCTTGTTCTAACCTGTCCTTGGCTTTTTCAAGTTCATCAGTTTTATCCTTCAAATCATTTATTTCCTTATTAAGCTCTTCCTTATCCTTGGCTGCCTGCTCCTTCTCTTTTTCAAACTCCTTTTCAAGTTCTGCCTTTTCCTTATCTAGTTCATCAATCCTATTATTTAGATCTTCTAGTTCCTTCTCTAATTTTTCCTTTTCTATCTTATCCTTGATTTCATTAGTTAGATCATCAAAAACATCTTCTAAATCATCTGTATCTGAATCTTTAAATTTATCCTTATCACTGGCCACATCCTTAAGGAATTCTTTTGCCTGTTCGTTACAATCGACTGCTACCGTATAAATATCAAGGACATCTATATTATCGCTTTTTGCAAGATTTGCTTCTGCTAAGGCACAAAACTTACCCTTGGCAACTGTTGTATCTTGCCCAGCCTTATCATAATAAAAACTTCCTTCAAGAACCTTTTTATTATTGTTCATGTAGTCATCAAGGTCAATCTTTGGTTCATAAATACGATTAGCTTCTCCATCTGAAAGAAGGACTATAATCTTTTTATCTCCTGTAGACTTTTTAAATATCATCCTTGCTTCATGAATTCCCCCTTGTGTAAAGGTCATATCCTTTGCAACAAGCCCATCAATAACATTAAATAATTTGCTCTTATCTTTTTTCTGGAAAAAATCTGTTCCATCATTTTTATAATGGATCACATCAGATGCAAAGCTAATAAGTGCTATATTGGTGTTTATATTATGAGCCTCTTGCTCCTTCCATATAGCCTCAGCCATATCCTTAGCTGACTTCTTAGCCTTTGTCATTTTAGTCCCACTCATTGATCCTGAAATATCAACTACAAGCACCATATCAACCTCATAAGAAAATCTATCATTCTTATCATTTGCTAATACAGGGGTTACTAGCCCACACATTATAATAAGGCTTAGTGTCCCCGCTAAGATTTTATTAAATAACCCTGTTTTTTTACCCATTATATCAAATCCTCCTTTGTGTATTCTGTTTCCTCATCTTCTTCGAAACTTTCTTCATCATCTGAACTAAAGAAATCATCATCTGGAATTTCATCATCTTCAAAATCCTCAAATCCATTATCATTGGATTTTACAACCTTAAAGTAGTAACCAGCTCCTCCTACTCCTGCTACTATAAGTAGGACAATTAAAAAAGAACCCTTAGAATCTTTCTTCTTAGGTTCTTCTGGTTCAGCTTCTTCTTTTTTCACTACTTCTTTTTTAGGTTCTTCCTTAACTTTAGTTGTTCCATTTCTTTCCTCATCTTGCTCAATCATATTTAGTAAATCCTGTTCAGAAACTTCTGTTAGAAGCTGAACATTTGAATCTGGCTCATCATGATTAATAATAAGGTGAAATACCTTGCCACTCTTTGTTTGGAAGGTAAGAAATTCTCTTGCATCAGCCTGTGGTCTTTCCTTCATTTGACCACTACTAGTTTCTTCTATAATATCTGTAATCTCACTTCTCCTTGGATATTCCCTATTATCAGCTCCAACAGACTCTGTAATAGTTCCTCTTGCCTGGCTAGGATCTGTAGGCTCATAAGGATTTTCCTTTGGTATAGTTGATCCTTCCTTGGGCTTATTTACATCTATTAGAAAACCATTGCCTGTTTCTGCTGGATTTAGTGAAGGACTATTAACATCAACAGTTATATTATCCTCCCTATCCTTGGTAATATCAGGACTAGTAACATCTATTACAAATTCCCTTTCAAGTTCGCCATTAGAGTCAGCTGCAAAGACTCTAGGCATATAACTTGTTCCAATTGCTCCCACTATAACTATTGCCAACAATATTTTTATAACTTTTCTCTTCTTATTATTCTTTTCCATAGCTTACATTCTCCTTTTCAAATTCTTTAAATACTTTGTTTTCATTTTTTCTAGTCTTTTCATTTTCAGTAAAAATTTTCACTGCATCTAAAAGATTTATTTTCTGTTCGTAGCATATGGCCATTATTTCTTGACCCGCTATTTCCTCTTCTTCTAATCTTAGTAGTTCCAGTTCATCTTCACTTTTTTTAATTTGCTCTTTCAACTTCTTTTGATCTCTTTTTATTTTCTTATATCTGTTCTCTGTTTTTTTATCCATCCATTAAAACCTCCTTCTTTTAATAGGGGAATCCCCATTTTGCACTACTTCCATAGTAGGCAATCCAATCTGAAAGCTTGGTATCCTTTACAATACCAATATTTTCTCTTATGATTCCATTGCCGACATAAATACCCACATGGCCATATTTCTTACCTGCCTGAGTATGATTATGAGTAGGTACTGCTACCATCATTCCAGGCCTCAGCTCTGAAAGGTCACTACTGTCACAATACCAATAATACTGGTCATTTGCGTTGCCTCCAGGTCTTGGATAACCTGCATTTACATAAACATTGCTTATCCAGGCTGCACAGTAGCCACCTCCAGCTGTAGGTGTCCTATAAGCTGCTAATACAAGAGCCTTTTCCTTATCCGATAAGTTAGGGTTGTTTACCAGTTCCCCTATTATTGTGCTATCTGGAATAACAGGAGTTATACCACTCCCACCAAAGTACTCTTCCATGTTCCCACCTGTTTCAAGGAGTGCTTCATAGTGGGCAAGATTTTCCTCATATCCAGCAAATTCCTCTCTTGCAACAGTATCCAGTTCCTTTTTAGTGACTGTAACCTTTAGGATATACCAATCATAAGGCTCCATTTCACAGTATCTATCTTCACCACTTCCATAGCACACCTGCCTATATCTGGTTTCAACTATGGTTTCATAATCAACTTTATACATCTTATTAAATAGGCTTTTTAATTCACCACTTAGGCTCGATACATTAGTTACTTCTCCATGTTTGGCAGTTATAAAGCTTAAAAGTTCATGAATATCATGACCTATATCAGTATTTCCTCCTACATGATACTCATCATAGCCTGGATAATAACTTTCTATATTGGCAAGTTCATCTGCTAGTTCATACTCTAGCTTGGTAAACTCACTATTCATATCTGCAAGAGTATCTTCGCCTGACAAATAAGTTGTACTCATAACTTGGCTAGTTACTGATGATATTCCAGCTAGAAAAAATGTTGCTACTTGGCTCAGGGTCATAAAACCTATAATGGCTATAGCAAGAAGAATAAGGAACTTTCTTATATTTCTTCTTATTAGTTGGGAACTTCCTTTTAAGATATTTTCCATTCCTTTTTTAAGCCTATCCTTGAAGCCAATCGCAATATTATGCTCTTCATAGATTTTCTTTTTCATCTTCCTTCTTTTAATCAATTTCTTATAGGCAGTCTTTTTTTGAAATTCTTTTTCACCCTTCAAGCCCTTAATTTCAGTTTTATATTCAGCTCTTGCCAAATTCTTCTGATGCTTTAAATCTAGCTTTCTTTCAAGCTTTATAGGATTCCTTCTTTGTCTTTGAAGCTTATTTTGGGCATGTCTTGTCATACTTGCATTTAAGTATAAACCTTTTTCACTTGCATCAATAGCTACATTTTCATCACTTCCAGTCCTAATATATTCAGCAACCAGATAGCTTGCCCCTGAAATTCCCCCTACAAATTTGCCTGTCTTGTCATACTTAGGCTTATGATAAAGCTTACTTGCCTTTTTCCTTTTTTGAATCAGTTTGCTTTCGCTTTTTCTATATTGTTTTTCTACCTTCCCATCAAGGGCTATAGCTTGACTTGGAGCTTTTGCACTCGTCTTATGAGCCATGCCATCTTTAAGGTCTTTAACGTCATCTGTAGTTAATTTTCCATCTTTCTTCTTTATTTTCTTCTGATTATCATATAGAAGTTTTCTCTTATAATAATCTTTCTTCTTACTCTTATCTTTGAAATTATCTACACCACTGGCTCTTTCCTCAAAATCTTCTACCTTGACCTCATCGTCTTCCTTATTAGAAATAATGAGATTCTTGGCATCATCTTTAAATAAGGTATTACTTTTTGTTTCCTTATCTAAGGCTTCATATTTTGGGTCTTCTATCTTCTGCTTTAAATTGTTTATCTGTTTCTGTTTTTTTGCTTTTTCTACATTTATTGAATTATCTTGTAAATTATCTAAAGAACCCTTATCATATCCTTTTCTGTCCTCGGATTCATTGACCTTCTTGTTGGTAACCTTAATTTTCTTATGCTTTAATTTTGCTTTCTTTTTTATAACAGAATCATCAAATCTATCCTTCTCATGAACTCTTTTATCAAGATAATTACTGGTCTTTACCCTTTCACCTATATCTAGATTTTTTTCTTCTATTATGACTTCCTTTACTTGGCTACTTTCAGTAGTAAGCTTTTCTAAATTATTTAGATCACCAGTCCTTTCTTCCTTAGTCCTATGTTTTTCTATTTGCTTTTGAGATAAAGAAAGCCCACCTTTTTTATAAGTGGACTTAATTTCTTTCTCAAAATTATTTAACTTAGACTTCTTTTCTACAATACTTTCTTGAAATCTTTCACCATCCTTGGTTCTTTTATCCTTGTAATCCTTTGCTTTTTCACGTTTACCTATATCTAGATTTGTTCTCCTTTTTACCTTCTTCTTATCTTTCATTTTAATCTACTTCCTCAGGTTTTGTTGTCATTTTTTGATACAAGATTGTATCTTTAGGGAACTTGTCAACAAAGGGAACAATAGTATTCCCAAAGAATAAAAGCCCCTCTCCTGCATTAGAATTTGTTACATAGTTTAATTGAAAAGGAGAAATTTTAAGTTTTTTAGCTAGGATTTCCCTATCTCCAGAAGCCTGGTTAAGCATAAGGACAAAGTCTGTATTATCAAAGATATTTTCAATTTCTGCACTTCCTAAAAGGTCTTTTACGTTTTGTGTTATACCTGTTGGAACTCCACCCCACTTTCTAAATCTTTTCCATATTTCAACTGAATATTGGGCAGTTTGTTGGTCTTTTAAAAGCAAGTGAAACTCATCAATATAGTATCTTGTTGCCCTATTAGCCCCCCTATTTGAGGATACCTTATTCCATACCTGGTCCTGTATAACTAACATTCCTATTTTCTTCAGTTGATTTCCCAGTTCCTTTATATCAAAGCATATAAGCTTTTTATTAAGGTCTACACTGCTTCTATTATTAAATACATTTAAAGAACCTGTAACATAGATTTCCATTTCTGTAGCCAGTTTCCTTCCTACACTTTCTTCCTGTTCTTGGAGAAGGTTATAAAGGTCACTTAGTATAGGCATATTTTCAGGTTTAGGGTCTGCAAAATAATCCTTGTATATCTTAGGCAAACACCTATCTATTACAGACTTTTCAGCAGCAGTTAAACCACTACCCCCTACTACAAGTTCGAGCATACTCATTATAAAGTTCGCCTTATCTTTAAGAGGTGCATCTCCATCCCCATAATTCATATTAATATCAAGGGGATTTAGATAATCCTTAGACTTAGCTGAAATTTTAATAATCTCACCCTTAAATTGTTTTACAAGACTTCCATACTCTCCCTCTGGATCTGTGATTATTACATCATCATCTGTTACTAAAATAGCATTTGCCATTTCCCTTTTGGCTGCAAAGGATTTACCAGACCCTGGTGTTCCTAGAATAAGCCCATTTGGATTTTTTAATTTCTTCCTGTCTGCCATTATGAGGTTATGTGAAAGGGAATTAAGCCCATAATACAAGCTTGTATTTGAACTCATAAAAAGTTCTTCTGTTGTAAAAGGCATAAATACAGCAGTTGACGAAGATGTTAATTGCCTTTTTATTTCAACCTCATTTACCCCTAGAGGAAGGACAGACATAAAACCTTGCTCCTGTTGGTGGTCTAGTCTTTTTAAGGCACAGTTATTACGGTTACATATAGAAGATATTTGGGCTATAGTGTTATCTAGCTTTTCCTTACTTTTGCTTAAATTCATAATAGTAAAGGTTACATAAAACATTCTCTCATCCCTAGATTGAAGGTCGGTCAAAAGATTTTTTATATCGCTTCCATATACATTAAGGTCTGATGGGATAATATCCATATCATAACCAGCTCTTACAGCCTTTTTTTGTTCTTCTATCATCATCTTTTGAAGGTCTGTATTCTTTCTCTTTACCATCTTAATAGCATCTACCTGATCTATGGCATGGATATGAAGACTTACATACATATTATCTTCAATAGAAAGAATTTCAGATAAAAACCTATCTGAAAGCTCACTTGCTAAAATCTGAAAATGACTTAAGGCACAGATGTAATTTCCCATCTGCATATATTTAGGACTTATGAACTTGAATGCACTAGGCATTATAAGCTTTCTTGTGTCCCTATTTTCAAGTCCTTGTCCATCATAATCAAAGCTATTATCAGGATTTAACATATCATGGAGTAGCTTAAGCCTTTCATGACCTACTAAGGTTTCAGCCCTTACACCCATACTTTTTAAATTTGATAGGACATCTATCTCTATCCTCTCAAGAACAGGTTTGGCTTGGTCATAGCTTTCTGATTTTGTATTAACAACGATATACTTTGATTTTCTAAGACCATTATTACCCTTTGAAAGCTGGTCCTTAAGCATTCCCCTAAATTCTTTTCTTATCTCATCAAAATCATCTCCCTTATCTGGTATTGTAATTGCATTTTCCATTTCCTTAATTCTTCCTACCTGGTTAACAAAGCTTAGTTGAAGCTCTGTTGTTGAATCAAAGGAATTTAAAAAGCCTGCAAATTGATTGAAGATAAGATCCCTATCTTCCTCAAGTGCAAGCTGATAATTTATATCCTCATATTTTATAACCTTATTGTACTTTCCCTCACCGATATAACAAATACCATTCCTATACATCTTTTTATAAGGAATGGTATCTTCTATGGTATATCTTTTCTTGTCCTTCTTTAAGAAATCAAGGAATGAAGAGCTTTTCTTATGACTGGACTTAAGATTTCTTGTTTCCCTAGCTACTCTTTTTAGCTCTTTTTCCTTTTTTTGAAGCTTTTCTTCCTGTTTTTTTCTTTTTTCTAAATTTCTTTGCTGAATTTGATTTTTTCCCATTAATGCTTTGCTCCTCCTTCCTCATTTCTATAAACCTCTCCTTACTAACCCTAACCTTAGGTTGGTGCCTTTCATGGAGATAAATATATTTCAGATATTTCTCACATGTAAGCCCATCCTTCTCATAAAAAACTACAAAGAAAATAGGGATAGTTAGTATAATCATTAAAAATACAGCTAGGTCATTACCAAGAATATTTCTTGTTTTTAGATATGTTGGAATACCAATAATACCTGCTACTCCAAAGCCTATGAGCTGCCTTCTAGTAAGATTAAAAGCTACTTTCGTTTTAACATTGGTTAAATCTTTGGGTATCTGAACATAAGCCAATCTTTATCACCTCACTACTTCCTTAGCTTTTCTATTCTTCTTCACTTTCACCTGTGTTATCTCCAAATTCATTGGGGTCATTATTTAGTATTGCTAAATCTTTACTCACATCCTTTCTATTTTTCTTAAGCTTATTAAGCTCTTCAAGGTGGCTGTAGATAGTAGCAATTTCATCTTCAATTTCGTAAAATCTTTCATCAAAGTCTTCATAATCCCCTATTCTCATTTTTATTAAGCTATTATGAGACTTAGCAATTTCCTTCATAGACCTATTTAAACTCCATGTTTTTTCCTCAAGGTCTTCTAAAAAATCTTCTGTATTGTTAAGTCTTTCAGTAAGCATACCTAACTTCTTCCTGTTTTTTATTTCAGAAACTAGAAGACCTATTCCTGTAAGTGCCAAACCTATTATTAATTTTTCCTTTTTTATTTCCAAATCTTTTCCTCCTCTATATTTTTAATGAGCATTCATTATGCTCTTTGCAATTGTTCCACTCTTTAGCATCATAATCCCAAGAAGTACCGTATATCCAAGAACTCCGAATATGCTGGCATGAATATCTGTGGTTATATGAATTGTCTTTACAAGCACCGCATATATTCCAAGGCATATCATTAAGAGCAATCCCTGAAGCCCAAGTGCAAATAATCCCTTGATATAATTTGTTCCAATCTGACCCCATTCTTTATTTCCCATAGTTGCAAATGGAATTGCTGATACTGAGCTATACAAACAAATTTCAATCATTCTTCCGTAAGTTATTACAGTAACTATGATTGATACAACCTGGATTGAAAGCTTCACAAGTGAAGTATCCATGGCTATCAGTATCAAATTCCATAAACTCTCATCCTTTAGATGTTCTACCATTGTGGCCACATCCAGAGCATCAAGGGATGCACTTGTATTTATCACTCCCGCCGCCTTAGTTACCAAATTCTGTGATACATCAAATACTGCCATCGAGAAGGTGAAAGCATTACTTACAAACCATACTGCTATCCACATCTTGATAATGTATTTAAAGAAATCAAATGTATCTGTATCAGAGTGCATATTGTTTTTCTCCATGACCATGTTTATGAGTTCTATGCACAAGACGGCGGTTATGATAATTCCCGCTATGGGAATAACTACAGTGTCGTTAATATTCTTTACAAAGCTAAATACTTCTGCATTCCAACCACTTGGTATTTTACCGACTTCTGTAGCTACAAGACTTACATTCTCATTTATATCTAAGAACATTGCTTCAAGGTTTGCTTGGATAATTCCGATAAAAATCTCCTGAAAAAATTCAGTTATCTTGTCGAAAAGTCCAAACATTTTTTATCTACCTCTTTCTTAATTAAGTGTATTCGCAAGTAATGGTATAAGCTTCATTCCAATAAGAACAATACCTCCACCTGCCATTAGTTGCTTGATTCCTTGTGACTTTGCCCCAGGATTATCGTTCCCATAACCCTCCATAAGGTTAATTACTCCCCATGCCCCTAAACCTGCACCAATTGCTGTAACTAAAGTCTTTAAAACTGCTATTCCCTCTGTAAAAAATGCCATATTATTTTTCCTCCTTATTTTCTTTTTCAATTTTATTCATATGCTTTACTATAAAATTCTTATATAGCTTGTCATTGTTTCTTCTTTCTTTGATATAACCAAAGACATGGATAAGATCTCCTGGCTTTAGTTTCTTTGCTACTTCTGACCATTCCCCATAGGCTGCACAATTTGTATAGTGCCTTTTACCATTCCTTTTTTCTACAAGAGAAAAGTTTGTTACATTTATTGTTTCACCATCCCAGTCAAAGGAAGCTGTTTTTACCTCCCCCACTAGATTAGCTGTTACATTTTTCATATCTCTTTCTTTTAAATCTGCCATATCCTATTCCTAGCCTCCTATTTTCTTTTTTGAAATAAAAAAAGCGACTGGACTTGTTTCTTATCCAATCGCTATTATCTATTCTATATTTTTATTATAAACTATTTAGTTGGACTTCTTATCCTTTTCATATTGATCTCCTTGTTCTAGACATGAAAAAAGATGATAGATTCTACTGACTATCATCTTCTACTAGATTTCTTTATTACTATTCAAAATAAAATAATTCTTCAAATTTTTTATCTAATGCTATACAAAGTACTAATGCTAATCTCGCTGTAGGACTAAATTGTCCTGTTTCAATAGAACTTATTGTATTTCTTGAAACTCCAACCATTTCTGCTAATTCAGTTTGGGTTAGCCCTTTTTTATTCCTAATTTCTTTTAAATTATTTTTAAATTCATATTCTTTTTTCATAATTACTAACCCAAACTATAAAGAATATGATTAATAAGGAATACCACACAGGCAATACCAGCACATATAGCCCCAAATTTATTTGATTTATCTCCTGAAAATTTATATAAGGAATGGTTTTCTGCAGCAATAAATCCCCAAAATAGTGATTGAACTGAATAGGTTTTTTGACCAGTAAATAAATTAAAAATAATAATTATAATACTTAGTGCTAAAAAAATCTTGTAACCTATGCCTAGTCCCTTATTTTTAATATGTTCAACTCCTTCATCAATATTTTCAGTTCTTACCTGTTCTAAAATTCTATCTTTATCCATTTCGCTTCCTCCCTCGCCAAGTTTACTTTGCATCTTTATTGTATATTTTCCAAGTAAACTTGTCAAGGGTTTTTATAAATTATATAATATATTTTATATATTAACTATATTGGGTTTTTACCTTCATAATTATTACCTACAATCTTGTTATTATAGACTCCTTACCTAGCCTTGCCTTACCCTGCCTTTTCATATATTCTTCAACATCAAAAAAGTTCCTATCATCATAATCTTCTAGGAATTTATAATTCTTATGTTTTGTAATATCAAACTTCTCTGATAGAAATGGTCTCACACCTCTAAGTTGCATAATACACTTGCTTCCATCCATTACAAAAAGCTCATCCTTGGTCATAAGCTCCTTACCAGTCTTTTGATAATTAAGACCAAAGGACTTTTGATTACTCCTTGTTTCCGATGTATTAAATAGGTCAATAGTTTCCTTACCTAATGTTTCTGAAATCTCTTTTAAAGTTCCATTCTCCTTGCCTCCTAAGAATAGGGTTGTATCACAGTTTCCTATTATGGTATCTGCATTATCCTTGTATATTGCCTTTAGTTGGGATTGAGCCTGCAATACGATACAGGCACTTATCTCCCTTGATCTTATTGTAGCTATTAGTTTTTCAAATTTTGGAATCAAGCCTATATTTGCAAACTCATCTAGAAGACACCTAACATGGATGGGTAGCCTTCCACCATATACATCATCAGCCTTATCACAGAGTAGGTTAAACATCTGAGAATACATGAGTGATACAACAAAGTTAAATGTATCATCTGTATCTGAAATAATTACAAAAAGAGCAGTTTTTCTGTCTCCTAGAATATCTAGTTCCATCTCATCCTCACTCATTAAATCCCTAAGTTCCTTAATATCAAAGGGAGCTAGCCTTGCACCACAGGATATTAAAATGGATTTTGCTGTCTTTCCAGCTGCTAACTTATATTTACGATATTGCTTAACTGCAAAATGATCTGGATTCTTTTCTTCTAAGGCTTCAAACATATAATCTACCGCATTTTTAAAATTCTCATCCTCCTCCCTAACCTCACTAGCATCTATCATGGCTAGTAGGGTTGTAAAATTTTGTTCTTCTTTTGGTGTTTCATAAAAGATATAGCCAATTAAGGCTGTATAGTAAAGCCTTTCAGCTTTCACCCAAAAATCCTCTCCTGACTTTTCTCCTTCTCCTTTGGTATTGGCTATGATAGTCTGGACCAGTTTCAAAATATCTTTTTCACTTCTAAGATAGGCAAAGGGATTATATTTCATACTCTTTTTAAAGTTAATGGTATTTAGAGTTTTTATCTCGTAACCATTCATTTCTAACATCTTGCCACACTCATGAAGTAGACTTCCTTTAGGATCAGTTACTACATAGCTAGAATGGAGTTGCATAAGATTAGGCTTTACAAAGAATCTTGTCTTCCCTGAACCAGAACCACCAATTACAAGAACATTTTTATTCCTTGCATACTTGGGATTTTTAGGTCTACTATTCATAGTAATTCTTTCTGTTTCTGTAAGAAGGAGATTATTTCTATAATCTTCATCCATATAAGGAGCAATATCCTTTGAATTTCCCCATCTTGCTGAACCATATTCCTCACCTTTTCTAAATTTTTTAGCATTTTTACCCTTGTTATAGATAATAAACTTAATCAATATAGCTAGGATAAATCCTGCAAGTAAGTCCTTGGGGTCTAGGCTAGGATATAGTCTAATTGTTTCTATTTCCAAGACCGCTTGGAATAAACGGTCTATTAAATCACCTCCTACATATGAATTTATATGGTGAGAAAAAATATCCCCTAAATAGAAAAATGCAAGATAAGGTATGTTCTTCTTAAGAAAAGCCTTCTTATCTTGCACATGAAATAATTCTTTTATATCCTTTTTTATTCCTTCTATTACACTCAATCTACCACCTCCTTAGCTGGGAGTTTCTTATCTTTCCTCACCCATATCTCTTTTCTTTTTTTCCTTATTTATAGGATTAATTTTATCTACCTTTCCTTTATATTCATTTAGGAGTTCAATTGTTGATTTCTTTTTTCTACCTAATTGAGTTTCTGAAAGTTTTACTTCTTTTCCCTCCAGTAAAAAACCAGATATATCAAGAAAGTTCCAGTCTTTATCTCTTGGGATAATCTTAAAAATAGAATTGATAAAATAATCATTTCCATCCATTTTGTAGGTCTGGCCATAAACTGATAGGTTTAAAAATCTTTCATCATCAATAAGAATATCCACACCATTTTTAAAATCTGCATATTCGACCAACTCATATATGTCCCATAAGTTTGAATCTATAACCTTCATTTCTTTGTCCTTATGGCCCAAATCTATATACTTATGAAGGACTACACAATCATAATCTTCTAGCTTTATTAGCTTTTCCATTAGTTCTTCTATCTCTTCACTATGTTTCTCAAATTCAAACTCATCACAATCAATACAGCTTTTTTCATTTAACATTAACATCAAAATCACCCACTTCCTTAAATTTCTCCCATCTCCTTAAGTAAGGAGAAAAAATATGCTCTTCCCTCAGGTCTTACTACTGTATAAACTCCAGGTTCCCCATTATATTTATTGATATAATCTTTTAATTTAAAGTAATCAGCTGCAGTTGAATAAAATCTTAGTTTCCCTTTTTGGTTTCTATAAAGGTATCCCCTGTCTATTAATATATTTATAAATCTATTTTGAGAAACTCCTAATTCCTTTGCAGTATCTCTTAGGCAGATACAGTCACCTAGATCTATAAACTTATCAAAGAATTCTCCCTTAGGAATAAGATCTTCTAATTCTTCTGTCCTTGCTTCTATTTGCTTTAAAGCTACTAGATACCCTTTTGCCAGAAGTTCTTGGTCATTCATTTTTTCTTGGCCAGTAAAATAGCCTCCATATTTCCTAATTGAAGGTAAAACCTCACTTGTTACCCAGTTCTTAAATCTTATGGCACTGTCTAGCTTACTTCCAAATATAAGAGCATACATACCAGACTCATTTATAACTACCATATTTCTTCCCTGACCTGATACTGTAAAACACCGTTTCAGCTTATCTCCTTCATAAACATGGCTTGCTATGGCATCACTTGGTCTTTTATATCCTAGAGCTTCTGCTATATCTTTTCCAACAAACCAAGGCTCATCATCTATTACCATTGTCCTTATCTGTCCAAACTCTCTATTTTCAAACACCTTTATTTTATACATATATTTCACCTCATCTATCTCCTAAAAGTAGGTCTCTAGTTTCTCTTAATTTTTTTCTTCCTAGTTCTGTTCTAATGTCTTTTCCTGCAATCTTAACTGGAATACACATCTCCCTAAGCCTTGAATATATCCTTTCCTTGTCAATATCATTACTTCCATTCATAATCACACCAAGGGGAATATTAGTTGAGATAATAGTTGGTTTCTTTGATTCATATCTGGTATTTATTATCTGGTAGACCATTTCATTCACATATTCTGTATTCCTTTCAATTCCAAAATCATCAAGAATAAGAAGGGATACACTGGATAATTTTCTGTAATAATCATTTTTATCAATATCAAAGCCACCCTTTTCAATATCATTTATTATCTGTGGAATATTTCTCATCTTAACTCTTATCTGATAATCCTCTATAATTTTGTTTGCTATACAAGCTGCTAGGTAGGTCTTTCCTGTTCCAACATTTCCATGAAATATAAGACCATTATTGTCCTTTGATAGTTCTTTAAAATTTTTAACAAAATTCTTGGCTATAATAACTTCCTGTCTATCAGGGGCTATGACCTTGTCAAAAGTGCAACTAATAAGATTTTTACTTGTTATAAAGCACTCTTCCCTAAGTCTTCTAATATGGTCTGCTTCTTCCTTTGCCTTTCTTAGGCTTTCTTCTTCCCTATCACATTTACATTTCCTACGAAATAATATTTTTTTATTCCCCAAGCAATTAAGTGGATCTGAATCTATCTTTTCTTTGCATCTCCTACAATAAACATGGCCATCTTTTTCATATGCCATTTCTAGATTAAAAGAAAAATCTACTCCATCAATTACAATAGTTTTTATTTTATCTTCCATTTTCTCTACCTCTCTTAATTATTTAAGTTCCACTCACTTTCATAATCTGAAGGATCTCCTGTATAGGCTTTTTCACTCCTAAGCTTTCCTTCTCTTTTATCCTTTAAGTACCAGCTCATAATAGTTGAGGCATGGTCTTTATACTCCTTGCCTGTACTTTGCATATAGGCTGATAATCTTTCTATATAATCATTTAAGTTAGGTATCTTTTCTTCTAAAATACTTTCTTCCTCATCTGATAAAATTACATTTTGGAAGATTCCTTTTTTGTCTTCTAGATTAAAATCAATATAGCTTTTATCAATCTTATTATTCTCTATATAGTTAGGTTGTCTTTTTGATAAGTCTAGACTTTCCTTTTTAGCCATTCTTGAATTATCAAAATCGCCATTCTTGACTTGTCCTTTTGACAAGTCTTGATTTTCTCTTTTGACAGGTCTAAAGTTTTCATTTCTAAAAATACTCATAAAATCTTTAACATAAATTTTAGTAGGATTTCCCTGTCCTGTTCTTTTCTTTTTAATAAGACCTATTACTTCAAGATCCTTTATAAGTTTAACTGCCTTCTTAATACCACAACCTAGTTGTTGGGCAGTTTCTTCAACAGTAAAATAGATATAAACTCTTCCATTTTCATCTATCCAATTGTTTTTATAGGACAAAGTGCTTCTTGATAAATACATGGAATAAAGCACCTTTGCGTCTATTGATAATCCCTTAAATTTCTCATCTTCTATAAGAACTATAGGTAAACGGATAAATCTAAAACTTTCAGAATCTCTTCCGTAAAAGTAATCAAAATCCATTCACATCACCTCATCTCAATAAAAAAGACACCTAAGATTTCTCTTAAATGCCTGGTCCATCTATCTCTCATGTTCATGATGTTTTTCCTTAACTTTGTCTTTAACTGCCACATTTTTCACCCTTTCCTTAAATTTATTCAGGATTTCTTTTGTAGAATCCCTTTTATTTTCTTTCCTTTCTGACCTCTCTATAGCTTTTTTAAAAGCTAAGTCCATGACCTTAGTATCCTTGGCTTGAAAGAATACAGAGTATAGTCCTGATTCCTTGTTCTTCATAACGGAAAAATTGACACCATACCTATTAAGCTGCTTCTTTAGTTCTTTGATCTCCCCTTTCTGTAAATTAATATTTTCTAGTTGACCCTTCTTTACCATATCCTTAAGCTTTCTTGAATTAGTTTTTCTTTTTTCATTAAGATAGTCTGCAAGTGGCTGGCTTTTTTCAGCAGCATCTTCCATAATTTTTTTCATTGCTTTTAAGATAGCTTTTGCGGAATACTGTGCAACCTTAATTTCAATATTTATTGCCTTATTATTAACTTCATCATTTACCATTTAGGCAACCTCCTTTCTGAGGGGAAATAAAAAAAGCGGCCCAGATTTTTAGGTCTGAACCGCTAAGATTTGTTAAGTTATGCTTTTACTCTTTAATATTGTATTTATCTCTTATATAATTTTTCTAACTCCTTCAACTTTAAAGTATACTCCTTATCATATTCTGCTTTTTTATCTTCGTTCTGTTCAATAGAAATCTTACCTAATAAAGAAGATATTTGGTTTTCTAGTATCATTATTTCTCCCTTAATGTTTTTTTCTTTTGTATTAATTTCTTTTTTGCTTTTGTTCTTCATATATTCTTTGTAATTACCACTAAAAGATTCTATTTTTTTGCCTTCAATTATTAATAATTCATCACATATATTTTCAATAAATCTTATATCATGAGATACTAATAAAATTGAACCATCATAATTCTTTAGAAGTTCCTCTATTACCCCTAAACTATTTATGTCTAGATAGTTAGTTGGCTCATCTAAGATCAAAAAATTAATATCCTCTAAAATTATTTTAGCAAAGGAAACTTTTACTCTCTCTCCTCCACTCAGAACTTTTAATTTTTCAAAAACCTTATCACCTTTTATTAATAATCTTGCTAAAATTAATCTTGCCATTCTTTCATCATGTATGCTTTTGTCTATAACATTTTCTAATATAGTTTTTTCTTCATCTAAAATATTCAAAGATTGGCTAAAATAACCTACCCTGACATTTTTACTTATATTAATTTTTTCTTTATCTAATATCATGTTAATTAAAGTAGTCTTCCCACTACCATTAGGTCCTAAAAGAGCGGTTTTTTTGCCATTATTAATATTGAAGTCTGCATTATGAAATATTATATTTTCTCCATAACTCTTATTTAGATTCTTTCCAGATATCAATATTTTGCTATAAGGTTTACTTGATTCCAATATCTTAATTTTAATTATGTCTTGTTCTACAGGCTTTTCTTTATTTTCTAGGTGTTCTATTCTTTTTTCTACAGATTTTGCAAACCTATCTAAGTTCGCTTTATTTGCTTGCCCCCCCATTTTATGAAGTCGTGCTTCTGAATTTCCCATTCTTTTAGGTGTGGTTTTTACCTTAGCAGATTTATTTTCTACATCTCTTTTAAGATTAGTAAGTCTATTTTTCTCCTTAATGAATTCCTTGTATTCAAAATCCTTCCTCGTATCTTCCATTTCTTTTAATTCAAGATATTTACTATAATTACCATTATAAATTTTACATCTAGCATTATCTATTTCCAATATTTTATTGCATACTGAATCCAAGAAATTCCTATCATGGGATACTACTAAAAAAGGACCTTTGTATGCTTTAAAATTTTTTATAACTAACCCTATTCCATCAATATCTAAATTATTTGTTGGTTCATCTACTAATAGTAGACTATTACTATTCTCAAACCCTTCTGCCAATTTAAACCTGGTTTTCTCTCCTCCACTCATATTATTATTCCAGTTATTTTCAACTTGAAATATAGATGCATATTTCCCACTTATTGTTTTTCTTCTTGGTTCGCCTAATTGTGGAATATATTTAATAACGGTATTTTTATCATAAAACAACTCACCACTATCATAATCAATATTTTTATTAATAATCTCTAATAAAGTTGTTTTACCTACACCATTTACACCCACAATTCCAATTTTATCATTTTCATATACTTTTAAGTCCTCAATATCTAATAGTAATCTAGTTCCGTAATATTTTTTTATCTTTTTCATACTAATTTTTAACATAAAAAAATCCTCCTTTGAAAATAGAGAGGATAGCATGACAATAGATACATAGATAAACTATAAAAATTTATAATAAAGCATTATCTAAACAAACTATCCACTCAGAATAAAAATAGACATAAATATATTAGGTACAGTCTAACAACTTCTAATATATTTCGTTTTCTTTATTTGCTAATGGATTATTTGTTCATTATTTCTATAATTTCTCCTTCCATATATAATACTTTAATGACTTCTTATTAATGCAAGTATAGCATTTTATTTTTAATATTGCAACGCTAAGACATCTTTACTTCTCATGCACTGCTTACAATAATTATACTTAATTACTCTAAGCAATGCATGAATCATATTAACTAAAGTTCCTGAAACCCTTGATCTTAAAGCATTTATGCACCCTGTCACTATTATGACACGCTCCCCAGTTTCCATTTCTACTGAAAAATGATAGTCATCTTTTTTTAATTTTTTTGTTTGTGGTAATCCATTTTTAACTTGTATCTCATTTAAATTTTTTAATATCTCTTCTGGAAACAGTAAAAGACTATTTCCAATTCCTAGTTCATTTTCTGCTGTTCCCAGTTTTATTTGAGAACCCATTGATTTTTCAACAGTGAATATAGTATTATTACTTTCCTGTCCCTTAAATATATCTGTTATAGATTGTATAGCTTCTAATTGATAGCCTAAATCATCTTCAAATTTTATGTTCATAACTAACCCCTTATATGCTTTTGATCTCTTTTATTCCAGCTTGTTTCAATTTTTGAATTGTATTTGTTTTATCAACATCATTTTTAAATGAACTATCTCTTAATACTACTGTAGTTTTATAGTCTTCATCTATTTCCAATAGCATCTTATACTCTTCACATATAGAATCAATTACATCTAAAGTTATTGTTTTATTTAAATTAACTACAAGAGTTCCTCCTCCAATAGAGTAGAAATCTTTATTTTCAACTATTGGAACATTTAGATCTAATCCATATTTTAAAAGAATTTCATAAAGTACATCTAAAGACGTTCTATCTTTTTTTATATTATCTACAGAGTCAAATAAGCTTTGTTTTAAATCTGTTGTTTCTGAATCCCATTCTTTTATATTAGATGTATCTAACTTGAATACTTTAAATCCAGTGTCTAACTTTTCTCTATTTTCTAAAGGTAAAGTTTCATCAGATTTAACCTTTTCTCCAGCTCTTCTAATTCTTTCTTTTCCTATTTCACAGATGTTTTTATATCCCGCTTTTGCTGCTTCTGAATTTTCAGGAGTTGGTTCAGGTAATTGCACCATTATATATTTTCTATTCCCTCCATCTTCTGCATTTAACTGCATAGTAGCATGAGCTGTTGTTGCTGAACCTGAGAAGAAATCTAAGATGATATCATTTTTTTCTAATCCTATTAATATAAAATCTTTTATTAATTCCAATGGTTTAGGATTATTAAAAATTTTATTTTCAAATAATGATTTCATAAGGGCAGTCCCATTTCCACTACTGTATTCAGGCTTATAAAATAAACTCTTTGCTTTTTTTCCCTTTTCTTCAACCTCTTCTAATCTTTGCTTTTTATAAAATGAAACTCCTGTACTAGAATTTACAATTATAAATTCATTTAAAGTTTTTTCTAATGTTTCTTTTGATCTTCTCCATGACATCTCTATTCCATCTTTTGTTTTTGGAAAAACTTCAATATCAGTATTACTTCTCTTTTCCAAACTCATTTCCTTATAATCATTTGTAACATATATTGGATAGTATCCTTTTGGTCTTCTATGTCTTATTCCATCTTCACCTGTTCTCATTAAAGTTGCACCCTTTTTATAAAATCCAATTTCATCTTTTAAATTATATTCTTTTTTATCATTTTTTTCTAATCTTATTCCTCCTAAATCTTCTATGCTATTTTTATTTTTAACATATGTTAACGTATATTCATGAGTTCCTGCAAATCCAAATTCATCATTATTTCCTTTTAAATTCATTACAGTTGGAAGTAATTTTATAAAATTTTCTTCCCCAAATATTTCATCACATAACTTTTTCAAATTTGATTGTTCATTATCATCTATTGATATGAATATTACTCCATCATCTGTTAATAAATTTCTTGCTAACTTTAATCTTGGATACATCATGTTAAGCCAATCAGAGTGATATCTTCCGTTACTATCTGAGTTTGTACTTAGCTTTTGTCCCTCTTCTCCAGTTTGACCTGTTATTTCTAAGTAATTTTTTAAGTTATCTTTAAAGTTATCAGGATATACAAAATCTTTTCCTGTATTGTATGGAGGATCTATATATATCATTTTAACTTTATTATGATATGATTTTTGAAGAAGTTTTAATACTTCTAAATTATCTCCTTCTATGTATAAATTATCTGTGTTATCCCAGTTTTTAGAATCCTCTTTAGATGGTAAAAGAGTCCCTGTACTTGGTTCTTGTGCTATTCTTCTTGCATTAGATTTTCCATGCCAATTGAAAGAATATCTTTCTTGCTCTACATCAATCTCTTTCCCTAAAAGTTGCTGTAAAACTTCAAAATCTATTTTTCCTTCTGATATTATCTCTGGAAATATTTGTTTCAGTTTCTCTACATTATCTTGAACTATGTCCATACTTGTTCCATTTAGTTTTTCCATTTTTTATTACTCCTTTTAAATTATCCCTTTATTTTTAAACTCTTTTTCTAACTCACAAATAAAATTAAAAAGTGCTGTTGAGCTTTGGAATTCTAATTCAACTCTGGCATTTTTATTATTAAAAATAATTTTTTCTATATTTATTCCATCATTAGTTAATTTTATATTATTTTCTCCATTATTATATCCAATTCTTTGATCTCCATAATGAGATAAACTATTTCTAAAAACCGTAAGCAAACTTTGAAGATCTATTTTCTTTATTTCTATTTCAATCCCATTTTTTTTGTAAATAATCCCTTTTATATTATTACTCAAATTAAAATTTAAAGACTTATAAAAATTTGTTTGTGCTACAATAATAATTCCGTACAAGCAATTTATCAAAAATGTAACTTCATATGGTGTTTGCTTTTTCCATGTTCTCACTAACTCGAAAGTTCTTCTAAAAAACTCTTTCTCAACATCTTTTATAGGATATTGCATAAAAATAATTTCTCCAAATTCTTTTGTGTAATTTTTTAAATATATTCTTTTCTCTCTTTCATTTTCTCCATCAACTTAGCTTGAATTTCTGCTACTTTATTCAATTGACTCTCTTTCTTTCTAAGAGCTTTTAAATCCTCTATCTCTTTATTTAAAGCCTCTAGTTTTTCAATATTGCTAGTTTCTATATTGGAGCCTATTTTTAAATTTTTAGATAGATTATATATTTTTACTTTTTCTATTATGCTTTCATAAAACAGTTTTAAGTTAGTTGAATTAAAATTTTTATAGAGAAACTCTTTTAGATATTCATCCTCATTTTTCATCCACAAACTATTTTGTAACTCCTCTACTTTAAGAGCATTCTCTGTAATCTCTTTTTTAGCCAAAGAGATTAGTATCTCATTTTCAAAACCTAAAACTACAACAGTTCCTTTAGGAATTAACTGGTGCAATAACTTTGAAACTGTATTTTCTTTTCCTTTTCCCTTTAATTCAACTTTTAAAAAGTTAATCTCTTCATAACGCTCTTTATTATCTACATAACTTTCAATATTTGTATTTTTATAATTTAACATATACTGAAGTCTAATTCTTTCAACATTTTCTATAAAAATTCTTTTTAATTTTTCGTCTGCATCTGCAACCTTATAGATTATCTCTTTAGGTACAATTTTATCTACTTTCCATTCTTTAGGAAAATTGAATATTTCCATATCTCCCCCTACTTTATAACTAAAAATGATATTAATTCAAAATCATCCATGTTTTGGATTGAATTGTTTAAGCTAGTTTCTCCAAAACTAAATAAACTTTCTAATCCCTTCTCCTCTTCTTTTCCAACTATATTTTCAACAGTTTTTTCCAAGAAATTAGTAAACTTTCTCATGTCTTTAGCTTCATTAGTTTCAGTATTAAATTGAGCTATTAATTCAGAGTAAACTTTATTTTCTCCACTACAAACTTTTTTATAAAGATCTAAGATTTTTTTACTTTGGATAAAGTTTAAAAGAACCTCCCCATTATCCTTTATATAAACTAGAAAATATGGATTTAAAGGATTGTGTTCACTTGGCTTTATCTCTTGGCTGATCTGTTTTAAACAGAAGATAACACCTTTTTCAGCTTCATCTATATTACTTTTAGCAATTGCATACATACCAGTTGAAGCAGTTTCTAAAACCTCTTTATGTTTTTTCATATAATTAACCAGATCCATTTTAAAATCATTGAATGTTAAATCAGTTATAGAGATTCCCCCACTAATATCTTCTAAGTCAACAATTTGCTCTTGAAGTTGATGTAGCTGTTTCTTTCTATAATCTAAGTCATTCATATTTTCACTATCAGTTATTATGTTTTCCTCTCCAGTAGCAGACATATCCAACATCACCATTCTTCCACTAACTCTAGCTTCTAAGTTGATATATTCATCTAACTCCATATTAGGCCAGAAGTTAACAAGCTGGATAATATCATTTTTAGATCCAATTCTATCTATTCTTCCAAATCTTTGAATAATACGAACAGGGTTCCAGTGAATATCATAATTAACTAAGTAATCACAATCTTGTAAGTTTTGTCCCTCTGAAATACAATCAGTTGCTATTAAAATATCAATCTCTGGTAGATTAGATTCTCCTCTCTCTTTAGATTTTGGAGAAAAGTTAGTTAGGATAGTATTAAATTCATTTCTAATTCCTTTTAGTGTTGTTTTAGGACTATCACTTCCTACTACAAGAGCTGAATGAACGCCAAAACTTTCTAGAGCATATTTAGAAAGATGCTCATATAAGTATTTAGCTGTATCAGCAAAAGCAGTAAACACAATTACCTTTTTATTATCACCATTTATTGGATTTTTGATTTTATTTTCAATTAACTTTTTAAGTTCTTGAAGCTTTTTATCTCTATTTTCCTTTACATAAAATGCCTCTTTTAAAATTCTTTCAAGAATCTCTTTATCCTTTTCCAGTTCAGATCTCCATCTAATTTGATCTATATCTTTTAAAAGAACTTTAACTTTCTTACTACCTATTAAAACTCCATCCAATCTATTATCATCTATATCAATCTCTTCAATATCAAAATCTTCTATAATATCTTCACAATTATCAAGCTTTTTTAAAGCTAAATCTATATTTTGAAGAAGCTTTGAAACTGTTAATCCAAAAGAGTGAATAGAACTTTCCATTCTTTTTAAGATATTTATTCTCATTAGATGTACTAAACTTTCCTCTCTGTCAACTTGCTTAAATACAGATTTTCCAGTTTTAGTATCATATTTTTTGCTATACTCATCTAGTTTACTAGGAAGAACATATTTTATTGGAGAATAGATAGCTAAATTTAAACTTCTAATTAATCTATTTAACTCAGGAAGAGGTATAAACTTATTTAGCATATCAATATCTGATTTTATATTAAGAGGTTTTAACCTTTCAGGAAATTTACCAATACTTGATGTATCATAATACTTTTGAATGTGCTTTCTAGATCTAGCAATAGTAAGCATATCTAAAAGCTTAAAGTAATCCATCTCTAAAAGTTCTAAAAGTTTTTCTAGCTTTTTTTTCTCTTCAGGTAAGTCAGACCATCTATTAAAAGCCATTTGAGCTTTTCTTAAAGTTTGCTCTATACTTTTTATTCCATGAATATTTAAAGCTGTATCATCTCCCTCTGTAGTAAAAGCGATTTGATTTTTCAAATCATTCATTTTATTATTTACAGGAGTGGCAGATAGCATTAGAACCTTTGTTTTAATACCTTTTTTAATTATTTGATTAAGAAGCCTTGAGTATCTAGTTTCCTTATCATCTTTTTTATTATTGTTATTTCTAAAGTTATGTGATTCATCTATAACAATTAAATCATAGTTCTCCCAGTAAATTTTTTCTAAATTTATTTCCCCACTGTGTCCAGAGTATCTAGATAGATCTGTGTGATTTAAAACATCATAATTAAGTCTATCTTTTTCTAAAACATTATCTTTTCTATTTCCTTTATATGTTAGCCAGTTTTCTCTTAGTTTTTTAGGACATAGTACAAGAACTCTGTTGTTCCTTGATTCATAGTATTTTATAACGGCTAAAGCTTCAAAAGTTTTACCAAGTCCAACTGAATCAGCTAAGATACAACCGTTGTATTTTTCTAGTTTATCTATTGCTCCTAAAACTCCATCTTTTTGGAAATTATATAGTTTATTCCAAACAACACTTTCCTTAAATCCAGTTTTACTTTTTACAATATCCTCTTCACTTAGATTATCTAAGTAATCTTTAAAAATATTGTAAAGAGTAACAAAATAAATAAATTCTGAAGTATTTTCTTTATAAACTCCCTCTAAAGTTTGAAGCAGTGATTCCTTTACATCCTTAACTCTTGAAGTATCATTCCAAAACATATTAAATTGATTAACCATTTGAGAGGTATACATACTATTTTTAACATATGTGTTCATCTCAGGTTTAGATGATGCTACTAATCCAAGACCTCCTGATGTAAAATCTGAGCTTCCGAAAATACAAGAACTTTCCTGTTTTTTATTTTCCATCAAATACATTTTTTGTGGCAAAGAATACTCTTCATCATAAGCTCTAACCTCTACCTTGTTTCTAATCCAATCTGCACACTCTTTAGCTATTTCAGATTGCTTAAGCTCGTTTTTAAGGCTCATCTCGTACCTATCGCCAGCTAATCCTCGTTCATAACTTCCACTTAATTTAAACTCTCTATTTATATTCTTTTTATCTTTTATAAAAGTTGGCTCAGAAAAAAGTAGTCTTAAATTTTCTATTTTTCCTAATTCTTTTCTTAGATGCTCATAAGCATAAATCGTGAAATATGCTGATATTATTGAAACTTTGGTTCCTGTTCTCAAATCCTCTTTTAATTTATCAATAACTCGACCTTGAGTCTTATTGTCTAAAAATTCCATAAATTTCTCCCTTAATAAATGCTCTTAACTTTCGACTAATTTTTTTCTATCACTAATTACTTTTGAAACTAATAATATATTTGAATAATCTACTTTACCAGTTAGTTTATTAGCTCTCCATATA